>Ga0208940_1001803_pt1 | contig 21451 bp, 21 predicted proteins | sample AD_JPNNA6_MetaG_FD_184445 | JGI IMG/M metagenome (GOLD analysis project Ga0208940, IMG submission 184445) | Active sludge microbial communities of municipal wastewater-treating anaerobic digesters from Japan - AD_JPNNA6_MetaG (SPAdes) (version 2) | ecosystem: Engineered > Bioreactor > Anaerobic... | reverse complement strand
TGGAATGCGGGTTGGGCGACGTCCCGGCCTGCCGGCGCCTGAGCCTCCCTCACTGGGGTTATGCTCCTCCGCCGGCGTTTCCCCTCGCAGGGGCCATCACCTTTCTTTGGCGCCGCAGCCGCCTAACATGTATTAGACAGAGCATCTACTATTAGATGCTTTTTTCACTTCCAACACCAATGCATCTACTGTTATATGCAAAATGTTTATACTATTATATGCTTTTGCATCTACTGTTATATACTTTCAAAGCATCTAATACTATATGCTTTTTATCCCCCCTGCTTCCACCGCCGCTTCCCTGGGCACTATGCGCTCTGCTAACCCCAAGCGCACCACCTGATCGTAACGCAACTCCCACACCTTCTGCGCGCTGTTCCACCAGCCACCGGCGGCCTTCACCTGCTGCCGTAACTCCGTTTCCGCATACTCTACCCGCACTGCCAACAGCGTCTCCGGCGCGATCTCCGCTTGCGGCAACCACGCTGCCTCTTCCTCAATCAGCTCCACCGTCTTGTAACGTTTGCCCAGCGCGGCATCATACCGGTAGCGTACACACACCAGCCGGTCGCCATACTTCTCCACCAGCTTCTTCGTACCGCGCATCCCCGGTTGTAATTTCAGGCGTGTTCGCATCATGGATCGAGGTGTCTCTTTATCATTCGACAAAATCATTATATACTTGCATAAGCTACACGTCAACTCCAGGAGGCCGCCGATGACTGACAAACCGCGCAAACTGCTGGACCAGGTCCGCGATGTGTTGCGCCTCAAACATTATTCTATCCGTACCGAAGAAGCCTACACCGCTTGGATTCGCCGCTTCATCCTCTTCCACCATAAACGCCATCCCCGCGAGATGGGCGCGGCGGAAATCAACGCCTTTCTTACCCACCTGGCCGTGGAACAAAACGTCGCTGCCTCTACCCAAAACCAGGCCCTCGCCGCTCTGCTCTTCCTTTACCGCGAAGTCCTCCACCAGGACCTCGGCCCCGTCGAACCCGTCCGCGCCCAAAAACCGCAGCGCCTCCCCGTCGTCCTCACCCGCGAGGAAGTGCGCCAGGTCTTTGCCCAGATGAGTGGCTTGCACCTGCTGATGGCGCAACTCCTCTATGGTACTGGCATACGGCTGATGGAATGTGTGCGCCTGCGCGTCAAGGACGTGGATTTTGCCCGCCGCGAGATCTTCATCCGCGACGGCAAGGGCGAAAAAGATCGTGTGACCATGTTGCCCGAAAGCCTCATCGCCCCGCTGCAAGAACACCTCAAACAGGTGCAAGCCTTGCACCAACGCGACTTGGCCGCCGGCTACGGTGCTGTCTACTTGCCCTACGCCTTGGAGCGCAAATGCCCTAACGCCGCCAGGGAATGGGGCTGGCAATACGTCTTCCCGGCAACCCAACTCTCGGTTGATCCCCGTTCCGGCGTCACCCGTCGCCATCACCTCGACGAAAGCGTCTTGCAAAAAGCCGTGCGTGCCGCTGTGCAGAAAACCGGCATCGCTAAACCCGCGAGTTGCCACACGTTCCGCCACAGCTTTGCTACCCATCTTCTGGAATCAGGCCAGGACATCCGTACCGTCCAGGAGCTTTTGGGCCATGCCGATGTTAAAACCACGATGATCTATACCCACGTCCTCAATCGCGGGCCTCTCGGCGTCCGCAGCCCGCTGGATATGGCGTGACCATGGAGCGCACCCCGTCCCACCCCTTCGACCTCCCGGCAGATGCCGTCCATGTCTGGCGGGTCGACGGGCACGTCTCGCCAGATGATGTACAGCGCCTTGCCGACACGCTTTCTCCCGCCGAGCACGCCCGCGCCGCACGCTTCCGCTTCCCCGAGCACCGCGAACGCTTCATCGTCGCCCACGGCGCAGTGCGCGATATCCTCAGCCGTTACCTGGACCTTCCCGCCACCCAACTGATCTTCTCGACCAACCCCTACGGCAAACCCACGCTCGCCGCGCCCGACCACGCCTGGCTCCAGTTCAACCTCTCCCACTCCGGCGACCTCGCCCTCGTCGCCGTAGCCCGCGACCACCCCGTCGGTATCGACGTCGAACAGATGATCCCGCCAGAGGATTTCTCCCGGCTCGTGGAACAATTCTTCTCGGTGAACGAAAACGCGGCCTTCCGCGCCCTGCCCGAAAGCAAGCGCGCCGCCGCGTTTTTCGCCGGATGGACCCGCAAGGAAGCCTACGTCAAAGCGTTGGGGACCGGCGTCTCGCTTCCCCTCGACCACTTCGACGTCACCATGAATCCCGACGCCCCTGCCCGTCTCCTCGCCGACCGCCACCATCCTCACCACGTCGCCACCTGGTCGCTACACACCTTCACCCCGGCCCCGGCCTGTCTTGCCTCCCTCGCCATCGAAATCCCCAACCCTACTCTCACCTTCCTAACCGCAAACTTCTAACTTCTCATTTCTAATTCTGTTAATCTCTCCGCCGCCTCCCGCACCTGCTCCGTTGACGCCGTCACCGACGCACGCACATACCCCTCCCCCGCCGGGCCGAAGAACGAACCGGGCGCGAAGACTACCCCCGTCCGCTCCATCACCGCCAGTGCAAACGCCTCAGAAGACGGCCACCCCGCCGGGATCGCCGCCCACAGGTAAAGCGTCGCCTGGGGCCGCGGCGCCGACATCCCCAGCGCTTTTAGCCCCGCGCCGAGGATGTCGAACCGCTCGCGGTAGAGCGCGTTGCGCGCCGCCAACCACGCCGGCGGCGTGTTGTCGATGGCGACGATAGCCGCCTCCTGCAACGGATGGAACAACCCCGAATCCATATTCGACTTCACCTGCGCCAGCGCCGTCAGCGCCGCCTCGTTCCCTACCGCCATCCCCATCCGCCACCCGGCCATGTTGAACGTCTTGGAAAGCGAATTGAACTCCACCGCTACATCTATGGCGCCGTCCACCTGCAAAATACTCGGCGCGACGTAATCGTCGTAGGTTAAATCACAGTAAGGATTATCGTAGCACAACAAGATGCCATGCTGCCGGGCGAAGTCCACCGCCCGCGCCAGGAAGTCCAGATCGGCAACGGCCCCCGTGGGATTATTGGGGTAGTTCAGCCACATCAACTTCGCCCGACCGGCGACCTCGGCAGGGATAGCGTTAAAATCGGGCCGAAAACCATTTTTCGCCAGCAAAGGGAACGTCGCACAATCCGCGCCCGCCAGTCGCGCGCCCGCCGCATAGGGCGCATAGCCCGGATCGGGCAACAGTGCCCAATCACCCGCGTCCAGCCACGCCAGCGCCATATTGACGATCCCCTCCTTCGAGCCGATCAGCGGCAACACCTGCTTGTCGGGATTGAGCGTCACGCCGAAGCGCCGTGCGTAGTATCCGGCGAGCGCCCGGCGGAATTCCGGCAGCCCGCGATAGCCGGAGTAGCCGTGCACGTCGGGACGTTGCGCCGCCGCATACAGCGCCTCGATCACTGCATCGTCCGGCGGCATATCCGGGTTGCCTATATCCAGCCGAATCACCTCCACGCCGTGCCGCTGCATCGCATTCACCACCCCTTCCCACCGCGCGAATGGATACGGCGGCAGGTTTTGGAGACGCCGTGCCGGTTGTAAGGCGGATGATGCGTGCTGCGTGATACGTGCTGCGTGCTGCATACTGCGTCCCCTGTCCTCCGTCCTCCTTTCCAACAACGCCTCCAGCCCCAACACATAACTCCGCCAGCCAAAACCGCAAATCTGGCCGACGCAGACCGGCGCGAGCAAGGACGTGTGGCGAAATTCCTCGCGTGCGTGGATGTTGGAGAGGTGCACTTCGACCGTCGGCAGGCCCACACCCGCTATCGCATCCCGCAGCGCGACGCTGGTGTGCGTGTAGCCGCCAGGATTGATGAGCACCCCGTCGGCCCAGTCCATCGCCGCGTGCAACGCATCGATCAGCGCGCCTTCGCTGTTGGACTGTACAATCCGCAATTCTGCACGTCCCTCCGCCGCCGCTGCCAGTGCCGCGTCGATCTCCGCCAACGTCACCTGCCCGTACACCCCCGGCTCTCGCCGACCCAACAAATTTAAATTCGGACCGTGCAACACCAGGATTTTCGATTTTGGATTTTGGATTTTGGAGTCCGATTCGTGATTCGTAATTCGTGATTCGTAATTCTCCGATTCACTAATTCGCCGATTCGCTGATTCTTGATTCTTGATTCTTGATTCTTGATTCATTCCCTCGCCCCCATCTCCACCAGAATTCGCCTGACCAGATTCTCCGGCACATCGTCAACGATTTCCACATCGCCGGGGGCGCGGGGGAGAATCCAGCGCAGACCCTGGCCCTGCTTCTTCTTATCGTGCAGCATCGCCGCCCCAATGGCGTCCACGGAATACGGCGGACACGTCACCGGCAGCCCCCATGCCGCGAGAACCTCCGCGATATGCGCCGCCAGGCCCGGCTCCGCGCGGCCCAACGCCTCAGCGATCCGCGCGGCCGCCACCATCCCGATGCTCACCGCCTCCCCGTGCCGCAGTGTGAAAGCGCTCACCTGCTCCAGCCCGTGCGCCGTCGTATGCCCCAAATTCAGCACCGCCCGCCGCCCCCTCTCGAACGGATCTTCCTCCACAATCTCGATCTTCACCTGCAACGACCGCGCCAGATCCGCAACCGGTAATTGGTAATTGGTGATTGGTAATTCGCAATTCGTAATTCGTGATTCATGATTCATGATTCGTAATTCGCCGATTCGCTGATTCGCCGATTCCCTCAGCAACTCCGGCGCCCCAATCAGCCCATGCTTCAACAACTCCGCCATCCCGGCGCGGAATTCGGCTTCAGGGAGCGTGTTAAGCACATCCAGATCGATCAACACCAGCTCCGGCTGCTTGAACGCGCCGACGAGATTCTTGCCCTGCGGCAGATCCACGCCCGTCTTGCCGCCGACGCTGGCATCGGTCATCGCCAGCAGCGAGGTGGGCACCTGCACGAAGCGCGTTCCCCGCATAAACGTCGCCGCCGCGAACCCCGCGATGTCGCCCGTCACCCCGCCGCCGAGCGCGAGCACCACACCGCTGCGGTCGAGCGCTCCCGCGAGGAAGTGGTCATACAGCGTGCGCACCGTATCCAATGTCTTGTGCTGCTCCCCATCAGGGATCGTGCAGACGAAAGGCCGGCAGTCTGCGTCCTGCAACACAGTCTCCACCTGCCCCGCGTACAGCGGCCCGACAACGGTGTTGGTGACGACGGCAACCCTCGCCCCCTCCCGCACACCCGCTGCCCGCAACGCCCCGCCCAGGTGCATCAGCAATCCGCGCCCGATGTGGATGGGATACTCGCCGCCGGGATGATGGACAGGCAGTGTGATCGTCTCCGCCAGCGCCAGCACCCGCGCGACCACGTCATCTACCTCGCGCCCGCTCGTCTCAATGTGCCAGGGGATGGCGGCGTAGGCTTCGCAGCGGGCTGCCAACAAGCGTGTAATTTCCGCGTGCGGATCGGCCACGTTGAGCAAAGGACGCTCGTCATTATCGCCGACGCGCCGTAAAATCTCATCCGGCTTCGCATCCAGGCATATCACCACACCACTGCGCTGCATCACCCGGCGATTCGCCGCATCCACCAGCGCCCCGCCGCCCGTCGCCATCACCAGCCCATCCTGCGCGCTCAACTCCGCGCACACCGCCGCCTCCATCTCGCGGAATTCCGCCTCGCCATCCTCCGCAAAGATGCGCGGAATCGGCTTGCCCGCCCGCGCCACGATGATGTCGTCCATATCCACGAACGGACGGTTTAGCCGCTGTGCCACTTCGCGCCCCACAGTCGTTTTCCCCGTTCCCATAAAGCCGGTGAGCACAATATTCATAATGACCCCGGCCTCCTTTCATTGACGCCAATCTCATGCTTGCTTTGAGGGGATCGACAGATCCCCGTTCACCCTCAACGTGCTCAGCGATAGAAACGAATTGGGTGTATTCCATTTTAGTTGTAGCCTAGGGCCTTGTGCCCGTTTCTTGTGTCAAAAACACCCCACAAGGGGCTGGACTATGCCCCCCGCCGACTCATTTGAAACACAGGACTTACGCAAGCCTGGCTCGAATCAAGCGGCGGAGGATTTGTAGTGACGCCTTCAGGCGTCTCTTAGGAGCTAAGAACGGCTGAAGCCGTCACTACAAACGGAAATTGGCGTAAGTCCTGAACATACCCAGGCGTGGGCGGGCACGGTCGGAGCACTTCCCTCTCATGGGCACTATACCTCATCAGCCCTGTTGAAAAGCTGAAAGCTGACTACTGAAGGCTGGCAGCTCTGCCCCACCAACACCGCGTTCAGCAACTCAATCGCCATCCGCGATTCCAGCGTTACGCCCGCGCGGACGCCGACGCAGGGATCGTGGCGGCCCTTCTTGAGCGTGAACTCAATCTCGTCGAGGTTCTGACGGACGGAAAGCTGCGGCGTCTGGATCGAGGCCGTCGGTTTGAAGGCCACACGGCACACCAGCGGCATCCCCGTGGTGATCCCGCCGAGCAAGCCGCCGTGGTGATTGCTTTGGTAGCCCCCTGCGCGGATCGGGTCGTTGTTCTCGCTGCCGCGCCGAGAAACCACATCGAAGCCGGAGCCGATCTCGACGCCTTGCACGGCGTGTAGCCCGCCGAGTGCGCCCATCAGCCGCAGCTTAAGGCTGTTATAGAGCGGCGCGCCGGCCAGGGGGGGCACGTTCACAGCGATCACCTCCACCACGGCGCCGATGGAGTCGCCGGCAGCACGCATGGATTCGATCAGCGCGGCGGCCTCGCGGGCAAAGTCGGCGTCGAGCGTGGGAAGTTCGGCAGCAGCAAGCGTCGCTTCGAGCCGGCGCAGATCATCCGCCGGAACAGGGTGCGCCTGCGTGTGCCGCAAGACCAGCCGCTCGACCGTCTCCGCCAGGGTGACAGATGCCTTGAGTGCCCCCACCTGCGCTAGCGACGAGAGGAACACCGTCCCAAAATGCCGTTCGAGGTACAGTCGCGCAATCGAACCGCCGATCACGTCGGAGATAGTGGCGCGATAGCTGGCGCGCCCGCCGCCACGCGGATCGCTGAAGCCGCGCGCCTGGTGGTACTTCACCAGATCGGCGTGGCCGGGGCGGACTTCGCCTGTCGGCCCGGCAAACTGAGCGTAGTCCTCGGTGCGCTTCGCGGCGGAGAGAACGAGCGCGGCAATAGGTTCGCCCGTGGTGTAGCCGGCGCTGTAAGTCGGCGTGACGCTCTCCACGCCCCCGGCGATCGTGCGCACTTCCGGCCCGGCAAGCAGCGTATCCAGAACGTCCGTGTACAACCCGGAAAGCAACACGACCCTGTCCGCTTCACGGCGCGGCGTCCCGTGGACGTTCGCCCCTGGCCGGCGGCGATCCAGGTGACGTTGAATGTCGGCCCGGGTCAGCCACAGGCCCGGTGGACAGCCGAAGACGATGGTGGTGTAGCCCGGCCCGTGGGATTCGCCCGCGCCGGCTACCGCAAAGAGGGGGCCGCCGAGGATTTCCATCTCAGGGGTGATCGGTGGGATTGTCGACCGTCAATCCCTCGGCGGCTGCGGCGGCAAGCAGACAGTCATTGGCACACAGAAAAACCAACGGCGACAAATGGTTGGCGATTAGCCGTTGATTAACGATCAACGCGACAGACAAAATGTGTCTCATACAACCATCCGGCTTCTCGCAACACTTGCTGCGCTCTTTCGCGTTCGGCCAAGAGAACAGATTTGGGACGAATGACGATGGCGTGTTTCTCCCGCACCAGTTCCAATTCCAATTCTGCATCCTTCCAGGCTTCTAATCCGGCCAATGGAATACGCAATTCTTGCGGCGTCACCTGCACGGTAATTTCAGTCGTCGTGACCTGCCTCCCTCCCCACATTCTATCTCAGGTATACCACAGATGTAAAATCGCGTCAACGGAACGATCCGGCGTCGTATCTATTCAGGCCGGTAAACCTGGTGCAGCAACTTATTCCCTATAGCAGGTTTGGCGCTGATTTTGGTATGCCGGGGACTCTTGAATGACGGGCTAGGCGTGTTCCTATAAGCCCATTCCCCTTGTCCCCCTTCCCCCCAGGAAGGGGGATTTTTGTAGGGGGTGTGGCGGGCAGCGAAGCTGCCCGCCACACCCCCTCTTTTTTGCCCCCTTCTTCCCCGCTTGCGGGGGAGAAGGGGGGTGGGGGATGAGAGAGTTAGCGCCTATGGCCGAAGTGTCAACCCATGATGCACCATCCTCAAAGTCCCATTCGCCACCTGGCAAGGGCGGCTGAATCGTTACCCGGCGTCTTGATCTCTCCATCCACACATCTACACGAAAACTCTGCCGAAAAAACTCGCTTCAGCACAGATAGCGCCCCACTTAATGGAGCGGCTCGAAAACGCTTCAACAAGTTGAGGACCCCCCAAAGAATCTGTGTTTTTCTCGGTGAACTCTGGGTGCTCTGGGGCTATTTTCAAGGGAGTCACACGAAAAGTATAAAAAATGAATGAAAATTCACGGCAAAAACAAAGCCTCAGAGAGCCGGCCTGGCGCTATCCCCTCACTTGCACCAGATGGTAGCTCTTCTTGCCTTTGCGCAGCACCACAAACTGCCCTTCGATGGCGTCCGCCAGGGTAACGGCCTGATCCACGCTCGCAGCCTGGACGTTGTTGACATAGACGCCGCCGTTGTCGATCAACCGGCGCGCCTCGCCTTTGGACTTGGTCAGTCCGGCATCCACCAGCATGTCAACCAATGGCTTGCCCGCGCCCTCCAGGGCCGCCCTGGCGACCTGGCTCGACGGCGCCTCACTGAAGATGTCGCTCAACTCGGCGGCGCTCAGGCCGGCGAGTTCGCCGCCGAACAGAGCCTGCGACGCCTGCTCGGCCCTTGCCAGCGCCGTTTCGCCATGCACCATGGCCGTCATCGTGCGGGCGAGGGTGCGCTGCGCCTCGCGTAGCTCCGGCTGCGTCGCTACCTTGTGCGCCATGGCCGCGATTTCGTCCTGCGTCATCCACGTGAAGTGCTTGAGATCGTCGATCACGTCGGCGTCGTCGCGGTTGAACCAGTACTGGTAGAAGCGATAGGGCGACGTGTGCTTGGCATCCAGGAAGATCGTCCCATGGACCGACTTGCCGAGTTTCGAGCCGTCGGCATTGGTCAAGAGCGGGTAGACCAGACCGTAGCCGCGCGCGTTGCGCATCCGGCGCATCAACTCGACGCCCGCGACGATGTTGCCCCACTGGTCACTGCCGCCGGCCTGCATCGTACAGCCATAGCGGTCATAGAGTTGCACAAAATCGTAGGATTGCAACAACATGTAGCTGAACTCGGTGTAGGAAATGCCCTCTTCACGCTCCAGCCGTGTCTTGACCGCGTCCTTCGCTACCATAAAGTTAACGCTGAAGTGCTTGCCCACATCGCGCAAGAAGTCCATCAGCGAAATCTGGCACAGCCAGTCGGCATTGTTGACGATGCGCGCCGGGTTGCTCTTGACTTCAAAGTCGAGGAAGCGCTCCAACTGCGGCTTGATCGCCTCGACGTTGGCCTCCACCTGCGCGCGGCTCAACAAAGGGCGCTCGCTGGCCTTGCCACTCGGATCACCGATCATCCCTGTGCCGCCGCCCGCCAGCGCGATGGGCGAGTGGCCGAAGCGCTGCATCCGCGCCAGGCCCATCAACGTCAACAGATTGCCGATTTGCAGGCTATCCGCCGAGGGATCGAAGCCGATGTAGACTGTCACCTTCTCTGTCGCCAACACCTCCGGCGTCCCCTCCGTAAAGCTGTGGATCAATCCACGCCATTGAAATTCTTCGAATATGTTTGTCATAATGTCTCCTCAAAGGGTGATGAGAAATATGGCGTAGGGAGTACGGAGTATAAAGTATGGCTGTTCCATATATTCCCTACTCCTATTATTGACGCGCCGTGCTAAGACTCGCCCCATGCCGACTGCGGGGGGGCAAATACCGGTAGTACAAGAACAAGTCCACTCAAGACCATGAAGATCGGCCTCTGGCCTTCGACCTTCTTGGTCCGCAACGCCATGGTAGCAGATTGTCTATAACGCTCCACCTATCTGCCTATATTACCAACAACCAGGAAACGTGCAAACCAGAAACAGCGACAACCCACCAAAAAAGTTCCTTCCCCCCGCGTTGGCGCGGGGGGAAGGGGCAGGGAATAGGGGGTAAAAGTTGACCCTGGGCCCCCATGCTGGCGACATTTTCGGCGTCTCTCCCAGCGCCGAGCATCGGGAATTGCCCGGTGTGCGCAAGGGTGCCGCCGCGTTGGCCTAGCGTGCGCTTGCCTCTCTCCATCCCTGTAAGTTTGTTGGATTGCGGGAGAATAGTATAATGACCCCAGGAGTTTGATCCGGGCTTTAGACCTTCACGTATGATGGGGGATGATATAGCTGCGCTCCGCTGATCTATCTATGAGTTCCATGGTCGGATCGTCCTATGGGGATGGGAGGTTGACATGAAAAAAGTCGAGATTCTGGGCTTAGCCACAGTGCCCCAGATTGAGGCTGGGGACAAGCTAGGGGAGATCATCGTGGGCTGCGCTGAGGATGAGGCCGGCGGCATAGAGGAGAGGGACGTCATTGTTGTGACCAGTAAGATAGTATCCAAAGCCGAGAACAGGGTTATTGCTTTGCGCGAAGTCAAGCCAGACCCCAAGGCGCTAAGGCTTGCTACGAAAACGGGCAAGGCCGCCTCCAGAATTCAACTCATCCTGGATGATGGGCAGGACATATTGGCTGTGATCCCTCTGCCTGGGCTTGCGGAGAAGTATATTATGCACTCAACGTCAAAACCCGACCAGGCTCGTCAACTGCTGGACAAAGAGCGTTGTATCCTGGTCACCAGGGATAGAGAAGGGCGGGTACATACCTATGACGGCGGCATCGATAGCTCCAATCATCCTGAGGGTGTGGCGAGTCTGCCTCCTCTGGATCCTGATCGTTCAGCGCGGGAAATCCGAAACGCGATAGAGAAGCTCACCGGCAAGAGGGTGGCGGTGCTCATTGCCGATACGGAGATCGTGCCCTTTGGGTCTATCGACCTGGCGACCGGTTGCTCAGGTATAGAGCCAATCTCCAAGAAGTTTGGAGAACCCGATATGTTTGGCAAGCCCAAGTTCGGAGGCATGGATATCATCGCTTATGAGCTAACCGCTGCCGCAGCTCTTCTCTTGGGCCAGACCGATGAGGGAGTTCCGGTAGCGATTGTCCGCGGCTTGGATTATGTGCCGAACGAAGAGGAGAACATATTGAACACCCTGGTAGCTGACCCGGCCCAGCTTGGAAGGACAGCCCGGTCAGCCATCGCCGCCACCACAAATATCGGAGGCTTTAAGGGGCGGATGCTATCCTGGGTTCTCCGTTTGTTCGCTCTGTCCTGAGCCACTTCGTCTGAACCTGCTGCGTAACTCCTGACATAGCCCTGCAAGAATCCCCTTGAACGCCAAAGCCCCCTTCTACGGATGATAAAGGGGGCTTTGGGATAGCAAATTTACCTGTTGTGTTTAAGGCGACGTCAAGACGGCGTCTTCCCAGTTGAAATACTCGCACCGTGCTTCTATTTGTTGATTGAGCCACTCGGTGTATTTTTGCTCGCGCCCTTGTTCCAGCAACGTCTCAGAGAGGGGATGGTCTTCATGGCCACTGACGTAGATGACGTAGTAATGTCCATCATCCGCCAGCGTTGGCTCCGCTGCCGTGCCTACCGGCGTGTTAAAAGCCACTTGCTCAATGACGGTGCCTAACTGGGCGCTCAAGTAGCCGACGGGTAGCCATGACATCGCATAGCCTGCAGTGAGATCGTCAGCATCATTATTGAGTTCTTCGATCAGGGCCGTGGGATCTGCACCGTTGTTCAGGCGTTCTTGCAATGCCTTCGCCGCCTCTTCGTCAGCCGCCGTGAAGAAAGTCGTTTCGACTTGTTCCGCGGTCTGGTTCACATCGGCGCCGATGATGGCTTTGAGTTGATCTCTGAGTAAACTGGTTTCGATTATCGTTCGATACTCGTCTGCGGAAAGCTGACTCACGTCGAGAATGTTCTCACGGAAGCTTTGATAGAGCGAGTCGAAGCTTTGCTGGGCCGCCGTATCTGTGATGGTGGCCGTCTCCGTTATCGTGCGGTCATACCCCACCATCTGCTCAATACGCAAGTTCACCTCATCGGCGGTGACGGTCAGGTTGCGGGACTGGGCTTCTGCCCGTACCAGTTGTTCCTCGATCATATCATCCAAAACCTGTTTGCCGAGCAAGGAGGCCATCGTATCCGAAAGCTGGGTCTCCAGGTTACTTGTCATGCTTTGCAATTGCTGGTAAAAGCTTGCCATCGTTTCATCGTTGGGATCGAGTTGGGCCAGGTAGTTTTGATAAGTCGTCAGTTGGTTGCGCATCAACAGGCGCTCATAGGACAGGCGATGCTGATACGCTGCGGTGGTAATGGCGACGCCGTCAACCGTGGCGACAGGCTTGCCCGGTTTAAGGACAAACTCCGCGATCACACCGTAGCCAATGATTAGGATGACAAGCGCAACCACCCCAATCGCGGACCCTATCAATATCCGATTGAGCCTCTTCTCTTTTTCCCGCCGCGCGAGTTGTCTCCGGTTCAGTTCTGGTTTGGGATTTTCTTGTTTAGCCATGGATGGGTTCTCCAACAAGCGCCGGGCATAGGTTGTTCTATGCCCGGCAGACATCATGGACGCTCATTTTTGGATTTCGGCGACGAAGGGCAGCAACGCCATGTGCCGGGCGCGCTTGATCGCCACAGCCAGTTGCCGTTGATGTTTCGCGCACACACCCGTCTGACGGCGCGGGCGAATCTTGCCGCGGTCGCTGACAAATCGGCGCAGAAAATCGGCATCTTTATAGTCAATGGCCTGTGATTTTTCATTGCAAAAATAACAAACTTTTCGACGCGGTGCGGCGAAACGCCGCCCACGACGCTCTCTAAAATCGCTCACAGTTTATCTCCTTCAACACAATGATGTTGGGGTATCCATATCCTCGTCGGCAAAAAGCTCTGCTTCCTCGTCGGACGAGTTCTCGTAGCCGTCCAGGAAGATAAGCTCCTGGGCGACCAGTTCTGTACGGTAATGACGTTCTCCCTCCGGCCCTTCCCAACAACGAGTTTGCAGCCGACCTTCCACGTAGATCTGGGAGCCTTTATGGAGTCGCTTTTTACATAGTTCCGCCAACCCCCCCCACGTCACGACATAGAACCACTCTGTTTCTTCCTGCCGTTCACCGTCGTTGTTGGTCCAACCGCGCGTTGTAGCCACGCTAAAGGAAGCCACCGGGCGCCCCCCGGCAGTGAAACGCATTTCCGGGTCGCGCCCCAGGCGTCCGATAATCATGACTTTGTTGAGTCCGCGTGCCATCAGGATCCTCTGGCGTCAGGTATTTGTCCTTAATCTTCTTCGTCGTCTAGTATGTCTTCATCGCCGGCATCGTCATCAAAGGCAGGGATTGCCTCAAGTTTCGGGCTGTGCACCGGTTTTTCGGGAGGGAAGTCGCCTTCAATGCGGATGATCATTTCGCGCAAGATACCCTCGGCCATGATGAGGTTACGCCGGAAATCGGCCACTTTCTCCGGGGGCATGGAGAAATTCACCAGATAGTACTGCCCTTCTTTCTGACCCTTGAGCGTGTAGGCGAGTCGTCGCAACCCCCAGTCTTTGAAGTTGACGATCTGCCCCTTGGCCTGCTCAAGGTATCCTTTAACCCGCGTGAGAAGGCTTTCTTTGTCCTCCTCGCTGAGTGAAGGATTGATAATGAACAACAATTCGTAATTCTGCTGACCTCTTTGTGTAGCCAAGACGGATTGACCTCCTTTCTATGGGATTACTCGTGATCTTCGGTCACGAGCAGAAAGCCCGTCTCCAGGTACGCGGAGAATCTTACCACAAAACAGCAGTTTGGCAAACGGTCAAATTTTTCGCCCCCTTCTCCTCCGCTGGCGGGGGAGAAGGGGGTTGGGAGATGAGAGGGTCATCACCTATGGCCGAAGTGTCAATACCTTCTGCACCATACCCAAAGTCCCGTTCGCCACCTGGCAAAGGCGGCTGAATAATTACCTCTGCGAACTCTGTGTTCTCAGTGGCTATGGACCGAGGAAGACATGGCGGAACCGGCTGGTGAGCTTGAGTCGGTCTGTAAGCCGGATTCTGTCATCGGCAGTCATCTATCTGGGACGAGAGTTACCCCTCGCCTCTGGCAGCCTACCCGGAAGTTGTCCTTTTACCAGGAAGGGAGCGGGTCACTCCCCGGTCCGACGGACCTTCCTTCCTGCTTGGCCTTGCTCCCAACGGGGGTTGCCTGGCCGCGCCGGTTGCCCGGCGCGCCGGTGGTCTCTTACACCACCTTTTCACCCTTGCCTGATCTTGCGATCCGCGGCGGTCTGTTTCTGTGGCCCTGTCCCCGAGTCACCCCGACCGGGCGTTACCCGGCGTTGTACCCTGTGGAGTCCGGACTTTCCTCACCCCGGCGGCGCATAACGCCCCAGAGCGCGACTACCTGACCCACTCAAGCTCTAGTCCAGATATACTACGATTTGGCGTTCCGTCAATCGGGGGTGAATGTCCACAGGACGATTTCCGGCGGCGTGAGGAACCGCGCACGGGGCGCGCCTAATCCTTCCATCCCCAACCCCCGGCTGACGTAAAGCGTGCATGATCCCTCCCGGTACAGACCCATTTCGTAACGCTTCCCAAAACGAGAACTGGTCGCCAGGGCGCCGTAGAAGGGGAGGCGGATTTGCCCGCCATGCGTATGCCCGCACAGATACAAATCCACACCAACCTGGGAGGCGACGGGCATCAGGTCAGGGGTGTGATAAAGGAGCAACTTGAAGCTATCACCCGGCGACTGTTGAATGAGGCGCTTCAGCACTGCCGCGTCGCGGTCCTCGTCGTAGGTGGTGCGGACGCCGAGGAGCCGGATGCTGTCGTGGCCGTGTTGGAGGGTGATGGCCTCATCGTCGAGCCAGTGGATATCCAGCCCGGCAAATATCCCCGGCACAATGCCCACAATATCGACGACGGGACTGCCGGTGACGGCATAAACGCCCAACGGCGCGTGAAGCTGCGCCAGCACCCGCCGCGCTCCCTCTTGAGCCGCCGCATCGTACACCGAGGAGAGGTTAAGATAGTCGCCGGTGAGCAAAATAAGGTCAGGCTGGAGTTCGGCGACTTGCGCCAGTAGCGCATTTTCACGCGGCGAAAGCCCCTCGAAGTGCAAGTCGGAGATGTGCAGCACCTGGAGGGGAAGGGCGTTTTCCCAGTGCGGCGGATGGTATTCGCGTCGGGTGACGCCAAGACGAAAAGGTTCGACCCAGGTGGCATAGATCGCGGCGGCGCTCACGAGCGCCTGGATGAGTGCCACAAGTGCCAGGCCCATGCCTGTCGGCGCAAGCCACGCGCCGAGTCCCATGAGAACCGCGCGGGCCAGCGTCAACGCCAGCAGCGACGGTGTGACCGGCCCCCACGAGCGACCTTTGACCGGCAGCAGACCCAACATTGCCCCATCGGCGGCCAAAAAAAGCGCGCTTAACAGGATCGCCGGCAGTCGCCGGGATTGCCAGGGCCAGCCGGCTATCGCTGCCAGCGCGATCCAGGCCGGCAGAAGCTTCAGCGGTGCGATTTGCCCTATCGTGCCGGTGATGATCAGCGCGTGATGGACCCATGAACTGCGGCCATCTGCACGGTCCGGCGGAATTTCGGGCATGGGTGAGGAAGCGGGATGGGTCATGGCGCATCGAACACACGCGCGATTTCGTCACGCGTGAATCGGCGGAGCGGATATTCGTCGCGCCCATCGCGCACGACGACGCCCGGCGCCTCACGTATCTGACCGATGAGCGTGGCAGAGATGCCGGCGTCATGGAGGGTTTGTACAAGGCGGGGTGCACTGTCGGCGGCGACGGCAGCCAGGAGCGAGCCGGAGGCGATGAGGCCGAGGGGGTCGAGTCCCAGGGCAGCACACAGAGTGCGCGTCTCCGGATAGAAAGGGAGGGCGGCGGCGTCCAGGGTTGCGCCTGCCCCGGCCGCCTCGGTGATCTCGTAGATGCCGGTCGCCACGCCGCCCTCGGTGGGATCGTGCATGGCGTGGACTTCACCGCCGGCCGCGACGATCGCGGCCTCTCGCACGATGCTGATCCCCGGATTGTGGAGGAACTGGGCGGCGCGCTTGATCACCGCGGCGTCGACTTTACCACCCAACCGGTCGGCGGCTTCACGCGCCAGGATCGCCGTCCCTTCCACACAAATGCCTTTGGTAAGGAGAAGGGCGTCGCCGGGGCGTGCTCCATCGGAGCGCACCAACCGTTCCGGCGCCACCTCGCCGAACATCGCGCCCACGACGATGGGACGGTCCAGGCCGTGGGTGATCTCCGTGTGACCACCGACAACGCTCACGCCGATTTCGCGGCCGGCGGTATGCAACTGGGTGAAAATGCGTTCCACCAGCGCGTAATCGGTTTTGTCCTCCGGCAGCAACAAAGTAGCGATGAACCAGCATGGCCGCGCTCCCAGGCAAGCCACATCGTTGGCATTGATGTTCATCACATACCAGCCAATTTCGTCGGTGGCAAAGGTGATAGGATCGCTTTTGGCGACGAGGTAGCGATCGCCAAAATCAATCACCGCTGCGTCGCGTCCCAGGCCGGGACCGAAGATCACCCGGCGATCAGGTTCCCCTGGCGCGCGTCCTAATAACTCAATGAGATCGGTTTGGGGTAGTTTCCCGATGGGGTAAAGCGAAGTTTTTTGACGTTGCGATGCCATAGTAGGTTCCTTGATGGGAAGGATGAGTGCATCTAATCGCCCACCAAAATGGCGATTTCGTCCACAGCGGCACCGTAAATGTGCCCGGAGGCGTAGATATCGACTCTCTGAACGGCGGTCGGCTGGATCTTCTTCTCTTGCAAAAGCGGGAGCAGGTTGGGAGATTCGTAGTTGTACCAGACGCCGGCCTGGGGCACCTTGATGTGTAAGGCCTGCCATTCGCAACTTTGACAGAAAGGTTCGTCGCTGCCCTCGACGGCGTAAAAGCCCTGGAGCCATTCGCGGACCGCGCCGCTCTGATCGGTGAACTTAATGCGGATCATGACGGGACATTCGGTGCCCAACGAACCACATACACCGAGGTTTTGTGTATCGACGCGCAAGCGCGCGCGCACCCGCAGCGATTTAACCCCGCGAATGTCCTGGTTGATTTCCTGGGTGACGCCGGTTTCGGCGAATTCCCGCCCTACGCGGGACAAGAGGATGATTTTATGATTGTCTCCCAGCGTAGTTTGCAGTACTGTACCGCCGTCGTCGCCGGCGAAAGCGGTGCGGGTGTACACTTCCCAGGTGCCTTCCAGCGGCTCTTCGAAATCGCCGTTGCGATTGCGCAGGATATCACGTTCGCCGGTATAAATCTCCTTCAATCCCTCGGCAGTGAGCTCCGCGCGTTGTAGTTCGGCCAGGATGAACTTTTCTCCGGTTGCCGGGTCGGGAATATGCACCTGTCCACTGCTGACCGAAAGCTCTGTTTGATTACCCTCGACGACCACCGTGTACGTGCCCCGTTCCATATCGGCCGAACCGTGCGGCGTTTGGATGTGCAGGACGGTGGGGCGCGTGTTATCTTCGACGGATATCTGGGTGTTGGCCCCCCGTCGTATGTTCAACGTGACACGATGGGGAAGCTGACTGATTGAAAAGCGGGGAGTCTGAGCGCTGTCGATAGTTACCTCGGTTTCGCCATAGAATTGCACCGTGACGAGGGGGGCCGGGGATGCGCCTCCTTTTTCACTATCGGGATGGTAAAAGAGCAGCCATGCTTCAGCATTCTCGGAGGACAACCTGATCGTACTGTCGACGGTGATTTCGGTGTTCTCGTTGACAAGAATCGCGGTACGGCTTTGCGCCGGCTGTTGGACGACGGTGCCGGCGCGCGGTTGGAGGACGATCCGCAACGAGCGGGTGGTATTGAGCAGTAGCCAGCGCACGCCGAGGGGGGTGCCGATTGCCAGTCCTACACAGATGAAAAACGAAGTCAGGAGGATAACCCAGGCAATGTTTTCGAGTTTTTTGAACCTGTTCATGGTTGTGAAACGTTTACCAGCGGATATGGAACCCCCCCAACGTATTTTGGGGTGGGACCCACTCAATGTCAAGATGGCTGACCAGGCCGTGGCGCGGTCCTCTTTGCACCTCCTGGATCAAACGCTGCAACGTATCGTGCGGGCCTTCGGCCCAGATTTCGACGGTACCCTCCTCGCAGTTGCGCACCCATCCGCCGATGTTCAGGGCCAGCGCCCGCGCTTGCACGAAACTGCGAAAACCCACCCCTTGCACCTCACCGTGAACCACGATGTGGACGGCGGTTTGGGCATTGTCACCCTCGGTCATGATGTTCTCCTTCACCGTTTCCTATTCTATTGTCTCCTATTCTATCCCAGTCACCCCGGCTGGCAAATGCCCTCCTCGACATTAGTCCAACACTGTTGACCCATCGGTTAGCGATGAATTCCTGTTCATTTCCAATTTGCCATTGACCCTTTGCTATCTGAGGTTTTGTCATTCCCTCAAACCGGATTATAATGAAAACCGCTTATGAATGCAGACAACCGCCGTCTGGTCGCTTTTAACGCACACTTGCTTTCCGCCGGGAACTCCTATCGCAGCGCCGGTATCGCTGTCTATGTGACGAATCTTTTGCGGCATCTTCGCCACGCTGAAGATAGCCTGAAGTACGGAGTGCTTCTGGGGGACAAACGGGTACCGACAGAGGATTTCGATCTGCCGGTCATCTTTTCCCGCCTTCCTACCGGGCAGCCGGCTGTGCGTATCCTCTGGGAGCAGAGTGTCTTGCCCTGGGTATTGCGCCGTATAGGTGCCGACCTGCTCCATGCGCCGGCCTTTGTCGGCCCGCTGCTGTCACCCTGTCCGCAGATTATCACCGTTCACGACCTGAGTTTTTTGCGTTACCCGGAGTTTTTCCGCCGTAGCAATCGCCTGTACTTGCAGACGTTTACCGGCATCACATGTCGGCGCGCCGCCGCCGTGATCGTCGGGTCGAATTTCGCCGCCGGCGAGGTGCAGACCCTGCTGCACGTACCCGCCGCGCGGGTTCACACAATCTATTACGGCGTCGATCCGCGTTTTCGCCCCTTGCCGCCCAAAGAAGTGGCTACCTTCCGCCACGCATTGCAGTTGCCTGAACGTTTTTTGCTGTATCTAGGAACGTTGGAACCGCGCAAGAATCTGCCCCGCCTGGTGCGCGCCTTCGCCCGTCTGCGTGACCCCGATCTGCACCTGGTTCTGGCCGGGGGACGGGGATGGCTGTACGAAGAAGTCTTCGCAGAAGTTGAGAAGCTGGGGCTGGGCGCGCGCGTCCACTTCCCCGGCTATGTGGCGGCTGAGGCACAGGCGCTGTGGTACAATGCTGCGGAGGCTTTCATCTACATTTCCCGCTACGAAGGCTTTGGTCTTCCGGTCGTGGAGGCGTTAGCCTGTGGCGTTCCCACGTTAACGGCGGCGACGACATCCCTGCCCGAAGCCGGAGGCGCCGGAGCCTTATGGGTGGATCCTGACGACGAGGAAGCCATAGCAGAAGGTCTGCATCGCCTGCTGACCGATGCAGCACTACGCACCGAGTTGCGCCAGGGCGGACTGGCGCACGCGGCACGTTTTTCCTGGCCGGAAACAGCGCGCCAAACGGCGGCGCTCTATCGACAAGTCCTGGACGCCGGCCAAAGAGGGGCAGATGGACGCTAAACGCCGCAACGCCGCGCCGGCTTGGGTTATCGTGTTAGATGTCGCCATGATTAACCTGTCCATGGGACTGGCTTACCTCCTGCGTTATCGCTTACAGTGGTTCGTGGACGTCATTTTCGATGCTCCGTTCAGGGCCTATCTCCCTTTCTGTGCTCTCTTTTCGGTCGTGACCCCGCTTATCTTGTCGCTGGGCAAATCCTATAGTCACTGGCGCGGTCGGGCATGGCTGGATCAAGTTTTTCAGATCGCCATGGCCGTGGCGACGGCACTGGTTATTGCGTTAGCGGCGGCGTTTGCCTTTCGTCCGCTGATCTACTCACGCCTACTGCTCTTGGAAGCCGGCTTCTTCATGATCGCTTTGATCTCGTTAGGGCGGGGAGTGGCCCTGATGATTCAGGCGCACTTGCGACGCCAGGGCATTGGCGTCCGGCGTACTGTGATCGTCGGCGCCGGCGAAGTTGGCCGGCGGGTGATGCGCACCCTCGTAGCGCGCCCCGACCTGGGGTATCGTATCGTCGGCTATGTGGATGATAATCCAGACAAAGGCGAGGGCGGAATAGGACGCATCAAGGGCCTGGGAGACCTGGACAAACTGCCCGCCATCATTGCATCCGAAAATGTGGATGAAGTGATCATCACCTTGCCCTGGAATTATCAACGGCGCATTCTAAACATCCTGCGCGAGTGCGAGCGACAGCAGGTGACGGCGCGCCTGGTGCCCGATCTGTTCCAGATGAGCCTGAGTCGTGTTGAAGTGAGCGACTTGGGCGGTGTGCCGCTCATTGAAGTGCAAGAAATTGCCTTCAGTCCGGTCGCACTGGTCACCAAACGGATCATGGACCTCTTTGTGGCCGGCCTGGGACTGCTTCTGGGGTGGCCGATCCTCATGCTGATTGCCTTAGCCATTAAGCGCGATTCGCCGGGGCCGGTATTGTTCAAACAGGAACGGGTGGGGAAAAATCACCAGCGTTTCACCATTTACAAATTCCGCTCGATGCGCGTGGGCGCCGAAGACGAACTGGAGAGCCTGAGAGAAGCCCTGGAGAGTGACGAAATCACCTTCAAGATGCGCGACGATCCACGGGTAACGCGGGTGGGACGCTTCCTGCGCCGCTTCAGCCTGGACGAACTGCCCCAACTCATCAACGTCCTCAAAGGCGATATGAGCATGGTCGGCCCGCGCCCGCCGATTCCCGCCGAAGTGGAACAATATCAACCCTGGCACCTGAAGCGCCTGACCGTCCCGCCTGGGCTAACCGGCTTGTGGCAAGTCAGCGGACGCAGTGAACTGACCTTTGATGAGATGGTTTTGCTGGATTTGTATTACATTGAACACTGGTCGCCGTGGTTAGATGTCGCTATTATGCTGCGCACCGTCCCCAATGCGCTTTTGGGTATCGGTGCATATTAACGACGTAGTAGCGACTTCCGTCGCGCTTCTCAATCAGCCAAAGAGGAAAATATATGCATCCCTGGGAATTTATCCCTGAAGAACGTCAGGCTTTGCTTGATTTTCTCAGTGCGTTGGTCCGTACCCCCAGCTTTTCCGGCGATGAAGGGGCGGCGGCAACGCTGGTGATGGCAGAAATGCAACGTCTGGGATTTGACGAGGTGTGGATGGACGCCGCGGGGAACGTCGTGGGACGTATCGGGCCGTCGACCGGCCCCACATTGATGTTCAACAGCCATCTGGACACGGTCCAAGTCACCGATCGATCGGCC
>Ga0208940_1001784_pt1 | contig 21625 bp, 15 predicted proteins | sample AD_JPNNA6_MetaG_FD_184445 | JGI IMG/M metagenome (GOLD analysis project Ga0208940, IMG submission 184445) | Active sludge microbial communities of municipal wastewater-treating anaerobic digesters from Japan - AD_JPNNA6_MetaG (SPAdes) (version 2) | ecosystem: Engineered > Bioreactor > Anaerobic... | reverse complement strand
AATAAATTAAACACAGAATCGAAATATTTGCAGAACATCATTAAGATAATATGCTACAGGGCAGAAACGGCTTTTGCTAATACGATGGCGTCCTGTTATTCCAAGAATAGAGATGAGATAAGGGCACAGGTAAAGAGTGTAATTTTTTCGAAGGCAGATTTGATTCCCGATGAAGTAAATAAAACTCTAACCATTAAACTTTATTCTCTGGCAACTAAAAGAGATAACCTGGCAGTTCAAAAAGACTGTGATTTATTGAACGACACAGAAATCATTTTCCCTGGTACAAATTTGACTCTTGTCTTCAAAACTGCGACAACCTGATTAACACCGAATCAGGAGTTCTGAATATCATTTTCAAAAATCTTTAACAAATAAGGTTTCATCTCTAATACTGTATCAATAAAACATAATTAAGGATCATAGAACCAATCAGGTTGTTCGAATAAAATCTTAAAATCTTCAAAAAAACGCATGGCATTATTTTTTTAATGATTTCCAACAAAATTAGAATAAAAAATAATACCAATAACAGTTTTAATTAATTAGTTATCAAAAAGTTATTAACAATTTGAGTTTATAGACAAACTCTATTTAAACTCTTCCTTGTAATTTGAATTATTATTAACTTTTTTACTCTATGTGAATGTTTTTATAGTTCATCCCTGTTAATTTATACTTATACCGCATTTTTAGGAATTCAATTCAATTTTTTAAAAATCTCCTAAGTAAAATTCATCTTCTAAGGTATAGAAAATTTTGAGAATGAAGAGATTAATTTTTATTTATCCTATTATATTTATTAAAGACGCAATTTTTATTATCGTAGGAGGCTATTTTTCTGAAGAAATCATAGATAGCTGGGTATTCATCAATGGAATACTCCCCTCTTTTGAGCACTAATGTTCTCTTCATTAAGAAACTATGATTGGCAATTTGTGTGAACATCATATTGTAACTTCCCACCTGACACGAAAACTCAACCGGCTGGAATTCGAATTCTAATCGGTAGCCGTCTGGAATATGAATGATGATCGAATCTTTTTGTGTATAAGATTGTGAAATATAGAAATTAGTTCTTCGTTTTTTATGCAAAGTGAAATTATAGCGGTTGATAACATTAGGTTTAAAAGCAATTCTTTTGCCCATTAAATCGGCATATTTAGGAATTTCGGCTTTAATCTCGAGCTCTCCTAATGGATAGTTTAATGTACTTTTATTCTCAAACTTGTAACTTCTAAGGTTAAATCCATTGATGGGCATAGAATGAATGATGTACTTTTCCTGCTCATCCTTCGACAAGCTCATCAATGGCATTATTTCATCGAAAAGTTCATTGGCATAGGATAGAATTAGTTCTAATTTCACCACTCCAGTGGTATCAATATAAATTTGTCCAGTAACATTATTCCGATTTGCAAATTCGTCATAAGTTGGGGTGTTTACCAGTTTTCCACCTTCCTCGGCAACCAGCAAAGCTTTTCGATTGCTATTAGCAGCACCAATATAGCCCAGGGGCATATTGCTATTTGTACATTCCAACCACATAGTATCGGAAGTTAAAGGTACACAAAGGATTGCATGATTGGTTTGGTCAATACTGGCAAAGTCGGTAAATGCAATGGTTTTGTCTTTACCACTTCCAATTTCGGTATAATAGGATTTAATTCCAACAGATTGTAGTAAAGCCCTTGTATAGTTAGCCAAAGCTTTGCAATCGCCATAGCCATATTTATTGACGTCTGCCGCTGCAATGGGTTGGTAGCCTCCAATTCCTTTAGTAACATTTACATATCGTACTTTATTCTGCATATAACTGTAAACAAGATTAACCTTTCCCAAGTCGTTCTCGGCATTTCTGCATAAAGCACTAATCTCCTCTATGGTTTCACGAGGCAACTTGTCTCTATCGATCAAAAGATTATAAATCATTTTGCCATACGATTCCCAATTGTCATAACCAACTTTATGTCCATAAAAACCAGTGTTCCTGATATTTATAAAAATTTTTGGCATGTACATCGAAAATGGCTTCGAAAAAGGTTCTTTCTCGAATGCCTTTATATAGTCAACATCCCAGGTATATAAAAATTTTCCGTTCAATTTCTTTATATTGAAGGCTGGTTGAATGTTCTGATATCGAAACAAAATAATGGTGTCAGGAATTAGAATCTGCAAATGCCCTTTTTCCAGCGAAATTCTGTAATCAAGAATAGGCATCCAGCTTTCGGGCATTAAGAATCCTGAATACTCGATTTCGTAAATATACTCAAAAGTAATTGGATAATTTTTTATCACCGGCCTTGCTATTTTAATTCTACTATCACTAAAAAGTGTGAATGAAGGGTAGGCTGCATAATCAGCCATATCATCCTTAGAAAGCTTGTTTGTTTTAATTCCCATCGAATTATAAACCACGCCTGCTACACTCTTTATATTCGTATAACTGTTATAAGGAATTACTAAGCTTGCTCTTTCTTTTGCATTTTCATTCAAAATAGTGATAGCAAACGAAACTTGTTTCAATAAGACATTGTTTTTAATCTCGTAGTTGGTGTTACTGTATCTAATGACAGCATCGGCATTTTCCCTAAGTGAATCGGGTATATGAACTACATTAAAATGATTTTGCGCATAGCTATGAAAAGACAAAATAATTCCAAAGAGTAAAATACAACGACGCATAATTAAATCTTTTTAAAGACGATCTTTTCATTTTGTTTATCGACCATCATTCTGTAAAATTCCTTCAAATCGCCATATTCTTTGGGTAAATATGTCAATTTGTTTCGTGTAAAAAAGGCAGTGATCACAATTTTTCCATTATTTTCCATCACCGTGTACACGTAACGGGCCGATTTATCCGGCAAACTCATATTAATAGACGGGGGAAGAGATTCTATGGAATAACCATGAGGAATTTTTATTTGGCATATTACTAAATCTGCAGTATGATAATTATATTCGACGGGATAGATTCTCTCTTTGAGTTTGAAAGGAGATCGTTTGATGGCTTGAAATAACAATGGTTTGAAAATGATTAAATCACCAGCTTCTTCAACCTGATTAGGATAATTGAAGTCGAATGCCAAATGAACAGGATGCTCGAGCGTATCCATACCACCGATTTCGAATTGGTTGATTTCGATCCCTGGAATATTTTTCGAAACGCTTTGTATATAATCGTTCTGTGAACCATAGGATATTATCTCTTTACGCTGTTCCAAAGCAGCATACCCTTCCAAAGTGCTTAAATATCTTCCAGTTATCTGTAAATCTTCTGCCAATTCATACTCTAAAGTAACTTGGCTTTTGTAATTTGTATTTAAGGTAAGATCGATCCATTCTACAGGACCACTTTTCACTACCAATCCCTTATCGTTTAGGCAACGAACAGGCAACTGATTAACTACAGTCAGAGGTTCAGTGGCATCAAGTAAATAAGTCTTTCTATCAATTTTTGCTAAAGCAATCACATAGTTGAAGTTGGAAATGGAAGGATGCGTTAATTTCACAAATCCATTGCTTTGTGTCGACAATAACATAGGATAAGCCTCTATATCCATACTTTGTAAAAGTCCAACAAGGCAAAGATTGATGTCGGCCGAGTTACCAAAACCTTCTCTATAAGAATTATTCAGACTTTTGGAAGTAACCACACTGCTTTTCTCATTCCATTTATAACGATTAGCAACATGCCGGAATGCCATATTCATTTTTTCGAGTTGACTTTCTGCTTTATTACTGATTTGCTGTACCACATCGTCTAGAAATCCAGTACGTTTTACTCGCGTTCCAAACTCACTGTTACTTAAGAATTGATTGATTACATCTTCCCATGTGTTGGAATAACTCTTCATAGGTGAATTAGGAAATTTTGTAGCTGAAAGTTCGAATTCCACGGCAGTAAGATAATTTTTTGAACTTTTTAAATAACTATCTTCCATGAAAGCCGGAATATTCGTGCTTTCATATTCATTATACCCCACTTCGTAGTTGAATGTATTGGTAATTCTATCGCCCCCATTGAGCTGGCCTCTAATGTAAGTAAGCGTTAGAGATTCGTATTTATGACTATTTATTACTTGAACAGGATAATAGCCAACTATATTGGTATGATACATAAAATACTCAGGGATTCGTACTTCGTAATTGCTGTAGAGTACTGGAATAGAATACTGAAAAAGCCACTTATCGAGGTTGAAGTAAAAATCGGACACAATGGTATATGAAACCTCGATTATGCTTCCCTTCTTCACATTAGGCAAAGGTGCCTTGGCAGTTTCCCAACGATCTGAGGTTTTTTCGTAAATCAGATTTCCCTTACTAAAATTTGTTTTTTCCATCTTTCCATTTTCCAAATTGTAAGTGCAGGCTTTAAAAGAAACTATCTTTTCTTTATCATTGCCCAAAACATAGAGTGGTATTTCCACGTTTGCCCAATCGAAAGCAGTTTCATCAAGTATCTTGATTCTGAAATGCCTCGAGGTTTCCAGAATAAATCCTTTACTTTCGGTAGCATCATCCTCGCGTGTAACGGTTTGAGGATAAGTAAAATGCGATAACCCGCAGTTGAATATAAAATAGGCATGAGCATTCGAATCAATCGGACACACTTTATTTGCCAATTCATCCATACTAACTTTACCAAATTTTGAAGGCGAGTTTTGAGGAAAACCAACCATACAGGCGCTTAATAAGACCATAAAAAGTAACAATTGTTTTCTCATGATTTTTATATCTATTGCATTATGTATCAATATGTTAATGATGTTAGAGGCAATATTAAACACAATAACAACGGTACAAAATTAAAAAATTTTAGATTGTCAAATAGAAGAAAACCAGAAACGATCATATAAAAATAGGAAACTTAATTTCAGAACTCCTGATCCTATAATTGCATATCAATATTTTACAAAAGTACCACCGTATTTCAATTTGTCGTATTTTCGGGCAAAAATTTTTAGATATGCAACTTCAGTTACCATTTTTCCCGACCGATACTCGAATGATTAATTCCAACGTTGGAGTTTTTTCGAAAGATGAATTTGTGTATTTTCTTTTCAATGGTTCTCCGATATACTGCTGTCTTAAGGATGATTTAAACAATTTTCGTTTTATAGTTGCCAATTTAGTAGTCAATCATTTGTGCACCTGTTCGGAGATTAGTCATGCTTTAGGCATTCACGTAAGGAATGTTCAGCGTTATGTAAAGGCACTGAACGAGAAAGGAGTAGAATAGTTTTTTAATCGAGAGGAGCGTCGTGGGCAGTGTTTCAAGTTTACGGAATCGGTTAAGAAGGAGGCACAGACAATGATAGATAAGGGACGTTCACCAAAAAGGTAAACTTTCATAAGAAGTTTATACTTTTACTGAAAATTTTGATGACTGTATGGACAGACTCTAATTAGAATAATCGTCAGAATTTTAACCGACTTAATCTTCATTTAAAAATCGACTAAAAAATAAACCAAATATCATCATCGAAAAATTTTGAGATATGAAATCCATTCCTGTATTTTTTGACAACATCAATCGCAGCGCAATGGTAATAATCCCTAAAAAGCCTTTCAAAGATTGGTTGCTTAGTATAGATCAGGGCGCTGCACACTGGGACATTACAGAAGATGCCGACGTTTACCTTCTGCCTGATTTCGAAGAAATAGAGGAGGCCGAAAGATGGTTAGAAATAAATTTCGATCTCTTCTTTTCCGACCAATTGAATAATTGGTATACAGCTAAAAAATTATGGCCTAAAAATAGAACATTCAAAATGTTCAAAGAATGGTTCGATTACTCTCTCCACACAATGGTTTGGGATATTCTGGACGATCCCATCGAAAAAATATAGTGGAGAATATCAAACTACACAAAAAAATTTTTATAATGACTATAAATATGACCCTGAATGGATAACGGAAAGACTGACTTCCGTTTATAAAGGCCGACTTCTGTTGCATTAATTCATAACTCCTGATTCGGTTTCAACCGGGTTGTAGCGGTTGTGACGATTGCGTTACAGTATTGCTTACTCTGAATAATCTCTCCTATCACCCTCTTGAGATTTACTCACACCATGTGCAACCGTTCATTCTTTTTCAAATTCAGAACTCCTGATTCGGTTTTAATCAGGTTGTCGCAGTTTTGAAGACAAATGTCATATTTGTACCGGGAAAATGGTTTCTGTGTCGTTCAATAACTCACAGATTTTTTGAACTGCCAGTTTATCTTTTTTAGTTGCCAGAGAATAAAGTTTAACGGTTAGAATTTTATTTACTTCATCGGGAATCAAATCTGCTTTCGAAAATATTACACTCTTTACCAGTGCCCTGTATTAGCCCCCTATAAATTAGGACGAGAGTATAGATAAAAATCTGTACTTTTATGCCTATGGAAAAAGAAAATTCACCAAAGAGGAGAAGCTTCAGATTATTAAGGAAGCCTCCCAAAACGGGGTTAACCCAACCCTTGAAAAATATGGAGTATATCGAGCATCCTACCACTCATGGAAGAAGGAACTTGAAGAGATGGGAGAAGAAGGTTTTTAACATGGAATGACTCCCATGCATTTAAAACGTATCCGTGAATTAGAGAAAGAGGTAGCTGCTTTAGAGCAACTTTTGGTGGAAAAGGAGCTGGAAAGTAAGTTAAGAGAAGACGTTTTAAAAAAAAGTTAATCTTGGAGAGAAGAAGGAAATGGTAGCTCGATACAATCATCTTGGATTAAAGCTTGAAACTGCATTGGTTTTGGCTGAAATTACGCGACATCAGTATTAGTATCAACCCTTAGGGAAGAAAAGAGGGAAGAGACCGAGTGAAACCACACTTGTTGTGAAGGAAAACAAAGTAGAATGTGTACCTAATGAAGTAGTAGTAGAAGAAATAAAAAGTATAAAGAAGGATCCTGATACTGATTATGGATATATTAAGATGACTTATTATTTGCTCATACTTGGATATCTTATTAACCATAAGAAGGTTTACAGGTTAATGGACGAAAATCAGTTACTTCATGAAAGGTATAAAAAGTTGGGACGCACTTTTGTGAAATACCGTAAAGTAATGCTTACACGGCCGTTACAGGTTCTTGAGATGGATATTAAGGTGGTATGGGTAGAAGAATTTCACCACAATGCCTATATCCTTACAGTTATCGATACTTTTACAAGGTTTGCTCTGGGTTATAGGGTTGGCTATAGTATAGGCAAACATATTGTAAAGGAATTATGGGAAGAAATTATTGAGAAATATTTACAGCCTTATGACTGTTTGCGGCAACAACTCGATATTGAGATACGTAATTATCAATTATCGGGAAACATGAGCTTGAGGGAAGTTCCTTGTCCTCATCCGAAATCCCTCGATGGGATAGAGGATGAGAATTTAGAAAAAGAAATGTCCGGCGCCGAAACATTTCCACAACCATCATCGGTGTAACAATCGCCGTTGGTTGTTCCTTGTCGACGCAAAGTTCTTTAATTTTTTTAATTTTGTAAAAACCTTCTATACGATTGTCCGAATAATAGGGGCCTGAGCCACGAGCAGCATAATAATCCCTGTAACTGAAAAGACCATTGGCTATAAGAAAAGGTAACAAAAATAAAACCCCTTCATATTGTAAACTTTGACAGGGTTCAAATATTACAGGACTCGATTTAAGCTTCCCAAAGGCTGCCTGCAAACCCAACTCAACTCGAGTTGCACCCATCCCAAGCAACTCCGAAGCTAAATAATCACTTATATCACGTTGTTATGGTGTACTCCCTTGGTCAGAAACCGCTAATTCTTTTTTTAGGTTTCCTTGCCTGACATGATAATATATCGTAGACTCACTTATCCCAACTTGAGCATTTTACCCTGAAAAAACAGGAAAAAAATAGAGCTTTTGCTATGATTTTAAATGTTATGTTACTGATTATTAAATATTTAAATTTTTAATAATTTTTGTAGTCCCAGAAAGTTTGCCTATTATTTGATTCTTATCTTTCCTTGTTATATCTTTGCCGCATCTTTATTAAAATATCTTTGTAACATGTTTATCAAAACAGCAGATAAGAAAGATAAAAATACCGGCAAGGTTTACCACTACTACAAGCTTTGTGAAAGTTACCGCATTGGCAATAAGATCCGTCACCGCACTATCCATATATTGGGTAAACTCGATGAGATTCAGTCGGATAAGGAGAAAAAAATGCTTGCTGACCGCATAGAGCATTACCTGAGCGGGGCTCAAGAAATATTTGTAATGGATGTGCCAGAACATGTAGAAAAGTTAGCTCGACACTTTAGTGAGAGGATACAGCATCAAGGTTTTTCTTATAAAAATGAATGGCAAGAGAAAGAGCAGGTTGTAGCAAAAAAGGGTGATGAAGACTTTCAAGAGGTTGATCTTCAAAGTATAGAGATGGAAGATGTTCGGGAAGTTGGGGCTGAATGGTTATGTAAACAAACCTTGGAAGAGTTAGGTGTAGGGGATTTTTTACGTAGTCTTAACTGGAGTGAGCGCCAAGTTGAGACTGCTTTAATTCAGTTAATCAGTCGGGCTGTATATCCGGCTTCGGAGCGTAAAACTATCTTGTGGATTAAGGAGAATTCGGCGGTAAGTGAGCTTTTTAACCGTCAACCCGATACGATTGACCGGTTTAAGCTGTACCAGATGAGCCGGATGTTCTACAAAGAAAAGGAAGGGCTTGAAAAACATTTGTCGGAGAAGACCAACGAACTGTTCGACTTGGAGGATAAAATTATCTTGTATGATTTGACCAACATGTATTTTGAAGGTCGCAAAGCAGGGAGTGAACTGGCCAGATATGGAAGGAGCAAGCAAAAGCGCAGTGATGCTTGTCTGGTGACATTAGCCTTGGTGGTGAATGTGGATGGGTTTGTGAAATACAGTCATATTTACCGAGGTAATATTGCTGATTGTAAGACTTTGAAAAACACCCTGGCAGACCTTAATAGAAGCACCTCTTATAGTGAGAGGGAACCGATTGTTGTGATTGATGCGGGGATTGCTTCGGAAGATAACTTGAAGTTATTAAGATCAGAGGGCTATTCGTATGTGTGCGTTAGTCGTTCTCGGTTGAAGGATTACCAGTTTTGTGAGACAGAGGAGGTGCACTTGGAAGATAAGCAGGGTAACCCGATTGATGTGCGTTGGATTGAATCAGAGGAGGGAGGGGATCAATATTTACATGTTCACAGCCAGATGAAGGCAGTGAAAGAATCTTCGATGAACGATCATTTTAGTGAGCATTATGAAGAAGAGTTAAACAATGTTGCCTTGACTTTGCATAAAAAAGGAGGCATAAAGAAATATGGGAAAGTCATGGAACGCCTTGGACGGATAAAGGAACGCTACCCGGCAGCCAATAAACATTATGAAATTGAGGTTGAAAAGAAAGGTGATTTGGCCGTGAACCTGCAGTGGAAAAGAAAAACCCTCTCAGGCTTGTCTGGTGAGGGAGAATATTTATTACGCACCTCTCTGGAGCAAAAAGACAAAAAATTGGTATGGGATATTTATAACACTATTCGTAATATAGAAGAGGTTTTTCGTGTATTAAAAATGGATTTGGAACTTCGACCGGATTTTCATCAAAAGGATAAGAACACGATGGCGCATTTGTTTTTAGGGGTATTGGCTTACAGCATAGTAAATACTGTTCGCAGAAAGTTAAAAAAACAGGGCATTCATGATAGTTGGAGTAACCTTATCAGGATTATGAACACGCAAAAGACAGGTACCATAAGCATGAAGCAAAGGGAAGGCAAAAAAGTGCATATTCGCATATGCAGTAAACCAAGGATGGAAGTACAAAAAATTTATAAAGCAATGGGATATGAAATGATGCCATTTTACAGGAAAAAATTTGTGTTCCCCGAAAGTTGAAAGTTAAAGATTCAAGTTGCTGTATAAAAGGAAATTGCATCCCTAAGGCTCTCAAGTTGGGTTAAGCGGCGAATACGTGATGAGCTTGTTTGGTGATACTGCTAATTTTGAGTATTGGCACGATTTGAATAAAGTGTACCTGGAAGATAAAATGGATGATATTTAAATTGGGAAAAGACTTAACAGGTCTTGGAGACCTGTTAGATCTCAAAGGAACGAACGAAAAAGTAATAAGAGCTCACAGGTCTTACAGGCCTTTTAAACATCCTAATACTTTTTGTTCAAATTTCAATAAAATATAACTTCTATAACTTCAATACAGTGAGTAAACGAGCAACAAACTCATGAATAAGGTGGTTCCCATCTCGAACCAACATGCCATACCCTGTTTTCGACGAAAGACATATTGAATCGCAAGAATTACCAACACAAAACCCATAAACAACATGATGTTTCTTGTAGTTATGGCCGTACAAACTATTCCCAATAGCGAAAGCAAAAAGAACTGAAGAAAATTCCAAAGATATTGTACAGGTTTGGGATGATAATGAAGAAGCTGAGCCACGCCAAAATAGATCAAACCAATGACAATGAAATAAAGAAATGCTGTTTTGAGAAAAGCCCAGAGCGTATAGGTATAGAACCAGCTTGGCGAAGGATTTTTAGTGCTAATTTTTTCTTTTTGATAAGGTTGTAATTGTGCAAGCCCCTCTCGGGCCGAAGGACTGAGTTTTGGGATGGAAGCCATCTGAGCGAGTGATTGAAAACCGCCCTTTTGATTTCTGTATTGAATCAATTCTACAGCATCCGTTGGTGTAACTCCTTTCACGGCTATGAGTTCAACTGAATCGCAATTATTTATATCGAAAGGATAAGTTTTTAATTTAGGTCCAAATTGTGAGAGAACCCATGGAGTAAAATGAGCATTATTATTTACAACCCAAAGAGGTTCAGGTAAATCAGGTTGATAATCTATGCCTGAAGCAGCCCTCCATATCCCCTTTACCAATCCGGCTTCGTCAGGAAATTCTTTGGAATATCCTTCGATGAAATCGATAATTTGAGTTCTCGAATCCAATACATCCATTCGCACATATTTTGCCAAAACCGTAAAAATTTTCAAATACTCGTTGCGCAAGGGAAATATCTGGCGTTCAAAAATAAAAGTCGAGTCATCGGGTAAAAAATCTCTGTAATACAAAGGAGGATAATAATTTTTCTTGCCGTTGGATGCAATCAAATAGGAGAAGAAAGTGGCGATGACACCTTCGGTAGCCACTGCATTGTTCATTGTTCTATAACGAGTGATATCGGGCCATACGCTGGCATCCTTGTATAAAATTTGTAACCAGGGATCGTCGTTTCGGCTTAATTGAGGTGGACGCTGAATCAACCTGCCCTCAATAAATGTGTGGTTCCGCATGATCTCGAGTTTTGGATACCACACCGGCGCACTTGCACGAAACACACCAAAACGCCCTTTCAGGTTGTAATCCCTCCTGAATCCATGGATATATTTAGGAAGCCAAACACCAATTTCCCTTAAATCTTCTTGAATGGTTCTCTTGATTCTTTCATCGGGTTCGGATTGAACCGAAATAAATCTGAAATGTTCGGCAAATCCTTCATAAAATGCCGTAGCCCTATCGGTTTGCGTACAAAAATAATGCTCCTTGGGCACTATCTGACTCACTCTTCCCGAGAGCTGGGATAAAATTATCCGACCAATCTCCTGAGGCAAAACCTGAGTAATTGATCCCGCCTTTGCCGGATTCTCATCCAGAATATCGCGATCGAAATCAATGTAATAAGTTTCATCCTTCTTAATTATTCCATTCTCCGTTTGCAGAACGAATCCCCTACATGCCTGATTAATCCCGTGCTGCGTAAAAGCAATGTATAAAGGTTCTTTTTCTGAAATTTTTCCTTGATGAACCCGATAATTCTGCATCAGATCGTAAAGAGAAAAACTCTCGGCCATGAAACCTCTCATCAATTGATTATATGCTTTAAAATAATCAGGGTCTATGCGCTCCATCTCCTTAAGTACATCTTGCCCCTCATATTTCTCTCCAGCCGGTATCAAAAAAACGAGGTCGGAAGTTTGGGCATTAGATGCCAAAGCTATTAAGCATATAAAAATTAATAAAAGATGCTTATTCATAACTTATTGATTTATAATAAAATAATATTCGGTAATCATTTTGCAATTTTATGCAAATTTTTAGCAACACGAATTTAAAAGAACAACTGCTTGTTCACAGAAAGACTTCAAATCCATTTATTTTAGCATAAATATTTCAAAACCAATAAAATACTTCATTTCGATTTGTTTACTCCTGATAAAATAATCCGATCAATCGTCATTCGATCGAGCGACACAAGCAGACAAGGTTCGAGCTAAAAAACTTCCACTATATCGCGGTAAGTTTAAAATTTTCGAGTAATAAAGAAACTTCAAACAAATTCCAGGTCAAAGGCCTTGGCAAGTTTTCCTCTTAGATTTTCTTTCACTTCGTGGATATTAAGATTGGAATGGAGTTCTTTTTCCATGGAGGTCACACCCTTATCTACAAATCCGCAAGGATGAATGTAGTTAAAATATTCGAGTCGAGTATTTACATTAAGTGCCAGCCCATGCATGCTAATTCCTCTGCTAACCCTAACCCCTATTGCACAGATTTTACGTGCAGCGGGTGTATCAGCATCCAGCCATACACCAATAGCTCCAGGCATAAGCATGGCTTTTATTTGGTAATCATTCAGCATACGGATCACGGCTTCTTCGAGATTTTCGATATACTGCCTCACACCCATCCGAAAGGCTTCGAGGTAAAATAAAGGGTAAACCACAATTTGACCCGGTCCATGATATGTAATATCCCCTCCCCTATTGGTCATACAAAAACTTGCTCCGATTTTGTTTAAAAATTTACTATTTACCAGCAAATTGCCTGGTTTTCCATTTTTCCCGAGTGTATAAACATGGGGATGTTCAACAAACAGCAAGTAATTGCAAGCATTGGCATACGAACCATTTAAAACAGCCTTTTGCAATTGGCGGCACAATTGTTCCTGATAGTCCCAGCTTTGTTTATATTCAGCCAATCCCAGATCGATACAAAGTGTTTTGTGATGCAGTGTCATTTCAAATTTTATACTCAGATGCATGATAGGATGAACGCACCAAAGGTCCACATTCAGCAGCCTTGAATCCCTTTTCGAGAGCAATTTTTTTTAGCTCACTAAAAATCTCAGGTTGAATATATTCCATCACAGGATAATGCCGAGGAGAAGGTCTCAGATATTGGCCGATGGTCATTATAGAACAACCCGCATCGAGGAGATCGTCCATAGTTTGTAATATTTCTTCGAAAGATTCGCCGAGACCCACCATAATTCCCGATTTGGCCGGTATGCCACTTTTGGCTAACTGACGGATTACCTCGAGGCTTACATTATATCGAGCACGGCTTCGAATCATAGGAGTAAGCCGCTCTATAGTTTCAAGATTATGACCGACGACATCGGGTTTTCCTTTAATAATTCTTTGAATCAGGTTCTCCCTGCCTTGAAAATCCGGGATCAATACTTCTATTTGTGCCTGGGGTAGGCATTCGCGTATGGCAACAATCGTCCTAACCCAATGATCTGCTCCCAAGTCTTCGAGGTCATCCCTGTCAACAGAGGTGACGACGATATAGCGTAAACCCATCTCTACGGCAGCCTTAGCTAATCGCTGGGGTTCATCGGGATCTGGGGGCATGGGTTTACCCGTCGCTGTGTTGCAAAATTTACAGGCCCTCGTACAAATTTCCCCCAAAATCATAAAAGTAGCTGTCCCGTATTTCCAGCATTCTTTAATGTTGGGACAGTTTCCGCTGCTACAAATGGTATTAAGTGAGTAAGATTTCAACAAGGAAGCAGTTTGGCGATATTTCTGATCCTTTTTGATATGAACTTTTATCCATTCAGGTTTTGGTTGGCGATAATCTTCCATAATAAAGTTAAATACGTCGTTTAAGGCTGCAAAAATAAATCAAAGTAAACTGGATTGTGAAAGAATAGATTTTAGAATCCAAGCCTAATTGTAATTCAGTAAAAACAAAATTTTCAAAACCCCTTAAATATGAGCCGAATCTTTAGAGAATGATTAAGATTCGCAAATTTCTCTCTTTAAGGAAAGAAAGAAATTCGGTTTACTTCAGCCCAATGACCTGATAATAATTTTGGAGGTACTTTAATCCCTCACTGAAACGTCAACAAAAGAACTATCTCAGAAATAATTTTTTCGATTTATAATTCAAAATCAGCTTTTTACGATTAAAATTGAGAAACTTATAAAACAAAGATTTAGGGATTATTAAATTTTTACTACAAATTACTTTATGATGATAATACTCTCCAATATTGTTATAAATTTGTTTCTAAAATCAATTCACCAAAAACATTACCCCAAGCCATGAAAACAAACTTTTTTACTAAAATCGTTGTTTCTGCTTTTCTCCTGATAATTATTGCTTATGGATGTACCACTACAACCTATTTAATCGTTAGCGAAGGAGAATCTTTCAATGCCCTGACGAAAATCACTGACAACGAAAACCCCTGTTTTGATTCTGACGGGGGAAGTGAAGGAACTAATTTGGTTTTTACCGTTAGAGAAAAGGATGGTTCTTATAACATTTACATGAAAGATAATGTTTTGTCGAGAGCCACCATTCAAAAAACTTACGGAACAAACCTAAACGTATCGCCAGCAGTTTGTGTAGCTAAAGGGAAAATAGCTTTTCAGTACTACGATAAGAATAATTTCGATATTTACTATGTAGATGCTTATAAAGGCAAAGCCATTACGCAGGTTACCTATACTGATGAAAATGAGTACAATCCTTCGTGGAATCCTGAAGGTACAATCATTATTTTTGAAAAGGGGGCACAACCACGTTCTTTTATAGCAGTATCTGAAAAGAATAATAAAGCTGCCATTTATAACTTGGTTACTGTTACAAAAAACCAGATTTGGCTTAAAAATCTCGTAACAGGAGAATTGAAAATGATAGGTGAAGGAAGTTTCCCTTCAATATCACCCGATGGAAACATGATTGCATTCATTAAATACGATTTGAACAAACAAAAGAATGCAGAAGTGGGAACTTTGTGGATCATGACTATTGATGGAGATTCTCCTCGCCAAATTACTACTTCAGATTTGGGATATGCTATTCGGCCTAAATGGAGCCCCGATGGAACGCAAATTGTCTTCCAACTCACCAAGAAAAACAAAACCGACTCCGACATTTATACCATAGATGTAAATGGTGAAAATTTAAAACAACATACTAATAACCCTGCTGACGATTTCTCTCCTTTCTGGTCAAGTGATGGATATATTTATTTTAGTTCCGACCGTGGCGCTAAAAAAGGTGAGTATCAAATATGGAGATTCAAAATAGAAGAATAACACTACTCAAAATGGCTAAAATAAATTAGATATTTAAATGCTTACTTAACTTTCAATTCAATTAAAGTGATTTCAGGCCATATCCCCATCCTCCCGGGATAACCAATACATCCCAAACCTTGATTAACATAGAGATATTGCGGGGTTTTACTATCTTTATATAAACCCGACCAATATGTGTAAATAAATTTTGCAGGGCTCCAGCGGAAATTTCCGGTTTCGATACCAATTTGCATTCCATGAGTATGTCCGGAAAGCGTAAGAAGAATAGATATATCTCTCTGATTCACTATTTTTTCCCAATAAGTTGGATCGTGTGAAAGAAGAATCTTAACAGGAATATTTTCAACTTGAGCCAAAGTCTTCTCAAGGTTGGCTCTTTGGGGAAATCTTTTCTGACTGCCCCAGTTTTCTACTCCCAAAATTGCAATCTGTTCCCCATTCTTATTAATGACCAAAGATTCATTAAGAAGCAGTTTCCAGCCCATTTCTTGATATAAACGGAATAAATCTTCCAGATTTTTATTCTTTGCATTAGGTGAAGCCCATTTCACATATCCACCGTAATCATGATTGCCTAAAATGGTTATTACGCCTTCTTCTGAATGGAGTTTTCCCAAAATTTCACGGAAAGGATAGGCTTCTTTAGTTGTGAAGGTAACCAGATCACCCGTAAATACGATGAGATCAGGATTCAAGTCATTCGTCTTGCTTACTATTTTTTTCAATGATTTCTTTGAAGGCCAACTGCCCAGATGCAGGTCCGAAATCTGTACGATGCGAAATCCATTGAATGAGGCAGGTAAATCTTTAAGGGGAAAATTCAGTTTTTTTATTTCGACTCGATATGGCCAGACGATGGCCCCAAACATCAAAACGATAAAAACAACCGAAAAACCGGATCGTGCAATAAACTTTACCCATAAGGGCGATGAAATCATATCGAGCAAAGCATCTAAAAAAGCTTTCTCCTTTTGTTTGCCTAACTTTTTTAATCCGGTAATCCAGTGTATGATGTCAGAAATTACATAAATGAAAACCGGCAATACTTTTGCACTATAAACAATGAAAATCGATCCTAGATACCATGTTTGCAGCGTTGGCGGCCATAACCCGAAAGGTTGCAGGAATGAATAAACTGCGCCGAAAACGAACAGCATAAAAGGAAGCCAGAAAAGAACGCACAGGATACATTTCTTCTTCTTGCTATATTTTCGAATGACACCGAAAAAATGCAACCAGAGGATAAAATCGAGAAACAGCATGCAGAAAACTACCGTAAATCCATTGAAATTAGCTGCGAAATTATGTTGATGGTTTGCCAGCCATACACTCACCATGGCAATTATAACCAAAAGAGTATAAAATAAATATGATTTTTTCAAATAGATATGAGAATTTTGTTTTTCATATAACTCCCGGCACAAAATTACAAACCTTCCCAGAATTATAACCGGCAAAAGAGTTGAATGAGTCTTTATCTGAGACGAAAAGAAAATATGAAATTCACTGAAGCTTTTGATATAAATGAAATTTTTTATACTTTTGCAGCTTCAATCAGAAACGTGGTCTTTCTAAAAATACAAGGAGAAGGGGAAGCGTTCTTTTGATGAATGAAGTCTGAAAGATTCGGGTTTTGAAACTTGAACATCAATAAGCCAAAAAAATCCGGTGAGGTGGGTGAGAGGCTTAAACCAGCAGTTTGCTAAACTGCCGTACGGGTAGCCGTACCGGGGGTTCGAATCCCCCCCTCACCGCAGTTGGATTCATCCATCAAAATTTTAAGGGCTTTCGGGGTGTAGCGCAGTCTGGTTAGCGCACCTGGTTTGGGACCAGGGGGTCGGTGGTTCGAATCCACTCACCCCGACTACATTAGCCTTAATGAACAAATCTTATCCAGTCCATCGCATGGATCCTGTACCTTTAAATAACAATCTTCCTTTATTTTCCGAAAAAAGAATCCAGTAACCAGAAATTTCCTGTATTTAAGGCTTGTCCTAAGAATAAATCACGAGCCCTGATATTGCTTATTTTTGATAAAAAATGCCATGAAGTTTTTTTATCAATCTTTGGCTCAAATAGTTGAAAATCATTTTCCGGCTGTATTATGTCTTGTAATCGAAACCAAAGGTTCGACGCCTCGCAAGACCGATAGCAAAATGGTTGTGATGCCCGACGGAAAAGTCATAGGAACCATAGGAGGTGGAAAAAACAGAATATCAAGTCATCGAGAAAGCACTTGCCATTAAGCCAGGCGACCCTCCCCTCTTACTTCATTTCAACCTTCATCCCGACCGAGGACTGTTCTACGGTGGAGAAATGAAAATCTATCTCGAACGTCTTGATGCAGGCACCCGTCTATTCATCTTCGGAGCAGGCCATGTTGGAAAAGCCACTGCACGACTCGCTTCCTCTTCGACTTCCAAATATTCCTAATCGATGAAAGACCAAATATTTTCTCCGAATCCGACCAGCAAAATTTTCATTGCATCGAGGGAAATTACAGCGAGATCATCACAAAATTAGATATCAATACAAATGACTTTGTAGTAGTAGTTACTCATGAACATGCCCTCGATATTTCTCTCACAGCAGCCATCGCCACTTTACGACCAGCCTATATTGGCATGACAGGTTCGAAATCGAAAAGCCGGGAGGCACGAAAAACCTTACAAGAAAAATATTATCTGGATAAAGAACTCATCATAAAAATCGATCTTCCGATTGGTGTACCCATAGCCGCCGAGACTCCCGAAGAAATTGCTCTTTCTATTGTTACAGCCTTAGTGGATACTATAATCCGCCTTAATGGCATTCACCCTAAAAAATAACAAAACAATGCATTGGTCTTGTTTTCGAAAAGGCCAAAAAATATCGAAGTGCGAGGTGAGACATGGAGAATGGCGGATAGAAAACTGCCTACGAGAAATGGAAAATGGAAGAGGCTTGAGACGAAAAGTCAAGGAGACGGAGAAATGTCAATATTCACATAATCCTATATTGAGTAGATCACATGAGAATTCTTAATAAGGCGAATATCATCCTCTTCCGTTTCATTAAGTTAAATTGACAATGAATAGTTATACGGGATGAAATCCTTACCTTTGCAGCAAAATTCGATAATTTATGGATAATAAGGAATTAGGTTTCAATTCTCTTTTGGTTCATGCCGGAGGAGTTGAAAATGGAATGAATAGTGCTATTACGCCTATATATCAAACTTCCACATTTACTTTCGAGAATGCCGATCATGGGGCAGCATGTTTTGCGGGGGAAGAATCGGGGTATATCTATACCCGTTTGGGTAACCCCACCATTACCGATTTGGAAAAAACCTTAGCCATACTCGAGAAAGGATATGGAGGTATTGCCACGGCTTCGGGTATGGGTGCTGTAAGTACAATTTACGCAGGTTTACTCGGTGCGGGCGAGCACATGGTCGGTCATGAGGCCGTTTATGGTTCATCGCGCTTGATTGCCGAAACCATTTTCAAACGTTTTGGCGTCGAAAGCGACTGGATCGACACTTCTGATCTGGAATCTGTAGAAAAACATATACGGCCTAATACAAAACTTATTTATTTGGAAACCCCGGCCAATCCAACAATGACCATTGTAGATATTGCCGCAATAAGCCAGATGGCTCATGCCAGAAACATCAAAGTTTGCGTGGATAACACTTTTTGCAGCCCTTATCTGCAAAATCCTCTCGAATTAGGTGCCGATGTCGTTTTGCATAGTCTGACCAAATTTATCAATGGACATGCCGATGCCGTAGGAGGAATGATAATTACCAAAACCGAAGCCGATTACAAAGCTTTACGCATTGTGATGACCAACATGGGGCCCAACATGGATCCTCATCAAGCCTGGCTGATCAGAAGAGGTTTGAAAACTTTAGCCTTACGCATGGAACGTTCTCAGGCCAATGCCATGAAAGTGGCCGAATTTCTGGAAAATCACCCCAAAGTAGCTTGGGTGAAATATCCAGGTTTGAAATCTCATCCACAATATGAATTGGCTTGTAAACAAATGAGAGGTCCTGGAGCAATGATTAGTTTCGAGGTAAAAGGAGGCCTACCCGCCGGTAAAATCGTGATGGATAATGTAAAACTTGCCTTATTGGCAGTGAGTTTGGGCGGAATAGAAACGCTTATTCAGCACCCCGCCAGCATGACTCATTCAAAAATGAGCCCCGAGGCTCGACATCAAGCCGGAATCAGTGATGGCCTGATTCGTCTTTCGGTTGGAATAGAAGAAGCAGAAGATATTGTGGCCGATCTCTCTCAGGCTCTCGATTTAATTTGAATTCCCCATCTTCTTCGAAACTTCATCCCTCGATGGCTCTTGAAGATGAGAATTTTTCATGAATTTCGAGCGGACATTCAATTCGTGTTTTTTGAAAAGCATCATATAGTTTTGTGTAACTGCTCTGCATCATCATATCAACTATATAGCCTAATTTTGGAAAAGAATTTTTTTCGATGCGAAATTTGACATATAAGGCCTTTATGGTTTTTCTTTTATCCCTATTTAGTTTTTCTGAGGTTTATGCCCAGAAAGTGGCCGTGGTATTAAGTGGAGGTGGAGCAAAAGGAGCATGTCATGTAGGATTGCTCAAGGCTTTGGAAGAAAATGACATTCCCATTGATTATATTGCCGGAACCAGCATGGGAGCCATAGTAGCCGGGTTATATGCAGCGGGCTATTCTCCCGAAGAAATGGAAGTCCTTATGACATCCGAAGAATTCAAGAAGTGGGCAAAAGGAGTTATCGATACTGAATATATGTATTACTACAAGAAAGATCCCAATGATCCTTCATGGGTTTCAGTGCCTGTGGAAATTAGTCCTAAGAAATTTAAACCCAAACTACCCACCAATCTGGTTTCACCTTACGAAATGGATTTTCAGTTTATAAGGATTTTTGCCGATGCCGGGGCAGCAGCAAATTACAATTTTGACAGTCTCTTTGTTCCCTTTCGTTGTGTAGCTGCCGATATTACTGCTAATCAGCCCTATATTGCGCGCAGTGGAAATCTCGAAAATGCCATTCGGGCTTCCATGACCTTTCCATTATATTTCAAACCGATTACTATTGATGGCCATCTTATGTTTGATGGAGGAATTTTCAATAATTTTCCGGTAGATGTGGTACTGGAGGATTTCAAACCCGATTACATCATAGGTTCAAAGGCTGCCGGCGATTATTCCATCCCTAATCCCGATGATATCGTTTCGCAAATCGAAGGTCTCGTCATGAATAAAGTGCCCTATCAAATTCCCGAAGGAGTGAATGGAATCATGGTAGCACCTCAGCTCATCAAGGTTGAAGTGAATGACTTTAGTCAGGCCAAAGCTTTTATCGACAGTGGATATGTAGCAACTACGGCTTTGATGGACAGCATAAGGAGAAATATCGGCCGGCGAGAAAGCAAGGAAGAGAGGATAATGAAACGGCAGGCCTTCAACAATAGAAAACCCGATATGTTCATCGATCAGGTTATTGTAACGGGTGTCAATCCTGCTCAGGCCGATTATATACGCAAATTGATCGTTCATCAGCCCAGACAGCGCCTTTTCCCCGAAATGAAAGAAGATTATTACCGGTTGATAACGGATAGCAGATTCCGAAGTGTATTTCCGCGACTGAAATTTAACCCCGAAAGTGGTTATTATGATTTGACGCTCGAAGTGGAAAGAGCTACACCCTTCGAACTGCAGTTTGGTGGAGTAATTACTTCATCACCCAATACCGAAGGGTATTTACAGGGAACATATTACCTTTTGGGTGAAAATGCCTTGAATATTTCGCTGAATGGATATTTTGGACGTTTTTATCTGGGTGGCCGCCTGCGAGCACGTTTCGATTTCCCCATCAAAAATCCCTATTTTATCGAAATGGATTTGGTTTCATCTCGATATCATTATTTTCCCAGTGGATTGATTTTTCTAGATGATGTTTTATCGTCTAATCTGTCACGTTACGATTATAATGTCACGGGTATAATAGGATGGCCTGTTACCAATAAAGGCGTCTTCAAAATCAATGGAATATTAGGAGATTGGGAAACACGTTACTACCATACCAACGCAGTGAAAAGAACGGATGTTCAGGATAAGACCTCTCTGGAATATTTTAAATTAGGAGCCGAGCTCGACTTCAATACCCTGAATCAACGGCAATATGCTACAGCTGGCTCGAGATTGGATGCCTGCCTCAATTTTGGCGGCGGAACCGAATACCACACACCTGGAACTACTTC
>Ga0208940_1001782_pt1 | contig 21644 bp, 17 predicted proteins | sample AD_JPNNA6_MetaG_FD_184445 | JGI IMG/M metagenome (GOLD analysis project Ga0208940, IMG submission 184445) | Active sludge microbial communities of municipal wastewater-treating anaerobic digesters from Japan - AD_JPNNA6_MetaG (SPAdes) (version 2) | ecosystem: Engineered > Bioreactor > Anaerobic... | reverse complement strand
CTCCATCTCCCTGTCGCTCTCCCAGGCCAAAACCTGGCGGTTTCCAAATGTGGGCACTGCCAGGGACTCGAACCTCTCTATTCCCAGATACTCCACAAGAGAGCCGTGAGGGATGATGATGGCGTTCTCGGCGACGAGGTCTCCCGCATAATCTAGGAGCGCCTTGTAGCTCTCCACGCAGACGAACTTGTCGGGCCGGGCACGGGGGAATGCATCGTAAAAGCGGGGCGGCCGTCCGATGCATATGCCAAGCGTTTTGAAGCCCTCTTCGCGGGCACCATGGAATATCTGGAGGCTGCTATGGGAGCAAATGGTAGCTATGGTCAGGTTTTTCTTATCGTATCCCTTTAAAATTTCGTGGATATCCTCTTTGGAAATCATGCTGATAACCCTTTACATTATGACCTATGAAAATATAGGGTTGGCCTGAAGGTAGATAAGCCCTTCGGATAGCCATCGCCGGGGTCGATCGGCTTAAAAATAGGAAGGCATCATTAAGATATCATGCGCCAATACATAAAGAGGGAGACAAAGGAGACAAGCATCGAGGTCCTTCTGGAGATCGATGGGCAGGGCAGAGTTGATGCGGAGACGGGCGTGGCCCTGCTGGACGAGATCATCGCCTCCATCGGGCTGGCAGGGGGATTTGACATGACGGTCCGGGCGCGGGGGGACTTGCAGACGGGAGACCACCACACTACTGAGGATACTGCCATAACCCTGGGCGCGGCCATAGCCGGGCAGATAAAGAGCGGCATGGCCTCTTGTGTGGTGCCATCAGGCACGGCTGTGGCCACCGCGGCGGTGCGCTTCGGCGAGCCGGGCTATCATGGGAGCTTTCAGCTCGGAGGCGATGCCATGGGCGGCATGGCTCTGGAGAGTCTCCCTCACTTCCTGCGGGCCCTGGCCTACAACGGGGGATTCAACCTATTCATATCCGCGCAGGGCGGCGACGACAGAAGCCGCATCGAGGCCATGAGCACTGCTTTGGGACGGGCCATAAAGCTGGCAGCCAGGGATATGTAGGCAGGAGAGGATACTATCTCCTTTGAAGGGTGTATGCGGCCGCCGCCAGTGCAAATAGGGATGCTAAGACCCCCGCCACATCGCTCTTCTTTGCAGGCTGATCTCCGCCCAGGATGCTGATGCTGCCGTTTCTGACCTCTGGCGTCAGGCCTGATGTGTCCGTCACCTCCAGGAGGGCGGTCTGATTGGCCGAAGCCGGCCGAACGGAGAAGGTGAGATTGGCCCCTTCGCATCCTGCAGGCAGCAGAATGCTTATCCTGCCTGCCGTGCCGTCCACCTGCCAGGAGGCGTTGCCGCCTGAGATTCTCACAGCTTCAAGAAGTGTTGTGTTGTAGGAGATGTCGATCCTCCTCTCCAGGCTGGAGTTGCCGGCGAGAAGGGGGACTGTGGCCTCCTCGCCTGCCGGGGCGCTGGCGGAGCCCAGGGAGACGCCACGTATGGGGGCGGCTGTGACGTTGAAGAAATATCCGAATGATTGAATGGCATTGACGGCATTTTCTATTCTTGTTCTCAGCTCATATCTTCCGGGCGGGGTCCCTACAGTGACTGCATGCGGCTCCAAGGAATCCAGTGTGCCGTGCAGGGTATGATTGACGTGGCTAGGGACGAGCCTTCCGTCGATAACATCGAAAAGCTGCAGAATACTCTCTCCCGGCTCGATTTTGATAAACTGATTTTTAGCAGTGCTGTTGGCCAGCATAGCGTCGTAGTCAAGCGAGTTGTTCATCCTGCTAAATTCGTTTCTGGAGATGTAAAATATGGACCCCGTCTTCAATATCGCTGCAATTCGCCCCTCTGAATCGAATATCACACTGACCTGCTCGGCAGGTGCAGACGAGTTCAGATAAAGCAGTGCCGGCACCGGGCCGCCAGCATCTATGACAAGGCTGCCGTCATCGCTGAGCTGCAGAGTCGTGGCATTCCACTTCCAGGCATAGACCCACCATTCGCCTGAGCCCTGGCCGATGCTAGTGATATCCCTGGTAAATACAGTCCTATTGCTTGAATCCAGTATATTTACCAGTACCTGTCGTATCTCTGCCGCCCGGACTATCAGGCTGAAGTTAGCCGATGAAAGGGATGATACATTATCCTGAACCTTTACAAGAGGCGGCTCAGGTGAAGGAACCACATACTTTAACTGGTACAGATAGTATCTGAGCGTATCATTGTCGGCAACATGTACGCTCATACCCGGCCCGATGCCCACATCAGAGTTCCTGTTGAGGTTTATGGGGTCTGGATTGAGCATGATCATGCCTTCAGGAAAGACATTGACGATCTCCAGCTCGCCAAACCCCGTCCCTGGATCAATGGAAAATGTGCTCTCAGAGATCTGGAAGATGCCGTCCAGCGAGGCAAGTCTTTCTGTGCCGTTGTTGAAGACATTTCCGAAGTGCATCATTATTATCGGCATGTCATTGATATTCTCCATGTCTTTTTTATACATATATGTCGTATTGGAGAATACCACTGAGCTGTCCACCATGCGCCCATCTTTAAAAAGCTGAAGGAAAAGGCTGTCATTGCCCACATCCCTGATGTGCATCTCATATCCCTCTTGCAATGAATAATTCCCTGCTACAATGATTCCTTCGAGCTCTGAATCGATGAGCACCCTGCCAAGGTAATCCTGCTCCAGGAGGCTGAAAGATGAATTTCTGCCTTCAAGACTTGAATCGTATCCCGCAAACCAGGTATCGCCAACGAAGCTTAAAGTATAATAGTATCCCCACGGTTTGTATTCGAATTCTTTCGGCTGTATTATGCATGTATATTGAATGCCTGGCTGCTTTATGGTTTTATTCTCCTCATACCTTATATAATTATAAGGAGGCTCAAGTCTCCTGCCATTTACAGAATAAAATACAAGCGTCTCTCCTCCCATCGAATCCTGATAAATGCTCAGCAAATTATCAGGATCAAAGAAGAATCCACTGTAGTTTTGGGAGTTCCATCTGGCTATGGCAGAAGAACTATATTCACCCATTCGCACGGGAATAGATGGCGTTGAGCCGAATACAGGCCCTCGTATTTCATGTACACCATAGTCGAAGATGATTCCAACGGGATAGTAAGTGAGATCCGGCATATCAAGTACAACAAGCCTCAAATTGCCTGTAAGTGGCACTTCGGAGTCCCTGATGAGGGAAAGAGATATGTTATTCTGAAATACCAGGCCATCCTCTGAGTAGCTATTAAGCTTCATGTTCCCTATAAGGGCTCCATCGAATAGCTTGATATCAGGGGCATCGCTCACCTGAAATATGCCATCTACCTCAGCAAAGCCTTCTTTCGAACTTTTCATGGCGTCGGATAGATGGACCAGGATTACAGGGACATCGTCGATTTTGTAGACAAATGTATCCCCTATGCTTACCAGTGATGCATAAATAATATCTCTATTCTTCAAAAGAGCAAACTTAACCGTGCCTTTTTTCTCCGAGACATCAACAGCCGCCAGAGAGTAGCCCTGCTGGAGCGAAAGTGTCTTGTTGCCCCCTAATGTGTATGTGATCTCTTCATTCCTGAGCACCCGTCTAAGCTCTCCCTTCCCCAGTGAGCTTATCTCCTCTGTTAAGTTGCTTTCCGGATAGCCGGCCAGGTAGGGGCTGCCCAGGAAGGCCACCTCCTGAAATGTGCCCCAGGGCTCGTATTCAAAGGGAGATGTCCACGTCTTAGAGCTGTAGATTATGTCGCCCTCCTCAGCCGTCCTCCCCGTGAGGTGCACAGTCAGCTCCTCGCCTCCCTGATCCTCGTCCACGTCGTAATAGAACCAGCCGAAGTCGCTGGCCCGCCAGATACCGTCGCCGCTGCTGAAATGCCCGCGCACGTAGGCCGCCTCTACCGCATCCTGTCCCAAAGCCCCTCCCGCGAGGCACAGCAGCGAAATCAGCACTGCCCCCACCCAGATCGTCCTTATTTGCATCTACCTCTTGTCACTCATTCCGGCGTTTGCTTCTCGGAATGTCCAGATAGACCATCCTGGATAAGCTGTATATCCTATGCCGGATCTACATGCGGAGCGGAGTTAGATGTCATCTATTAAACACGTTGCGATATACGGCAAGGGCGGTATCGGCAAGTCATGCACTGCCTCGAACATTGCCGCCGCCTGTGCCGAGAAGGGCCACAGGGTTCTGGTAGTGGGCTGCGACCCCAAGAGCGATTCGAGCATAACGCTGGTAGGCCGCAGGATTCCCACAATGATGGACCTGATATTGGCTGGCGGAGAGATCCGGGAAAAGGATGTCGTCTTTGAGGGATACGGGGGCGTGCGCTGCATAGAGGTGGGCGGGCCTGAGCCGGGTGTGGGTTGCGCCGGGCGTGGCATAATTGTGGCCATCGATTTTTTGCGCAAGGTCTCCCATGTCCTGGAGGAGGTGGACCTGGTGCTCTATGATGTGCCTGGGGATATAGTCTGCGGCGGGTTTTCAGCGCCCATCAGAAAGGGGCTGGTGAGCCAGGCCTACATCATCACCTCGGGAGAGTACATGCCCCTTTATGCTGCCAACAACATCAGCAAGGGGCTGCTCCGCCTCAAAACCCCCCTGGCCGGAGTGATCTGCAACTCTCGCGAAGCTGCTGCCGGGCGGGAGAAGGAGATCGCTGAGAGGTTTGCCTGTGAACTGAACAGCAGGCTGGTGGCATTCATACCCAAGGATCCGGTGGTGCAGCAGTGCGAGAGGAGGGCGGTCACAGTAATCCAGGGAGCGCCCGACACTGCAATCGCCAATGTCTACCGGGCCCTGGGCGAGGAGATCATGGCGGCAGCCGAGCTGAAGATACCAAGGCCGCTAAGCGATGAGAGGCTCAGAGAGCTGTCCATGGAATAAGGGGATGATGTTGGCAGACTGTTCGAGAGTGCTGATCGCCGGAGACAGGAGCTCCAGCGGCAAGACCACCATAGTGGCCGGCCTTCTCTCCGCCCTGCGCAGGAGGGGCCTGGCCGTGCAGCCCTATAAGGTGGCCATGGACTACATCGACCCCAGCTATCACACCTGGATCACCGGCAGGAGCTGCCGCAACCTGGACGGCTACCTCATGACGGCGGGAGCCGTGCAGGAGATCTACGCCCATGCCGCCCAGGGCGCAGACATATCAGTGATCGAGGGAGTGCGCGGCCTGTACGAGGGGTACGAGGGGGATCTGGGCAGCACGGCCCAGATCGCCAAGCTGCTCAAAATGCCGGTTATATTCGTGGTCGATGCCCGGAGCATCACCCGCAGCGCTGCGGCCCTGGTGAAGGGCTACATGGACTATGATCCCCATGTAGATTTCAAAGGCGTCATACTCAACAAGGTTGGATCTGAGAGGCATGCAGAGAAGGCTGCCCGGGAGATCGAACGCTATGCTGGCGTGGAGGTGGTGGGGATCATCAGGAGAAATGAGGAGATGCACCTGGCCATGCGCCACCTGGGCCTGGTTCCAGTGCTGGAGGGAAGGGCCCGGCACGAAGGCTTCGAAGAGAGGGTGGACAGGATCCGGCAGATTGTGGAGGATGGCCTCGACCTGGAACGCATCCTGGAGATTGCCAGGGGGGCCGAGCCCCTGCCGGCTGTGCCGGCTGACCTGTACCGGGAAAGCTCATCCGGGCGGGGCGTCAGTATAGCAGTAGCCCAGGATGAGGCATTCAACTTCTACTACCGGGACAATCTGGAGATGATAGAGCTTTCGGGGGCGTCGGCCGTCCCCTTTTCTCCGCTGCATGACGCAAGCCTGCCCGATGTGGACGGCATCTACATCGGGGGAGGATATCCGGAGCTATATGCCCGCGAGCTGTCGGAGAACGCAGGGATGATCCAGGCTCTGCACATGGCGCACGATAGGGGTATTCCCATCTATGCCGAGTGCGGAGGACTGATGTATCTGGCCCGCCAGATCGAATGGGACGGCGAGAGGCAGGAGATGGTGGGCCTGGTTCCCGGCATGGCCAGGCGGGGCAGCAGGAGGATTGTCAGCTACGTGCATGGCAGGCTTAAGAAGGACTGCTCAATCGGGCCGGCGGGAGCTGCCCTCATGGGGCACGAGTTTCACCACTCCGAGATGGTGATGGATGAGAATGTGAGCTACGCCATCAGGCTTGAGAGGGGCACGGGCATAAAATGCGGGTGGGACGGATTCTGCCAGGGTAATCTCGTGGCCAGCTACACCCATATTCACAGCGCCTCCTACCGGGGATTTCCGGGAAGGTTCATAGATGCCTGCAGAAGAAATAGAGGCTGAGATGCTGCCTGGGTTGTGCACTTGCTTGACTGAATAATTTATATATTAGCATCTCCAATTGCGATTGGGGTACAGCAATGGAGGAAGAGCTGGATTTATCAAAATTCTGGTGTTGGCAGGAGGACTGCCCCGATCGAGGAAGAACCGGTGCTGGAAATATAGTTTTGAAAGAACGATACGGGAAAGATAATAGAGTGCTTCTCAAATGCAAGACCTGTGGTCATTGCTTCAGTGAGACTCATGGCACACCGTTCTTCGGCCTCAACACACCGGTAGATGAGGTCTGCCGAACGCTGGCGCTGATTCCCGAAAAGGGAAGCATTCGCGGTGCTGCTCGGGCATCCGGTCACAGCATAAGCACAATCTGCAGGTGGATAGATCTTGCAGGCAAACACTGCAAAGAGGTGAATGATTATTATTTGAAGAACCTTCGTCTCGATCGCGTGCAGATAGATGAGATCTGGTCATATATAAAAAAAGGAGAAAAACGTCGGTGTCAACGATTCGAAAGAGTATGGTGATATTTATAGCTTGACTGCAATTAAACCTGATACGCGACTTTTTCTGAGCCATTGTGAGGGAAAAAGAACTGCAGATGATTGCATCAGATTGTTCAGCGACATCGAAAGACGTCGCGCAATCAATTCACCCATTCCCGTATTCACATCCGATAACTGGGACCCCTTCGAAGAAGGGCTTCTCAACGTCTATGGCTTCCTTGAGACGCCACCCTATTGAGGTATCGGGAGAAAGCCAAATCCGGTTCTCGTCCCCTACCCTAACTTGAAGTACGCAAGGGTCTGCAAAAAAAGAAAGGATGGGCGGCTCATAGAGGTGATACAGCAAATCGTGTATGGCGACCCAGAGGAAGTAATGCGCTTGCTTGGAGTCGATTCCGGTGGAAAGATCAATACTGCGTATGTTGAGCGGATAAATCTCACAATTCGCAATTCTCTGGCAAGGTTCGTGCGCAAAAGCATGAATTGCAGCAAGATCCGCAGAAGGCATACTCATGCTCTGGACTTCTTCCAAGCCTGGTATAATTTCGTCAAGCCCCATAAGTCACTACGGTTAGAGGTTAATCAAGGTAGAAAGAGATGGATGCAGCGTACTCCTGCGATGGCTGAAGGACTCGTCGATCACATCTGGACGATCAAAGAATTGATGACATTCAGGGCGCCTTGTCAATGATATGAGTACACAACCGATTTCTTAAATATAATCATAATTTGCAATATTTATATACATTAATAATTTATTTGCTTGCCATATCGCGTCAATTGAGAGGACCTTTTTGCCATCTTATCCCTCAAGAGAAAATCGGTCCAAACCAACATAGTGTAAAATTATCTAGCAAGAAAATCCTAATTAATTAAAATATTTTCATTTAATTAACTAAATCGGTAGCGGCAAAAATACTAAATCCAGAACTCAAAGTGCGGAATGCAGGTATCAAGGATGACGATGAAGCTGATGATCAAGATTACATGCCCGAAAGTCCACGATGTGGGCTATCGAGTATTTCTGCTCAAACATGCCATGAACACGGCTTTATCTGGACTCTCAACCTACAACCGGGATGGGGACGGCCAACAAGAAGTTATAGCTCTGGTAGAAGGAGATGAGGCCCGAATCAAAGCCTTCCTGAAAGCAATTGAGAAGAATAAGCCGGAGATGGCTGAAGTCTCTAACGTGACCTCTGAGCCATACGACGGCGAAGTTGGGCGAACCAGCGAGGTAGCTATGTTTTGCTCATTCGTTCAACTGGATAAAGCAATCCCGCTACTGCTCGATATGAGGGATGATCTCAAAGCCGTGAGAAAGAACACAGATATGATCCCGCAGATGAGCGAAGATATTAAAGCCATACGAAAAACCACAGATACAACGCTTGAAGAGATCAAGGGGCTGAGGGAGGATATCCAGCCAGGCTACGGGCTGAGTATGCAACAGGTATAGGCCGATATCCGGGCCATAAAAGAAAGACTGGGGATGTCGTAGATCTTTTAGAATGTTATAAATCGCTGTAAATAAAAATCGTGCTAATGCGTGAAAATTAGTTGCATGCAACTATCAACTAATTCTCTCTTCACTCTCTTAGAAGCTTATTTGTAGTGTATCTAGTTCTTTTCTTCCTCTTCCTCCAAGTAAAGCATATATGAAAATTGACGATTTCACGTCAATTTCTGAGTTTTAGGCAACCTCTAAGGTGAGGAGCTAAAATTAGTTGATAGTTGCATGCAACTAATTAAGACTTTAATATTAAAATGTCTTGCCTCCTATCTAAGTGGTAAGATTTTCTATCGATGAAGTCGCAAACCTTCAGCAGCTTAGAAAAAGCATATGCTGAGAGGCGCATCTTCTTTCTGGCATCCTTTGCAAGCATCTTCCCGCCGTTCGCGGCAAGGAGAGCTCTAAGGATCTCTCCTCGATCTTTCTGCATGGGTTGTGGCTCCGGCGTTTTCTCGAGCTTCGTGATCCTCTGGCGATCTTGGGCGATGTCAAGGCAAACGCGGGATATGTCCTGCTCTTCCATGCTCTCCAGAGAGCTCACCCTGGCCGTCAAGGCGGCCATTTCCCGGCGGTCCTGGGCTCTCTCTTCACGAAGGGCTGCGACCTCATCTTTGAGTTCCTGGATGGCTCCTAGAAGATCCTGCAGGATGGCGGCAGGAATGATGATAGATTCTGAAGGCTCTACGTGGCTTTGTATCTGAGATGCAAAGCTATTTATTCTAGCCAAAGCTACTTCTTTCATATGTAGTTCTCCTTTCTGGAGTTTCCTGTCAGGGTGCAGTAACACCCCGGCAGGCTAGTTTTTATTTCTACTATTATTACTGGGAATTATTTTGATATAAGATAAATGTATCCTCGATTATGGGAAAGACTAATATGATTCCAATCAGAACATTATCCCTGTTTATGCACCACATAAACACGAGGTTAGGCGGTTAGACCTTCCTCAAGAGGGCTCTGATCGCCTACCTTTACAGTCTCTTCTTGCGGTACAACCTTGCCTACCACCATCACTTTGATTATATCCCCTGGTTTAGGATCGCCTATTAACTCTCTCACAACCTGCGGGATGGTGATTCTGTTCTGTTTATCCATCTTCGCGATTACTTCATACATGGATATCTACTTCTCATTATGAGTATTTATAGATTATTCTTTTATATCCTTAAAATGGGGAAACATTTATAAGTTTGCATCTGCTATTATGTTATTGGTGCATAAACATGTCAGGAAAACCCTTAGTCGAAATCCAGAACCCAGTAACGCAAACCGTAGACGCAGTTAAGAGCCTTCTTACATACACAGGCAGAGCGACTGATCCACTACCCACAGACGTGAGCTTAGAGAACGGTCGGCTGGTTCTGGTTCTTAGCAGCAAGAAGGATGCCTATTACTGCACGACTTCGCGAGCTTGCTCATGTCCGGCGGCGGCTTACCATCCCGGGCGACGATGCAAGCATCAGAAAAAGTATTTTCCGCTATGCGAGGATGTGGTAGAGAGAGCGATGAGCCAACCATTCCGCCCCACGAGCGATGATGTTATCCCGCCACTGCGAGCACATCCGGCCCGGGAGGTGGCCTGAATGCCCCTCTTCTGAGTAGAAAAGCCGGGGGAGATGGTTATTGATGGATATGGGAGGATTGTATGTCAGACAGCCCCCGGCTACCTGATACAGCCCGTCCTAAACGATGAGCAGGGTATTATCGTTGCAGATGGTGATAAAGCTTACTCCGGCTCGATTCGCCAATAGAGAGGTCCCCTTCCGTCAAAGCTCTTGCATCGTCGACTGCTGTCGATAGGCCATCTATAAGCTGGGCTGCATTGCAGGCCGGTAATATGTGGGTCTGGCGGTAGTATCCATTATATTTCTATATTTTTTCTTTTTGTTGTGTGATGCGGCGTTTTTGGAAATTCCAAAACCAAATCCGTTTATTCGCGGTCTAATTTCAAAATAAGTCGATATTCACGGTATTTTTTGCGTGAAAATGCCAAATATTGAATCGCGCACAATATAAATATAAAAATATGCACTGACATTACAAGCATGCGTAGGAGCTGTAAATTATTTGTGCACAAAAGCATCTTATTTTTGATTTAAATGATTAAAAAAGCAGCATAAAATTAAGAAATATAAAAGAGCATCAGCCGGAGCCATAAAGTCTAATGATAGCGATATCGGATAACAGTCTAAAATCAGCATAGTGTTGAGAATAGAAAAAAGCAGAAAGCGTTTTGGTATTGCACGTTTTTCCATTGTGTTGTGGATTTATCAAGTTTGGTGGAGGTGATTTAAACGTAATATAAAAAATCTTTTCGGCCGGCCTGTCAACATCCTGACTACCAAGGAAGAGTTTGACAAAATCGATGAATATGTGGGAAAAAACTACTGCTCATTGAGTGCGGCAACCAGGCATTTCATCGATCGCGAGAGGGGGGATAGGTGCTGGGTCGCAGTAGTGCATTCACGAACATTTCAATCCTTGCCGAGGAACTACTGGCGAAACTGGGACCCGACGAAATGAAACGCCAGGCGCAAATGCCGGTTGACGACGACCTACCATTCGCGCAGACACGAGTGGGGGTATAAATATGGCTGATTAGTGTAATTGGGAGACACGTGACCGGGTTTGCTCGGATGCGAGAATTCACACGGCCAGGGGCTCCCATATTTATGAAGAGAAATTTGAGGTGCAAAAAATGACTGAAGACACATCAGCCGAACCCGTCAAGCCGCCGCAAACCAAGAAGTCACAACCCCCCCAATTCCTGCCAAAGCTGCTCGGCAAGAAGGTTACATTGCGGATGATGGGCGGCGGAATGCCTATGAGTGGTGTGCTGGAGGCGTTTAATGCCTATGAGATCAAGCTCACCGTGAACAAGAAGTGCTTCATAGTCTACAAGCACGCGATCGCTACTATCGAAGTTGCAGGATGAACGCTGGAGGGTGATTTGGATTTACCAAAAACCAAACCGCCCCCCCCCTCAAAAATTAGGACCCAGCGAGATATTGCGCGACAGGCGCTATTCAGGTCTTTGTCATGAATCGGCGGAAAAAAGCAACATGCACAACTATCACCATAATTCGCAGGATAGTATTTTATACTTGCATTGGGATCGTCGCAGTACCACCAACCACTTTTGGTGCCACAGCATAAATCGCACTGTGGCGCCACCATTCTCTTATCCGGCAAAGCAGCGAATATATCCGTCAATGCATTAATATATTTTGGTCATCCCGGGAACAGCAGTGGCTGCCTGCAAGAAGGTATCGCGCATTCGTTCTATCATATAGAGGCGGTATCCTACTGGAACGGCAACGCGCCGCACATAAACCAAAAAGTATTTATAGTATCAGTTTGATACCTAAATTAAAAATAGGCTAGAATTATTATTCAAGCATAGAGGTGGATCATAAATTCATAAAGAAAAATTAAAGAAATTAAAAGTTAACTGTTGTGGATAAATTTGTAAACAAAAGACCATTTGGAAGAGTAATGATGCTCTGACTATGGTTTGAGACTGTCAGAAGGATTTGCACCCAGCCCGTTGACGCGAGCTGGGTAAAAGTCAAGGAGTTGATTAAATGGGAAATGTTGTTGGGAAATATAAAAGTATGGGTTATCGCCCACTTGAAAGAAACAATCAAATAAGGAGCAAAGATCGAGGAATCGAACCACCCGTCAAGGAGATGGCTGGTAAAAAAGTCCACGATTACGTTTTTAGGGGTTCTACATATCCATCATTCACTCCTCCCCAATTCGCGAAATTTCTTGCCGGCGAAATCAGAGTTTTCTGGTGGGACGAACTCGTATTACGGCCATTAACAAATGCCGAACGCGCTATCTATGATAGAGCCGTTGAAAATGGATATGTCATCGCAAAGAAAAAGACAGATATGGCCACTGCAGCTTATTACTGCTATTGCGAAATTGAAGGCAAAACGGCTATAGAGGTTCAGTCACGCGCCAAATACGCAACGGTGATTGTAGATTATATCACATGCGGTGACGGCAATCGTCCAACAGAGCACGAAAAAACAGAAATGAAACAATTGCTAATATCATATCAACAATACTGGCAACCGAAGAAGGATGGCAAGGTCGGTAGATATAGTTTTATTGACGTAGCCAAAGACGTAGCAGAGGAGGTTGCCGCCGAACTGGCGCAGATCTGCATGCGGGAGGCGGTGTAGGTGGTCGCAGCACAATTTTTCGATCGCGATGAGATACTGCGAACATGGCACATTTTTCGATTGCCTGGTGAGGTGCTTGAGCTGCGGATACCGGGTGCGGGTAAGTCCCGCACAATCTCCGGCTACTTCGACGACGCCCAAAAGCTCGCGGGCGCTGTTGCGGAATTTGCCGACAATGGATTCCCGGGAATATTTTTTACGATCAATCCCACGAATCCAGATCTTCTCGCAAGAGCGGCCAACCAGTGCAAAGAATATGCAAAAAGCACCACAAGCGACGCGGATATAATCGCGATCCACTGGCTGCCCATCGACTGTGATCCGCAGAGGCCCAGTGGGATCAGCAGTACAGACGCCGAGCATGAGGCGGCCATATCAAGGGCCCGCGAAGTCAGACGGTGGCTCATCGATGATCTGGGATGGCCGGCGGATGCATTCGTCCTGGCCGACAGCGGGAACGGGGCTCACTTGACCGTCCGCATCGACCTGGAGAACTCGAAAGATGGTGTTGACTTGGTCAAGCACTGTCTGAACGCTCTGGACTTTCTGTTCTCAGATGACGCGGTAAAAATTGATGTTACGACCTACAATCCATCGCGGATCTGGAAGCTATACGGCACAATGGCGCGTAAGGGATTGGACATGCCTGACCGACCTCACAGACTGGCTAAGATCCTTGAAGCGCCGGTGGAAACGGTGGTGGTGGACAGGGGGCAGCTGGAGAAGCTGGCTGCAATCTGTTCGCGAAAGCCGATGGCGTCAAAAACCTACGGCGGCAGCCAGAACGGGGCTGGGTTTGATCCCGTGGCGTTTTGCAAGGCTCACGGCCTGGCGGTCAATCGCGTCAAGGCATGGGAAGGCGGGAATCTCGCGGTGCTTGAGGAGTGCATCTTCAATCATGACCACCACCAAAGCGCGTTCATAGGCGGCTGGCCCGACGGCACGCGCACGTATAGGTGCCTCCACAATTCGTGTTCTGATAAGCACTGGAGGGATGCAAAAGTCGCGCTGGGGGTTGTTGAGGACGATCCAACAGAGGATCTGAAGCGGGCGCCATGGGGAACTAGAGAAGACGGAGCAGACGACGGCAAAAAAAGCGCCACATCACGGGACAAGATTTCAACGGCGACAGTCCTGGTGCAGTTGGTCATATCCGCCCATGCCGAATTGTGGCATGATGAGGCAAAAGACCTGTACATATCGTTTATGAATAATGGCCACCGCGAAACCCATCCCATCAGGTCAAAGGCCGCAAAAATGTGGTTGGGGAAGCTGTTCTATGATCAATGCGGTAAAGCTCCAAACAGTCAGGGCATATCGGACGCTTTGGTGACTTTAGAATCGATGGCATATTATGACGGCCCGGAGCACGAGGTATTTTGCCGGGTGGGAGAACATGATGGGAAGATCTACGTTGATATCGGCGATTCTACCTGGCGGGCTATAGAAATTTCTGTGGATGGCTGGAGGATAATTGACGGCGCACCCATTCGATTCTATAGAACCAAAACAATGTTACCGCTAGCCATTCCTGAGCGGGGCGGCAGGTGGGACGACTTAAGGGGGATTACAAACTTAAGCTCTGATCGGGCATGGATACTCACAATCGCGTGGGGCGTCCAAGCGTTTTGGCCGCATGGACCGTATTCTCATCTTGACCTGGGAGGAGAGCAAGGCTCCGGCAAATCGTTACTGGCCCGTATATTGAAGATGCTTTTAGATCCAAGCAAAACCCTGGCAAGACGGCCGCCGAAGGAGGAGAAGGATCTCATGATAGCCGCGAAGAATGAGCGCATACCTTCCTTTGATAACCTGAGCGGGATGCCTGAGCACCTTTCAGATGCATTCTGCGGTCTCTCCACGGGTGTAGCGCTTGCCTGCCGGGCACTATATACCGATTCAGAGGAGACATTCATGGCCGCTATGCGGCCATGTCTTATGAACGGAATTGATATGCTCTCTAACCGCGGCGACCTGTTGGACAGGACCATAATTGTGGATCTACCCCGGATTGAACCCAATAACCGGCGTGAAGAAAAGGAGATCATGGCCGAATTCGAGCGCGTTAAGCCGAAGCTGCTGGGATTGTTCTTGGATGCCACAGTTATGGGCCTCCAGCGAATCGGGGACGTGACCATTCACGACCTCCCAAGAATGGCAGATTTTTGTGAGTGGGTTGTAGCTTGTGAACCGGCGTTGCCGTGGTGTAGCGGCGAATTTCTGGCTGAATACCGCGAAGCGATCCAAGATATACAAGGCACGGTGGTAGACAGCGATCAAGTGGCAAGAGCCGTCTATGACTTCGCTTTGCTGAACGCACAAAATGGACATTGTTTCAGCGGCACCGCTACAGAACTGTTAGAGCGAATTAATGCCATGAAGTGCATCTACCCCGGCCGGGAACCGAAGGGATGGCCAAAGAGCGCTACTTGGTTCGCAACACGGCTAAAACGTGTGGCACCGGCCATGCGGGCCCGGGGGATAAAAATTGAGTGGCTTAAACCAGATAGAAATACAAAAATAATTGAAATTTCGCTGTTGGAATTTGACAGTGCCGACGTGGAGACGCAAAGAGACGGTAACACAAAAATTGCGTCTCACGCACAAACGTGGTTGGCTGACTGTGTGGAGACGGGAGACGCAATAGACGCAATTTTACCCTCTTCTTCTGTTGGACCTGAGAAAAGAGATAAAGGTAAGACGCGCCTAGAAGATAAGGGAAAAATTGCGTCTATTGCGTCTCCCGTCTCTGAGCCATCTCTCCATAGCGATTATGTGGAGACGCAATTGCAAAAAAACGCGTCTCCAGCAAATAAATTGCGTCTCCAACCATACCCCCCAAGCGATTATTTACAGAACGATGAGTCGCTGGTAGAAAAAGACAATAGAGATGGCAAAAATTATAACATATCTCATCACATCTCCTGCAGTGGAGATGTTAAAAAACAAACGATTCGCGATTCCCCAGAATTCCAGCAGTTCAAGGACGCGATGGGCAAGCGAAAATGTCTCTTATGCGGCCGGAGTTTTCCGTACGACCTTACCCGGTACGACGTAGGAGATAAGCACGGATATGTTTGTACGACCTGCCACATGTGCGGCGCGCCAGCCACCCAGAAGCCGAATCCTCAGACAACCTGGGTGGTGGTGTATGAATCTCCCCATGACGCCGCATCGGGGGTGCGGCGATGACGAAGATGTGACCGTTACCCGTCATGTTTGTGGGGGACAGGACGCGATCCTAGTAGGTTGAATTACATGGCCGGGGGGGCGGATGATGACGAATGACCGCTGCCATGCGCCTTCGATTCACGTCTCCCCCCTGGTGTTGCTACCTCCGTCGTCTCCGCAATGCCCCCGGCCACAAGTAATGCTTTTCTGTGGGCATCCACCTACAACGCCGAGGGGGCGGCAAGCTACTAACGTGTGTGCGCTAGCCCCCCGGCCACCCCTAGAAGGTTCTATGACATTTTGACCCTATTTACTTGAAATATCATAGAACTGTGTCTTGGCGGTGCTGCTGTCGGATGAAGGGCCGCAGTACGTGTAACTTTTGGTTAGCTTCCTACCACTGCCCCGTCCCGGCCGGATGGGACATTTTTGATTTGGCCTGATTGGATATTCCATAAACTATGGGATTGATTGTAAACCCTCTCCTGCTACCGGTCCATTGTGGCGGTGCATAGCGATTCCGAAAATACAGAATCCAGAGCGTGAATGCATTATTTGCGAGGCGGGAAGCATATTTATAATATTCTCTGCGGGCCTGCTCTCGGTGCTGGGCGAGCTCTCCCGGGCCTGGCACGGAGTACGTGTAACCTGCAGGCGGGTTGTCTATTTAGTTCTATGACATTATCTGAGTATTCAAATGAAATGTCATAGAACTAGACCAACGCCGGCGAAAAAGAGGGTGACCCTGAAGGTCGAGCACCTCGACGGCCCCCAGGCGGATAACTGCACGTCGTGAACGGCAAGGGCGGCAGGCAGCGCACCTCAATCCTACCCAGGTCCGTCCTGGGGACTCTGGAGGCCCATCTGCACTCCATTTCTATACCAAATACAGGATGGATACAGGGCCTATATCCTTCTTAGTACCTGCATTCCGCACTTTGAGTTCTGGATTTAGTATTTTTGACGCTATCGATTTAATTAATTAAATGAAAATATTTTAATTAATTAGGATTTTCTTGCTAGATAATTTTACACTATGTTGGTTTGGATCGATTTTCTCTTGAGGGATAAGATGGCAAAAAGGTCCTCTCAATTGACGCGATATGGCAAGCAAACAAATTATTAATGTATATAAATATTGCAAATTATGATTATATTTAAGAAATCGTTAGCGGGAAAAATACTCAGTTTAGAAAGTTAAAGTGCGGAAGGTGGGTTAGTATCAAATTACAGACAATTAGCTACACTGCCGGCTAGGGCAGGAAGTGCGTGTAACCTGTGGCCGACCGTGTGGCTTTATGCTCCCGCTATATCCATCATCCGCCTCGCTATGGTATTTCAAGCCCTCAATGTAGCGGCACGCGGACTATTGAACGTCATTGCATTCCATCATTTGAGGTATTCCCTTGCTTTGAGCCTCTTCAAACCTGGTCTTGAAGGAGAAATCATAGTTCTTCTCGAAGATTTGACCTGTCTTAGTGGTGATCGTTGCTGTTATGGGAAATCCCCCCCAGGTCCAAATCCAAACCTCAAAATCATTGGTGGGATCTTCGGATACAGCAACGGGATTTGAGAAAGTTGGATGCAATAGATATTCTACCTTCTGCACTTTATTCAGATCCGCCCCTGTGAGATAGATCCTGTTTCTTACAACCATATAGTTGCCCCTGGGACAATAGAGCACATGCCGGTCCTTCTCTGAATAAACGTCGCTGGTAACTTCAACATTCAAAGTCGAAGACAAATCGTTTTGAGTTTGGGTAGTATTATCAGCAAAGTTTTGGCCAGAGGCTTGCTCATTTTGCATAGTTTGCCGAATAGCAGAACCATTTGCTTGATGCTCTTGCAGTTTGACATCAGGTCCTTCAAATTGAGCAGCATCTGTGAAAGCGATAATCAAAAAAATGAGGACTGGCAGATACGAATATCTCATATATTCACCTCATTAGCCGATATATCCTAATTTCTTCGCTTCAGCAAATGCGGCATTGGCTTCACTTTTTCTACCTAGCTTTTCCAGGATTATGCCTTTGCTATTCCATGCGGCAGCATCCTCTGGATCGTTATTCAAAACACTTGAGATGTACTCTAGAGCTTCTTCATATCTTCCGAGACTCATTAAGGCATTTGCTTTTCCATTCAATGCCGTCTTGTCTTCGGGATTTATCTTTAGTGATCTGTTGTAACTTTCAAGTGCCATTTCATAGTTGCCCATTGCCAAAAGGAGAATGCCTCTATTGTTCCATGCCCCGCCGTTTGATGCATCGGCAGCCACAGACTTATTGTAACAATCCAGCGCATCTTCGTACTTGCCAAGGGAATATAATGCCATGCCCTTACCATTCCAAGTAGCAGCATCATAAGGATTGATTTCAATGGATTTATTGTAGCTATTAAGTGCATCCTTGTATTTGCCCAAGTTCAATTGAGCATAACCCATCCCCTTCCAGATGTTTGCGTCAGTAGAATCTAATGCAGACGCTTTTTCGAAGCTTTCCAAGGCATCACTGAATTTCCCGAGCTTATTTTGCATTTCAGCCTTTCCTTTCAACGCCACAGGATCTGATGGATCAAGATCAAGAGCTTTTTCATAACTTGCTAATGCATTCTCATATTGTCCTAAATTACTCTGGGCATTCGCTTTGCCCTTCCATGCAAGAATATTAGATGAATTCCATCCTATGAGTTGTTCGTAGCTCTGTATTGCATTTTCGTATTGCCTCAAATTGCTCTGAGCAGTTGCTTTACTTATCCACGCGATAATATCCGACGAATTAAGAGCGATCGCTTTATCAAGACACTCTATAGCTTCTTGGTTCTTTCCCAACGCGACGAGAACAACACCCATCCCCTTCCATGCTTCGATTGATGAGGGATCGATCTCAGTGGCTTTTTTATAGCTCTCTAATGCTTCATCAATTCTTCCAAACATTTTTAGAGCATCGCCTCTGCTAACCCAAGTATCCGCATTAGATGAATAAATTGCTAGTGACTTATTGTAACTCTCAATGGCATCCAGGTACTTTCCTTTAGCCGCTAATGCCTTACCATTTATTAACCAGCCAAAGGAGCTATTAGAGTTGAGTTCTAGAGATTGCTTGCTACAATTAAGCGCGTTCTCATACATCCCGAGATACAGGAGGGCTTCTGCTTTGTTTGACCACGGCATAGCATAATTTGGAGCTCTCTTGATCGCCTCATCATAGCATGACAAAGCATCCTCATATCTCCCCATAACTACTAAAGTTGCACCTTTGTTATTCCATGCAGCGACATTTGATGGATCAAGTTGTATGCATTTGTCGAAACATGCTAGAGCTTCATCGTATCTTTTTAGCTGTGACAGAGCATCGCCTTTTCCAAACCATGCATCGGCGTAAGATGGGGATATCTGGAGAGCTTTTTCATAACAATCATAAGCTGCCTCATATAAATTTAAATTAAAGAAAACATCTCCTTTATCTTTCCACATTAAGGCATCTGAGGAGTTAATCTGTGATGAGACATTATAGGCGGCAAGAGCCTCGGAGTATCGCCCGAGTTTGTATAGGGCAAGACCCTTGCCGTGTAGAGCAACACTATCCTGAGAATTGTCTGCTATAGTTCTATTAAAGATAGTTAGTGCATCCTCGTATCGCCCTAACGCAATCAGTGCTGCTCCTTGATCCTTAAGATTTTCATTGTCTTTAAAGGGAGGAAGATAGTAGAACTGGGACCACACGTAGGGTTTCAACTTCGTTTCTCCCTCCTCTAGGACCTCTTCATACATCTTCAACGCTTCTTCAAACTTCCCCTGCTTGAATAACACATCCCCCATATGGTTTTTTATGACATATGGATATGGTTGATTAGATTCTGTCTGTGCTAGTGCATTTGAATAGCGTTCCAAGGCCTCATTAAGATTCCCACTTTTATATGACTCATCACCAAGGACAAGCCATTTAATTATTTTGCAATCGTATGTGTCACTGTTTATATCTGGACATTTCGTTTGTTTTTCCTTTCCAAATGACCATGAAGGCCCCTGATCTACAGCTAAGTCTGCTAAAATCGGGTTAATATATATTGATATCAAGAGGAATAACATAAAAAGAAAAAGCCGAGTTTTCATAGACCCTCCAATTTCGTGGAATTGTATCCGAGCTCTTCTGCTTTGGAGATGGCTTTGTCCGACTCGATCGTACTATTCAAGAATTTCAGGACAAGCCCTTTCCCGTACCATGCAGCCGCGTTGGATGGATTTAATTCAATGGCTTTGTTATAGCTCGTTAATGCATCCTCATATTTTCCTGTTTGATTAAGAGTCACGGCTTTGCCATACCAAGCCGCAGAACTTGATGGGTTCAATGCTAATGCTTTTTCGTAACTGGCAAGTGCATCCTCGGATCTGTTCAATTTCAAGAGAACATTACCGCGATTGATCCAGGAGGCTACGTTCTGGGGATCAATCTTTGTTGATTTATCGAAAGAATCCAGAGCATTCCCGTAATTTTTGAGTTCTACCTGAACCAGACCTTTGGAATACCATGCAGCGCTATCCAAGGGATTGATCTCCAAAGTCTTCTCGAAGCTCTTCAGGGCATCTGCCTCCTTTCCGAGATTGTATTGCGCATTTCCCTTAATGCTCCATGCTTTCGCATTAAATGGATCAAGATCAATTGCGTTAGATGCTGCTTTTATGGCTTCATCATACATGCCAAGATTGCTCAAGACCTGCGCCTTTTTGGTCCATACATCTGAATTGGATTTATCAAGATCAAGAGAGGTGTTAAAGCTGTTGAGCGCTTCTTCGTACATGCCCAGTTCTGTTAGAGTTGCACCTTTCCCGGCCCAGGAGACGGGATCACTTGAATTTATCTTAATTCCTTCGTTGTAACTCAGCAGAGAGTCTTCATATTTCCCAAGCCCATAGAGTGCAATTCCTTTATTCGTCCAGGCGAGTGCATTATTAGGATCGATCTCTATAGATCTGCTACTGCTGGATAATGCCTCCTCATATCTGTTCATTTTGTTGAGGGCAATTGCTTTATTCAGCCATGCCTCTGCATCATCCTCATTTAGTGATATTGCCCTCTCGCTGGCGGAAAGTGCTTCTTCGTGATTGCCCAGTATATTGAATATTTTTGCCTTTGCGGACCATGCCTTCTCTAAAGATGGGTTGATTTCTATTGATTTATTGTAGCTGCTGAGAGCTAAGGTATACTTGCCCATTGAATAGAATGCATCCCCTTGTCCCAACCACGCCTCAGCATCTAACGGATTGATTTCAAGTGATTTGTTTGAACTCGTGATGGCTTCTTTATAATTGGCTAACTTAATGAGAGTTCTCGCTTTGGCATTATATGCCCCTGTATTTGAATCATCCAATTGAATTGCCTTATTGTAGCTATCTAACGCACCTTTATACATACCCAACGCATAGAACGAATCTCCTTTAATCATCCACGCAGCAATATTTAGGGGGTCTATTTCGAGAGACTTATTTATAGAGAGGAGAGCAATATCAAAGGACCCATTAATATAGTAATTATTTGCTTGTTCCAACCAATGATCTGCTGCATATTCTGCTCCTGATGATAGTGACCAAGAGACGAACACCAATACCCCTAAACGTAAACATAGAGCAACCATGGGTCTCAAACGTATTCCTCCCAATTTAGTGTCCTCCTTCGATGAATTGGACTACATACTAATGTTGAATAGGTAGTTAAGCAATACTATTTAAAGTAACCTTTGACTTAAACATATCTCAAAATAGATGCCACAGACAGCCAAAAATTGCTCAATAGTAGCAGAGCCAAGGAGTGCACCCGCCGGGTAAACCTAGTGTATTATAATAAAAATAAAAGAGGTAATTATATGAAAACAACTCTGATAGGAATTGTAATTGGAGTGAACCCCTCCGAGTGGACAATGAGTTAAGCAACTTCAACTCATGGAGGGAAATATATGAAAAGGACGAGGCAGCGCTACGACCGTGCATTCAAGATATCGGTAATAGCAGAACTTGAGAGT
>Ga0208940_1001775_pt1 | contig 21691 bp, 20 predicted proteins | sample AD_JPNNA6_MetaG_FD_184445 | JGI IMG/M metagenome (GOLD analysis project Ga0208940, IMG submission 184445) | Active sludge microbial communities of municipal wastewater-treating anaerobic digesters from Japan - AD_JPNNA6_MetaG (SPAdes) (version 2) | ecosystem: Engineered > Bioreactor > Anaerobic... | reverse complement strand
AAAAATCGTCAATTCAAAGAAATGACTTGAATCACATAAATATGACTTCTAAACGAGCCCCAAAATTGCTCTAGAAGGCCCCGTTAATTTTTGAGCAATACCTTTGGCTATCTGAAATTTGCTTATTGAACCCATTTTTATTTTTTATTATTTTTATGGCAGCTTGGTTTTGCTGATGGGTTGGATTTTGAAAACAAATTAAGATGACCTCTATTTTTTAATCGAGGTTAAATGTTTTTTTAAATTGACGCCAATAATTTTATAAGTTGATAACTTGCTCGCATTTTGGCCCATCATTTTTTGTCCCTCGGACTTTCTCAGGTTTCTTGAGAGTGAATAATTTTTAACCGGCTGTTTTTTATTTTTTATTTTAAGTGGGCATACCCGCCAAGCCTGGCATAATGTCGCAAAATATCGAAACAGTTCCTTTAACTTTTGTCACGGGTGTAGGGTGGTAGAGGCAAACAAAAAGCCCCGTTTGGAACGGGGCTTTTTGTTTCTTAACGTTGTTTTTAGAGTTTAGCCAACTTAGGACTCCAGCACGGTTTACTATAATTCCAGTGTTTGGTCCCTTCTTTTTTCATCAACCACATGGCGTAACCAACATTACCCTCTATAGTGTTGATGTTGTAACCCAATTCACGGCTTTTTTCCAAGTGGTATTTTTCGTTGATTTGAAAAACACCTACATCCTTGGAGTTTTCGATACCGCGCAAGGAATTACCATTGCTGTCATATTGACGAAGGCTGCTTTCGCACATGGCGATACTGAGGGCTGTGTCCGGATGAATTCCGTACTCAACACTAGTTTTTACAATCTCGTCGTACAATTCTGACTTGGCTTTGTTCTCCGGTCTTTCTATGGCCACCACAATGGCGGGGGGCTCCGGAGGCTCGTCGGCGTTAATTAGTTCAGCGGTCGGATTAAGACCGCTAGTCGCTATGAGGCTTACTAAGCCTATTTGTAGGGTTCTTAAAATAAGTCAAATAAAAACTACCTATTACTTTGCATAATACGTAGCCTGTTTATTTCTTAACTAATTGTCGACTCTACAGTTCATACTTTCAAGACTAACAACTGTATTTACTCTTTTACAAGAGCAACTTTAGCTTAGCATAGTTGAGCTTGAAAGTCAATCAAAAACGGACTGTCGGAAGTCAGGTCTTAGCCAAAAAACCCTTATTTTGCAACATTTTTCGGGGAGCGGGCTCAAAAAAGTCTTTGTTTACAAAGGGAAATTGAGATACCAAAATATGGCCTATTTTAAGGCTTCTGTCACTGCCGGCGGTAATGGGATTTTGCCAAATATGGACATCGCCGGTCCTTTAAGATACTCGTTCCAAAAGTTCGTTAAATATTCCCAAATCACTTTTATGATGTTCCAAAGATAACCAAAATTGGCCTGACCGGTTTCTGACTCGGCGATTTTTTGGATATTTATGCCTAAATAACTCAAAATTAAAATAACGACAATAATTAAAATGATCAACTTAACCAAACCGGCCTCCTTTCTATTTTTGAAATTGTTCATAGTTTCAATAAAAGAATAAAAAATGGCAATTAGCTAAATTATAACACAAATCAGAGATAGTTGAGCGGATTAAGATAGCTGTTGTAAGAAGCAATTGGTAAACGGTAAGTGCCACAACCGGGAACCTTGCTTTTGAGTGAACCAACTTGGACACCCTGACTGGCGTAAACGGTAAAGTGCAGGTGCGGGCCGGTGGAATAACCGGTGTTACCGGTGTAGCCGATTAACTGTCCGTTTTCCACTACCTGACCCTCGCCTACTTTAATTAATGACAAGTGCGCGTAGAGAGTTGAGAGGCCATTATTGTGTTCAATCAAAATCCATTTGCCGTAGGAAGCTCCTTGGCAAGTATTGTCCGTGTCGCCAATCCCAATAACTTTACCGCCGCTGGCGGCTTTAAGCGGGGTTCCGACATCGGCGGCCAAGTCAATGCCGTTGTGGCCGTTGCCGTTATAAACAGCGGCGTTTTGCAGAGCAAAAGCCGTGTTGCCAAAGTATTGGGTGATTTTGATTTTATCAAGAGGCCAGCGGAGGGCTTTGGTGCCTGAATCGGGCAGGCGGTTGGGGTCCAGGACGACTTTCAGTTGGGCTTCGGCTTGTTGCATTTCGGCTTCCACGGCGCGCTTTTTGGCCAGGCGGTCTTGGAGGAGTTTTTGATATGCGGTTTCTTTACTTTGCGTTGCCGAGAGCAGACTGTTTTTTTCTTGTTTAGTCTGGTCTACCAATTGTTTCTGGTCGCTCAGTTTGGTTGTCAAAACAGACAAATCTTTTTTCTGGACCTCTTTTTGAACCTTAGTGGAGGTCAGTTGTTTTTTGTTTTGGTTTAATTCGGCAATCAATTTGATTAAGCGGTTATTGACTTGGGCTAGTTGGTCGGCGCTATTCCAGAATTCAGATAAGCTTTCACTGGCTAAAAAGGAAATAAGCAAACTTTCATCATCCGTTTCCGCCAAAAGACGCATAGACTCGGCAATAACTGCCCTGTTGTGTTCAATGGCCGTTTCTTTGTCTTGGATGCCATTTGCCAATTCAGTAATCTGTTTTTCGGTGGTCTTAATTTGATTTTGGGTTAGTTTGATTTCGCTGCCTAATTTTTGTCGGGTCAGGTCAATTTTTTTTATCTCAGTATTAAGGGAATTTTTTTCTTGTTGGGTCTTGGTTATTTCTTGACGGAAAGTTTGGATTTCTTTTTCCAACTCTTGGATTTCACTTTGGCTGTTTTCAATTTTGTTTCGCAATTCATCGGCGGTGGCGGCCTGGGCCGCGCTTTTGTTATCGCGCCAAGCAAAACCGCTGAAAAGCAAAATGATAACTGCAATGATTGAGACTTGTGAATTGTAACTAAGAAAGCGCATTTTTGATTCTGTTTAAAGTTTCAGCGCGGCCTAATATCGCGGCCAAGACAAAAGGGTCGGGTGATTTTTCTTTGCCAGACAAGGCTACTCGCAGTGGCCAGAGGACCTCTCCCCTGCCCTTTTCGGTCGCAAAATCCCATATTTTGTTTTTGATTGTCTCCGCGGTAAAGTCTTCCGCTGCCAGTTCTGAAAGCCGGCTGGCGATTTCTGTCAGATGAGTTGTGGTGCGCAGAAGCTCTTGGCTTGGTTTTGGCTGATGGAAGAAGTAATCAAACTCGCCATTTGCCAGCAAAGCCTGAGCTTCTTTTAGGGTGGAAACTCGTTCCAAAATTAAGGGTGTAATTTTTTGAAGCATTAGTTCATTCGCTTTCATAAAGTCAGCTTTGGTTGGCGGTAGCCAGCCGGTTATTTTTTGCCATCGTTCGGTCGAGGACAGCCGCTTTAGGTGTTCGCGATTTAGCCAGTTCAGTTTTTCCAAATTGAAAACCGCGCCTTTTTTCTGGACTTTGGCCAAATCAAAGAGTTTAAGCATTTGGTCCAAAGAAACAATATCCTCTGTGCCGTCTTGGGCAATCTCGGCGCGTGATTGAGGTGACCAACCAAGCAGAACGATAAAATTCAGGACGGCTTCTTTTAGGTAGCCCTCGTCGCGGTATTCAGTCACTGGCCAAGCGCCGTGGCGTTTGGATAATTTGGTTTTGTCAGGCGCTAGGATCATGGGCAAGTGAGCATAGGTCGGAATTTGGCCTCCCAAAGCCTTGAAGATTAAAATTTGGCGCGGCGTATTGGAGATATGGTCATCCCCTCGGATGATGTGAGTGATGCCGGCCTCTAGGTCGTCTACAACATTGGCAAAATGGAAAATTGGTGTTTCCAAATCTTTGGCAATAACAAAATCGCCCAACTCTGTCGTGTCAAAAGTTATTTCGCCGTGAATCAAATCTTGAAAGGTGATTTTTTGACCCGAGTTTCTAAATCTGATTACCGATGGCCGATCGCCTTCTTTTTTGACTTCTTCTTGGGAGACATAAGCCAGGCCTTCGGCCAAAAGTTTTTGCAGATATTGGGTATAAATTTTCGTTCGCTCTGATTGTTTCCAGATTTCGTCAAAAGCCAGGCCCAACCATGAAAAACCGTCTTTGATATTTTTTTCAAACTCTGGCTTGGAACGTTCACGGTCCGTGTCTTCAATCCGTAAAATTATTTTGCCGTCATTTTGTTTGGTAAAGAGGTAATTAAAAAGAGCCACCCGGGCGGTGCCAATGTGCATTAAACCGGTCGGGCTCGGCGCTACTCTGGTGATGACCCTATTCCTCATGTTCCAGGGCTAAGCGAATAATTTCCTCAGCGATTTTTTCGCCGGCCTCTGGTTTAGCAAAACTTTGCGCGCCGGTTTTCATTTGCTTTTGTAATTCAGGGTCGTCTAAAATTCTTTTTGTTTCTGACAAGAGAATGGAAGGAGTCAAATTTTTTTCTTCAATCACGACCGCGCCGCCGCTTCGGGCATAAGTAAAAGCGTTTGTGCGTTGGTCATGGCTGATTTCTTCCGGAATAGGGATAATAATGGCCGGAATACCCCAATTAGCAATTTCAAAGATTGCCGAACCGGCGCGTGAAATGACCAAATTAGCGGCGCCGGCCGTCATTCGCATCGCGACGTCGTTCAGGTAATCAAAAAGTTTGTAGCGATTTTTGTGCGGGTTATTTTCAGTCAAAAAAGAGGCCCGGTTTTTCAAATCGTCATAGTTGTTTTTCCCCACTTGATGAATTACTTGGTAGTCAGCCAACAGTTGGGGCAAGATATCCAAAACGACATCGTTTATGCGCACAGCGCCTTGCGAACCGCCAACCACAAAAATAATCGGGATGTTTTTATCAAGACCTAGAAATTCGTGCGCGCCGGCCTTGGCTGGGAAAAGCACCTCGCGTCTAATCGGGTTGCCAACAACGGCTGTTTTTTCTGGCGGGAAATATTTGGCCGCTTCCGGGTAAGAGACTGCGATGCGCTTGGCAAATTTCCCGGCCCAGAGAGTGACTCGACCCGGGTGAGAATCAGACTCGTGGATGACCACTGGAATTCGCAAAAGTCTGGCCGCCAGCAGACCCGGAAAACTAGCATAACCCCCTTTTCCGAAAACAACGTCCGGGTAAATGGAGAAAAGCGTAAAAATGGCTCTAATTGAACCAAAAATGGTCTTAAAAACGTCAAAAAAGTTCATCAAGGAAAAATAGCGTCTGATTTTTCCTGCTTGAACGGGCACAAATTTTAAGCCGTTGTCTGAGAGCGCTCGTTCGTTGTATGGTTTGTCGGACATAAAATAGAGTTCGGGCGCGACAATTTTTTGTTCGGTACAAATTCTTTTTACTTCTTCAGCGACGGCAATAACCGGATAAAAATGACCGCCTGTGCCTCCTCCTGTGAATAAGATTTTCATAATAAAATGTTTATTTTCTTACTTCTTTTGATATGTTTAGTATAATACCAACCTCAATTAAAGCAAAGAAAAGCGCTGAGCCGCCTTGACTAATAAAAAGTAAAGGCAAGCCGGTCAGCGGGAAAATTCCAATCATTGCGCCGATGTTGACGAACGATTGGACCGTTATCAAAAAGACCAAGCCAATACCCAACAGGCGTCCGAATGAGTCTTTGACTTTGTTCATCAACTTTAAGCCCCACAAGGCCAATAACAAGAATAGACCGACAATGATGGTGGAGCCGATAAAACCAAACTCTTCGGCGGCGACCGCAAAAATGGAGTCCCCGATTGGTTCTGGCAAAAAATTAAATTTTTGGATGCTTTGACCGAAGCCGCGGCCGACTAAGCCGCCCGATCCGATTGCAATCAGCGACTGGTTTATTTGCCAAGAGGCGCCCCGTGAGTCTTTTTGCGGGTCAAGATAGGTTACCAATCGGTCTTTGATATAAGGTCTGGTCCAAATTAAGGCGCCGGTCAACAAAATTCCCAACAGGATAATTATGAAAAGGTGTGACCATCGCCCGCCGGCGATCATAAACAAACTCAAGGCCACAAAGATGGCTACTATTAAGGTCCCGGTGTCCGGTTGTTTAAGCAGGAGCAAACAAACCACGCTTAAAAAAATCAAGAAAGGCAAAAATCCCTCTTTTAAGTTCCTGATTTTTTCTTTACGCGCGGCAAGCCAGGCCGCTAAAAAAACAATTAAGCCAAATTTTAAAAATTCTGATGGTTGGAATGTCGTAAAACCCAGGTCAAGCCAACGCCTCGCGCCGTTAGTTCCGAATCCTATCCCGGGCACAAAAACTAAGCTGGTCAAAACGAGCGCCAAGGCAAAGATGTAAGGTGAATATTTGCGCCAACTCTTGTAAGGAACTTTGGAAGCGATAAGCATCATAACAAAACCCAAAAAAAGAGCTAGCAATTGTTTTAGAGCGACCACGGAAAAACTGGCGCTGGTTCGGCCGACTTGCCCCAAGGCGGCCGAAGAAAAAATAACAAAACCGCCTGTTATCAAAATGAGAATCAGGCTGAACAAAAACCTATCCGGTTTGGCGGTTTTGGCGGTTTTCATTCTAAAACTTGCTGATTAAAGTCAAAATCATGCCGATAAGGCCGCAGATGATCCCGATTACCCAGTAGCGCATTACTACTTTGTAAGCCGGCCAGCCAATTGCTTCAAAGTGGTGATGCAACGGGGCAACCAAGAAAACTTTACGGCCACGGATTTTTTTGGATAAAAGTTGGATGATTACGGAAAGCGAAGTAATTAAAAGCGGCAGAGCGATAATTGGTAAAGTAAAAACAGAATCAGTCAAGAATGCAACAACAGTCAAAGTGGTGGTCAGGCCCAGAATCCCCGTCTCGGACATATAAAATCTGGCTGGCGGAATGTTAAACCACAAAAAGGCCAAAATTCCGCCGGTGACCACCGCGCAAAAAGCGGCCAAGTCAATCTGGCTTTGGAAATAAGCGATGCCGGTATAAGCCGCGAAAATAATCGCCATAATTCCGCCCGACAAGCCGTCTAGTCCGTCAATGACGCCGCTTGAGAAAAGCGCGACCATTACTAAAACAAACAAAGGAACCAGCCAAAAGCCAATTTGCCACTCTTCAATAAAGGGCAGACTGACACTGTCCATTCCTAGTTTAAAGTAAAACCAATAGCCACCGATCAAGCCGAGCGCTAAAACAATTGCCAGTCTTTTATAAAAAGACAGGCCGGCCTTAGCCGAGTTTCCGGTTGGGCGAACTTGCAAAATATCGTCAACCAAACCGACGATAGAGCCGACCAACAACGTGAAGAGCGGCAACCAAGTCTGATTCCGGCTGACGAAGTCAAGTTTGTCAGACGCTTCTGACGGAAAAACAGTTTGTAGAAGCCAAAAGGTGATGGTGGTGGCGATGACGCTTCCCCAGATGACGATTCCGCCCATCCGCGGAGTGCCCACTTCTTTTTCTTTATGGAGGGAGTTGAATATCGGCGTCTCTTTGCCGTCAGGCGTTATTTTCCCCGCTTTCTTTTTCCAAAGTTTATGTTTATACAAGAAGTCGGTCAAAAATGGCGTGAAGGCCATGCCGAAAAAGAAAGCAACGGTTGACGGGGCAAAGACTTTTATAATGTTAATATAGTTCTCCATATATTTTAATGACTGGCATTTGCCAGATAAGCTTGTGTTTTAGTTATTAATTTTTCCATATCGCGAAAACGACCGGTTTGACTGGAACCCATGACGACAAAGACAATTGGTCGGTTCAAGCCCAGGTTGGCGACCACGGCCAAATTGCCGCCCGCCACTTGGGTGTAGCCGGTTTTGGAGGCGAGGAGGCCGGGAATTTCACTGGCGAGAGAATTGGTGTTTGAAGCATAGTAGACTTCATTTTCCATAGAGGTTTCTTTCAAATGGCTTTCCTTCGTGGCCGCCAAAAGCTCCGGCTTATTTTTTAGCACGTAAGCAAATAGTCTAGCAACGTCTTTGGGTGAGCCATAAGCCCCCGCGCCCCCTGAAGGTAGGTCTAAACCGGTGGCGTTAAAAAAATTAGCGCTGGAAAGGCCAATCTCCATTGCTTGGCGATTCATCTCAGCAACAAAGTCTTTAGTTGAAATGGCCGAAACCGCGTTGGCAATGGCTTTGGCCCCATCGTTGGAAGAAGAAACCAGGGTCAAATTCAAAAGATTTTTTAATTTCCAGAGCGAGTAAGGACGAAGGCCGATGTCGCCATCTTCGGCTAAGGCATTTTCATCTATGACCACTGTCGTGTCGTCCGGCGAGGCCAACTCAGTGGCGGCCAGAGCGGTCATTACTTTGGTCAAAGAGGCCAAAGGTCTGGCGGTTTCCGCGTCTTGACTGTAAATCACTTGATTGGTTTGTGGGTCATAAATGACAAATGATTTGGCTTCTATCTCCAAGTCTTTAAAGAAAACTGCTTTGGGAGTGGTGGTCGGTGTTTGAAGTATTTTTTTGGCGCTGGCTTTTTCGGTTTTTGGCCAAACCCATAAAATGGAAAAAACTGACGCGCTGATTAAGAAAAAAGACAAAAGCAGCCACCAAACGGCGCGGTCTTTTTTCAAGATAACCTCTTTATTCTTCGTTGTGGTTTCGGTCGGTTCCATTTTCTTCTTGTTTTTTAAAATCATTAATTTTTTCGCGAATTGACTCAAACTCCGGCAGTTCACTTGCTTCGCTGACTCCCAAATAACGCAACAATTCAAAAGTCGGCCGATAAAGAAAACGGCGCGAGTCATTTTTGTCGGGCACTCGCTCTATTAGTCCCCTGACCATCAGATTTCGCAAAATGAAGCTGGAGTTGACGCCGCGGATATAGTCAATTTCCGCCCGGCTGAGGGGCCCCTCGTAGGCAATGATAGTCAGTGTTTCTAAACTGGCGCGCCCCAGATCGGCAGACAGCTCGTCTTTTGTTATTTTTTCAATCAGCCCAGAGGCTTCCGGCGAAGTCCCAAGCAAATAAGAGTTATCTTTTTTGAGCAAAACAATACCTCGGCCGATGAGTTTTTGCGCTAAACCAGCCAACGCCTCTTTCGTTTCTTCTTCATTTTTCCCCACTATTTCGGCAATTTTGCCGAGGGTTAAGGGTTCGGTTTTATGAAAAAGCAAAGCTTCAATTTGGGCGTCTAAATCCATAATGTAATTATATTATAATGCAAAATTTAAAAATTTGTACATGATGCGAATGTAAGAGCGAATGTACGAATGGTTAAAAGATGGAAGGCTGTCAGGTTTCAGTTGTCAGCTATCAGGGAAAATCACTTCTCTGTTTAACTTAGTCGTCTTTAACTTCAATTTTTGACTTCTAACTTCTAACTTATCTATTAAATATTTTTCTTCTCTTTATCTTCTCATTTTTCATTTTAATCTTTACATTTTACATTTTCTTAATACCTCGGCACCCCGACATCAGCCGTCTCCATTTCTATGTCGGCAAAGTGACCTTCTTGTTTTATATCTATAATCCCCTGTTTGACCAACTCCAACATTCCCAAAAAACTAACAATTATTCCGACTTTTTCTTTTCTATTTTGCACAAAATCGCTAAAACGCATTTTAACGGCTGTCTGAATGCGCGAAGTCAGGTCATTGATTATTTCTTCCAGGCTGACAACTTTTCGGATAACTGTTTCAGGTAATTTTTCTTTGATTGGGAAAACGGCGATAACTTGTCTGATGGCTTCTAAAAAATTTTCTTTTTTGATTTCGTCAGTCGGTGAAAAAACGATGACCGATTCACGCGAAGGTTCGCGTCCAAAAATAACGTTTTGGCCGAAACGAGCTTTAATATGGAGACTTAATTCTTTGATTCGTTGGTAGTGTTTGAGGCGATTTTCTAAATCTTCAATGCTTTCTTTTTCCTCTTCGGTCACCGCCAGTCCTGGTAAAAGCGAGAGGGACTTAATCAACATCAAGGTTGAAGCAATTAGAATAAAATTGGCGGTGTTATCCATCGGCAGATTATCAAAGCTCCGTAGATAAGAAATGTAATCATCCGCCACTTGGGCCAATGAGACATCGGAAATGTGCATTTTCCGTTTTTCAATGAGGGACAAAAGGAGGTCTAACGGGCCTTCAAACTCCCCTATTTTAACTTCAAAGTTAGTTGTTTCGGCGTCCATTTCGGCCTTATTTTAGCATATCTTTTCCTTTCTCGCCAATTTTCTCAGTGCCTTCTCTTCCTCAGAACCTTCTCAGAATTTTCCCAGGCTTCTTGTCCTAGGTCCGTCCTAGTCCACTTTTTGGACTAGGACGGACCTAGGACAAATCAACGTGTTGTCTTTAAAATGACTTAAAAGACTTAAAATGGCTCAAAATAAAAACTTGGTGGAGATATTCCTCGCCAAGAATCAGTCCTCCGTCTTTTCTTTTTGCCTTCTCTAAAGCTTTAGCCCGGGTTGAAGCTTTTTAGTAGAGTAGTCCGCCTCAAGAAGATTTAGTCGTTATTTGCGCGAAGTCTAGCTTCGCGCAAATAACGGCCCTGGGAGGTTTTTGCAAAAGATTATTTAGACAGCAGGGAGTCAATTCGATTTAAGTCGCGCGGGAAGAGGGTGGCTTCTTTGACATTTTCCAGGCCAAGCAGTTTGGCGGTTAGGCGTTCCAAACCCATGCCGAACCCTCCGTGCGGTGGCATGCCGTACTTAAACGCTTGGAGATAATAAGTAAATTTTTCCGGGTCCAAGCCCTTGGCTTTGATGGCTTCTACCAGTTTGTCATAATCATGGATTCTTTGTCCGCCGGTAGTTATTTCCACGCCACGGAACAACAAGTCAAACCCCTTGGCATAACCCGGGTCATTTTCATCTTCATAAGTATACATTGGGCGTTTGGACATTGGAAAATGAGTAATGAAAATGAAATCAGAGCCATATTCTTTTTTGGCGTATTCGCACAACCAACGTTCATTTTGTGGTTCCAGGTCGGGTTCTTGGGTATAGTCCTCACCGGTTTCTTTTTTGATAATTTCTTGCGCTTCTCGCAGTTTTAGAGATGGAATTTCATCTGGAATTTTTGGGATTTCCGCCTTTAGAAACTTGAATTCTTCTTGGCATCTTTTTTCTAATTCAAGAATGATAAATTTAAGCAACTTGGTCTCTATCTTTATTATGTCGGTGTGGTCGGTAATGAAGCCCATCTCAGCGTCTATGCTCGTGTACTCGTTTAAATGTCTGGTCGTGCTGTGTTTTTCGGCGCGATAAACGTTGCCGGTGGCAAACACTCTTTCAAAAATACCAACCATAATTTGTTTGTAGAATTGCGGACTTTGTGCCAAGTGGGCGGTGTGTCCAAAGTATTCAATATCAAACGAGTTGGCGCCACCTTCGGCGTCATCGCCAATCAGTTTGGGGGCTTGGATCTCCACAAAACCTTCTTGATTAAAGAATTCACGGAAAGCGCGAATGATGTTGGCTTGAACTTTAAAGATGGCTTTCGGCCTGTCACCGCGTAAGGTTAGAGGTAAATAATCTAAATAAGTATCAAAGTTTAGTTCGGTGTCGGGGTCAAACGGCATCTCTTTGGCCGGACCAAGAACCTCTATTTCCAGAACCTCTATTTCAATATCGCCGTTTTGCTGGTCAGCTTTAATCATTTTTTCCGGGCGCTTATTGACTAGGCCTTTAACTTTAATCACCCACTCTGGTCGGATTTCTTGAGCTGTTTGATGAGCTTCTTCGTGATTGGGCAAAACCACCATCTGGACTTTTCCTGATGCATCTCTCAGATCAATAAAGATGAGTTTGCCATGGTCGCGGCGGATATCAACCCACCCGGCCAAAGTCACCTCTTGCCCGACCTTTTCTTTTAACTCGCCTATCTTTGTTCTATCAATCATTTTTTTAAATTTTCTTGTGTTTTCTTATTTTAAATTTTAATCTTTACATTTTACGCTCTCTTCTTACAGGTCTATTCCCACCCTTTCCCTCACCTCTTTCATCTTCAGTTTGGCTTGTTCGCGCGCAGAATTGGCGCCATTCTTGAGAATTTGTAAAACTTGATCCGGGTCTTTGGCAATCTCGGCGCGTTTCTCGCGCATGGGCGCGAGGTACTTGTTCATATTTTCCGCCAAAATCTCTTTGGATTCTTTGTAACCGATTTCCCCTTCCACATAGCGCTTTTTAAGTTCTGGCAGTTGTTCGCCGGAGAAAAGTTTGTGTAAAGCAAAAACGTTGCACTCTTCAGGGTTTTTTGGTTCGTTTACGTCTTTGGAATCAGTTTTAATCGACATCACCAATCGTTTAATTTCTTTTTCGTTGGCAAAAAGTGGAATGGTGTTGCCATAACTCTTGCTCATCTTTTGACCGTCCAAGCCGGGCAAGGTTTTAACCGAATCCAAAATCAAAGGCTCTGGCAGTTTGAAAGTTTCGCCATAGGTGAAATTGAATTTTTCAGCGGTATCGCGCGTAATCTCCACATGTTGTTTTTGGTCTTGGCCGACCGGCACAACATCGGTGTTATAAAGCAAAATATCGGCGGCCATTAGAAGCGGATAATCAAAAAGACCGACGTTGACTTCTTTGCTTTTAGCCTCGGCGTCTTTAAAGGCGTGCGCGCGCGCCAAAAACGGCATTGTCGTCAAACAATTAAAAATCCAAGCCAGTTCGGTGTGTTCGGCAACATCAGATTGTTTGAAGAAAACTACTTTTTCCGGGTCTAGGCCAATCGCCAAATAATCAATCGCCAAGTCTAGGGTATCGGCGCGAAGTTGTTTTGGGTCGCGGGCGGTAGTTAGGGCGTGCAGGTCGGCGATAAAAATGTAACTTTTGTAATCAGCCTGAAAATCCACGAATTGCTTCATGGCGCCAAAATAATTACCAATATGTGGCCGCCCGGTTGGTTTGACGCCCGACAGGAGGACTTTTTTGTTGTTTTCTGGCATAGGTTAAGTTTAGCAGAAATATTTGTTTCGTGAAATAATTGGCGATATTGACAAAAACTAATTATTTAACTAAAGTATAGAAAATAATCTTAACCAAGCTACCAATGATTAAATAATAACAACCGAATATTCTTGAAGTCGACATTAACAGTCGTTTGGTTTGTTGTTATTTATGCGGAAAAATTCTAATAAAAAAATCGCCGGTCAGATTTTGGCGGTCAAAAATATCTCTTTGAGTTTTGGTCCACATCCGGTTTTGGATGAGGTTTCTTTTGAGGTGCAAGCTGGTGACAAAATTGGTTTAATTGGCCCCAATGGTTCCGGCAAAAGTAGTCTAATGAAACTTTTGGTTGGCCAACTGGAGTCGGATAAGGGTGAGATTGTCTTATCGCCCAACGTTTCGGTTGGATTTCAACCGCAAGAAATAATGGAAGATATGACCGCTCTTGAATATTTGGAAGAAAGTTTGAACTCGCAAGAAAACAACTCCTCTCACTACGCGCTTGGTCTGAATGATGAAATTCTGGCAAAAAAATTTAGTGAAATGTCCGGCGGTGAAAGAAGCAAAATCGTCTTGGCCAAAATAATGTCTTTAAAAGATGATCTCGTTTTGCTTGATGAACCGACCAACAATCTTGATTACTCGGCCTTGCAAAGACTGGAAAAATATATTAAAGATTCACGTTCAACTTTTATTATCATTTCTCACGACAGAAAATTGCTAACGGACTTAACTAACAAAATTTTTGAAATAGATAGCGACAAGCGCTCCCTCTCGGTTTTTATTGGCAATTTTGAAGAATATCTAAAAGAAAAAAAGCGGTCTAAGATCAGGCAATATGAAAAATGGCAAGACTTTCGCGATGAAGAAAAAAGATTAACAGTCTCGGCCAGAGAAAAATATGAGTGGGCGGAAAAAGGTCAAAAGCCGAAAATTACCGACCGCTATCGTGGCAATATTGGCTTACAAAAAGATCGTTCAGCGCAGGTTTTTCATCGGTTGGCTAAAAATTTGGAACGAAGACTTGAGAATTTAGAAAAAGTTGAAAAACCAAAAGGAAAGTTGCCGCAAAAGTTTTATTTCAACATCAATCGCAAGGGTGAAGGCCGGATTTTGAAAATAGAAAGTCTTGAAAAAAAGTTGCCGAACGGCAAGACGGTTGGGCCTCTGAGTTTTGAGGTCAATTTGGGAGAACGTTTACTGATTTCCGGACCCAACGGCAGTGGCAAGACAACCTTAATGAAGACTATCAAGGGCGAGTTGAAGCCGGACTCTGGCAAAATTACGTTTGCCGAAGGATTAAAAATTGGTTATTTGCCTCAAGACTTAACCGCTCTCCCCGGTCAAACGACTCTTGATTTATTTTTTGCGCAGGTGGAACTCCCACAAACTGAAGGCCGAAATTACTTGGCGCAGTTTGGTTTGAAAGAAGAAGACGTAAAGAAAAAAGTAGACAATCTTTCTCCCGGTCAAAGGTCAAGACTATTTTTGGCGCTCGTCATGGCGCAAAAAGCGGAATGCCTATTTTTAGATGAACCGACTAATCACCTTGATTTGGAGGGGCTTGAAGCTTTAGAAAAAGCTCTCTTAGGCTACCGGGGCGGTTTGATAGCAATCAGCCACGACCGTCAGTTTGTGCAAAAAATTGGTTTCAAACAAGAAATTAAACTTGGTTAAAGAAAACTCCCGCAACCCTAGGCCGTCTTCGCTTTTCGGCTTTGGGCCAGGCTGTAGATAGTAAAAATATAGGCCGGAATTATAAGCAAGAAGCTGGCCAGGGATTGCCATTCGTTTTGTGATGGGAAATAAATGAGAGCGGAAAATCCGACACTGATAGCGTCGGCCTCCAAAGCATAAAGTTTCAGCCTTTGTTGTTTGTTTTTGATTACCTCCATGTTTTGGCAGGTAAAATAGGCCCAAGCCAGCATATAACCCAAAATGGTGAGACCGGTCAGCCAGGCTGCGACCGGATTTTGGTTCCACAAGATAACTCCGTTTTCCCCGGTAATGGGTAGACGCATATCAATCAACTGAATTGCAATGACGATTATGCCAATCAAAATTATGAAATTTGAAATGTGGCGAGAATATTTTTTTATCAATTGATTTTCGGAAAAAGTTGGAATTTCGGTAATGAAATATAGCGCCAAAAAAGCAAACAAGACGGCAAAGTTGTAGCCCAGGATTAGGGTGTAAGGTTTGTTTTGACCGATAATTGAAAAAACGGCCAAAATTAAAGCATAACAAGAGAAAAACAGAAAGATGGCAAACAAACTTTTGACCGCCTGATTGGCGCTACGTCTGGATGAACCATAAAGAAACCCGGTGATGGTGCCGAGCAAAATAAACATTAATAGAAATAATAAAGAACCTAAGTAAGTCATTGTTTTTTGAAAAAATAATTTTAAGTTTAGCCCACCTTCGTGTCAAACGACATTGGGGCGGGCGTGGGGGTTACTTGCAAAACACGTAGGTGTTGGCCGGAACGGGATACCGTCGCCGCAGAGTGATTCGGCTTTGGAGCCGTTCCTTTCTCTGTTTTGTTTTCCTTTCTTCCCTTTTTCCCAACACCTCGCGCGCGTTGAGCCATCTTGCCAATTCGGGCGATGGTTTTATCGCTTTCGGTTTGTAGGGCGGAAGCTCAATCTCCAGACAGATTTTAGCTGCCGTCAGTTGAGCTTCTCTCACAACGCGGTCAAGCTCTGACCGACCGACCTCTTTTCGGAAGGTTTTTTTGAGCTTGATTAGCTCCGCGACAGAAACTGATTCCCCGTCAGGCATGGCGTGTTGAATTAGCCAATACCTGAGTTGTTGTTCCAGTTCTGAAACCCTCGAAACAAGTTCAATTGTCATAGGCCCCCCGAGTTTATTGCCCTTGTTAAGTTGGTCGCTTGGTGACTTGGAAAACTCCGCGTTAAGCTATATCTAATCCCCCATTGTTTAAGAACAACCCCATTGTTGTCTGACTTTATTTTAACAATAGTTGAGTTTTTGAGCAAACTGGGGAATTTGATTTAAAAAAAGGCAGGGATTCATCCCGTCTTAAATTGGTCGGTTCCTGTTTCAAACAGCGACCAGATGACTTTTCAGAAAGTCGGCGATTGCTCGACTGATGGTAAGAAGAATGATATTCTTCTTAAGAGAAGATCATTGTGAGCTCTCAGAAATCTAGGAAGAAGGAGGTGAGATTAATGAATGAGATTCTCCTTATCCCTGACGCTGGAACGCGCGCAAGAGTCGCTGAGAAAATCGATCTCAGTAACGCGGTCAATGCTCGGCCATGCGATTGTACAGCCTGCAGTTCGTGTCGCTGCACCCCGTGCAAGTAACTCAGCGTAACAAAGACCTAAGTATGTCTATAAACTGCTTTTTTATTTTCAAAAAATTGGTATTACATCGGGGATCTGGTATATTTTAGTATATGAAAAAACTTCGTTTTTGTACAAATAAACAACTTGATGAGATAATGATTGAACAGTTTTTGCACGAGCAAGGTGCCGGAGTAGACTTTGGTAAAAGAATTATTAAATTGCACCCAAAATTAAAATCAGCCAAATCACTTGAAAACACCGAGCAAAAGAAAAAAATAATACATCTTTACGTTTATAACTATTACCGTAGCCACAAAGAAGCAATAAGTCAAAGTATTAAAAATTTACAGAAAGCTTGGCATAAAAAAGAAAAAGAGTTCGTGGCAGTAACTGGACAATTTTTCATGGACTATCAGTTTCCTAAAGGAAAATACATTGCATATGCTTCTATTGTTAACTGTAACCCTAGATTTTTAGATTCTAAAACTTTTCAATTTTTCTATAAAAAAAAGTTGGCAGATGCAACTCAAACTGTCGCTCACGAACTTCTTCATTTTATTTTTTTTAATTTTGTTGAAAAAAAATTAAAAAGTGAAATAAAAATTTTGACAGAAGAACAACTGTGGGATCTTTCTGAAATATTCAACGTGGTTGTTCTTGGATCTGCTCAGTATCAAAATATTGTTGATAAAAAGTATGTATTTCCATACCCTCACCATAAACCCTTACTTTCTCAATTTAGAAAGGCGTATAAGGATTCTTGTAATGCCGAAGAATTTATTAAACGAGGCGTAACTATTATAAAGACAAAAAAATAGTGGGAGGATGCTGTCCTCCCACTTACGGGTTTCTTTATTTGTGACTCACTTTTGTTTCTGTTTCTCCCACAAGTCACGAATAAGAAAGTGGGTTGTCGCTATCGCGTGAGCACAGAATCGTTCGTCAAGAGCATCAATACTCCCTTTGATTCGGTGGGCGTTGTACGGACAACCTCCACCACAATTACCGAGAGCGATGCAAGTTTTACATGTCTCGTTCGCGAAAGGTGAACGTTTACGCCATTGCTTCCAAAAGGAGTGAGACTCCGGATCGAACGTTTCAAATGGCTCAGTAACGAAGAATTCCTTCTTACCACAGAAAGCTTGGCAAGTACCAATCTCGCCGTTTGGGCTTACTACGATCTGAAGTCCGCAGCCTCCGCAGTCGGAAAGTACCGGCTCCTTGTCAAGAAAATTCTTGACTCGGCGCATCATGCGGTCCTCGTAGATACCCTCTGTTCGTGCCACCCTGAAACTCTTGATGAGTTCCTGGGCAACAATCTCGGCATAGCGATCGTGCTTTTCTTCAGCTTGTCCCACAGAATTCTCAATGAGGATGTTGAATCCCATTCCCTTTGCGCCGAGTTCGTTAGCGAGCCAGTGTACAATTTCCTCCATCCGAAAAAGGTTGTGTTGATCAATGGTTACGCAAATACCAGTTTTAACCCCCTTGTCTTGGGCGAGTCGGTATGAGCGGAGGACTTCTTCAAAGGTGCCTTTTCCGGAAGGGTAAACACGCATTTGGTCGTGGACATCTTTTGGGCCATCAATGGAAATGGCCACCACCACTCCGCTTGATTTGCACTGGTTAAGAATTTCCTCATCAAGAAGAATCCCGTTGGTGTTCAAGGTCACCGAAATCGTCTTTGGCAAGAGCCCTTCTTCTTTCAGCGCGTCAATATATCTGAGCGCATCCAGAAGAACTCCTTTGTTGATTGTTGGTTCTCCCCCATAGATCACGATGTGTTGTTCTGGATGACCTTTGGCAATGCTTTTCTGGACACAGCGGGCAAAGAGATCCAGCGCCTTGATCGCAACCTCTTTTTTCATGACGGAGAATCGGTAGTCGTAAGGCATCGGTGCTAGAAAGTAGCAGTATCGGCAACGAATGTTGCAGGCATCGGAAAGAAGGAGATAGAGGATGTTGATTGATGGCTCCTCAAGTGCTTTTTGGTACTCACGATACCGCTCTTCGCCATCGGCTTGTTCCTTTATAAGGAGCCCAAGCTTTACCAATGATTCCAGTACATGTTTTGAACTGACATCAGAGGCAATCCACGCCTGGCTATGTCGATGGCGATCAATGAAGTCTTCTTTGAGAAATGCGACCTCTAGGTTCAGACTGTTGTAGAGGGCTACATATCCGTTATCTAGAGGAACCAAATGAAGAAATGGACTCTGTTTAAGTTTCATGTGCCTCGTCTCCTGCTGGTTTTGAAGGTTCTAATTTGCAAAGTTCGGCATACGTCAGTTCCACACTTACTATACGTATTAAGTAAAGAAAGTCAATGTTGGTTTATTTGACTTGATCACCCCAAAACCGCCCCAGTTTAAGGATTTAAGGAAAAAATCTTTTGACAATGATTCTTAGTGTGTTTATAGTTAAACAAAATGTCTCTAAACAAAGAACTAAAATTAAAGATAGAAGAAATGACAAGGGTTGATCAAAACCTTAGAAAGAAACAATGGAAGGAATGGAAAAATTTGGTTAGGGAAAATACCAATAAAAATGACCCTAAACTTTTGGCGATGGTCCAGAAAATGGCTAAGGAGTTATTGAGAGTTGACAAGAAAAACACTCTTGAGATGAAAAAGATAATCAGCAAATATGGTTGGCCCGGGAGGTCTCTAGTTGGCAAAAAAGGAGCTCTCAATGCTTGGCTTTTAGTTCAGCATGCCGATCATGATGTTGATTTTCAAGAGAAGTGTCTAAAGCTTTTAACTGCCGCGGCAGAAAAGGGCGAAGTTGATAAAAAAAGAGTGGCCTATCTGACAGATCGGGTTTTGTTGCATCGCGGCAAGAAACAAATTTACGGCACCCAGTTGAGAAGTTTTCCTCAAAAAGGAAAGACGATTTTAAAACCACAACCGATAAGAAATAGAAAAAAAATTGATGAATTGCGGAAAAGTATGGGGCTTGAGCCATTGGAGATTTATTTGGATAAAATGAGAAAAATGTATTGATATTGTTTTTAAATATTTATTCTTTTGTATCACCTCGTAAATTATCGTTTTTAGGCCTTAGAATTAGTAACATTAAAAAATCCCCTCTACTTGAGCAAAACTCAGGTAGAGGGGAAACGTGCCTAACGTCCGTTCTTGAGCAGAGTTGCGATTGCTTCTGCTATAGGGAGTTGGGTAAGATCTTCAATCCAGCCCCACTGTCCTGCCGGATTTACTTCCAAGAACACATAGCGGTCATCTGGGGTTATGACCATGTCAATTGCGCCGAACTTCAATCCCCAGGTCCTCATGCATGCCAGGAGCCTGTCTTTGATATCTTGAGGTAGTTCAAAGATTTCGTGCCTTACGTTTGTGAAGTCGTACTTTCTCCAATCATGCTTTGTCCTGTCGCTATCTTGAGAGTGGATTGCGCAGGCAAAAACATTCTCTCCCACTACCGTAACCCTTAGCTCCAACCTTTTCGGTATATAGCTTTGGAGAATTACTGGACAAAGATTCAACTCGCCGAGGTTAGTTTCAAGGTCTTGGAGGGTAATCGGGGTGGTGTAAACTCCCATAGGCCACCCTTCTTCATCTTTTGAGAATGTCCCAAAGGTCTTCAAGATGCAAGCCCCGTGTTTTGAGAGAAAGTTCCGTGCTCTTTCGTGGTCGTTGGTGACGATTGAGTTTGGGACATCAAGGCCTGCCTTGCAGGCTTCTTTTATCTGGAGTTGTTTATTACACTCTATCTTCCAACTCAGATAAGGATGGTTTACCCAAAGAACATTGTGGGGGTACTGGGAATTCCATAAGGCTCTCAAGAACCTGGACACTTCTTGTTCGGCATATTGCTTGTCTGCAGGCTCAAGATCACCCATCCTCTGTTGTTTCTTTCCTGGCCGTCGGTACCAGATAGAGCGAATATCAGAAGATTCAATTCTTGAGGAGTCGTCAGTAATTGAGAATGTGTCAGTTCCTGAACTTGTCTCTTGAGTAACGCCGTAGTTTTCAAAATAGTCGGTTTTGAAAACAAAAGTGTCTTCTCGAGGGAGAAAGTTCAAAACACTCTCAACATCAGAGACTTCTGATGAGGTAACTACCAGAATCTTATTTCGCATTGCGAGATCTCCTTTTTTTGTGAATGAACTCTTGACCTATCATAGTTATAATACTATTATTAGTAAAATGTCAACTGCTATAAATAAAATAAAGAGTATTTTTAATAAGAGTCTGGAATCCGACAATGTTTCCTATTCTTTCTATAAAAAGATTTTAAATCAGATATCCAGAGAAATTAAAAAAGAACCAGAACTAATAAACGAAGAAATGGTTTTGACAAAGCTTGGTTTTTTGTATGACCATCTGGCAGTTTACGCTGGTAACAAAAAAGAGAAGAATAAATATGAAAGAGAGGCGCTAAAAGCTTACAACAAAATCTTAAAAAAGAATTCTAATTCTGTAAACGCGATTTGGGGTATTGGTCGGGTTCATTGGCACAACAAAAACAAGAAAGCAATTGATTACGCAAAAAAAGCGGCAAAAATTGCAACAGGACAAAGCGCGGAAATGTATCCGATGTATATGAATGTGGCGGTTGTTTATGAGGATTTGGGCGAATTTGATCGTGCTGAATATTGGTATTTAAAAATTATAGAAAAGTGTCCAAATTTTTTGGGTACTTATTTGAGTTTGGCCGAAATGTATTTAGAAAACAAAAAAAATAAAAAGTATAAAAAACTGATATCAGAAATAGAAAAACAGTTTAGCGAAGAGGAATTAAAGAGCTCTAGGTTTAAGAAAATAAAAAAGAGGGGGGAGGGCTAGTCCCCCGTCTTTGCATGGTCGAACCTTCACTCGTCGTCTGGCTCGATGTCGGGCCTGGTTTGAGTAACCGTGTGTGTTGGTGATATCCTTGTCATCTTGATCCTGGTCTTCGGATCGGCTTGGAACATCTCCTCGATCTCTTCTTGAGATACAGTACGAGAAGCAAACCGCAATGCAAAAGGCCGGACCCGTTCCTTGGTAGCAGTACTCACTTAAGTCACCTCCCTTCAGTGAATTTATTCGCCGTTTGGCGAAAAGGTTCGGAATTTATTATCCGATTTAATTATAAGTTATAATTATTAAGAAAGTCAATTCTTGTTGTTTCGGTACTTGGTTAAAAGGTTGTTATTCTGTAATCATTCAGGCGCTCAAAAAATTTTCTAAAAATTGCTATGACTATTTTATCTTCTATCACCTGAAAGCTCTTTTCCCTTTTCACCATCTTCCTTATCAACTTACAAACCAAGGAGCGAGTCCGCGAGCGGAACTTTCCAACTAACCTATATTCCCTCCACAAACTCCACCACCTTTTTCTCTTTTTCTTGTTCAGCAAGGGGTTTGGTGTGTTTGAATTCTACAATGAAGGTAGAACCCTTGCCCTTGCCCTCCGATTCGGCCCAGATTTTGCCACCCAAACCTTCTACAATTTGTTTGGCAACATAAAGTCCAAGACCAGTGCCGATTAGGTTGACCTTGCCGGCATCATAAGCGCGGACAAATTTTTCAAATAGTTTGGGCAGAGTTTCTGGTGGAATGCCGACGCCGGAATCTTTGACCACAAAACGCACTACCTCCTCCCCTTCCGGCTTGGTCAGGTTTTCCACCCG
>Ga0208940_1001773_pt1 | contig 21694 bp, 51 predicted proteins | sample AD_JPNNA6_MetaG_FD_184445 | JGI IMG/M metagenome (GOLD analysis project Ga0208940, IMG submission 184445) | Active sludge microbial communities of municipal wastewater-treating anaerobic digesters from Japan - AD_JPNNA6_MetaG (SPAdes) (version 2) | ecosystem: Engineered > Bioreactor > Anaerobic... | reverse complement strand
GCGTTCTTAAATACTCCGGTTGCTCCGCAGAGGGAACACTTCCATTGCATGAACATCCATGGAATCGGCACGTAATCGTGCTCACACTTTTCGCGCTTTTCGCGTATTCTGTTATATTCTGTCCTCTTCATATCGTATCACTCAGCAATTTTAACCTCGCGTCTCGTGATCTTTTCTCGTCCAAAAGGCGCTTTCTTTTGTCTTCTGCCTCTTGTAACATTGCTATTGTTTTTCCAATCTGTTCCTTCACATACAAAACATATGCATGGATCAGATCTGGCGCAACTTTGACTAACTCGATGATCTTATCCGGCGAAGCAATACCATCTTCTATTCTCACAAGCACATGCTTCTCAATTGAAGCCGACATATCATACCGATGATACGAGGATTCGTAGTGTTCGCGAGGCTGTGGTACATTTCCAATACCGCGTGAGAGGTCTGCCATCTCCGCTAACGTAAACATATTAGAGAGTATGTTAACCGTGCAGTATCTGTTTCGCTCACTGCATAGTTTCGTAGATGCCGCATATCCGGCCTTATTCACATCTACTACTATTGAATACATTCCCTGTTCGTCTATTCCGTTTCTTGTTTCGTAGATGGTTGACTCGTAGAAGTTTATGAATATGCCTTCCGTATCGTACTTCTTCTGCATAGTGAGACCATAGATACCAAGGTCTCCCAGATACTGTATATCTTTAATAACATCGCCTTTATATAATTTACTATACAGATCATCTCCGATCCGCTCGACACCCCCGAGCTTTCGGTATCTGTTTTCTGTTTGGATTTGGTATTGTTAAACATATCGAGCACTGACATTATATTGACCTCCAGATCTTCACTATATTTTCTGGGCTCCATATTCCCGCGTCTTCATATTCGATACTAGGAGGGATTGTATGATTATAACTTACACAACACGGAATTGCTACCATCGATCTCACGTTCGCGGTGATGTGATCGAGAATTTTTGGGAGCGGCGCATGTGAATGTACGGCTACGATGATCACCTTGTCGAATGAGAGAGATACCTCTTCGACAGTAGATGATATACACTTGAGTCTCTGTATTGCAGTCTCCCAAATTGGAATCTTATCGGTGTTTAGCCTCGGATCGATGGAAATACAATTCCACTTACTATGAAATGCAAACAGCGATGCAGTTCTTGGAGACCTTCCGTCGCCAACTGCAACCACAGTCATTGAGGGATCTTTCAAGTTTGCCTTAAGTTTGTGTTCGACTGCATGTAGCGCAGCCCAACTCTCCGTTACCTCCTTGGCATTTGGATAAATACCAAGAGCTAGGAGGTCGCCGGCAGATTGGTTCATTTTTATGAACCTGTTCATATAGACTTGTTGCCCGAGCGTATAACTCTGGATTGTGCGATTGATTGTATCTCACATCGCAGTCTCTCTTGTGATTCTTGTCATATTGGTTTCACCGCGCAATAGTACGCATGGTTCATATATAAAGGTTTCTAAGTAATATTTATATAGGAGAATCGTGTAGTATCCAACCATGAGAACGCTTGCGAGTATCCAAAAGATCGAGGAATTATCCGCGATCCCGGGCGCAGACAAGATAGAGGTGGCCCGAATTCTTGGGTGGAATGTCGTCGTGCAAAAAGGTGTCTTTCGGCCCGGCGATAAATGCATATACTGCGAAATCGATTCCATGTTGCCAGACAAACCAGAATATGAATTTTTGAGGAACCGCTGCTGGCATGACAGACTCGGGGGATATCGGATAAAGACATCGAAACTTCGCGGGGTTATTTCTCAGGGAATCGCCTTTCCACTAAATGGTGTTGAGGGCGAGATAGGAGACGATCTGACCGAGAAACTTGGTATCTGGAAGTATGACCCACCCGCCGTTCATGGTCAGGGCGGAGTATTGCTCGGATGCACGAGGGGAGCATTCCCAAGTTTCATTCCCAAGACAGATGAGACCAGGATACAGTCTATCCCAGATGTCTTGGAGCGGCACCGTGGAGTTGTCGTATGCGCCACGGAAAAATATGATGGAACTTCCATGACCTGTTTCTTGGATAGCGAAGACAACGAACTCCATGTTTGTTCGCGAAACCTGGATGTATATCCGCCTGATCACGAACATGGAAAGCCGTCTGTGTATTGGGAAGTCGCCCAGAAACTCCAGATCGAGAGTATTCTCCATAACATGGGAGGAGAGTTCGCGATCCAAGGGGAGATAATAGGGCCTGGAATACAAAAGAATAAATATGGTCTACCGACAACGGATCTGAAGATCTTTAACCTATTCGACACGAAAAAGGGAGCATATGTTGGATGGTATGATGCCATGTCGCAACTCGTAGACGGAAATCTCCCACAAAGAAACCTCGCGGCGACGGTTGTTGACCCATTTCCGTTGGAACATAGTGTAGAAGACATTCTAAATCTCGCGAAGGGGAACTCAGAACTTGCAGATACCCCACGAGAGGGGATCGTGATTCGGCCCGTTGTTGAAACAAGAGACCTAAAGCTAGGAAGGCTATCATTTAAGGCCATAAATAATGACTTCCTGCTTAAGCACGGAGAGTAAAGTTGAAATATGATGAAGGAGATGTATGTATTATGCCAATAGCTGAGGTAGTGTTTGAGAAGATGTGGGCGAACAACATGCCCGCATATCGCATTGCAGGATTCCGGGGTGTCCTGCGTCAAAGCGAACTCCCGAGTGAGTACCTGGCACCACTGTCGCGACACCAAGAAAACGGAAAGAGTTATATGTCTTTCCATGCAACCAAGCGGTCTCTTATTCTGGCTGCTCCACATCCCATACTTGACGAGAAGTATCGTATAACAGACGACGCGCCAAGTTTCGTTTACAAGATATCTATCGGGGATGTTATTTCCATTGGGGAGAGGAACACCATGGTGGAGTTTATGCGAAGTGCGGGAAACCGCCTCGCAAAGATAACCAAGAAGTCCAAGAGTAGAGCAAGATGGGGCGGCGAGGAGGTCGTAAAAATATGAAATTTTCGATCACGGGCGCATTTGCATATTCCGAGGCGGTCTATGTGACCGTAACCGAGTTCGAACACCCAAATGATGCGCTAACGGCGGTGGCGATACTCAAGGAAAACGGAGCACACATCCAAGAGATTACTGGAAAACATGTAAAGGGGAAGTTCCCAATTGGTGGCGAAAAGATAGAAGATATCGTCGGGAGACTTATCACGAAGGGCTACGTCCTTGAAGTTCCCCAATGAACGTTCCCTATGGCCTTCCATCCTCTAGTTGATCGCGAAAAACTCGCATTCCCAATACCAACTCATCTATGAGTGCGAGTAATTCGCTTCCCTCTTTTATGATACACCCAACGTCATCCATGGTGGGCGTCTGAGCATATTTACTATTAGAGGATAGCAATATAATCTTGCGTCGCCATCGCTCTGCTCGAACGAATATCTCTTGCGGAATCGTATCAGGAACTGACATCCCCTGCACGTGTTCTGCTGCTTCTCTAAACCACCGCCTAGGATCTGCGTGTTTCTTAGAAAAACTACAACGATCTGTGTGTTTCAAAACTAGACCGATACAATAAACAAACCCGATGCTACTTGGTTGCAAGATATCACCAGTAAAAAATTGCCGGGAATCTGGAGGTGATTGACGGTGAAACCCAGACTACTCGATGAAGAGCATCCCGGCGCATACATGTATATCGGCATAGTATATAAAGTTTTCGGTTATCATTGGATAAAGATGATTAGGAGAGGATATTAGCAAACATAAGGGCCTTCCATACTCTTTCTTGCATATCATACAATATAGCGTTGCTAGTACTTAAATGTACCCGTTGACAAAAACATTTTTATAGTATGACCACATACTATCGCTACATGTTGCTCATGAAAGAACGCGAACAGACGACAACGATGAGGTTCTCTGAGACATTCAGGGTGATGATATTAACTGAGGGATTCGATGAAGAAGATAAACTTGATGCAATCGCGGATACCCTCGAAGGAGTTATATCTAAACTCAGGGCGGGACACCGAGACTTTCCATATATGTTATCAGATAAAAGTGGGAATATAGTTGGGTATGCAGATCTCGGTTTGGAGGTAAAGTGATGTTATGCAACCACCATTTATAACAAATATTTTTGTCGTAGCATATCTATATATCGTGATTGCTTGGCTATGTAGCTGTAGCAATCGGATGTAAGGATAATCTCTGGAGAACATTACCATGTCCCCCAAGTTTCCATGCCAAGCTTGCCTCCAAATCTACTGTCAACTATATTCCATGCCGCAGATGTACAACATTCGTCGAGAAGATTCGCGAGGTCTGCGCGACCCTCTGCATCGAGCTTATCTAATAGCCGCTCGATACGGGTTTCCATCGAGACGTATGACCCGTCGCGATCTGCCATCCAACATTTTTCGCTACAATATATATCGGCATCATAATTGTCTGTACTCCAGTCACAATTATAGCAGTGGTGATACTTCTTTCCACATGTCTTGCAGGTTTTGTTGTTCATGACGCAAAGGAGGTTGTTAAAGTATTTATAAGTTACGTGAGAAATGTTTATATATGATTAACGCGAGGTGTGTACTATGCAAATATATATGATAAGGAGGCCGAGAGATGGGTTGTATTCGACCGGCGGAGCATATCCATATTTCAGTAAGTTTGGAAAAGTATGGACACGAAAGCACCTACTCCGGGCGCATCTCAGAATTGTAGCAGACCCAACGGTATATAATGACTGTGCTGTAGTGACCATGACTATGGAAGTATCTGAGTCCACGCCCATTCAAGAGTGGGTTCAATGAAAATAAAACACAGAGACGGGAAGAGAACGTGCATTCTGTGGACATATGAATCGAGTCATAATAGATATCCATCTCTGGTAATAAAGAACGTACCAGATAGCGTCCAGAATAAAGAAGTGTTGGATGTATGTAGGGAACGGTGGTACGCAGGGCCAATCAGAAATTCGTGGCAGTGTGGGTGGGATGAAGTATCAGACGCGGATAATCTATCTATGTGCGAGTGGCTCGCATTTCTCACTATAAAAATGGTCACATGGGATGGAATAAGATTTGGGTGAGCAATATGATGAGTCAAGAAATCGTTGCGTTTGCAGCCGGCGTGGTGTGGGGAATATTCATTACCATGGTATACTTCGGAGTGCCCGCATGAACCCCAATAGGATGTGTGACCAATGATATGCCCACATTGTAATATGCCATCTCTATTCAGAGTTATCGGAGATGGATACTGCAAGTGTAGGAGATGTGGTGATATTGTAGACATAGATGATCTACAACACGACCAAATAAAATCGAATGAGAGTGATAAAATGACTCCTGAAGAACGCCGATGCAGTCGTCCGTAATTGTGCCGTTTATATACGTCGCAACAAGCGGTCATCGACCGGCTGCGGAAAGCGTTAATAAAAGAAAGATATTATGCATTGTGCACGATGGAATATGAGCCACCTGCGACAAAGAGATATCTCCAAAACTTAGCAAGAATGCAATTGGCCTTGCCCGGGAGATAAAACAATGAAGATGTATTACGCATATGCTCTGCCGTCGAATTCACTTATCACAAATATTGTGGAGGTGGAGGTTGCGGGGATAACAGAAAAGAAGGTATTCTTCTCTGATGATCGGAGCTTCCCAAGACGCAATGATGCTACGGGAATTGGTTACTTTGAAACTTGGGAAGAGGCAAAGCAGTTCATAGTAGAATGTATAGATAACAAGATCCAGCATCTCCAGAGGGAGCTATATATGTATCGTAGAACTCTGGATAGGGTATTTCTTATGCAGAGCTCTGATGAGCTCTTGGAGGTCAAGAAATGAAACTTCGTGTCAGGTGGCATGATGGCTACCTGGAGACATTTACAGAAGTGGTTGATTGGAGGATGGGATCGGATACGTTATGGATTCTACATGTCGGTGGGCGGTCTGAATACATTCCGCTTAGATCGGTGCGGCATGTTGATTTCTGGGCGGAGGCCGGGGAATGAAGCATAAAACTGGATATGAGTTACGCTGCCCGAAATGGCATTTATACTCTAGGACTATCGCAGAAGGCGAGTTCCTTGTGAAATGGTTTAGGACGTTCCATCGTGCTAACCGCGCTGCGTCGTGGGAGCGGTCAATACACCCAAAACCTGAGACCGTGAAGTTGTTCAATATAAAAACGGGAAAGGAGATTAAAATTGACACGTTCCCAGAGACGGAGGCCGGGGAATGACCGAACCGACCATCGAATTCTCTCATAGATACTGCAAGATGCCGCCAGGTTATGGGAAATCTATTCTCATGGAGGTGCTGTCGGTCAAGATGGAGGAGTTATCTCAGATGTTCCGAGAGTACGATACTGCATATTTCGATGTGTGTTGTCGAGAGGCGAACGATCCATTGCCGGAGACAGGTAATTACCTATTGCTGATACTATGCGCCGATAGTGGGTATTTATGGACCACACTCAGGCGAGCAACTCCAGAAAGAACGCGGTACTACAAATCGATGATAGGTAAGCAATTTAGGTGCGTCGTTGAGGAGTGATATCAATGTTAACCGAATTGCTTGATCGACTGCGAGAAGTCGATCCAGAAACACACACGACCATCGAAGAGCTTTTCCAGTACATGTTCACCACAGACGAAGTTGAGACCTGGATTATCCAGGGAATGATTCAACAGGCTATCGAAAAGCGGATCGCCAGCAATGCTCCTGTCATGTCGAATACGTGGGGATATCGAGTAGAATCGTTGTCCATAGGAAAGTGGGCACTGGTATGGTCCTGCAAAAACAGAGCGGAGACGAAAGCAGATACCGTTGCAGAGGCGCTACTTGCGTCGTATGTTAAAGTATTGGAGGCCGATAATGAGCAAGACAATGCATGATATTCATAAAGAGTTCGTATATAAACTACTCGCCAGAGGGGAAACGATATATAACCCACTGAGCGAGACAATGTTAAATCATCCGTGTAAGTGTCCAGATGTATATGTAAAGAGTAGACCATTTCCGTCAAAAGATTTTATTTGCGGAACTGCATGGCCACGAAAAGACGGAACGATAACAATTAACTGGGACTTCGTTTGTTATGAGGACGGGTTCAAAGAAGACGAATTGGGGTTATGTGATCCTATTCTGTACTATAGAAACATGGACCATCTTAAGGCCCAGACCAAACCAAACGATGATACAAGATCGCCCAGTCTGGAAGAACAAATCGTAGCGCTAGAGAAGCAGGTTACGGAGTTGGAGTCCAAGCTTTCCGAATATAGACGTATCCATTTCTTTGATATAGATGGACTCGATCTCCCCAACGATTATTATGAAAATCCAATCTATGAAGAGTAGCGCCGGAGGTATAAAATATGGAGTTTAAAGTAAATTTGTACAGTGCAGAGGTTGTTGACGGTGAAGTGTGTTATGAGATACAGTTTTGGACTGGCCCAGGTGAGCGCGATGTGTACAACATAGCGGTTTGTTGTACTACAAACGACGTTACTGAGATTAATATGCAATCTCCACTTGGGAACAACATCGCATCAGGTATCTCAAAATGTGTATCACGGTTAAATGGAACACCATTCGATGAGATGAATTTCGATCTATTGAGAATTGGTGCTCGTAAAACGCTTACGGGCGTCGTGCTTGAAGTCATAGATCGTAAGAAAGATGTTACGTACCGAACATATCCAATACCATTTGGTATGTTCAAATCCAACGAGAAGTATAAAAGCGTAGGTGCCTGCTTCTCAGAGGACGGGAAAGTACAACTAACATAATATGTGATAAGTTATGATAAGACGCAAACAGTATAGAGTTCGGGTAGAGCAACCTATCATCATCGAGCAGACGGATGGTCAAGATCATCGGCTACGGGATTTCGTAATTGCCGAAAAAAAGAAAGATATTAGATATATAAGTCAACAACTACTACGAGAAGAACCATATACAAGATCACATCCGGTTGTTCAGGAATTCATCCGCGAGGTGCTGAGGCCAGCAACCTTAGAGGAATATGATAATTGGATGAGAATATATTTGTCGTATGGAGGAGCCCCGACACACTATTACGATTTTCCGTTTAGCTCTAACCACGCAAATATGTTTGTTGCAACGTGTGATTTTGAGAGCTTTCCGTTATATGGCTCGGATTGTCTAAACATACTAATACCCCAGAATGTAAAATGGTTGGGCGGAGATGCTGGACATACATCGTTACTATTTATGGACCCAGAACTCGATGCTAAATATGTAAAACATATAAAAGATGTAGGATCTTCGCCATCTCGATTCATTCCGGTATATGCAAATTCGCTAATTGCACGGAGGGATAATCATAAGCTACTCAGAAGAGATGTTAGCAGCACTTAAACCATGCTTTGCCTGCAAACATTCGGTACCTCGGAGCACCATCAGAAGGAATATCGATCCCGACCTTTCTGATCCAAGATATTTATACGAACATAAATACGATCCAATGAAGATTGTATATAATGATCCTATGTTAATATGTGGATGCCCGTTCAAATTCCTATCGGTTGTTACGGGACAGCAAAATCGGTCGAACGAGTGTAATGACGCTCGCAAAGATGAGGACATGTGCGGTCCCCGTGGCAAGTGGTGGGAGAGACGCGATGATGGAAGAAACACATGGAAAGAAGCCCAAGAACTTGCGTCTTTTGAAGATAGAGACGATGCAAAGTATCTAAGTGAACAGATGAAAAAGTATTCAGATGTATGTAGGTGAGTTTATGGCAGATTCGCATAAAATGTTTGTTGAGAAGCTTCTCGCTAGGGGCGAGGAGATATACAATCCTACGAATGAAACGATGTTAGGTATAGAGGGAAAGTATCCCAAAGTATATGTAAAGAGCAGACCATTCCCATCTGTAGATTTTATTTGTGGATATGCGCGTCCCAAAAAAGATGGAACCGTCACGATAATTTGGGACTTTGGGTGGTACGAAGATGGATTCAGAGAAGATGAATTAGGATTATGTGATCCAATTCTTTTCTATAAGAATTCCGAATATCTAAAGAGGGAAGCTGTTGTCATTCCAGATAAGAAAGAAGATGTAGACGTTCGCGTACAAGCACTGGAAAGGAAACTTATAGAATTGGAACGGCGAATATCAAAACAAGAAAGTATGCACGGATATTCAATAAAATAGAATGGGAAAATTGCACTAAGGTTCTGTGCGATCTTTCCAATAATTTACTACTATATATATGAGTATCGTGGGTACGAAAAGCAACGTTGCAAGTGCCCACAATATCGCATATTTATTCTTGTTTTTCGTTGCATCATTGTAGACCCATACGGCTGCAATGATGGTTACTATGGCTACTATTGTGTCTATCATACTTCCTCCAAAAATTTTGGTGGGTTTTTATTTTTTCCGCCGTAAATACCTATTATTCTATCTCCATAACTATCGTTCGACGCATGGCTACTTTGGTTGACCATGATCGAACCGTAGATATTCGGTTTTCTAGGGCTATTTGGATCTCTTCTGGAGTCATCTTATCTACGTCGATTGGATCGAAATAGAATACCTCGCTCACTTCTTCTTTGTCTCCAGTCATTGCAAAAAACCGATGTGGATTGACCTTTTTCTCAAAAATACCGTTGTCAAGATCAGAGATTGCTCCAGTAAGTAGAAAACTGACATGATCTAAGAGGAAGGGCTTATCATTTATGCACACGGTTATGCTACCATCATGAATTGTTACATGCGCCAAACTGCCATCGGGAACACAGAGATCTAACTGCTTATATCGCTGAGAATCTAATATCTTTTGTATCGTATCTCTTACTAAGTTTGCTCTATCGCAAACTATCTTGTGTATCTCCCCAGAGCTCATAGCTTCGGATAGGTTATCATTGAACTCCACGTAACACAACTCATCGTTGCCGTTGCTATCTTCGAACACGAAGTAGCACTTATGTGAACATTTGTTATCGTTTCTATATATGGTAAAGATGCCATCTGCCCCTTCTCGTATGGTATTTGTCATAATGCGCGATAAATAGTAGCAACCATCACTTGATGGCGGCACAGGCTCGAATCCTCCCATTGACCCCCTTTTTATCGAGCCTTTTAGCCCGTCTCCAATATCGAATTGTATCACTTCGTTTTTCTTTATCGCAGCTACCCACTCCCTGGCAACCGCTATTCTGTTCCGTATTTTGTTGGCTATAACTTCATCGCTATCCGATGGACGTATCGAATCGACAATGCCGAATTCCTTCACTCTATTATATCCATACCCCAGACACATATGATCCATATTGAAAATGCCATTTCCGCTTTCGAATGTTGTCCCAGTTAACTGCCGGGAGACCATCCGGGGATCTTTGTCTACGCCGTCTACTCGCACTCCAAGGGTATCATCCATTACCCTAATCTCAAGTTTCATGTGTAGCGCGTTGGCAATACAAGTATATAAATGTTTTGGAAACGGACTATGTGTAGTAAAGCTTATATATGGAGGATGATATAAGATAAAGAGAAGGTGACTCAAATGATAACTAGAGCTAATAGAAAGATTTTGTACGCTGTGAGCAGAGACGATACCCCTCTTGGGCACGCGATCTCCGAGGCCCTTGCACACATACGGAAGTTGGAAGGAATGCGGAGCCTTAGATGTAAGAGGTGTGGTCACGAATGGACACCACGATCAGAAAAACCCCCGAGAAACTGTCCCGGCTGCAATTCTCCCTATTGGGATATACCCAAGAGGAAGTTTACAAGAGAACCAAAATACCGGGCGGACGGAAAGAGACTCTGAGACTCTGATCGAAATCTATATATAGGTATAACGATATATGATAGTGTGGTGAGACCAAATGACAACCATCTATTATGTGAGCCTGGATCGAGAACACGCAATAGAGGCGTACATGTGGGAAAATGATCCCGAGAATACTGAGAATGGACACAGAGAGATCAACATATTCCCGAAGCAGATAGTTTCGTCTGGGAAGGGTGATAGCCCGGATAACCCATATCATGTAAAGCTGATCTACGTGCAGGATGGGTGTAGCTATGGCCCCGAGATCACCAACAATATGTACTCATCGTTCTCCACAGACGATCTATTTGTGGAGGAGGATGGCTGCGAGTTCGCATATGACGAAATACGTGCAGATGCCAGAAAACACTACGCCGAGGAAAACGACTTGGACATTGACGAGGTAGATGAGAGACGCCTCGACAAGAATTATGTACATTACGATGCCATCGAGAAGATCGAGACGGATTGGGTAACTGTAGCGGCATCTTACAATCGCGACGCACTGAATAACTCTGCGGTAGATGAGCTCGTAGACGAGGAGAAGGATATAGTATATAAGATCTGTTGGATCGAATGAAAATGTATCGGGCATATGCTTTCGTTACCGACATTGCTGAGGTGGAGGTAGCGAGAATGACAGAGAAGAAGGTATATTTCCCAGATGGTAGGAGTTCTCTAAGACGCAACGACGCTACAGGAATTGGATTCTTTGCTACATGGGAAGAAGCAAAGCAGTTCATGCTAGAGTTTGTTGATAGCAAACTCCGAGATATCCAGGCCGATGTTGCCACGTACAACGCAGACCGGGATAAAATACTCATGTTGGAGAAGCCAAGATGCTAACGACATTCCCGGTAGCCGGAGGTCACTTATATATTGTGGCGTTTGGATTGGTGATTGCCGGGGTCGCGAATATATTTGCAGGGTGCCTGTGGGCGAGTGAGTGTACTCCAGATAGCTTAATGGAGATGCTTAACATCGCTCAGGGGCTCCTTGGCATCGCGTTGGTTGTGTTTGGTGTGCTTATGGTATTGCCGGTGTGGTAATAAATGATAAACACCATCTTAATGACGATACTGCTAGGGTCTCTCGCGGTTCTGGCTGCAATTGTTGACGCAGAACATGACTATCATGGAAACGGGGTTCGCGCAGGTATCGCAATGCTATGTGGCTGGATGCCCGCGCTGGACCAAAAGACCAACTTCTCGTACTCCGAGTTAGGGACGGGTCTATAGAACTCGTTGAGATTGAGGAGCGGACCAGATATACACTAATAAAGCGCGAAAGCGAGTGAGAGTTTTTGTCGGAGGGAAGGCCGTTAGGCCGAACCGACGCAAAAACTTCGAGCGAGCGTAAACATGACAAATATTAAAGAAGTAATAAGTGAGATGTCGATATCTGCGTTCGACATTGTGGAGTCGTTGGAATTCATATTGAGGTTATTTCCAGATGACTACTATGATGATAATCTCGCCCGAGAGGTAGTAGACATCAAGAGGAAGATAGACGATCTTGAGCGGAAGGTACGATACTTAGAAGAGGATTTGCTAAAGTGGTCGAAGAGGAAAAATGTATAATTTGAATGGTATCATCTCAGCGGCGGTTATTACTGCCGCCCTGGGCATGATATTATTTGCATTGGGCGGAGCTATGAATGATTATTGGACGATTCTGGCATCTCTCATAACTACATGCATGTCCCTTGGTGCATCTGCGGTTGTAGTGGCCGTGCTCATAATCGATCCAACCGCCTAGGCATAACTTTATATAGTATGCGAGTATATGTAGGTATGGTGATATATATGAAAACGGACGTGATGGTAATCGTATCATACGCATCTGGAGACCATAAAACATTTCATAATGAGATGGCTGCGTATAAGGATATAGCTATGCGGTTTCCAGGGGCCGTGTTGCGCCTTACTGAAAAGGATATAATCTGCGGCCCAGATTATGAGGTCGAGAGTTCTATAATCAGGGTTTGGGCATCTAAGAGTGATGTTGAACATCATATGGACCAGGTTGCACAGATCCGGATTGCGGTGTCCAAAAAAGCGCATCACCCACATATGAATATCGCAGACATAATTATGAATATCGCAGACACAATTAAGGTAATCAGGGAGAGAGAATGACGATGGTACATGAGACCGTTGAAACCATTGGAACCATATTTGGATGCACGGTAGCAGGGCTTGGTGGCCTTGGGCTATCGTATGGAGGACCAGAGTTCCAAGGGTTCTATGTGATGTTTGTGTTCTGCGGAGTGTTTATGGTAGCACTGAGTGCAATATCGGCTCTCATATGTTTCAAGGTAGGTAGGTGAGACATCATGGAAAGATTGTGGGAAGTGGAGAACCGTTTTCAAGAGCGGTTAAATGCAGGGATGACTGAGTATGATAGAAATGCCCGCATAATGAATAATATCGACACGTTGTTGACCGCTGCTATGGACATCCAAGCAATATTTGGAGGCAGCGAGATCGTGGTTGAGCGGCTAAGGATCGCAAAGGAAACGGGAAAGTTTCCACCAGGAGAGAGCATAAAGATGCGAACCGAGCGCAACTCTGCTGCACGAGATGCATACATAGACTACAAGATGCATCTAAAGGGTGTCAGACCTCTCTTCGGTGTCGGGAATCGAGTCAAGTGGGATACATATATTGGAACCGTGATAGAAATCATCGTAGATCCGGACAATCTCGCGATATCTTATAGAGTAGAGAGAGACGGGACAGAATCCAAATTCGTTTGCGACGAAAATAGATTAGGAGGAATATAAAATGTTGGTTGGCTTCTTGGGTGGCGTGATCGGCGGCTGGTTGATATTCGAGGGGATATCAACTAGAAACCCAGTGCTTATACTGGGTGGAGCAATCGTAATGACATGTGGTGCTGTCGTAGATGGGATAGTAGGAGCATCATAATCCTTATATACGATAAAGGAGTAGTATATTCATAGATGAGGTTGATGTGATATGATATACGTAACAATGGGTGTTGGACTCGGAGGAGCAACGGATGATATGTCTGGAGTAATGGACATCGTTGATGACATCGCAATGCAGACACCGTATTTGGGAGTAGGCGCAATATCTCCCCCTGCGGCAGTCTGGAAGAAGTGGGGCGGCGGATGGTGGTTCCCAGTAAAGCGGGATGGAACAATCATGATGTCGGTGTGGGTGATGAAGGATGAATAAGAAGTGGCATTATCCAACGTGCTTTGCGTGCCATTTCGCGGAAATTGACCCGGGATATCCAGAGTTGCATTCGTTCCCCAATGGAGATCCTGGGTACCCAGGCGAACCTGCAATGGCAATATGCACGGACCCTATTGGAAACCCTCTATTGGATGCCATGGAAAACCTCCCACGCGAGATAGATGAGTTGTTAGCTATCCATGGGGTCGAGATGGAGTCGGTAGCTGCGGTATGCAAGAAGTTTTCCCCGAGGATACGGAGTGGTGTGTGCCCGGTCTGCGAAAAACAATTTGAATATGAGGTTTGGCCGGAAAGACTCATGGTTCCTAATAGAGATTGCCAGGGCGGTGATGATCAGAGATGTTGCTCAGAGGATTGCGTAAGAACTGTGGTGGGTTATATGGTTGCCCCTGTTAGGGAGCGTCCATGCCGACAAATCGAGGATAAAGAAATATCCAAGAATATGAAGATTGGCATAGATGTTCATCAGAAAATAATACACAAAAAGGAAGAATGATATGCAGAAAGGCGACAAGGTTATAGGATCGATATCTGGGACGGTAATTGCCGTTGACGATGCCATTGTTTTTATTCAGACGAACAATGGTATTCATGCCGTAAATGTGGGAGATGTTACTGCGGGTAGTTGTGAAACCAAAATGGATATCATCGGTGACATCAGGGATTGTGCAATCGCGATGACAAGTCTTATAGATGACTTCGCGGAGAGCGCCGAATTGTTGGATGATATGACAGACGCACGCGATGCACTACAGAAAATGATCACCACGTATAACGCGATGCGTGCGATGTTAGACGAGAACCCCAGGTGGGGATGATGGGAGAAATATTTATCGAGACCAGGGGGGCGTATGGAAACAATTCCAGTTACCCCGATGTAGATAGTATGTTTGAAATCGAGATCGACGCAGAGTGGATGTGTCGAGACAACATCAAGTTCTACAGGGTAGCAAAGCATGTTACCTTTAATGTAGAGACTGGGAAAGAAGAAAGTTGTCGGTTATGCCTTATGGGGTTTGCCGGGAGAGCTCCATATGATGCCACCGAGGACTTCTTCTACGAAAATGTTTGCAGAGATGATCTCTTTGTTCTGATCTACGGGAGATCAGAGCTTGAGGTTGAAATGGTCGCGGATGCGATCATATCGCGGTGTGAAGAGAGATCGATGCAATAAAAAGCGTTGATATGGATATATATGCGATTAGTGCATACAAACGCGGATCTGGCAGATGATGTTGAAGAGCGATCTTTGAGAGGAGAGCTAACTAAAGTAGAATTAGATATGATACGCGAAGAAATAAGTATGCGTAAACGATACTTGTTACCACCCAGTAGAATACTACAAAATTTGCTAATTAATAATTTTGAAGGTAAATAATTGTAGGCGTATATACATGTCAACAATAGATGATATAGAAAGGATGAAAGAGCAGTTGATCTACTTGACATATTTGGATGTGATAAACAACTGGACAGATCCAGTATCCGATTGTGAGTGGCCGCCAATACGAATACGAGCGGCTAAAACCGAGGCATTACGCCGTCTTGATGTAATGTTTCCTGGGATATTTGTGAATGAACTCAGGGATGCAGACAAGTGGACGAAAAAAGAATGGGGATTATAGGTGATAAAATGTCAAAAGAATGTGCACTTATTTATTGGAAGAACCACGATGAGGAATTTTTCCGGTGGGATGAAGCAATTGCCTTCATGAGAGGGCGCTGGCCAAATGGATCGATATTTTGCGCAGATAAACAACATACAACTCTGGGAGACGGATCTGGAGATATGCTACCTGCGATCCGTTATGTATATGAGATATACTCTGCGAAGAGTAAACATGTTGCAGATGCGGTATTTATTCGCGTGACCACCCCGGGTGATATGCCAAGGGAGGATCTCTCGGGTAACATAAGGGATTTAAAGGTACAATACAGTGTTAGTTATTCGTAAAGAATAACAATAATAAATAACGAGGAGTAAAATGAGTGATCTTTTATATAATTTTTTGTTGGTCGGTGTTGGTATGATCATCAGTGATTATGGACTGCGAGATCACAATTGGATATTGACTTATACAGGATTGGGTATTACGATACTTGGGGTGTTTCTATAGTGAACTCTGGGAACGTAATGGATGTGGGATTCGCTGTTTGTGCATTGTCTGCAACTGGCTGCCTAGTATTCACGTTGCTTAATGATAACGCGATTGCGCTTGTTTGTGCGATTGGTGCGTCTATTGGTGTGTTGTTAATGATACTGGCTACATTTATGGAAAGGACATAAGAATGACAATATATCGTGTAGTGATTTTATCAGATCGCATTGTATATAGGTATAAAGAACAATGTATGATGTATCCTATAGCAAACATAGATACATATGAAGAAGGATAGTGATATGAAGTGAGCAATAAACGCGTTGCTATTTATTGGATGGATAATAGTAAGTTGTATAGTAAGTTGTTTGACGGTTGGCACGATGCGATAGAATACTTGAAAGTTAGGTGGCCAACTGGGTATATAGTTTGTAAAAGAAAAACCGAAAAGGTATTATATGATGATACGATTCAAACTGAGCGCGTGTACGGGATATATAATGGACACAATATGCGAGTTGGGAGCATGGTGTTCACGACTGAACACAATGAATATATTATGAAACATCATATAGCAAGCATGAAGTAAGGAGGATAGCTTCGACAAGCGATAGATATATATAGGTATAACGACATCTATGGTATATGCAAAACTGCGAGGAAGGAAAAATGAACGCAAAGGAATTTAGGGCTACAATAGAAACCGAGTTGAGGTTTCTGATTGGGAAGTACGACCAAAAGGAGATTGCATATGAGACTCTCCAAGATCGATATGGAGACATAGATGAGTGGGCAAACTACATAGTTGGACAGTTCCCGAGAAAGCTTCTGAGTGCCAGGGAGGCGTTCAAGGCTGCGAAAGAGGAGGCGTTCGTGACTGTGCCAATCCCTCAACCGAGGTATGAGGATGCGGTTCGCATGGGATGGACTGAGGAGGAGATCTGATATGTATATATGGTACTTCGATGAACAGAAAAAGCAGACGGTTGCATCTGAGGAAGAGGCAAGGGAAATTATCGCCGACAAATACCCCGACGCAGTAGTCAATGATCGGGTGGACTTCCACGAGGAGACTGAATTCTACCTCGTGTGGAGAAACCAAGAGGAAGCCGAGGATGACTGTGGTATAGCCGCAGTAGCAAAAATCGTAGTGGTGGAGGTGGACTGAGATGACTGAAATCGTAGTAAATAAGTGCTATGGCGGATTCGGTGTTAGTAAGAAAGCCGTAAAGTTCATGGCGGATAGAGGAAATGAGCGGGCCAAACAGGATCTCGATAAGAAAAGAGGCTATTGGGGTTCTTATGGATGTGATCGGACCGACCCGGACCTCGTTGAAGCTGTGAAGATACTTGGAGAACGGGCAAGCGGGCGATACGCCAAATTGGTGATTGTATGTATTCCCGATGATGTTGATTGGGAAATCGAGGAATACGATGGCTACGAACGAATCGTGGAAAAGCACCGAACATGGTAAATGTACTTGATAGAGTGGGTGGGTAGATGAAACCATCAAAGGAGTGTAGATATTTCGCGGAGGATGGGTTTGACGACTGTCCTGCGTGCGAGTGTTACGAAAAAAGAGTAGAATATGATCGCAAGCCAGTTGAGGTTGCGTTTTGTCGCGATGGGTTCGCGGAGGATGAGGAATTGGAGATGGAGCCTGTGATGCCGTGGGAATAGGTGATGAAGGATAAAGTTTATATAGGTATGATGACATATAGGAGATCATGGAAACTATGGAAACCGACGAGGTGCGCGATTTGGAATGGTTTATGGAACGTGCGCAGAAGCAAATCGCACACGACACTAAAATATATAATCTTCTTGGTAGGATGTATGTGTATCTAAATGAGCGCGAGGATCTGAGTATGAGTGGTAGGGTTCTCAAGGAGGACGTGGTGGCTGCTATGGAAAATTGGGGGATTGCATGAGCTTATTTGATGTGGTAGAGAGGATTCTGGGCGATCCATTGTTTTTGATGGGATCATTTGGGTTGTTTTGGATGTTGTTAATGGGGCCTGGAGCGGATAAAGATACGTTCTGGGAGTGGCTGGCTCCTTTGATCGCGATAATACTAATTGTGGCAGGGATAGTGTTAAGTGTGATAAGTCCTGTGTGGTATAACGGTGGATGGTAAGAGGAATAAGCAACAAACTGCGAGGCGATCTTAATGGTGTGAGCTTTTATATTTTTGTGTTTTTATATTAAAGAATGGGAATACGGAGAAACCAAGGAAAACAAGGAAACCAAGGAGAACAATGAAAAATCTCCTGGTCGCCGGGCGTGACCACCCCGTAAAAAGTTTTGTCTCGGGCGAGCGAGAGTTTTGCGTAGCAAAACTTCGAACGAGCCCAATTGTGTTAAGGGTGGTGGGTGGGTTGCGCAATGCGATTTGTGGGTTTTGGAGAGCAATTTCGTAACACGATTTTTATTTCCAGGGATTAACTTTGATAACGTTTTGGTGATTTTGTAGCAAGCGGTTGATATGATGCAGATTTTTCCGTAACACCTTTATCATTTTTTTTAACTTTTTTTTGGATAGAATCGAAAACTGTAAAAATTGTTTTTTAGTTTTTTACAATAACTAATACTTTTTACTTTTTTTTACCTTTTAAAAGAAAGAAAAAGATTATAGAGTATACAGTGGACAATTGTAGAAAAGTTATCAAAGGGTATTTTTCACAACAACTTCTAAGTCTAACACTTTGGCGCGGCGCCAAAATGTAGAGTATAAAAGAAGTTGAGAAAAAATTTAGACTAAATGATTAATGGTGAGGGAATCGGATTGCTCGAAGTTTTTCTGCGGAAAAACTCTCGCAATCCTAGATCTTGGGTTTTCATACTCGTTTTGTAAAGGTGGGTTGTAAATTTTTTACACTCAAAATTTGTACATCAACTAGTTCGACAATTGGCCATAAAAATGGCGATTTGAATAGCGTCGATGTATATAATGATTTGTAACGAAAAAGCACTTTGGGACACTTTGGCGCATTTTTGGGGTGTAAAAGTGATGATATTTTTGGGACACTTTGGCGCATTTTTGGGGTGTGTGGGCTTACGCTATCGTAAAAAGTTTGGGACACTTTGGCGAAAGCCAAAAGCGCCAATTTGTCCCAAAGTTTTTTATAGGATGAAATGAGTAGCACGGTTATGAGAAGTATCTTATAAGCAATGATAATGTAGTATAATCTAAGAAGGCCACGATGCTTATCTGGTTAACTACGCTGAAAATATTTCCCGCTCGGACCGCAACCACTGGTAATAGCCCGCTCATTGTAACATGACAAATCAAGAATTGGTGTTATTGGCTCTCCAGTAACGACATCTATGACGGTATTATTTTGTTGCCTGCAACATATATGCTTATTTATAATACTTACGCGATCAGGATAATATCTATAATATTTGCAATTAGCACAAATGATCTCCACAATGTCACCAACCAAAAAATGAATGTATGGGAGAACGATTAGTTCTTCCCATACTTCCCATATGCGCTTTTGATGTGATCCACAAGGGCGGACTGGTTCTCGAACGCGGTGCAGAAGTTTAGCACCTTATCCGACCATCCTCCAATGGCAACTACATTCTTGCCAGGGGGTACGAATATGTTACCCGTACCGGCCAAATCAAATATATAGAGCGTTGCATTTGGAGCAATAGCTCTGTACGCATCCCATGCTCTCGCGACATCTCCTCTACAGGTCGTGCTATATAGCACGGTGTCTGTGAACATCATTATGCGGTCCACTGCTAGATTGCGGTCTCGTAGATAGTCGATAACCTTATGGCCATAGGTGGCCCACCCGGTTAGCCGGGACCATTCGATCCCGAGAGACGCAACCTCCAATCCCGATATTTTCGGGACGGCAACTGGAACAAAGTCTGTTCCAAACACCCCTGTTATTGAGTTATCACAGATCTTGTTTGCCAGTACCGACAACGTTAGGCCGATATCGATGTATTCGATCTTGCTCTTCGCACTGATCGGGGTATTCATTGACACGCTGGTATCAGATGCTATCAGGGTTATTCCTGGCAGGCGAGGTATGTTCTCCACGGAGAGAGCATATGCTGCCTGGATACCGTCGAGTATGGTATTTCTCATCGGATGCTTGATGTCAACTACCTCGCGGTATGCCGATAGGTAGCGGAACGGGAACTGCTTCCCACGAGCCACGGCCTCCGGATCTGAGATCATCCGCGATAGCAAGATGATATCGTCGTTAGTCACATCGGGTGCACCCAGACAGTTTGCAAGGTTTCTCAGAATGGCCATGTAGTTGTTGACCTTTCCCTTGTGGTAGAACACCTCATTTATGACCTGGTGCCAGGTCATGCTGCCAGTTGAACGCATGACCTCCCATGTCATGGGCGTAGGGAGCTCGTCATGGTACAACTGGTTGAACATGACCCTCTGCTGTTCATCTGCCGCCGTTGGTCTGCACATTCTTAGAGCATCCCTAAGTCGGACCTGTCGCCCGGCTGCATCATTCTTCTTTATGGAATATGCATCGAACTTCGGGAATGCCTTCGCAATGCCCTTCTTGATCATCGAAGGGACTCGCGTGTGCACAGGAAGTCCCCTCTTCTTCCTTGCTGCATTCAGATTGAACTGATATGCAAGCAGGTTGGATATCCCGTCAGGGCGACCTATACAAGCCGCGACGTAATCGCTTGCTCCACTGACTCTGTTTATCCACGCGCCTTCGTCGGTCATGATGAAAGCATCGGGGTTGTTGGCATATTCCCCGCAGATAAACAACGGAGTGTCTCTGAGATTCATCTCCTTTCTGAGCCAGACTGCGGTCTGGAGCACGAACTCAGGATCTACCTTTACTACATCGGCAATGGCAGCAGCCAGTTCTGCGTCGGCCTGTTCTCCAGACCTGTAGAACTGCTTCTCACCGACGAGCCTAGCCGCACCCATTACGGCTAACCGAGTTCGTGCGTCTAACTGGAACGCAATATCGCCCTCTGCGTTTCTAACGACACCAGGGCGGTTTTCCAACCCAACTTTCTTGTTGAATTTCATCGTTGTTACCTCCGGGGAATACTTCACCTCGGATACAGATACTACACTCACATCGTATATAAAGGTTTCTAATTTTCGTGTTTCTTAAATGAAGGGAGTGGGGAGATTCGAACTCCCGCCTCTTCGTTATAAGCGAAGTATCTGCGCTCTACACATCTCAGTTTTGAGTGAATAGAGCGAGCGCAGATATTTTAGCGCACTAGGCCACTATGCTACACTCCCGATATTACCGACTCAGATATCGGATTAGGTTCATGGGGGAATGGGTCGCACGGAGAACATTGGTGAATTTAGGAAATTCGAAGTAACTCCGCGCTACACCACCCACGAACCAACTGCGTAATTAGGATGAGGGGGGAATAGGGTGTGTGGAGTTTGTCGGGTCTGACGCACGGCGTCTTTGCATATACTCGAAGTATCTCCGCACTACACCGCCCACTCATCGTGATTATGAAGATGGGGAGAACCTTATCGCATGGAGACTTTGTAAAACCGAAGTAACTCCGTGCTACACTTCCCCAC
>Ga0208940_1001772_pt1 | contig 21703 bp, 25 predicted proteins | sample AD_JPNNA6_MetaG_FD_184445 | JGI IMG/M metagenome (GOLD analysis project Ga0208940, IMG submission 184445) | Active sludge microbial communities of municipal wastewater-treating anaerobic digesters from Japan - AD_JPNNA6_MetaG (SPAdes) (version 2) | ecosystem: Engineered > Bioreactor > Anaerobic... | reverse complement strand
CCAAAATTTTACACGACAGAAGAAGTTGCGGAGATGCTAAAGCTAAACGTCCGGACCATCCGGGCGATGATCAACCAGAAACGACTGCGGGCCGTGAAGATCGGAAATGAATACCGCGTCACTGACGACCACCTGCGCCAGTTCATCGACGACTACCAGACCTGAACACCGGGGAGATCTCCGGTCCGAAACACCATGCGTTACTAAAGTTATTCAGACCGGCCGCGGCCCCGGCTGAATAGTACATAGCCGACCACTCATATTTCTGTTCTGGTATCCCCCAGCAGATCCCGCCACCGCCTCCCACCTGCCGGCCCGCGACAGCTCGCCCCAGCGAGCCGTAACCGAGGCCGTCTTCCCACCCATTCGGTATTCCGGGCTCTCTGTCCGCTCGTCACCCCTCGACTTCAGGCTGATGCCTTCAGTAACCGGGGGCTCCTCGCTGGTCCCCGGTTCTCAGGAGATTGCTGACGGTCGACCGTGCTCGACTCCACTCCCTCCGGTCCGTTCCGCTCGCACCGTCTCCCTGGTCTCTCTTCCTGCATTGTTGGTATTGAGGACGCCCGTGATTTCGTCGCAAGCTCCTCATCACCGGCTGCACCATCCCGCTCCTCACGGACCGTTCCACGGACCGCTCGTCACTGTTACATGAGACACTGTGATACTCCTCAGAATGCCCCAGAGAGGGTCATGGCCCGAAGGGCTCTCTTCATGATAACTGCCTCTCCCTTGGGAGAGGAGGAGGCCGTCCCTTATGGCGAGGAGCGAAGGGGGTAGCAGTGCCCCCCTGGAAGCGACGAGAGGCCGGGGCAGTGGGTGGCCGCTGCGGCCCGAGCGAGCGCCGGTTACGACACGCATCAGCGAGTCGTCGTGCGGTCGCGAGTCACTGAGCGTTAACGTATGTACGATACACAGCGACAAGCATTATGCGAAGCATGGTGTGAGGAGCGGGAGTGAGCAGCTGCCGGTAAGGAATGAAATGACAAAACCGGGAGCGTCATCATTCATAAACAACCTTAAGAGAACAGGACCGGTATGTGAGCGGAGCGAAATGAAGGAGCACCGGACGAGAGGAGGAGCGGACGGAATGGAGTGGAGACGAACATTCCGGGCCGTCGCATTTTTTAAAACCCCCTGATCTTTATAACCACCTTTTTTAGGATCTTTATCTAATGATGCACAGTATGCGAAGAGCATGGCATCGGTCTGTGCAAAGTCCCGGATGCTGTGTCCCTCACCAGAACTCCTGAGGTACGTCAGATGCAACCCTCCATTGAATATATCCTCCTCGTTATTGCCGTACTCATCATCGTGAGTATCCTCGCCAACAAAGTGTCCGGGAGGCTCGGCGTCCCGGCACTCCTGATCTTTCTCCTGGTGGGGATGCTTGCCGGATCAGAGGGTCCTGGAGGTATCTACTTTGATGATCCCTGGGTCGCTCAGGCGGTTGGTGTCATTGCCCTCACGTTCATCCTTTTCTCAGGAGGCCTCGATACCCGCTGGTCTGAGGTCCGGCCGGTACTCCCCCAGGCAGCAGTCCTTTCAACCCTGGGTGTCCTGCTCACGGCTCTTCTCATGGCTGGTATTGCGATTGTCGTGTTTGGGGTCTCACTACTTGAAGGATTTCTCTTGGGGGCCGTCGTATCATCAACCGATGCTGCAGCGGTCTTCTCCATCTTGCGGACGAAGAGGGCAAGCCTGAAAGGAATTCTCCGGCCGCTGCTCGAACTTGAGTCCGCGAGTAATGATCCGATGGCGGTCTTTCTTACCATCGGAGCAATCACCCTCCTCCTGAATCCGGGCTTATCCCCACTCATCATAATCCCGCTTTTCATCCAGCAGATGGCGGTTGGAGGTCTTATCGGGTATGGTATGGGCAAGGCGATGGTCTACCTCATCAACCGGCTCAAGCTCGAGTTTGAAGGTCTCTATCCGGTGCTTACCCTTGCTCTTGTCATGATGACCTATGGGGTGACCGCATCACTGGGAGGGAGCGGATTCCTTGCAGCGTATATAGCAGGGTTGGTCCTCGGCAACAGCATGTTTATCCATAAAAATAGCCTGATGAGATTTCACGAGGGGATTGCCTGGCTGATGCAGATCGCGATGTTCCTCACCCTGGGTCTGCTGGTATTTCCCTCCCAGCTCGTAGCCATTGCCGGAGTTGGGATATTATTCTCACTATTCCTCATATTCATCGCACGACCTGTCGCCGTCTTCATCTCCCTATCTCCTTGGAAGATGGCGCTTCGGGATAAGGTCATGGTATCCTGGGTTGGATTGCGGGGAGCGGTGCCCATTGTGCTTGCAACATTTCCACTTATTGCCGGTATTCAGCATGCAGAGATCATCTTCAACGTCGTTTTCTTCATTGTTGTCACATCCGCTCTCCTGCATGGCACATCGATTCCTTTTGTTGCACGCCACCTTGGAGTATCAGATCCAATGCAGGAGACCTCCCGGCTGGCAATGAGCCTAGGGGATGGGTATGAGTCGGGGAATGACCTGATCGAGTTGACAATATCGGGTCAGGCCGGGGTTGTAGGCAAGCAGATTGTGGATATCGGCCTGCCTCCCGGGACACTCATCATCATGATCGAAAAAGGAGGAAATCGTTACGTGCCGTGTGGCAGCACAGTGCTGGAAGAAGGTGATCACTTGCTCATACTTACGAATCAGCTGCAATCGGACAAGGTTCGCTCGATGTTCATTTCCGAACGATCTGCGGATAATCCTGGTCCGTAACGTGGATATAGAAGGTTACAGATTCTGGACCTCTGTTCTGTCTTCCATGGAGCACCGGAAAAGAGGTCTGTCTCATGGACTAACTCACCAGTCAACTGCAATTAGCATATTAATATGGAATTAAGTGGAAATCCTATTCCTGGAGAGAATCAAAAAAGGAGGATTAGTGTCTGACCTCAATTCTCTATGAGATAATCTAGTAATCATTTTCCCCGATGAACTAGAAACAAGGAATGTCCATGATCACCGGGTACCTGTACAACATCATCATCATCTTTGCCTTCGCGATCATCATCGTCGCAATAGGGAACAAATTCAGGATCCCCGGGATTGTCGGTTTCATCCTGACCGGTATCCTTATCGGCCCGTATGGGCTGGGACTCATCGAAGGAACCGAATTCATTGACGTTCTCGCTGAGATCGGCATCATTTTTCTCCTCTTTACCATCGGGATGCAGTTCTCGTTCCGGACCCTCTACGATATGCAAAAGATTGTCCTGGTTGGCGGGAGCCTGCAGGTCCTGCTCACGATCATTGCCACGATGGCGATCTCATACTTTTTTGGCGTAACAACCGCCCAGGCTCTCTTCTTCGGCTTCCTTGTCTGCCACAGCAGCACGGCAATCGCTCTCAAACTCTATCAGGACCGTGCTGAAATCGAAAGCCCCCAAGCCCGCGTTACGCTCGGGATCTCAATTTTCCAGGACATCATCACTATCCCCATGCTGATTGCCCTCCCAATTCTTGCTGGAGAGACAACAGACATCGCCGGCGCCCTGTTTCAGCTCGGGATCACCCTGGTCATCCTCTTTGCCGCAGTCCTGGCCATCTCGGTGTATGCAATACCAAGGTTCATGAACCGGATTACCGGCATCAGGAGCCCGGAGATATTTCTCCTGGCTATCCTCCTGATCTGCTTCGTGATCACCTATATCACGGCGAGCCTCGGCTTATCGCTGGCAATCGGTGCGTTCCTTGCCGGCCTCACCCTTTCGGAATCCGATTACTTCCACCAGGCTTTCGCGAGCATCATCCCCTTCCGCGACATCTTCACCAGTTTCTTCTTCATCTCAATTGGGATGCTCCTCAATATCAGGTTCGTACTCCAGGAGCCGGTCCTGATTGTGGCCCTCGTCATCGGAACTATAGCCGTGAAAGCTGTTATTGCCGGCGGTTCGGCACTGGTTATCGGACAGTCGCTCCGGACATCGGTCCTTGCGGGACTGGCGCTGGCAAACATCGGTGAATTTGCATTTGTCCTCTCAATCCCCGGGACGGAGCTCGGGCTCTTCACGCAGGCAAGCGAGCAGATCTTCCTTGCAGTGACCCTGCTTACCATGTCGCTCGCCCCTCTTGCCGTCATCTCCGGCCCGAAAACGGCTGATTATTTCTGTCGTCTGCCGTTTGGAGGCAGGTTCAAGGCCGGGTGCGAAACGGATAATTCCCAGAGCATTCAAGCGATGAAAGATCACGTGGTCATTGTCGGGTATGGTCCCAACGGGAGAAACCTTGCCAAAGCGGCACGGGTAGGTGGGATCCCCTACGTGGTTATCGATATGAACCCGGAGACGGTCCTGAAGGAACGTAAAGCCGGCGAAAATATCTTTTTTGGTGATGCAACGAATTCTACGATCCTCACGCACGCGAATATCGAACAGGCCAGAATCCTTGTGATCATCATTAATGATACGGTTTCAACCCGGGCCATCACCTCACTTGCCCGGCAGATGAACCCCGGACTCTTCATCATCGTCCGGACCCGGTTTCTCACCGAGGTCGAACATCTCAGGAACCTGGGAGCCGACGAGGTCATCCCGGAAGAGTTCGAAACATCAGTGGAGATATTTACCCGGGTACTCAAGAAATACCTGACCCCGGAGGTAACCATCGACCGCTACGTCCAGGAAGTGCGGGCGGACACCTATGACATGCTCCGCAACCCATCCGATTTCTCGGCAGACTTTTCCGATCTAAGGGTGAACCTCCCGAACCTGGCGATGCGCACCCTTATGGTAGAGCAGGGATCGCCTGTATGCGGGAGAACCCTCGCTGACCTGGATATCAGGAAATCGTATGCAGTTTCCGTCCTTGCTGTCAGGCGACAGCAGCAGGTGACAGAGAATCCTTCGGGAGAGATGGATCTTCAGCCCGGTGACGAGGCGATTGTCGTAGGGGCTCCTGAAAAGGTCAAAAATCTTGGAGGCCTGTTTCGCGCCACCGAACGGTCGAACGAAACCGGCAGTACGGAGACACCGGAAGATTGATCGGAAGGAATTATTTTCGATCCTGGAACATCCTTTTCAGCGTTAAATAATAATGGTGCGTTTTTTCATCCCATCTCTTTATTCCCTGAGAATTTTTCAATTCCTCTTCCAGCCGCTTGATTTCGGCATAGAGGAGGGCAACAATACCCATAGGTTACCCTTGGCCCGGATGGTGAAAGTCTTATGTCTGGAGGATGTTCCTGGTGTTCGGCAGCTCACTTGTGGATGACCCTTACAGGATCCGTTCATGTTTCCGTTCGACAGGCCTCCTCGTTATCCGGAAATCACCGTAGGGGAACCTGAGGAGGCTCCGTAGTCCTCCGGCTGTCGAAAAATTCCTGATGTCCCGTCCGAAGGTGACAAGGAATGGGATAAAGATCGGCTCGTCCACCTCACCCACTTCCTTCACATAAGAGAGCCGGTGGATCGAGTAGAAACCAATCAGCGCGGCCACGATAAAGAAAAAATCCCAGTGCTGCAACTGAAGTGTCGGCACGATGTAGTGCAGCCCGGGACTTTTCCACTCGAGGTTCCATGCAAGAGAAAATTCCGCGAGGTGGTCGACAAAGAGCCCGCCAATAATGGGGGAGATCCCGGCTGAAAGCGAAGTGAGGATCCCGATGGTCCCAAGATAGGTAGTGGCCGATCCCTTCGGTGCCAGCTTCAGGCCGATATTTCCCGAGGCCAGGGTCACTCCCGCGGTCGAGAACCCCATGACGATATGGATGAGCACCAGGAGGGGCATGGTCATCAGGTGGGGATCGGGAAAATTGGTGAAGGTGAAGGCCACGATGCAGAGGATGAAGAGGGGGCCAGCGATCTGGAGCACCGTCTTGTTGCTGTACTGGTCCGCCAGCCTTCCCCAGAGAGGGAAGGAGAAAATGCTGCAGACCTGGCTCACCAGGGAGAAGATAATGATCGTAGTGATATCAAGGGAGAGGCGCTTGATCAGGTACACGGTAAAGAACGGAGCAGCCAGGTTGATGGCAAAACTCCAGAGGCAGAGAAAGATCAGGAGGTTGTTGAAATTCCGGTCATGGAAACATTCCGTAACGAGACTGTGGAGAGGTACTGCAAACTGCCTTTTCATCCTGGGTTCTGGTGTCGCTGCGAGAAATACGAGCCCGAACAGGCCGATCAGGCTCCCCACCAGGAATATCAGGGAATAACCAAAAAGATCCGGGAAGTTGCCGTTATCCCAGTAATCAAGGAAGAAACAGGCCATCAGGCTCAGCACACTCCCCAGGGCAAATGAAAGGGCAAGCCTCCGGGAGAAGAAGATGCCTAGAATGTTGTCGGGAATGAAATCCCGCATCCATGATTTCCAGCTGCAGTGCTTGACCGCCGAAAAGCAGGAATAGATGAGGATGCTTACACAAAGCAGCACGACTCCTGTCTCTGGCGGGACAAAGAAGGGGATAAACGCGATAATGAACCAGAACCCACGGGAGAGTAGGGAGGTGACCAGCGTGATCACTTTACGGTTGTGGAACCGTTCCACGAGCGCGATCCCCGGGATCTGCATCAGCTCAGCCAGCGGGGGGATGGCCGCAAGGAGCCCGATGACCAGGTTGGACGCCCCGAGTTCCAGGGCATAGGCAACAAGGAAAATGCCGCCGGTCAGGGTGACAAAGGCATGGGTGAACAGGCCGTCAAAAATGACGTACGACAGCCCCCGCTCCTGTTCAGCTCTCGTGATAATTGTAGGAGGAGTGAGCCGCCACATTCCGCATCGTTATGTTCAGGACCGGTCTCATGGGGGTTATTAAGGACAAATCCTTTTAATATCGAATAAAATTATTTTTAATTCAGATATAGGTTCCCATCTGCCAACCGCAGAACCATATCGCCGAATTCCGGATTACTGTCTGGGAAACAGATATCATCTCAGAAGGTCATGCATCTCGTTATCGATACTGATGCCCCTGATCGTTGTGCTGTATGTCGATGACGAGACATACCTCCTTGATATCACCAAGCGATACCTGGAAGAGAGCGGGGATTTCTCTGTCGTGACAGTCACGTCGGCCTCTATTGCCCTTGCTAAGCTGAGCCGGGAACATTATGATGCGGTCGTTTCGGATTACCAGATGCCAGGGATGAACGGGATCGAGTTTCTCCAGGCCCTCCGAAGTTCAGGAAGCATCATCCCCTTCATCCTGTTTACCGGCAGGAGCCGGGAATCGATCGTGATCCAGGCAATCAACAGCGGGGCAGATTTTTATCTGCAGAAAGGTGGAGATCCCTCCTCCCAGTTCGCCGAGCTGACACAGAAGGTCCGGATTGCCGTGGAGCGACGGCGGGCTGCCAATGAGATCCAGCGTCAGGCAATTGTCCTCGGTGAACGGGTAAAGGAATTAAAGTGCCTGTACGGGCTTTCAGAGATCATCAGCCGGCCTGGAGTTTCGCTGGAGGACATGTTGCAGGAAAGTGTGCACCTCATCCCTGCTGGTTTCCAGAACCCGGATCGCACCCGTGCTCGGATAACCGTTATGGGGAACGACTATGTAACCGGAGACTTCAGGAATTCTATCTGGAATCAAAGCTCTCCAATTTTCGTGCACGGAGACTGTGTCGGAAGCGTGGAAGTCTCTTACCATGGGAAATCAGGAGATGAAATACTTGAACCGTTTCTTCCCGAAGAGTCGCACCTGCTCATGGGGATTGCACGGGTGCTCGGCACGAGTATCGGGCGGCTGATGATCTATGAGGACCTCAAGAACCTCCATCAAGATCTCGAGTCTCGAGTCATGGTCTGTGATTCCCAGGTCGACGAACTCAATAGTAAACTGGTCACCGAAACGAACATGCGCCGAGAGGCGGAACGGTGTCTCAGGGAATCCCTTTCCCAAAAAGAAGAACTGCTCCGTGAGATCCATCACCGGGTAAAGGACAATCTCCATACAGTCAATAACCTTCTGAATTTACAATCCTCATACATCAAAGATGAGGCAATCCGTAAGGCAATCACGGAAAGTCAGAACCGCATCAAATCGATGATCCTGGTCCATGAGAAATTGTATCAATCATCAGCATACCCGAAAATCAACCTGGAAGAGTATGTAAAATTCCTCGGGGACCGGCTGTTTGAGTTTTATGGAATGAAAAATGACGCGGTATCTCTAAAGGTCACGATACACGGTGTGTTCCTTGGCCTCAACTCCGCAATTCCCATCGGGTTAATTCTTAACGAATTGCTTTCGAATTCATTGAAACATGCGTTTCCCGGGAGAAGAAGTGGTGAGATCTCTATCGTTATCCAGAAGAAAAATCACTCTATCTCAATGAATTACATGGACAATGGCATTGGAATTCCGAAGGACCTGAACTGGAGGGATCCAAAATCGCTTGGTCTCCGCCTTGTATTCTCTCTCGTAGAACAGATGCATGGAACAATCGGGCTGGACAGGAGTAACGGGACTGCGTTTTCAATGGTATTGCGAGAAAGGAAGTAACCCGCCATCCGATGAGTATAACAATCACCGTTCTGTCAGCTGCGACTACTACAATCATTAACTAGGAAGGACATGGAGAGAGACCCTGGAGGATTTCATGCCGATAAAACTGAAACGTGCATACGAGCCCCCCGAAGAAGGGGACGGGTATCGGATCCTTGTGGAACGCCTCTGGCCGCGAGGTGTTTCCAAGGAACGCTTGAAGATCGATCTCTGGATTAAGGATGCCGGGGCAAGCCCCGAGCTCCGGACCTGGTTTGGTCATGATCCCGAAAAATGGGAAGAGTTCAGGAGAAGATACTTCGAAGAGATCCGGGAGCGTCCTGAAGTAGTGAAACGCATGAAGGACGCTCTGAAACACCACGGAACAGTCTCGTTTATTTATGCGGCACGCGACGAGAAGCACAACAATGCAGCAGCTCTTAAAGAGTTTATCGAAGAGGCACTGTAATGTGGTCTTCTCTACCCCTTCACCAGTTGTAATGATGCCGGTCAAAGGTCTGGCAGGGAATTCCCTTTCCGGTGCCTGCCCACAGTCACTGGAGGTTTGAGGTATCCCATCTCCGGGGTCTGGAGGGCCGGGCAGAAGGGACAGAGGGCGGAATCGATATCGCTTGCCTTCTCCCTGACCGGGCAGTAGCAGACTCCATCAATGACTGGACGCTATCCCGCCAGGATACGGCATGCCGACCGGGTGGCCAGGGAGTTCCTGCACAAACATGCAGAATCCGGAAGGAAGAAATTTCAGGAACCGCAACCTGATCTTTTCCGCATCGCCCGCAGAACACTGTGCTGCCACCATTTTCCAGTACGCCCCCGCATTATTTGTAAGTGGGTCACTCATGCGGGAGAATATCCCCTGCTGGTTCATGAGCCGGAGTGCCTGGTAGGTCCGAAGGAGGTGCCCGGTGATCTTCTCTTCAGGTTTTTTCCGCAGTTCCGGGTTAATCTCCTGGATCTTATCGGCGAAGTTCCAACGCATCAGCTGGAGGTTTCTCGGGGAGTGCAAGAGCACGATCTTTACAATAGCCTTCCTAGGCTCGCCATGAGTCTTTTTTGATCCGAGTATTGAGCATGTTTCTGGGATTTCTTCGTAATTCATGTTGAGGGGCTTCTACCCCGCTACCGCACATCGTCAAGGGGGATATACGGCAGGAGCGTGAGGAGTTCTGATTTCAACCGCTCGAATCCGATTCTTTCCAGGAACCGTGCCGTCCTCTCCTTCGGTTTTGCATTGTTCTGGTAATATTCAAGCAGGCGGTGGACAAGATCGAAGGCATCGTCCTGGGAAAGGTCTTGTGCGACCAGGGTTCCAATGGATGGCCGCCTGCCGCTGTTTCCGCCGAATATCACGGTCCACCCTTTCGTGGTTCCCACAAGCCCGATGTCCCGGACGTAGCTCTCACCGCAGCAGCGGAGACACCCGGATACCCCGAACTTGAGCTTTGCCGGGAAGGAAGTACCATGATACCGCTTCTCGAGTTCCCGCCCGAGCTTCATCGAGTCCTGGACGCCATACTTGCAGACCTCCGTCCCAAGGCAGACTTGGACATATTTGACACAGGGAGCGGTCTCCTTCTCTGCAAGAGTTCCGAGATCCTTGTAGATAGATGCAAGATCTTTTTCGGGGATTCCTATCAGTATGAGCCGCTGGCCGGAAGTCAGTTTCACCATTGGCACCTGGTGGGTCCGTGCAACAGCAGCGATCGTTTCAAGGGCTTCGGGAGTTACTGTCCCGCCAGGTACACGGGTAACAACTGCAAAGGTCGTGCCATCCCGCTGGAGAATTGCGCCGGTGCGATGAGCCATGATCACTCCTCACAACAGCTTCGTCTCTTCGGTCGGTTTCGGGACCTTGATGACCAGCACCCGGAACACCGATTTGCTGTCATTGATCCACCGGTGAGGAATTCTGGCCGGGCTCTCGATCAGGGTATCTTTCCCCACTGTTGCCTTCTCATCGCCAATCTCTACTGTGCCAGTCCCTTCCATGACGTAGAAGATCACATCGACCGGGGTCATATGGCGTTTCAGCGATTCGCCGGGCTGGAGCGTGATCATGACTACGACTGCAGGGGGGATCTCGCAGAGCTTTCTTGCGTCAACGTGATGGGGGTTTTGTGAGCTGGCAGTTTTGGTTGCATCAACGATCTTCATAACGAACTCATCTCTTCCCCTTCTCTGTTCTTTTTGCAATAATCATTTCATGGATTATTCAGGTCACCAGGTCAGGATTCAGAGGACACACTCTTTACAGTCCTGGCTTCCGCAGGCAATGTTTTCAATCTTCCACTTCAGGGCCCAGTTCTTGATATCACGGATGATCTCGATGATATTAAGGCCGCTCTCGGTCAGGGTATACTCGGTCCGGACAGGGAACGCGGTCGCATCCACATTACGGGTGATGATCTCCTCTTCTTCGAGCTCTTTCAACCGCTCGGACAGGACCTTGGGAGTGATACCGGGGAGGGCGTCCCGCAGCTCGGAGAACCTCCTGGTATATTCCTCACCTTTGTATAGTTCCAGGATGATCAGCAGCGTCCACCGCTTGGAAAGATATCTGACCGTCTGACTGACCGTGCAGGATTCCTGCATGGTATGTATCTGGATACTCCCGGTTATTTATATCTTGTTTTTGAGAAATCTAATATCAAAAAGAAATCAAAGGAGTTCGTGAAAACCATGACAAAAACAAACATTCCTGAAAAGGAGCGATTGTTCAGCGCGACATGGAGACGTACCTTATTCACCCCAACATCCCCGGCGGTTTTGTCGAGCCGAAGCTGCTGAGGAAGATCGCGGATGTAGCTGAGAAGTACGGGGCAAAAAACCTGAAGTTGACCGGGGCGCAGCGGATTGCGATCATCGGCCTGCAGGAGAAGGACCTCGACAATGTCTGGGCCGAGTTCGAGGATCGGCAGAAGGCAATCGGCCTCACCATCCGATCTATCCAGGTCTGCCCCGGCACCCGGTCGTGCAAGAAAGCCAAGCAGGACAGCCCGGGCCTCGGGTTTGCTCTGGACAGGAGTATTACGGGAAGCCGGCACCCGCGAAGTTCAAGATGGGTATCTCGGGCTGCGACAACTGCTGCGCTGATTCGTGGATGAAGGACCTTGGCTTTTTCGGCACTGACCAGGGATTCACCGCAGTTGCCGGCGGCAAGGGCGGCGGCACGGCACGGGTGGGCCGGGTCATCACGACCGGCCTGACCGAGGCCCAGGCAGTTGCCCTGGCGGACCGGGTGATCGCGTTCTACCGTGCAAACGGGAAGGGACCGGAGCGCCTAGGTGGTACCATCGACCGGGTCGGGTTCGACGCGTTCATGAACGCAATGAAGTGATGCGATCGCCGGGTGGCCTGGCAACCATAACTACCTTTTTTTCACCATGGTGAACAGGCCTCTACAAAGGAATTCTTTCACGGACAATGTATCGTAGATAAACTTTGACGTGTCATTTTTTCAGGGGAGGGTATGTCTACTTTTTTGTCAGGTATTCCACGGTCATGCTGGCCGTGCAGGCTTCGTCCATGGTATAGTTTCTGAAACTCTTTCCTATTTAACCATAGTATGCAAAAGATACCATGTAGTAAAACAATACGAAAGGAGTTGAACCATGTTCTGTTATCAGTGTGAAGAGACCGTCAAAGGAGCCGGCTGCACGATCAAGGGAGTCTGTGGCAAAGAGGATGAGATCGCCGCATATCAGGACGTACTGATCTGGCTTTGCAAGGGAATTTCCGTGCGGAACCTTGCGGCAATGGAGAGGGGGAAGGGCAACCCGGGTGCGGGGCTGTTCATCGCGGACGCGCTCTTTGCAACGCTGACCAACGTCAATTTCGACAAGGCCCGGTTCACGGCCCTGATCAACAAATCCGTCGCGATTCGGGATGCGCTCCCAGCGAGCGGTAGCGCAGAACCGGATACCTGCACCTGGAAGCCGAAGGGCGACAGCGACATCCTCGAGAAGGCACAGTCCATTGGCACCCTCTCGACAGCAAACGAGGATGTGCGCTCGCTCCGGTCAACGCTCCTCTTCGGCCTCAAGGGCATCGCTGCCTACTATACCCACGCTGCCGTGCTCGGCAAGACCGATGCGGCAATCACCACGTTTCTCCAGAAAGGACTCGCCTCCACGCTGCAGGATCTGCCGGTACCCGATATGATCGCGCTCGTGACGGAGTGCGGAAAGACCGGTGTCAGCGTGCTTGCACTGCTCGACGCTGCCAACACGTCGGCCTATGGCAAGCCGCAGATCACCAGCGTAAAGACGGCGGTCGGCACGCACCCGGGGATCCTGATCACCGGCCATGACTTAAAGGACCTTGAGATGCTGCTCGAACAGTCGAAGGACGCCGGCGTGGATGTCTATACCCACGGCGAGATGCTCCCGGCCCATGCCTACCCGGCATTCAAGAAATACAGCCACCTGGTCGGTAACTACGGGAGCTCGTGGTGGCGCCAGAAGGAGGAGTTCGAGCAGTTCAATGGCCCGGTCCTGTTCACGACCAACTGCCTTGTCCCGCCGAAGGATTCCTACAAAGGCCGCCTGTTCACGACCGGCCTGACCGGCTACCCGGGCGTCCCGCAGATCGAGGCCGGCCCGGGTGGGAAGAAGGACTTCTCGAAGATCATCGCGCTCGCAAAGACCTGCCAGCCGCCAAATGCCCTGCCGGGCAGCGGGAGCGACCTCATCACCGGCTGTGCCCATGATGCCGTGCTTGCCCTTGCCGACAAGGTCGTTGGAGCGGTGAAGAGCGGGGACATCAAACGGTTTATCGTCATGGCAGGCTGCGACGGCCGGCAGAAGGAGCGGGAGTACTACGCGGAGTTTGCAAAGGCCCTGCCGAAGACCACGGTCATCCTCACCGCCGGCTGCGCCAAGTACCGTTACAACAGCCTCGACCTCGGGACCATCGGCGGGATTCCCAGGGTCCTCGATGCCGGCCAGTGCAACGACTGCTATTCGCTGGTCGTGATTGCACAGGCGCTGGCGAAGGCATTCGGTGTCGGCATCAACGAGCTGCCGGTGTCGTACAACATCGCATGGTACGAGCAGAAGGCCGTGCTCGTGCTACTCGCCCTACTCTCGCTCGGTGTGAAGGACATCACGCTCGGCCCGAAGCTCCCGGCATTCATATCGCCTGCGGTGCTGGACGTGCTCGTGAAGCAGTTCGACCTCAAGCCCAACACCACGGTCGAGGCCGACATGACCCGCATGGTGAAGGCCTGAAGTCACCAGGATGAGGGGGGGCTAACACTCCCTCCCTACCATGGGCAACAAGTAAATGAACAGGATAACAGAATAGATGCAGAAACAATGAGGAGGAACATACTATGCCCCCACACTGTGATACGAGGGATGGACCCGTCGTGAAAGCTGCACGGAAGGCGCTCGAGACGGGGAATCCCAATTACATATTGATCTGGATCCCCCAGGAATCCGAAAAGGAGTTACAGGGAGTGTTTGAGAAGACACTCCGTGCGAGAAAAGCTGGAATAGATGCCCAGGCGGTTGCCGATGACTGGTTTTTCGAGACCGCAATCCGGCTCCACCGTGCCGGAGAAGGAGCACCATATACCGGGATGAAACCCGCAGGGCTCAGTGAAGGACCGGTCGTGCCGTTAGCAGAGAAGGCGATCGAGACGGGCGACCCGAAAGCTACGATCGACCAGATCAAGAAGACCGTGGAAGAAGAGCTTCATTCCCGCTTCCGCCAGGTCATGGAGAAGAAAAAGTACGACGTCGATGATGTTCCCGCCGGCAGGGAATACATCGAGGCGTTTATCGGCTGGGTTGTCTATTCCCACCATCTTTATATGCATGTGAAGGGCGGTGGGCATCATGGAGGTGCAGAATGACAGTGTCAAAGAACAAGGAGATTGTCCGGGAATTTTTCGAAAAAGGTCCATCAGGGGGCGATATCGCGGCCGCCGATGCTCTGCTTGCCCCAGAATTTTCATTGCATGTCCCACTCCCGGTCTCCGGTCCAGGAACCGAAGCAATCAATGCTGTCATCATATCCTGCCGTGCAGCATTCGGTGGGCTGCATGTCACCATCGAGGATATGATCGCTGAAGAGGACAAGGTTACCTGCCGGTTTACTGCCCGTGGCGTCCATCACGGGGAGTTCATGGGTGTCCCCCCGACGGGAAAGGAGATCATGATGACCGGAATTGAGATCTTTCGCATAAAAAACGGAAAGATTGCAGAGCTGTGGGGCGAGGCAAACCTGATGGGGCTGGCACAACAACTCGGGATCGTACCTGCCCCGGCATAGCCCGGGCTTCCGGAGGATCATGGCATGATCTACCGTACTCCACCGTCGCAGGAGTGTTCCTTGTCCCTCTCCAGCCAGGACACGAGAGAGGATGACTTGGTACAGAGGCATGCCATTTCAACGGGAATCTGCAAGAGGTAATCAAGATGGAGTTCAAACCAGAATCCCCGGAAACAACGGGGCACACGGATAAGAAACGCGAAGAGCTCAAGGGCAGGGTACTGGTCCTCAAGGACCTCGTGAATTACCAGGATGGGACGGTCGCGAGCCGGATGGTTGTAAACCGGAAAGCGGGCAGTATCACCCTCTTCTCGTTTGATGAGGATGAAGGGCTGTCCGAACATACCGCCCCGTATGATGCCGTGGTCACCATTCTTGATGGCGAATGCGAGGTCTGGGTGGCGGGCACGACTTATCAGATGAAAGAGGGCGAGACGATTATATTCCCGGCCAATGTCCCGCATGCACTCTCCGCGGTCACCAGGTTCAAGATGATGCTTACGATGATCAGGGAGTAACTATGGCGAGCGATGAGAAAGAGGGGTACTACTGCTCAATCTGCGGGGGAATTCCTCCGGACAAGATCAAGACAAAACGAGTCCTCATCGATGGGAAGGAGACTGGCATCGATCACCTCGATTTCATTTTCGAGAACGTGAAAAAGTTGCGGCTGACCGATGGTTCTGCAATTTCCGGAGAGATCATGAAACGGGTCAACGAATTCAACTACGTGCCGACGAAGAAAGAGGCCGTGTATGCAGAGGCACTCCTGAAGGAGTACCGCCTGTGGGAGATGGAGCATGCTTGACCGCTGTCCCGGAGCGGCAAACATTCGGACACCAACCCTGACGATCAAGAAATGTCCTCAGTGCGGTGAGGAGATCGAGATCTTCTCAAACGATGTTTCCGTGAAATGCAACAGGTGCGGTTTCACTATTTACAATGATATCCTCTCCTGTGTCCAGTGGTGTAAATATGCAAGAGAGTGTGTAGGAGAGGAGACGTATCGGAACCTGACGGCCAAGAATCCGAAAACATCATCGTGAAGCATTTCCCTGAAGAGAATACCATGAAACGAAAGATCATCAATATTGACGAAGAAAAGTGCACAGGATGCGGCCAGTGCATCCCCGATTGTCCTGAGGGAGCATTGCAGCTGATTGAGGGAAAAGCACGCCTCGTGAGCGACCTCTTCTGCGATGGGCTTGGTGCCTGTATCGGCACATGCCCTGAAGGAGCAATTACTGTCATTGAACGGGAAGCGGGAGCCTATGACGAGAGAGCTGTGATGGCAAATATCGTTTTGCAGGGACCAGCGGTTATCACCGCCCATCTTGAACACCTCCTCGGACATGGAGAGCAGGCTCTCTATAAGAAGGCAATTGAATACCTGGACGAGCACCACATTCCCATTCCCAGGCACCATATCCCCGGATCTCACCCAGACCACGAGATACATGGCCACCATTCCTTCGCGGGCTGCCCCGGATCTGCACCACGGAGCATTCCCCGACGACACCAAACTGAATCCCTGCAGCAGGCGGGAACAACCAGTTCAGAGCTGAGACAGTGGCCGGTGCAGCTTACACTCCTCAATCCGTATGCCGGGTACTTCGACAATGCCGATCTGCTCATTGCTGCCGATTGTGTTCCTTTCGCCTTCGCAGATTTTCACCGTGAATTCCTGAAGGATAAAATCGTGATAATATTCTGCCCGAAACTGGATTCGGATATTGGCGGCTACATCACAAAACTGTCCGAGATATTCTCCCGTCATCCCATCAACTCAATTACCATCCTCCATATGGAAGTTCCGTGCTGCAGCGGCACAACAAACATCGTGAACCAGGCAATGGAGCGATCGGGAAAGAAAATTCCGGTAAAGGAGTTCACGATCACGATAGCTGGGGAGGTCGTGTGATCATATCAATTCACGATCATCACACCATAAAAACCACCTTACATTTTTTCACCCGCATTTCTGCGCGAACACAAAAATAACTGATTTACAGGCTCCATTGCCAACCCGGCTGGGGCTTTAAACATAATCTGGATAGATACTATATGCCCTCTATGCGTTGGTGGTATGAATACTTACATCAGGCCGATCTGCTGCATCATGGATATCTTATCATAGAACAGTTTCTCCTCAATGATCTCCCCGTTCTTCCAGTGAGCGACCGTGCAGAACTCAACCTTGAACTTCTTTCCATTCGGGGGGATCACCTTCCCGTCAGGAGTGGTCATCTGACCTTTGAAGGTCCCTGTGAAATCGGCAACTGAACAGGTCCAGTCCCCCTGGCCAAAGAGTACTTTGTAGGGACGGTTCCCAACCCTGTTGTCCGGGAAGATCTTGAAGAATGCAATCGCCTCCTCCTTATGGGACGGTCGGCTGTGAGTCGGTTTCTCCTGCCCTGGCCAGAACACGTCGACCTCTGGGGCATGGCGTTTCTCGAAGGTTGCCCAGTCCTGGGAGTTCCAGGCATCATCAAGCGTCTGCATAAGACGCAGGTTCTCGTCAACAGTTGACATGATCGATTCTCCTGACCCCATTTACCTGATGGGGTTGATTGGAATATCAGTCGAAATTGAGATAAAGGTATTTTCACACAACTCTCGGAAACGTGCTGATTCAGGGGTGTCCCTCCTTGAGCAAGGTGAGACCGGGGTAAAATTCGGGATAAGCAATAAGGGGGAACCTCGATCTATCAGAGTGTTTCCTGATGAAGAGCCCATGACTCTGAAAAAGCTGAAATAGTTGGGCCCCCTCTATCTGCTGGATTCAGATGCAAAGTCCTCCAGTGAGAGAAAGGATGCCCGTGCTGTTCATCGGGCATGGGTCACCCATGAATATGGTGCTCTCGAACGGATTCACAAAGAGTCTTGCGGAGATTGGGAATACCCTGCCCCGACCGGAAGCCATCATGGTCATATCGGCGCACTGGCTGACACGGGGGACCTATGTCACCTGCATGAACAAACCAGGAATAATATATGACTTCTATGGATTCCCAAAGGAGCTCTACCAAGTAAAATACGAATGCCCGGGAGCACCCAATCATGCAAAGGGCTTGACCGGGCTTGAACCAGCCATCCGCTGTGACCATACCCGGGGGCTCGACCATGCCTCCTATTCTGTCCTCATGCATATGTTCCCTGCTGCAGATATCCCTGTCTTCGAAATGAGCCTTGATTACCAGTTCGACGATAGGCACCCAAGACCGGTCAGCTACCATTACGCGCTCGCAAAGAAACTCCGGCCCCTCAGAAAGGGGGGGATTCTGATTATCGGGAGTGGGAACATGGTGCACAACCTCAGGCTGATCGACTTCGAAATCGATGCGACACCGGTTGGATGGGCATTGGAGGCTGATGAAAGAATCAAATCCCACCTTGTTGCCGGAGAACACCAGCACCTCATCGAATACCGATCCATGGGGGAAGCAGTCACTCTCGGAATACCGACGCTCGATCACTATCTCCCGATGATTTATTCTCTCGCCCTTCAGGACGAAGGGGAGTCGATCCGGTTTTTCTATGAGGGGTTCCAGAACGGATCGATCTCGATGCGGGGATTCCAGATCGGATAAGGAGAGACGTCGGGGTTGCTGGGATGGCGGGATCAGGCAACCTTCCTGAGAAACGTTCCGTTACGGTATTCAGCAAATGCCTGCCGTAGCTCATCCTGCGTGTTCATCACGATCGGCCCGCCCCATGCGATCGGTTCACGGAGTGGTTTTCCGGAGAAATACAGGAACCGGACCCCTCCATCGCCGGCATGAACGTCAACTGATGTGCCAGAATCACCGAAGAGAAGCATCGTACGGTTCTCCACCTCCTTATTCTGATGCCGGTCAAATGTCCCCGTACCTCCGATGATATATGCCGCAGCCATATAACCGGGCCTGACCGCTTGCGAGAACTCAATATCTGGTCCAAGGGAAATATCAAAAAACTCCGGTTCCGCGATGATATCCCGCACCGGACCCGAAATCCCCGCAGCGTTTCCGCTGATGATGATGATGGATACTCCATCGTTTGGGGTGACACGGGGTATTTCTTCTACACCCAGTTCCTGGTATCGTGGATCCATCATTTTGTTCTTCCGCGGCAGGTTCACCCAGAGCTGGAAGCCTCCCATCCTGCCATCGACTGGTTTTGGCATCTCTTGGTGAATAATCCCGGAACCCGCGGTCATCCATTGGACTCCCCCCGCAGTGACATTTCCCGAATGCCCCATGCTGTCCCCATGCTCGACTCTTCCTTCCAGCATGTAGGTGACCGTCTCGATCCCCCGGTGAGGGTGCCATGGGAATCCAACGAGATAATCTTCCGTTCTTTCAGCACGGAAATCATCCAGCATCAGGAACGGATCGAACTGTGGGATCTGGTTGTTCCCAAAGGCGCGATGGAGTCGGACCCCTGCCCCTTCAATGGTCTCGCGTGAGATGAAGGTCTTAGCTACAGACTTTGGTGAGGACATACTCCCCTATTGGATAAACGGTCTTATGAAGATCCCGTCAAGATGCAGCTATGATTAGCGCTAGTTACGAGCTGGAACGAATTCGGGACAGTAAGGGATCGATGTTTGAATTATTCTTAGCGACACGCATTATGCGAAGCATGGTGCGGGAAGCGGGAGGGAGCAGGCGACGCGATATGAGCGAAGCGGGAGAGCATGGCCGTCATCATGACCAGATGCATTCTGAAAAACAGGCCCATGGTGTGAGCGGAATGGAGTGAAGTGAGCACCGACCGGAGCGGAACGAAACGAAATGGAGACGAGCACGATGGGCCGTCAAAGAAATGCGAGGGGTGGGATTCGAACCCACGAACACCTCCGTGACGGGATCTTAAGTCCCGCTCTTTTGGCCTGGCTTAGATACCCTCGCACAAAATGTGATTCTGTAAATAATAATCATGAACAATCATAAGACAGTCGATTGCAATTTTTCGGTTTGACAGTATGATACAAGCATGATCCGACGCTATTAAATGGCAGCAGGTCTTAAGTCCGCCGGTTTTGGCCAGGCTTGCCTACCCTCGCAGGACTTCTTTTCCCAATAATCTGGTGCCACCGGACAATAAGGCCGTCGGTGTGCAAAAGGCCGGAACGCTGGCATACGTCCCCTGCCTGCCGGGACGGGATGGAAGGAAAAAAAGGAAGGAACTGCAATCCCTTCACCGGACGCACACGTCCGTCCAGTCCGGGGGAGACCGGCGGTCTTTCAGCCAGCCGAGGACTGCAAGGGCGAGGAGGATGACCCCGAAAAAGAGGACGAGGATGCCGATGGCCCGGGCGATCAGGGTCGCGGCGAGGCCCGAGCGGAAGACGAGCAGGAGACCGGTGGCGAGAAGGACTCCCCCTCCGGCGACCTGCCCCAGTTTCCGTGCGAACGACGGGAGGGAGAATGCCCCGGATACGGCGATGGCAAGGCCCCCGACGACGAGAACGGCCCCGGCAAGGGTGGCCAGGACGCCCCCGAGGAGACCGGGATTGGAAAACGCGATGAAGGCGATGCCGAGCATCAGGAGACCGAAAACGAGCGTGACCCCAAACGGCCACCCGCCTCCCCGGGAGAGGAAGACGGCAGCGGCAAGAAAGATGATCCCGACGATCACCGCGAGGGCCCCGAGGGAATAGAGCACCAGGCGGAGGGAGAGGGCGGGCTCGAGGAAGAGCAGGAGCCCGAGGAACACGGCGAGGATGCCGCCCGCAAGGAAGGATGGCCACGACCGGGCCGGAGAGGAGAAGGAACAGACCACCATGACAGATCATGGGGCGCCGGCGGTCAAAAATCCCGGTGATCCCGGCCGCACCTGATCCCGCTGCGAATAAGCTTAATCGTCTCGCCCCGACCACACTCACCACGCGGGAGGGGACAATCCGGATGTATGCAATCCGTTTCTACCGGATATTTGACATCGGGGAGGAGATCGACCTCGAAAAGCTCGAGCAGAGCCTTGCGGCCAGCATGGCAACGTCCCGGTTCCGGTTCCAGAGGGTCCGGCCGACCTCGATCATCGTCGACCAGCCCCCGCTCCTCATCCGCCTGCAGGGCATGACGATCGACACTGTACGGGGCCCCCTCTCTCTCGCGGCAATGGCCCGCATCTACGAGTTCGGTGCATTCTCGATATGCCTGCGCCTCGAGGAGATGGAGGCACCCGCACGCATGCTCCATGAGGTCGCCCTCTCCTTTGCAGGCCAGGAGGGGCTCTCCCGGTACTTCGACCAGGCCCTCGCCGAGCTCCGGTCGATCCTTGCCGTCCATTTGGGGACCCGCCCCCTCGACCCGGACTTCTACGATGACTACACCATCTACCTTGCCGACCGGCAGGACCCCGGCATCGACCCGGTGGCAGTCCTGCTCGGGGAGGAGGCAGAGTTCTCGCCGGAGATCCGGAAGGAGACGCTCCAGTTCTCGTTCTCGTACTACCCCGACGAAAAGGCGATCCTCTCGTGGGGTGGTGCGGTCATCTTTTCGCCCAAGCCTCCCGTCGACCTGCTGGAACTGATCGAGTTTGCGGCAGTCCAGGTCCTCGAGCTCCGGTTCTACGACCGGGAACTGACCCGCCAGATGGACCGGATGTACGACGATATCGAGAACGCCGACCGCCAGTGGTGGATCTACCGGGCAGTCCACTACCGCAAGCTGATGAAGCAGCTCATGGGAGAGCAGGCCGAGGTCTCGGAGATCGTCGAGGACATTAACAACTTAATCAAGGTGACGGATGACATCTACTACGCCCGGGTCTATGCCGCCGTACTCCAGGCCCTGCGCAGCGGGTCGTGGAGCCAGAGCGTCAACCACAAGCTCGCGACCATCCGCGAGACCTACCGGATGCTCTCCGAGGAGGTCAACGTCCAGCACGCCCACTTCCTCGAGTGGATCGTCATCGTCCTCATCGCGCTCGAGATCGTGCTCTTCACGCTCCCCCTCGTCCCCCACTGACCTG
>Ga0208940_1001764_pt1 | contig 21832 bp, 16 predicted proteins | sample AD_JPNNA6_MetaG_FD_184445 | JGI IMG/M metagenome (GOLD analysis project Ga0208940, IMG submission 184445) | Active sludge microbial communities of municipal wastewater-treating anaerobic digesters from Japan - AD_JPNNA6_MetaG (SPAdes) (version 2) | ecosystem: Engineered > Bioreactor > Anaerobic... | reverse complement strand
GGGCTACCCTCGCCGATGAGCAACTGGCCGCTTTCCTCGGCATCCCGCCGCTCAACGGCGAACTCTTTACCCATCAAGCGCTGGACGAGGCTTGCATCACCAACCGCGACCTGCTGACGGCCTTCATCTGCCTCGCTTTCTACGATTCCCCGCTACGCCGCGTCAACTACGCTGCCCTGGATACCGAGGAACTCGGCTCGGTGTACGAAAGTTTGCTGGATTATCACCCCGCCGTGACCTTCGATGCGGCCGGCAGGGCGCATTTTGAACTCGCTCCCGGCTCGGAACGCAAATCCACCGGCTCGTATTACACCCCGCCCCAACTGGTGAGCGAACTGGTGCGCTCGGCGCTCGACCCGGTCATCGAAGAGCGTTTGGCCCAGGCCAGAGAAGCGATGCGAGGGGAGAAGGAAGGACCCGTTCCCTCTTCCATTTCCCCTCTCGAAACAGCGCTGCTTTCCATCAAAGTCTGCGACCCGGCCTGCGGCTCCGGCCATTTCCTGCTGGCGGCCGCCCGCCGCTTGGGGAAGGAACTGGCGCGCGTCCGCACCGGCGAGGACGAACCCGCCCCGGAGCAGATGCGCGCCGCCGTCCGCGATGTGGTGGCGCACTGCATCTACGGCGTGGACAAGAATCCGCTCGCCGTGGAACTGGCGCGGGTGGCGCTCTGGCTCGAAAGTCACGCCGAGGGCAAGCCGCTGACTTTCCTGGAACACCGCCTCAAGTGCGGCGATTCGCTGGTGGGCGTTTTCGATTTGAGCGTCCTCGAAGCCGGCCTGCCCGACGAGGCCTTTGCGCCGCTGGCGGGCGATGACAAAAAACTGGCTGCCAGCCTGAAGCGCCAGAACCAGGCCGAGCGCGAGGGGCAGTTGACCCTCTTTGACCGGCATTTCGACTTCGATTTGAGCGCCGCCGTCCACCTTGGAGAGGAACTTGACGCCATTCCGGACGATTCGCCCGAACAGGTACGCCGCAAGCGCGCACGCTATGAAGCCCGCCAGAGCGCCCCCGATTGGCGCCGGCAAAAGGAAGCCTGCGACCTGTGGACGGCCGCGTTCTTCCAGGAATTTCGCCCGAGGGGGGTTGGGGGCGAGGGGTTTGTCACCACTGAGACGGTGCGCAACCGCCTCGCAGGACGCCCCGTCCAACCGCAGGTACTGGCGCAAGCGATTGCGCTCGCCGACGAAGGCCATTTCTTCCACTGGCCGCTCGAATTTCCGGAAGTGTTTGTTCAAGGTGGTTTTGACATAGTATTAGGAAACCCTCCATGGGACCAAATTCAATTTGACGACCGTGAATTTTTTCAGCGAACATCACCGCATATTGCGAATGCGGAAAATATGGCCCGACGCAAAGAAATGATAGAAAACCTGAAAATACGGGACGCAGATCTCTATCAACATTACAAGTCGGCTCAAAGACAAGATGATTGTTATAAAAGATTCATTCACCTTTCTGGTCGTTTTCCTCTCACAAGTTATGGAAGACTAAACTTAGCGCCACTATTTGCTGAACAGATACGCCACTTATTAAACAAGCATGGTAGAGCAGGGATAATTGTTCCCACCGGCATCGCCACGGATGCTTTTAATCAATTCTTCTTCGCCGATTTGGTCGAAAAGGGGCAAATCGTCAGCCTCTTCGACTTCGAGAACCGCGAGGGCATCTTCCCCGGCGTACATCGCAGTTACAAATTTTGTCTGCTCACCCTGTCTGGAGAACAAGAGAACGCGAGAGGCTCGTCGCCTCTCACCCTCTCCTTTTTTGCTACCCGCGCCGAACACCTGCGCGACCCGCGCCGCATTTTCAGCCTCACCCGCGCCGACATCGCCCGCATCAACCCCAACACGCGCACCCTGCCGGTCTTCCGCACCCGCCAGGATGCTGACCTGACCCGCGCCATCTACGCGCGTGTGCCGGTGCTGGTGAACGAAGCGTTGAAAGAGAATCCATGGGACGTACGTTTCAAGCTAATGTTTATGATGAATACCGATTCCCACCTCTTCCGCACGCGGCAGGAACTGGAGCGCACGGGCTGGCAATTGCAGGGTCATTGCTTCGTGCGCGGCGAAGAAACTTACCTCCCGCTCTACGAAGCCAAGATGATCTGGCACTTCGACCACCGCTTTGGCACCTACGATGGCGTGAGCGACCGCGCCAGCACGCACCTGCCCACGCCTGATGCGCGTCAGCACGCCGACCCGAACTTCCTCATCCTGCCCTGGTATTGGGTGGACGCCGCCGAAGTGCGGGCCCGCCTGGGCAAGTGGCAGCGCGGCTGGCTGCTGGGCTTCCGCGATGTCACCAATGCCACCAACGAACGCACCGCTATCTTCAGCCTCTTGCCCAGGGTGGGGGTGGGGAATAAAATACCGCTTTTGTTTTTTGAAAATGTATCAACGATTCAATTGAGTGCATTTCTTGCAAACACATCGGTAATGGTATTTGACTTTGTTGTTCGTCAAAAACTAGGTGGGATGACCATGAACTTTTTCTATGTCAGGCAGTTTCCCATCCTCCCGCCCACCGTCTACGCCGCCGGGCATCTGCATTTCATCGTTCCACGCGTCCTGGAACTCACCTGCACCGCCTGGGACCTCAAGCCCTTTGCGGACGAGGTTTGGAAGGACAGCCCGCCGGACCTGCGCGAGCAAATCCGTCAGCAATGGGAGGCCAATCGCGCCGCCACCGGCGGGCACGAGGGAGTTTTGCCCGAAAATTGCCCTCACCCCCCGTTCTCCTCGCCCCAAGCGTTGGAAGAGGGAAAAATAGGGGGAGAGGGTTTTCCCTTTCCTCCCTTCAAATGGGATGAGACGCGCCGCGCCCTGTTGCGTGCCGAACTGGACGCCTGCTACGCCCGCCTCTACGGCCTCACGCGCAAGCAACTGCGCTATATCCTCGATCCCGCCGACCTGACCGAACGCGAACTGGACGGCATCCTCGACCCCTGGGAGGAAGTGCGCGATCCGCTCGACCCGCAGGGCTATGAGCAGCGCGTCGCCGCCTCCGACTTCCCCGGCGAAACCTTCCGCGTGCTGAAGGAGAAGGAACTGCGCGAGTATGGCGAATACCGCACGCGGCGGCTCGTGTTGGAGGCGTGGGAACGGCTGGAAAACAAGCAAACTCAATATTGAACGGTTGTCCGCGATGGCGCAGGAAGTTAAGCCATCCAGTTGACATTCTCGTCAACCTCGGCGATAATGTGTGCAGAAAGTCAAACAATCCTTGACCTTTTGCACGCATCCATAATGCTATGACCGATACCCAACTCTATGCGATAGCCGAGCGTCAGGCTGGCTACTTCTCCGCCCCACAGGCGCGCCAGGCAGGGTTCTCCAAAGCCCTGCTCTCCCACCATGTCAAAAGCGGCCGCTTCCTGCGGCTACGCCGCGGCGTCTATCGCCTGGCGCACTTCCCGGAAATGCCGCACGCCGACTTGTTCATCGCCTGGCTGGCCGCCGGAGAAAAGGCGGTCGTTTCGCACGAAAGCGCCCTCCTGCTCTACGGCCTGACCGACCTGCTGCCCACCGAAATTCACCTCACCGTGCTGCGCACCGCCTCGCGCCGGTTGCCGGGCGTCCGCTTTCACACCGCCTACCTTAGCCCCGAGGAAGTCACCACCCGCCAAGGGTTGCCCGTCACCACCGTGCCGCGCACCCTCGTAGATGTGCTGCGCTCCGGCGTGGCTGAGGAATGGGTCCGCCAGGCTGTGCAGCAAGCGTTAGCGCGCGGCCTGGTCAGCGCCGCCGCGCTGCACACCGCGGCGCAACAGCGCGGAGGATACATTGTCGCTGTCATCCAATCGGCCCTGGAGGAGTCCAACGCCCTATGAAAGTAGTGCGGCTTTTCGCCGCGCGCTGGAAGACCGCCTGCGGCAGCAGGCCGTGACGTCCGGGACCTCGCTGGCGCGGTTACGCAAAATGGTGGCTTTTGAACGCTTTCTGGCCCGCCTGGTTACCGCCCAACCGGAAGCCTGGGTACTTACTGCCCGAGCGCGCCCGCACCACGCAGGATATTGACCTGCTCTTGCGTCAGTCTTTGCCGGTGCGGGACGTTCACCGCGTCCTGGTCGCCGGGGTTTTGCGCGATTTGGGCGATTGGTTCACCTTTGAGGTGGCGCGCCCGGAGCAACCGGCCGATTTGCGTTTCCCTGTGCAGAGCTTGCTTGATGGGCGGTTGTTTGAGGCGTTTCATGTGGATGCAGGCATTGGCGACCCGCTCATTGAAGCTGCCGACTTGCTAACCGCCCCGCCCTTGCTGGCCTTCGCGGGGATTGCGCCAGTGACCATACCGGCGTATCCGCTCTCGCAGCAGATTGCCGAAAAAGTCCATGCGCTCACCCGCCTGTATATCTCTGGCGAAAGCAGCCGGGTGCGCGACTGGGTGGATATTCTGTTGATGGCGCACTGGGGAGGTCTGCGTGCCGGGACGTTGCGCCAGGCTCTGCAAGCCACCTTCGCAAAACGCGGCACTCATCCCCTGCCGCAACGGATGCCGTCCCCACCGGCTTCCTGGTCGCTCCCCTTTCGCCGCCTGTGTGAACAGACGGGTCTGGAATACCCATCTCTCGCTGCAGCTACTCAAGCACTACAGCGCTTTCTCGACCCGCTGTTGAGCGGCGAATGTGGTGAAGTCTGGAATCCCATCCGCTGGGAATGGGAATAATCTGGAGGTTGCTCTATGACCATCTTTGACTTGCATACTGCCGTCCTGGCCGATTACCGCGACTTCGTGCGCTCCTTCATCCTCATCGCCGATGAGCGCATCCGCCGGTTCGTGGACCGCGCGCTGGATGAAGAGGCGCACCTGTGGCCCGACTTCCTGCTCCAGGTCAGCCCCTCCTACGGGCGCGGACCGACGGTGGACGAGCTGGCCGCTCGCGGCGACCTGCACCCCGAGACGGCGCGCCTCTTTCGCACCCCTGCCGGCGCCCCCCTGCGCCTGTACCGCCACCAACTCCAGGCCCTGGAACAAGCCCGCCGGGGCGCCAGCTACGTCGTCACCAGCGGCACTGGCTCCGGCAAAAGCCTCGCCTACTTCCTCCCCATAGCCGATTTCATCCTGCGCCAGGGCGGGCTGCCCGACCGCACCCTCGCCCTCATCGTCTACCCCATGAACGCCCTGGTCAACTCCCAGGTGCAGGCGCTGGAAACATTCCAGGCCGGCTACAAACAGCGCACCGGCCGGCCCTGTCCCCTCACCTTTGCCCGCTACACCGGCGAGACGAATGAAGAGGCGCGGCAAGCGCTGCGCCAGCATCCCCCGCATCTCCTCCTCACCAACTACATGATGGCCGAACTGATGCTCGTCCGGCCCGAAGACCAGCGCTTCCTGGATACCGCTGGCGGCGGGCTGCGCTACCTGGTCTTTGACGAGCTGCACACCTATCGCGGGCGGCAGGGCGCGGACGTCGCCCTGCTCATCCGGCGCCTCAAAGAGCGCGCCGCCGCGCCCGAAATCATCCACATCGGTACCTCGGCCACCATGGTCGCGGAACGGGAGGTCACGCCTCAGGGACGGCGGCAGGCCGTGGCCGACTTTGCCAGCCGCCTGTTCGGGCATCCCTTTGACCCCGCGGACATCATTGAGGAGACCCTCAGCCCCTTCACGCAGGGCGGTCCGCCCACGGCGGAAGAATTGCGAGTGGTGCTCTCCAGACAAGAAACTGAGAGCTCTCGGCCATTTACACTCTCAGACTTCCAGACTCACCCTCTCTCCCGCTGGCTGGAACAGACCTTTGGCCTCGAGCCCGAAAACGGCGGGTATCGGCGGCGCGTCCCCCAGACCCTGCCCGCTGCGGCGCAACAGCTGGCGACCGAAACCGGTCTCGCTCCAGAGGATTGTGAACACGCCCTGCGCGCCTGGCTGACCCTGGGCGGCAGCCTGGAACGGGAAGACGGCGGGCGCGCCCTGGCTTTCAAACTCCACCAGTTTATCGGCCAGGGGCGGGCTCTCTATGCCACCCTCGAGCCGCCGGACCGCCGGGAATTCAGCCTGGCGGGCCAGCTGCGCGCCGACGCAACGCGGCTGTTCCTGCCCCTCAAATTCTGTCGCCAGTGCGGGCAGGAGTACTACCATGTCCTGCGCGTGGAGGATCACATCTGGCCCCATCCCATCGGCGGCTTTGAACTGGATGCAGATCAGACTTCCGGCTACTTGACTTTTGCCCCCGACTGGAACGAAGAGCTGCTGCCCGAAGAATGGCGCGAAGCCAATGGGCGGGTCAGGCGCGATGTCCGCGAGCGCGTCCCCACCCGGGTCTGGGTAAGCCCGGACGGGACCCTCTCCGAAACCCCTCGCTCCGACGCCACGCCGCTGTGGTATCAGCCGGCGCCTTTTGCGCTCTGCCTGCACTGCGGCGAATTCTACACCCGCCGGGAGGACGAGTTCCGCAAACTGGCCTCCCTTTCCAGCGAAGCGCGTTCCAGCGCCACCACCGTAATGGCGACGGCGCTGCTCCGGCACGCCGCCCGCAGCCAGGCCGCGCGCGACAAATTGCTCACCTTCACCGATAATCGCCAGGACGCCTCGCTCCAGGCCGGCCATTTCAACGACTTCATCCAGCTGGCCGTGCTGCGCTCGGCGCTGGTCTCCGCCTTGCAGACTGAGGGGACGCTGACCCCGGACCTGGTGGCGCCGCAGGTAGTGGCGGCGTTGCAAGCCAGCCTCACCCTGCGCGATATCGCCCGCAACCCGGAGCTGGCGCCGGACACTGCCGCCGCCGCCGATGTCTGGCGAGTCTTCACCGCCCTGACCGAATACCGTCTCTACGCTGACTTACGCCGGGGCTGGCGCGTTATCCAGCCCAACCTGGAAGAGCTCGGCCTGTTGCACATCGGCTATCGCGGCCTGGCAGAACTTTGTCAGGATGCCGGCGCCTGGAACTTCCATCCAGCGCTGGCAGCTCAAAGTCCAGCAGGCCGCATCACGCTCCTGCGTCCGCTGCTGGACCAGTTCCGCCGCAAGCTGGCGATCAATGCGCTCGTGCTGCAAGAGTCCGAACAGCCGCTGCTGCTGCGACGCTGCGAGCAACAGCTGAACGATACCTGGGGCCTGGATGGCGAAGGCGTCGAACTGCGCCCGGCGCCCTGCTTCCTCCTCAAAGGAGAGTCCGCCCGGTGGGTGGAGGGCTTCAGTCTGGGCGCGCGCAGCGCCATCGGCCGGCATTTGCGTCGGCAGCTGACGCTGGAGAGTGCCGCTTACCGCCCGGTGCTGGAGCAATTGCTCAACTGCTTGCTCGCCCACGGGCTGCTGGTGCGGTTGACGCCGGTAGATGATCACCAGCGCTTCCAGCTGGACTCCGCCTGTCTGTTGTGGGAAGTCGGCGATGACGCGCCGCCGCCGCTGGACCCGCTCTACACCCGTCGCGCCGTGGCCGAGGCGTACACTGCCAGCCGGCGACCGGTCAACACCTTCTTCCAACGCTTCTACCGGGAAACCGCGGCAGAACTCGCCGGTTTGGAAGCGCGCGAACACACCGCTCAGGTGGTCGCCCCAGGCGAGCGCGAACGCCGGGAACGCCGCTTCCGGTGGGAGGAGCGCGACGAGACCAAAGAGCGGGAACTGGGCCGCCGCCTGCCCTACCTGGTCTGCTCGCCCACGATGGAACTGGGCATTGATATCGCCGATTTAGATATGGTGCATCTGCGCAACGTCCCGCCCACGCCGGCCAATTACGCGCAGCGCAGCGGACGCGCCGGACGGCAGGGACAGGCCGGCCTGATTTTCACCTATTGTGGGGCGCTCAACCCCCATGACCAGTATTTCTTCCAGCATCGGGAAGAGATGGTCGCGGGCAGCGTCCATCCCCCCCGGCTGGACCTCACCAACGAAAGCCTGCTCCGCGCTCATCTGCACGCCCTCTGGCTGGCCGAAGTACGGCTCCCGCTAGGGCAATCGGTGGAGGGGATCCTGGATACCGTTCAGGACGCTTTGCCCCTGCGCGAGCAGGCGGCGGCGGCCATTCATCTAAACCCCGCCGCCCAGCAACAGTTGCGGCAGCGGATGCGGGCGGTGCTACAGCACGACGCTGCCCTGTTAGCCGCAGCGCCCTGGTTCACCGAGGCCTGGCTTGATCAAGTGTTGGCGGAAGCGGCGGCGGACTTTGACCGCGCTTTTGACCGCTGGCGGGAGCTATATCGCGCCGCCACGCGCCAGTTGCTGACCGCGCAGCAGGCGCTGCTACAAGCACGCCGGGCCGAGGACCAGCAACAGGCCAATCGCCTGCAACAAGAAGCCCTGCGGCAGCGCAACCTCCTGCTACAAATCGGCGTCCAGCGCGAAGAGAGTGACTTCTACCCCTACCGGTACCTGGCCAGCGAGGGGTTTCTGCCCGGCTACAACTTTCCGGCGCTACCGTTGCGGGCCTGGGTGCCGCGCGGCGAAGGGGAATTCATCCCCCGCCCCCGCGAGCTGGCGCTGCGGGAATTCGCGCCGGGCAACATCCTCTATCACGAAGGCGCCAAGTGGGAAGTGGTGGCTTTTCAAGCGCCGCCCGGCGGATTGGATGAACGACGCCGGCAACAGCGCTTCTGCTACACCTGTGGGGCCTTTTGCGAGCCGGCCTTTGACCTGTGCCCGGCCTGCCATACCCGTTTTGATGGCGAGAACAGCCTGCTCGTCTCCCTGCTGGACATGCCCAACGTCAAGACCCGGCGCCGCGAGCGCATCACCTCAGACGAGGAAGAACGCCGTCGGCGCGGCTACAGCATCCAAACCTTCTATCAATTCTCTCCTGCTCTCGACGGCAGCGCTCGCGTGCAACCGGCCGACGTCATCGTCCAGGGGCAGCCCCTTTTTCACCTGCTCTATGCGCCGGCCGCCACGCTCTTGCGCGTCAATCATGGCTGGCGCACCGCGCGCACACCGGGGTTCGTCGTGGATTTTGAAAGCGGGGAGCTGGTCACAGAAACAGCGTCGCCCCCCCGGCCCACGGCGCGCCCGCAGCGACTGGAAAACGTGCGCCTGGCGGTGCAGGAGACTCAAAACCTGCTGCTCTTGCAACTCGTGCCGCCCGACCTGTTCGCTGACGCGGCTTTCACCGTGACCTTGCAATATGCGCTGCAGCGTGGCATGGAGCAGGTCTATCAGCTGGAGGAGAACGAACTGGCGGCAGAGCGCATAGGCCGCGGTGAGCACCGCGCCCTCCTCTTCTACGAGACTTCCGAAGGGGGCAGCGGCGTGCTGCGCCGCTTGCTGGAGGAGACTGACGCGCTGGCCCAAATCGCTCAGGCGGCGCTAGCGCGGTTGCACTACACGGCCGACGGCGCTGACCTCAAACCAGAATGTATCGCCGCCTGTTATGAGTGCCTGCTGAGCTACAGCAATCAGCTGGACGCCCTCAACCTGGACCGACGCCAGGTGCGGGAACTGTTGGTGGCGTTGACGCACGCGCGCACCTTCCCCCGCAGCGCTGGCCGCACCTGGGAGGAACAGCTGGCCTGGCTCCAGGCGCTCACCGACGTCCGCTCCGGCCTGGAACGGCGCTTCCTGGAGGCGCTGGCGGCGGGCGGCTATCGCCTGCCGGATGACGCGCAACACGCCATCCTTGAACCACGCTGCAACGCCGACTTCTTCTATGCGCCCCACACCTGCGTCTTCTGCGATGGGGCGGTCCATGATACTGTCGAGCAGCATCAGCGCGACGCTAACCTGCGCCACGCTTTACAGGCCCGGGGGTACCGCGTCATCGTCATCCGCTACGACCGCGACCTGGCAGCGCAGCTCCAGGAGCATCCCGAGGTGTTTGGCGGGGGATGAGGAAATAAAAGTTGTGAGCCGTGACTACGACAGCTCTCGACTCACGGCTCACTGATCTCTATTTTACGCCCCGGTGTTCCCTAAAATGATGATGCTACCGAAGCGTGAGCCTGGCGGAACGTCGTCGTAGCCCGGTGGGCGGTGGCGGTGCACGGTGGAGAGGCTGATGTGAGCCAGTTGCGCGCGCAGCGTGGGGGTGAGTAGCAATTCCCCATGGGCTGCCAGATACTCCGCTGGGGTCACCAATTGCGGGTGCCGGCGTTCGGCACAGACGTAATCGAGACTCTCGGCAATCACCGCCAGGGCCGCTTGCACCTCCGGGCCATACGTAGTGCTGCGTTCCGTGGAGCGCGGATGGCGTTGCAAATCTCCGCCAGGTTGCCGTAGTACGCTCTTGCGATGGAGCCCGGTGACGGCCACCCTTTGATCCAACAAGGCGGTCCTGGTCTGGCGATCGGCTTGTTGGTACCGGGCACGCATGATGCGCAAATACTTCAAGCATTTGTCCAAAGTCAGCTGTTCTATTCCTGTTTTCATGTCTACCTCCGGTAACGTTTTCTTTTGGGAGAATCAGTCCCCCTTCGGTAACACTTTACCTGAGAGAATACGCCTAGTTGACAGAGGTGCAAAGCTATGCTAGACTATTATAGCATATATGCTATAATCAACAGGTTGTATGATACACAGGGCGAAACATGAACATCGAATACTACGAAAAGCCGAATGGTCGTTGCCCTGTCCAAGAGTTCATTCGAGACTTGCCGGCAATGGAACGGGTACGGGTGATGAATGCGATTGAGAGGCTACAGGAGTATGGTCTGGAGTTGGAACGCCCTCATGTTGCTACACTGCGCGATGACATTCGCGAATTGCGAGTCAGGACACAGCATGGGCAGTACCGCGTCTTGCACTTCATCGCCTATCGCGATACAGCAGTACTTCTGCACGCAATCACGAAGAAGAGTGATAAAGTTCCGGATGCCGCTATAGACAAAGCCATCGAATACAAAACTGACTATGAGAATCAACACCGACAAGCAAGGACGCTACCATGAAACACGAAGATTTCCTCAAAGAACTCCGGCAAGACCCGGAATACAGCACAGCGGAAGCAGAACTCAAGCCGCTTCTGGATATTGCCAATACTGTTCTACGCCTGCGCCTGGCAAAGGGTTGGTCACAAGCGGAGCTGGCGCGCCGGGTGGGAACCAGGCAAGCCAACATCTCGAAACTGGAAAACGGTCTGGCTAATCCCACAGTTGACTTCCTGCGCCGTGTGGCAAAGGCCCTGGAGACAGACTTCAACGTTCAGTTTGGGCCAAAAGCGCTTATTGAAACCAAGGCTGTGATCCACGTAGAAATCCGCACCGTTCAGCCTGAAAAGTTGTGGGGCAGTCAACGCTCCCAGACTCAAACAAAGGGCGGTTGGGCTGGCTTTGCTACGGCGCCGGCGTGTACCACGCCGGCAGATCCACACCAGGCAGCTTAAGGAGACTCATGGAACCAGAAGTCCTCTATCCTTTGCAATTGCTGGATGTGCGGCTCTACACTGTAACGCTCGAACGTTTCGCTCCAGAAGAACCTGCCACCGAATCAGACCAAGAACAGAGCACGGGCGCCCCTTTTCTGGGCATCAATATCGAGATTATCCGTCATGCAGAGCACCGGCAACTCTCGGTTTTTCTGACGCTTGAACTCAAAGGCCCTGATGGTAAAGCGCCTGAGTTCCGTCTGCATTTTGTGATTGAGGGACTGTTTGAAGCGCAATGCGATTTCGATGCCATAGATGCCGCTACGTGGGAGGAATTTGAGCGCACCTCGGCTATCACCCTGTTATGGCCCTATGCGCGGGAATACACGCATAGTTTTGCCCGGCGGATGCGTGCGGATCTGCCGGTATTGCCCACGCTGCACCGGTTACAGATCAGGAAAGCCACAGAGTCCGCTCCAACCCTTGAAGAATTGCCCTGAGTCACGCTCCTGCGTGATAGGCAGTAATTTGCCGTTATTGTCAGAACACCAGGTGTCATGACATGAACCTGCTCACCCTATCCACCTACGTCGCCGACCAGAGCCGGGCAGCGGCGGACAAGCGCCAGTCTGACGATGATATCGCCATGAGGCGCTATACAGATGGTGCAGTGCAGGTGGGCGGCAACGTCGGCGGAGATGTGGTGACGGGGACCAAAATCGAGACCGGCGGCGGCGATTTCACCGGGCGCGATCGGGTGCCATCAGAAGCACAACCGCACCGCGAATCACCTCCCGCCCCGGCGGTGGATCTGCCTGCCCTCCGCGCCCGGCTGCAGCGCCTGGATGCGGTGGACATCGAATCCCTGTGCCTGGATCACTTCCCGGCCGTCTACGAAAAATTCACGCGAGGCTTGCAGCGCGGCGAGATGATCAACCTGCTGCTGGATCATTGCCGCCGAAATCCAGAGGCTGCCGCTCGGCTGGCGCAGCTTCTGCCGTAGCCGCGATTTCAAATCGCGCGCATTTTGCTACCCGGAGGCCCGTATGCCCGATGCTTCCCGCCTTCTCGCTTTTCCGTTTTTCCGTTTTTCGCCCCCCTTGCCAACATCACCCTTTCCGGATAAAATTAACCATAGAAATAGTTATATGTACACAATCTTATCCAAGGGGGTGTTATGAGCGCCACAGAGACGACCCAGGCAGCGCTGGAGATCTTTCGGCAACACGGTATCCTCTGCACCTCCGAAGCGTTGGCTCTGGGCATCCATCCCCGCACGCTCTACGCGCTACGCGACGCAGGTGCGCTGGAGCGCCTGGCGCGGGGACTCTATCGCCTGGCGGAGCTGCCGCCCCTCGCCCATCCCGACCTGGTCACCGTAGCCCTCAAGATACCCGGCGGGGTGATTTGCCTTGTCTCGGCGCTGGCTTTCCATGAATTGACCACACAGATTCCCCATGCGGTGGATGTCGCCGTGCAGCAGGGGAGCCAGCGCCCCCGGTTGGAGTATCCGCCTTTGCGAGTGTTCCGCTTCTCCGGCGTCGCCTGGACAGAGGGCGTTGAAACGGTTGTGCTCGACGGTGTGCCGGTGCGCATCACCAATCCGGCCAAGAGCGTGGCGGATAGCTTCAAGTACCGGCGCAAACTGGGGCTGGATCTCGCCCTCGAAGCCCTCAAAGCCTATCGTGAGCACGTTACCTTCGATGTGACCACGCTGCTGCACTATGCCCGCATCTGCCGGGTCGAAGAGGTGCTCAAACCCTATTTAGAGGCGCTGCTGTGACCGCTAACCTGTCCGCTTCCGTCCACCAACAGTTGCTGAACCGCGCTCGCGCTGAGCAGCGGCCCTTCAATGAATTGTTGCACTACTTCGCGCTGGAACGCTTTCTCTACCGACTGGGCTGTTCGCCATATACTGAGCGCTTCGTCCTGAAAGGGGCGTTGATGTTCACGGCCTGGCAGGTGCAGTTTCCCCGCCCTACGCGCGATATTGATCTACTAGGGCGGCTGGACAACGCCGTGGAGCAGGTAGTGAACGCAGTCCGCGCCATTTGCGAGCAGCCGGTGGCGGCGGATGGGTTGCGCTTCGCCGCAGAGACCGTCGTTGGTGAGCGCATCATCGAGGCGGCGGACTATGCCGGTGTGCGAGTGCGGTTCACAGCCTATCTGGAGCAGGCGCGCATCCCGATGCAGCTGGATGTGGGATTCGGAGACGCAGTCGTGCCTGCTCCCGTCCTCGTCAGCCTGCCCACCTTGTTGGACTTCCCCGCGCCTGAAGTGCGCGGCTATACCCGCGAGAGCGTCATTGCCGAGAAACTGCAGAGCATGGTGCGGTTGGGCGAAATCAACAGCCGCATGAAGGATTTCTTTGACATCTGGCTATTGGCACAGCGTTTCGAGTTTGAGGGATGGACGTTGGCGGAAGCCATTCAGGAAACATTCTCGCGCCGCGAGACGGAGTTGACGGCTACGCCAATCGCCTGGGATTCGCGATTTACCGGCAACCCTGATAAACAAGCGCAGTGGCGAGCATTTTTGCGCCGTTACCGGTTGGATCAAGATGCCACCGTTCCTCCAACCCTACCCCAGGTGGTTGAGCCGCTGGTTGTTTTCCTGCGCCCGGTGCTGCAAGCCCTGCTCGAGAAGCAACCATTCGATGGCCATTGGTCGCCCGGGGGACCATGGGCCACGCCTTAACAGGGTATTCTGGCAGAAGAGGCAGTCGTGGTATCAGAAACTCCGGTGCTAACTACCTGCCGCTTTCTCGCCAGGGCTGCTTCTGCACAGCCCTATCGCTCTCTCGCTTCTCGCTTTCTCGCTTTTTCGCTAACTCAATAATTTCTCAGGAGGCATTCAATGGATCCAATCACAGTCGCAACCGGTGTGTTGACCGTATTGACCCCGTTTCTGGTGGAAGGGGGCAAAGCCGCGGCCAGGAAGGCGGGCGAAACGCTCTGGGCTGCGCTGGAGAAGCGCTTCAAAGGTAATCCCGCGGCAGAGACGGCGCTGGTAGATCTCAAAGCCACGCCAGAAGACGCCGATAACCAGGCCGCGCTGCGCAAGGAAATCCGCAAACTGGCCGAGGCCGATGCCGCATTCAAGGCGGAGCTGGAAAAACTGCTCGCCGCCGCTGAAGCGGAAGCGCCGGGCACTGTTTATAGTGCCATCCTCACAAGAGACGGCGCGATTGCTCAGGGAACAGGTGCCACAGCTCTCGGCGCGGGCGCGGTGCAGATAGGCGGCAGCGTCGGCGGGGATGTGGTGACGGGCAACAAGACCGCCGCGCCCGCTTTCGATCAGCGTGGGCAACACGTACAAGAGCAGACCAACGTCGCGGGCGATTTGATCAAGAAATAACCGAAGACGGATAACCGTCCGTGTAGCCGCGAAATCCATTTCGCGTTCCGGGAGCGCGCGATGGCGAAATCTCGTCTGGGGAGGAGTCTATGAAAACATGCCCACAATGTAAGACACAGCTGCCTGATGAAGCCCGCTTCTGCCTGGCGTGCGGCGCTGCGCAGAACGGCGCGGCAACATCCGCCGCTGTCCGCGATGGCGCCGTCGCGGTCGGTGCGGGCACCACGGCGCTGGGCGCGGGAGCGGTGCAGGCTCATGATGTCGGTGGGGATGTGGTAACGGGAACCAAGACCGAGACCCATTACCACGGCTCTCCCGGCAGCGACCCCGCCGAACTGGAAGCGGCCTATCTCCATCACCTGCTGGAGACTGCCGGGCAGCTCTCCCTGAGTGGCATTGACCCCAAAGTCGCCAGTGAGGCCGAAGCGCGGCTGGAATTGAGTGCGGTCTACACAGCGCTCTTGACCCTCACGCCGGAAGAGTGCGAACGGCTGAACACCAAACGCGATTGCCCCCCAGAGGCGTTGGAGCGGGGCGCGGGCAAGCGCCTCTCCGTGGTGGCGCAACTGGAGCGTCACCCACGCCTGGTGTTGCTGGGCGAGCCTGGCAGCGGCAAGAGCACGTTCGTGAGCTTCGTGGCGCTCTGCCTGGCGGGCGAGCGGTTGGGTCGTGCGGATATCAATCTGGGCCGGCTCACCGAGCCGCTACCCAGAGAAAAGAATGACACGAGAGACCCTGCGCCGCAACCCTGGACGCATGGCGCGCTACTGCCCGTGCGGGTGGTGCTGCGCGACTTCGCCGCACGCGGGTTGCCGCCCGCTGGGGAGCGAGCCACGGCAAAACACTTGTGGGACTTCATCGTTGCGGAATTGGAAGCCGCGGCCCTGGACGCGTACGCCCCACATCTGGCACAGACTTTACAGCGGGAGGGTGGACTGCTCCTGCTCGATGGCCTGGATGAGGTACCCGAAGCCGCGCGGCGGCGCGAGCAACTCAAGCAGGCCGTGGAGGACTTCGCGGCGACCTTCCGCAAGGTGCGGGTGTTGGTCACCAGCCGTACCTACGCCTACCAGCAGCAGGAATGGCGGTTGCGTGATTTCGCCGAGGCCGTACTGGCTCCCTTCACGCCAGGGCAGATCGCGCACTTTGTAGCGCGGTGGTATCAATACATCGCGCGCTTGCGCGGTCTGCATTCCGCCGATGCAGAAGGTCGGGCGGAACTCCTGCGGCGGGCCATCTTCGCCAGCGACCGGTTGCAAGCCCTGGCGGAACGCCCGCTGCTGCTCACCTTGATGGCTTCCCTGCACGCCTGGCGCGGCGGGAGTCTGCCGGAAAAGCGCGAAGAACTGTATGCCGACACGGTAGATTTGCTGCTCGATTGGTGGGAGCGTCCCAAGGTGGTGCGTGAAAAAGACCAGGTTATCGTGCAGCAGCCCAGTCTGGCGGAGTGGCTGAAGATCGAGCGCGATGCCGTGCGCACGCTGCTGGAGCAGCTGGCTTTTGCGGCGCACGCGGGGCAACCGGACCTGGTGGGTACGGCGGACATCCCCGAAGGCGACTTGCTAAGCGGCTTGCTGCGTTTGAGCCGTAACCCCGAGGTGAAGCCGGCGCGGTTGGTAGAATATCTAAGCCAGCGAGCGGGGCTGCTTCTGCCACGCGGTGAGGGCGTGTATACCTTCCCGCACCGGACGTTTCAGGAGTATCTGGCAGCGTGTCATCTGACCGATCACGAGTATCCGGACAAAGTGGCAGAACTGGCGCGGGACGAGCCGAATCGCTGGCGTGAAGCCGCGCTGCTGGCTGGGGCTAAGGCGGCGCGGGGCACAGCCTCGGCCGTGTGGTCATTGGTAGAAGCGCTCTGCTATAAGGATTTTGCACCCGGGGCAACCTTACCAGAAGCAGACGCCTACGGCGCGCTGTTGGCGGGGCAGGCATTAGTCGAAAACGCCGCGCTGGGAGAGATCAGCCCGCGCAACCAACCAAAGGCGCGGCGCGTGCAAGTACACCTGGCCCGTTTACTGGAAACGGGGGGCCTCAATGCCGTGGAACGGGTGCAAGCCGGGGTCTTGCTGGCACATTTGGGCGACCCGCGCCCCGGAGTGGGGTTGGGGGTGAACGGGCTACCGGCTCTGGTATGGTGTGAAATTCCCGCCGGGCTGTTCCTGATGGGCAGCAGTGATGATGACGAAAATGCCTGGGGTGACGAAAAACCGCAGCATACGGTTAAGATCCCGATGTCGTACTACATCAGCCGTTATCCGGTGACGCAGACACAGTACGCGGCTTTTGTGAAAGCGGGTGGGTACACAGAGCGGCGCTATTGGACTGACGCCGGTTGGCAACGCAAGGAACGTGAAGATTGGGCTGGCCCAGAGTGCTACGGCACACCGTTCGATCTACCGAACCATCCAGTGGTTGGGGTGAGCTGGTATGAGGCAGTGGCTTTTTGCCGGTGGCTGGAAGAACAGTTGAAAGCTGTGAATTCAAAGTTTCAGGTTTGGAAGGCAGGTCAGCTAACAACCATAAGCGTGTCGCCTGGGGCCTTCAATGTGCGACTTCCCGGTGAGCCAGAGTGGGAAAAAGCGGCGCGAGGCGAGGATGGGCGACGGTATCCCTGGGGAAATGATATGGATGCTGAGCGGGTGAACTATGAGGACACGGGCATCGGCGCAACCAGCGCTGTAGGGGCATTTCCGGGTGGAGCGAGTCTTTACGGCGTGTTGGATCTGAGCGGCAATGTGTGGGAGTGGTGTAGAACTAAATGGGAAGATAACTACAGGCAGTACCAAAATGATGTTGATCCCGCAGGTGATGCGCGCCGGGTGGTGCGGGGCGGGGCGTTCTACCTTAATGAAAGGCTCGTCCGGTGCGCCTTCCGCGACTTCAGGTTTCCTGACGACCGCAGCTGGAATCAGGGTTTTCGGGTGGTGCTGTCCCTATCCACTCTGTAATCTGACCCTCTGGCCTCTGATGCTTTGGGTCTCTGAACTCTGAGGGGGGTTTGTCCCCGGCTTCGCTGGGGAGGCTTCGCGCGGGGGAGCCTTCCCCCCAACATCTCCCCGCGAAGCGGGTCGCTACAAATGCGTTTTTGGGAGAAATGACTCATGCGATATGTTGACGTGAGTTTGGCCGATTTTCGCGGAGGCAGCTACAGATGAGCCAGGTAGCGGATCCCATGGTCATCTTCACCCGCACGTTTGACTTTCTGGCGTGGCTGGTGCCGATGACCAATCATTTTCCCCGCGCGCAACGGTTCACCGTCACCCAGCGACTGCTCGATGCCGCGCTCGACCTGCGCGAACACACGGAGGTTGCCAATCTCCGCAAAGGGCAGGCGCGGCTGAGACTGACTGCACACCCCGGCGCACATCCTCGCCCGGTGACCGAAGGTATCCCCTTCCTCGGATTTGTCCTCTACCCGGACCGCCGCCGACTCAAGCGGCGGAAGGGCATTCACTTCCGCCAGCGCTTTATCGCGCGCGTGCGGCAGTATCAGGCGGGCGAGATTTCGCTGGACGATCTCACCGCATCAGTGCGGGGCTGGATTAACCATGTGCACTATGCCAACACCAGGGGATTGCGTAAAGCCATGCTTCGCAGTATCATCATTACACCACCTCAGGAGGTCAGGCATGACCGACGTTGAACGCGTGCAAACCGAGTTAGCCAGAATCGAGCAAGCCATTGCGGCAGTGCGTGCCGCATTAAGTGGACCAGCATTAGAGGTCACATTAGCGTCATTGTTAGAGCAGCGCGCCACATTGCTGGCGCAAGTTCATGATGGCGCGATCGCCCAGGGTGCAGGCGCGGTGCAGATAGGCGGCAGCGTTGGCGGGGACGTAGTGACGGGCAATAAGACTGCCGCGCCTGCTTTCGATCAACGCGGGCAACGCGTACAAAAACAGACCAACGTCGCGGGCGACAACATTACCATCAACCCCGACCCCGCACAGGCTGCCGCAGAGCGCGCGCGCGAGCGCTACCTGCAACGGCTACACCATCAGTGCAATGTGCTGCCCCTGGCGGCGATGGGCGGCGACGAAGGCGTGGGCGAGGAACTCTCGCTCGAAAAGGTCTATGTAGCATTGGATACGACGACCCGAATGCCGCTCACTGCAAAGGAGAAAAAAGGCGCGTCGGGAACGGTTTACCCTGGGTGAACGTGAAGACACACGCCCCCTCACGGCGCTGGAAGCGGCGACACAGGAACGGCGGTTGGCGCTACTGGGTGATCCTGGCGGCGGTAAATCCACCTTCGTCCGGCAGTTGGCGGCGCAGACCGCGGCAGCCGCCCTCACCGGAAAGGTCCCCTTCCCCAACTGGGAAGCAGGATTGATTCCGGTATTGATCACCCTGCGGGAATTGGCGCCCCGCCTGGCAGCGGTGGAACTCAAAGGCCTTGCCGAAGCCGAGCAGGAAGCGCGCTTGCGCGAGGCCATCCGCGAACATCTCACGACAACGTTGACCGAATGCAAGGCTGGCGAGTGGGATACCTGCCTGGAAGACGAATTGCTCTCCGGCAACCTGCTGCTGATCCTGGATGGCCTGGATGAAGTGCCCGAACACACGCGCGGGCGCGTGCGGCGCGCGGTGGGGGCGCTGTTGCAGGCCTATGGCAGGCTCCAGCGGGTCATCGTCACCTGCCGGGTGCGCTCGTACACCGGTACAGCGGTATTGCCGGGCTTCACCCCCCACACCCTGGCGGCTTTCGATGAGGACAAAATCCGCGCCTTTGTGCAGGGGTGGTATCAGGCGCAGGAGCAGCTGGGCCGCGTCACAGCCGCTGTGGCGGCAGAGCGTAGCCGCAATTTGCAGCGCGCGGCGTTGAGCAGGGACCTGCGCCCCCTGGCAGGCAATCCCATGTTGCTCACCACCATGGCATTGATCCACCAGAAGGAAGTGGGCTTGCCCAAGGAGCGCGTGCGCCTGTATAGCCTCGCGGTGCAGGTGCTCCTCACCCGGTGGCAGCAGCGAAAGGGGTTGGCGGTATCGCCGGAACTTGGCGCCGTGCTGAGCGACGATCTCAAATTGCGGGCGTTGCTGGAGCGCCTGGCGTATGAGGCGCATTCACGGCAGGCGGGCAAGCGGCGCGGCGGCGACCTGGCGCGCAAGGACCTGCTGGAGATTTTGGAGGCCCCGGCGTATCTGGGCCAGGTGAGCCTGGCAGCCGAGTTCCTGGACTACGTAGATCAACGCGCGGGCTTGCTGGTGGGGCAAGGCGGCGCCGGTGATGAGCAGGTCCCCAAAACCTACGCTTTCCCGCATCGCACGTTTCAGGAGTATCTGGCGGGCTGTTACCTGGTGAGTGGACGCAGCGCCGAGCGCGAATACTGGCGGCTGGCGGAGCAGCCCGAAGCCTGGACGCTGGCGGCGCCTTTGGGGGCGGAGGAATTGTACTACAACCGCCGCAACACCGAGAAGGTGCTCGATCTGGCTTATGCCCTGGCGCCGGAACAGGAACCAGGCTCGCGGCGCGAGTGGCAGGCGCTGCTCTGGTCCGCGCAAATGGCGGCAGTGTTGGGAGCGGAAGCCATCCGGCAGGATACCGCCCGTCCCGATGGCGGCGCGGTCTATCTGAAACGCTTACTGCAGCGATTGGTGCAGGGCGTGGCGCGCTGCCCGCTGCCCGCTCTGGGACGGGCGGAATTGGGCAACGCCCTGGCAAAGTTAGTCGACCCGCGCCCCGGTGTGGGATGCCTGCAGCAGATTCCAGATATTGTCTGGTGCGAGATTCCCGCCGGACCGTTCCTGATGGGCAGCGATAAAGCACGCGACGGCGCCGCAGGTAGTGATGAACAGCCGCAACACAAGGTGACGTTGCCCCTGTACTACATCAGCCGTTATCCCGTGACGGTCGCGCAATTCGATGCCTTTGTCCAGGCGGGAGGCTACACGGAGGCCCGCTATTGGCCCGAAGCGCAAGCGGCAAATCGCTGGCAAGGCACTGGAATCCGCGATTATGATGATGACGAACTACGGAGTGCGCCCGTAGATTATGGCGCGCCATTCAACCTGCCCAATCATCCGGTCGTCGGGATCACCTGGTACGAAGCCCTGGCGTTCTGCCGGTGGCTGGAAGAGCTGTTGCAGGCTGCGGGCTCAGGGATGCAGTTGTGGCAAGCAAACCGGCTGACAAGCGTGGACTTATCTCCGGGAACTTTCAAGGTGCGACTGCCCTCAGAGGCCGAATGGGAGAAGGCAGCACGGGGCGGGTTGGAAATTCCCTGGGGAGAGGCGGGCCTGCAACGCGAAAACCCCGACCCTGCGCGGCGCTATCCCTGGGGGCAAAAACCGGACCCAGAGTTGGCCAACTTCGACGAGACGCGCATAGAGGCGAGCAGCACGGTGGGCTGCTTCCCGGATGGCGCGAGTCCGTATGGGGTAGAGGACCTGAGCGGCAATGTGTGGGAATGGACGCGGAGCAATTGGAAGGATTATCCATATCGAGTGGCTGACGGGCGAGAAGATTTGACTGCCGGGGATTATACGGCCCGGGGGGTGCGGGGCGGGGCGTTCTACAATAATGTTAGGGGCGTCCGGTGCGCCTACCGCGACGGCTGGGTTCCTTACGGCCGCAGCGGGGCTCAGGGTTTTCGGGTGGTGCTGTCCCTATCCACTCTGTAGTCTGACCCTCTGGCCTCTGATGCTCTGGGTCTCTGAACTCTGAAGGGGGTTTGTCCCCGGCTTCGCTGGGGAGGCTTCGCGCGGGGGAGACTTCCCCCCAACATCTCCCCGCGAAGCGGGTCGCTACAAATGCGTTTTTTGGACTTTTCCGACGGGGGAAAACAACAGATGCAGCAAGCGATGCTGGCCATCCTCAGGGGATTGGGAATAATAGCGTTAGTTGAGAACGCCTCTACCCATCAAATCAGCCTTGACAAAGTACCAGGTGTCAGAGAGTGACAGCGTTAGTCATTACTTGGATTTAGCGCCGTTAAAACCGTAGCCATGTCCTCCCCCTCTTATGGATTAGTCACCATTCAATAATCCCGTTCGCCGGGATGGGAACGGCGGCCCGAGCGAGAGGCTGCGCGCTCAACCGCCTGGAACGGCATAAGGTCAGACGCTGGCAAGAGCGCTTAATGCGTAAAACGTGCTGCATAAGGGTTGTCCCCATTACCCATTACCCATTACCCATCCCCCATTACCCATGGCCTGAAGGCGGTTTTTGGAATCCTGGGACGGCTCCTTTCAGTGACCCCATCGCTGACGAAAAGGCGAATTGGTACTATTATTTATTGCAAA
>Ga0208940_1001760_pt1 | contig 21853 bp, 16 predicted proteins | sample AD_JPNNA6_MetaG_FD_184445 | JGI IMG/M metagenome (GOLD analysis project Ga0208940, IMG submission 184445) | Active sludge microbial communities of municipal wastewater-treating anaerobic digesters from Japan - AD_JPNNA6_MetaG (SPAdes) (version 2) | ecosystem: Engineered > Bioreactor > Anaerobic... | reverse complement strand
AGATGCAGTACAACCGAGTGTTGATGAAGTTGGACAAGGAAATGCAGAAGTTGCCGTTGCCGATGTAAAAACACCTATTTCCAAAACGGAAACAACTGAAAATCTTGCATTGAAAGATGTGGAAAGTACGGCTAAGGCGTTGGAGGGGGTGCAAAAAGAAAATGCAGATAAATTCGTTAATGATTTTGCTAACATTGACATTCCGTTTAGGCAAAAAAATATTCAAGCCGAAATGGATAGTGAAGTTAAAAAACAACTTTTCCCTAATGAAAAATCAAGGAGAAAATATGCTGAAACAATTTATTCCGCAGTAGTTAGGTCTGGTAATTTCCCTAAGATACTATCCGAAGCCTACCACAAAGCCAAAGCAGATGGTACTAACCCTGAATTAGTAAAAGCAGTTGAAGATTTACTTGGCAAAGCCAACACCAATGTAACAACACCTACAAAAGAAGTTAGTACATCTGAAAATAAAATCAAAAGTTGGATAGATAAGTGGGAAGAATTAAAAAAAGAAAACGATAATGAGCAACTTGATTTATTTTATAATAAAGTAAAAGTTGCATTAAATGGATATGCACAAGGCAAAGGTGTTGTTGATGAATTTACTAAATTAAAATCTGAAATAGAGCAATTTGCAAAAGAAAGAAAAGCAAAAACCAAAGAACAAGGAATTAAAGATGAGGAGAAATCTCTATCAACAAAAAAAGAAGAAATAAACTCAAAAAAGTCGATAGAAGTTGATAGAAATGTTGATAGAGTAGATAATAACCAAGAAAATATTGAAACATCTTCATCAAAAAAACTAAAAACAAATGGAAATATTATAGAAGGGTATAATAGTATATTTGGTGAGGATATAGTTGACAATAAAGGAAATGTTGTTGGCTCTAAAATATCCGATACGAGACCAAATGGTAAAAAGTATTATCAAACATTAACTGATGACACACCTGAAAACAGGAAAGGATTTGGTTGGCAAGAACACCAAGATATAGATGGTAAGATTTTTAAAAAGTTTGAAACATTAGATGACTTAGAAAAATTTATAGATTCTAAAAAACAACAAGAAACTCCAAATGCAGAAGTTGCCGTTGCCGACAAAGTAAAGACACCTGAAAATGTAGCAGAAATAACTCCAAACAAAAATGTAAGCGCAAGTAAAGCGAGTGCAATTAAGGATTTATTAGCAGACAAGTATTCCGACCTTAAAGAAATGGAAGCAGGTGTATTGGCTAATTTGGATGGTACTGAATCTATTGACGACTTAATGGAATATGTTGATTGGAATAGAACAACACAAAAAGGTGGTGTATATAAAGGCAAAGGTTTAAAAGGTTCTAATATTGTAAAATTAATAGAGAAAGGTTATGTTGAGGAGTTGTCTTTTATGGATGAAAATATCACGCTTACCGATAAAGGAAAGAAATTCCAAGAAGCATTAAAAGCACGACAAGAAACTCGTAAAGGCATAAAAGAAGGTACTGATTTATTTCCGAAAGATGCAGGACTTTCAGGAAAAGACCTTGTCGGTGATGCACTTGACAGGATTGCAAGTAAGTTAGGCGGAAAGAAGAATTTAACCGAACAAGAACGCACCTCACTCGCAAAAGACCTTACTGATTTAGCAACTACTCTTATAAAATTAGGTAAGGCAACCCTTGACAACGTAATTGACAAGGTTAAAGAATACCTGAAAGACGAACTTAAAAAACGCGGATTAACTGCCGACGAAGATACTATCAGCGAATTAGCAGAACAAGTTGAACAAAAAGTATTGTTCAACGATGCTATCCAATACTACAAAGACAAAGGACTTTCTTACGAGGAAGTAAAATCACGTTTAGATAAGAATGATGTTGATTACGAAGAAGCTGATTTGAAAGATGCGTGGGATGGAAAGGAAGAACCGGCGAAAGAAGAAAAACAATCAAGCGGTAGCACAACCGGAATTTCTATTAAAGCAAGAGAGAAACGCGCAGAAGAATTAAAAACAACAGCGACAGAATCAGGTCAAGGTTGGACAGGAAAGGATGCACTTGAAAGAGGGCAGGAATTACTAAATCAAGGTGCAGATGCCGATAAGGTTATTGAAGAATACAATCGCACCAAAAAGATTTCAGGTGACGACATCGCAATATTACAGGCACACGCAAATGAATTGGCGAGAGAAACAAATACAGCAGGCGAAAAATTTGGGATGGATAGTCCTGAATATAAAGAAGCATTGAATAATGAAAAGGATTTTCTTGATAAAGCCAAACCGCTTTCAACAGAATCACATTTAGCATTTGCGGCACATCAAGGCGCAAGTGATGTTGATACAGGCTCATGGGTTGGCATGGTTCGTCAATTTGAATCTGATAATGGCAAAAAGCCTACAAAGCAACAGGTTGAAGAAATTAAGAAACTATCTGAGCAAGTAAATAAGGAAACAAAACGTGCGGATGATTTACAGCAAAAGTTATACGATGAACTAAATAAGATTCACGACACGATTCCGAAAGAAGAAGCTGATAATTTAATTAATGAAGCCTACGAAAAAGGAAAGAAGGATGGCGGTTCAGATGTCAAAAAATTCACTAAAAAAGCGAAAGAATTAGCCGATAGATTCAGGCAATTAAAATCAAAACCATTAACACTGAAAGATGAAAATGGCAATGATATAAAGTTAACTCAAAACTCAATTCTAAGCCTTAATGATATTATTGAATTAGGTGCAAAAGCAATTGAAACAACAGGTAAAATTGCAGATGGAATATCAGTTGTGCTTGATAAATTAAAAGAACAAGATTTCTATAAGAACCTAAGCGATAAAGGAAAAGAAGCGGTTAACAAACAAGTGGAAGAACATTTTAATTCTACTCCAGAATCCAAAAACAAATTAGGAATCTCACAAAACGATGCAAGGGATTTATTCAACGAAAAAATAAAAGAAAATCCTAAATATAGTATTTCTGATTTGGTGGATGATATTATAAAAGATAATCCTGAATTGGAAGGAAAACAACGTGAAGTGCGTGATGAGATTACAGGTTACGGTGAAACAAAAGAGCCAAATAAAGATGATGCACAATTCCGAAAAGCAAAACGTTTAGGTAGGATTATTTCTGCATTGGAAGATATCGCCAATGGTGAACGACCAAAGAAAAGCGGATTACAGCGCGACACTAAAGATGAAGAAGAAAGAGCAAAGGCAAAAGAATTAGCTGATGAATTAAAGAAACTACCATTAACAGATGCGGACTTAAACAAGAAGCTAAAAACCGCACAAGATACAATTGTAACACGGTTGAATAATGAGATTTCAGATATGCAGTATGAAATTGACAATAAAAAAAGAAACGTAAGACCGCATACTGCAACTCAAACTACTAAAGAAATTGAAGATTTAAAGGTTAAGCGTGATGCCAAAAAAGGAGAACGTGACGCTTTCTTTGCAAACGAAACAGGAAAGGATATTCAGGAATATTTTGCAAACAGAACAGATGGTAATTTCTCATTGGATGAAACCCGCATGATTTGGAAGTACGCGAAAGAAAAATACATCGACAAAGGTGTTTCTGATTTCAATAAAATGACAAATAGTGTTGCAACTGATTTGGGATTAAACCAGTTGGATGTTATAAATGCATTAGCAAAACCTAAAAACGCACGAACTATTTCTGACGAAATGTATAAAACACAAAGCAGAAGGCGCGATGCAATATCAAATGCAAAGCATTATATACAATCTGCTAACGAACCGAGATTAAACAAATTCCTAAGAATGCTGCCTACTTTTTGGTTTAGAAAAGCGGTATTCGGGCATGGTACAGTAGGGATGGTTACACACGCAGGGATGAATGTATTTAGGCCAACAGAATGGAAAACATACTTTACAAACTTTGTAAGACAGTTTCAATTTATTGACAAGGTGACGCATGAAAAATTTATGGCAGCCATGCAGAATGAAGCTGATTTCACATTCTGGAAAAGACACGGATTGGCGATTGACCCGCACAAAATAACTGATGATTATCAGGCAAAACGCGGAACAGGATGGATAAGTGAATTCAATAAAGTCGGCGACAGGGGATTTGATGCATTAAAAGTTTACCGTTACGAACAAGCAAAAAATATTTGGAGCAATTTAAATGATTACGAGAAAACACCCGAATCAGCAAAAGCAATTGCGAGAATGGTGAATGCATCCACAGGTACGGTAGAAGGACAGGTTAACCCATTGGTAAGTTCAGTGATATTCGCACCAAAACTCGAAGCGTCAAGGTGGAAACGATTGGTAAAAACTCCTATTGAAACTGCAAATACATTTAAAGAGTGGAAAACAGCAAGCGTGGAAGATAAGATACTTGCAAAACTTGCAGTTAGAAGAACAGGCGAAACATTGGCTACAATGGCGGTTATGTTGGCAGCCAATCAGGCGATACTAAGTTTGTTTGGTGACGATAAAACAAAGATAAACTTTACCGATCCAACAGAAAGCGATTTCTTAAAATTCAAAGTAGCAGATAAAACAGTTGATATTTCAGGCGGGATGTATTCTACTGTAAGATTTATTGCAACGCTCGCAGAATTAAGTGCAGGTGAAGTAAAAGGCAATAAAAATATTGCAGATGAAATGTACAAGAAAACCGGAAAGCAAATAAGAGGCAAACTTTCTCCATTCTTTTCCACCGCTACTGATATTGCCACACATAAAGATTTTGCAGGCAATGTGCTTCCTTTTTATTCTGACAGTCCAGGAAAATACGGAAAGAAACTTTCTTGGTGGGATTATATAGGACAATCACAATTACCTATTCCAATTACTGCAGCATGGCGGGATATAAAAATTGAATCTGATAAAAATAAAGACGGCAAAGCTAAGGTAAATGATATTTTATCAGGAATAATAACTGGTGGTGCAATGGGTTTCACGGGCGCGCATATTGGCGAAGATTATTCTAAAGAAGATAAAAAAGAAGAAAGCGTACTTCCTGCAGGCGTAAGAACCAAGTAGGCAAGGTGCATACAGATATTTAATTTTAATTTTGAACTATGGGTTTTTTGGATAGCATATCAGGTGGTGGCTCAAGCATGGGTGCGGATGGCAAGCCTGTTGGTGGTGATGGTGGAATGATGGGCGGATTGTCGCCACTGGGTATTGCATCAGGAGTATTGGATGGCGGAACGCAAATAGCTGAAACCTTAATGAAAGGAAACTTTGATTACGGAAAGGCTAATTATACAATGGCAGATGCAAAAGCATTTGGCGCCGAAAGAGGAAAAGGAATAGGGCAAGGAATCGCGTCGGCAATTCCTATAGTTGGCGGAATGCTAAAAGGCCCCATTGGCGCAATTGCATCTGCAATTTCATCTGCAATAGCAAAAAAAAAAGCAGCGCCCGTTCTTGAAAACCGTGAAGCAAAAATGAATACACTCGCGGAAGAACAAATGCAGAAAGTGAGAGATAACCGCTTTTTCAGGGAAAGTGACTTAAATTATGGACAAGATGGCAGCAGATTCTACTAAATATACAAAAGGGTTATCAAGATTACTTCCAAATATGGATATATCTTCACTTGACCCTGCATTAGTTGACAATTGGACTGATGAAAACGGAAATCCAATTGATAAAAATGGCGACCTTAAAACAGTTAAAGCAAAAGCCAACACAATAACCACAGTTGCGCCTGTGGTAAATCCAATAGCACAAGCAAATAGTAAGCTCGGTGTTAATATTTTCAGTACAAACAAAGACGGAAAGGTAGTATTTACACCAACAGGCAATGCATCTTTAGATAAAATATACCAAGACCAATCAAAAGAATTAGAAGCAAAAACGCTTGAATTTAATAAATCAGAAAATGCGCTTGCTAAAAAAGCTACCATTGGTAACCTTGCTTTGAATGCAGGCGCAGGAATTCTTGGCTTAGGACAGGCGATTGGTGGCGCCAAAATACTAAACAATACAAAAGCACCAAAATATCCATACGAACTTTTACCGAATCAACAATTATCAGCGAGATTAGGTGATGTGCAAAGATTGTCACAAATTGGCGACCCTGTTATCAGGGAAAAAATGTACCGTGATTTAGTTTTGGAAAAAGCGAAACAGGATGCAGTCGCACAAGCAACAAGCGGTGGCGATATAAGTTCTTACGCAGCACAAACACAGGCAAACGCAAACAGGAACACAGATAGTATTCGTGATATTGCAACAAGTGAATTGGGTTACAAGACACAGCAAGGCGGAATACTTGACAGTCTTATTGCAAAAAAGATGGAAGAAGATAAAGCTATTCATCAAGGTAGAATTGATAAATTTAATGGCGTTGACTTACCTGAATACCAAAAGAAAAGAAGTTACGGCGAGAACCTTGTAAATAAAGGTATTGGTAATTTATTCAATGCAGGATTAGGTGCGTCGCAAGATGCAACAGTTCTTGCAAGAACAAATCAGAATGAAAAATTATTTAATAAACCAACAGTAACAACGCCTGCAATTACAAGTCCTGTGGTATCAACAACGGCAGCGCCTGTCGATATGAATTTATCAGGAATACTTCCATCTACATACAACACAATGGGGTTAGGGCAATTAAACAATAGTCCATATCAGCCAATAACAAAAGGCGACGGCTCGTTATTATTTCAACCGCAATCAACAATAAATACACCAACAGTTATACCTACTGTATTAAATAGCAATTACAATACAGGTGATATGGCATATATGTCAACACCAGGCGGATATTCGCAATACCTTAGCCGTGTAGCAAAACTCACACCTGAGCAGATTTTATATCCGTATCAAAACACAATAAACCCAACAACAAAACAGCTATACAATATCAATGACGTGCCTGCAATTTTAAAGGGCATGACAGATGGTAAAATTGGCGACAAACACCGCATGGCGCAAAGCCTGTTGAATCAGTACGGCTACTGATTTTCATCACCTACTTGCATGTAATGATAGTCCGCTAATTTTGTTTCAATGAAAGCGGACATTATAGAATTAAAAGCAGTTATCGACAATATCCTTTTTGGAATTGAAGATGGCGACGATGTTATTTCAGTAGAACACAACGAATACAAAATCACTTCTAAATCCGACAAGCAAAAAGGATTGATTGAGCAGTTAAGAATTGGCATAGGCCACAACTTAGGCATCAATACAATCATTGCAAAAAAACTACGCGATGGCATAGTGGATGGTCTTGAAAACTACTTTAAGGCAAAGGATAAGGTAGTTGAAAAAATCAAAACCGTAAAAGACGAAGAATCAGTAAAGAAAACTGAAAGCCACAAAGAAGATTTAGTGATTGAAAATTTAGCGAAAGATTTGGATAAGCCTGTAAAGGTAAAGGTGGAACCAAAGAAAGAAATAACAGCAACAAAAAAGAAATAATTAAACAACAGCACAATGGTAGAGAAAACAGTTATTGAGAATATTGCCGATGAATTAGCATCGACGCAAACTCAGCCGACAAATTTAAGCAACGAAGAAACAGTTCTTACAAGTATTGCAGATGATTTAGGTAAATCAGAAGAAGTAACGAAAGAAATTGTAGTTGAAGAACCTAAAGAAGAAAAAACGGAAGATACTAAAGAGGAAGTAAAAGAAGATTTTCTTGAATTGGCAGATGAAGAAGAAAAACTTGAAACTCCCGATAAAAACATTGAAACCCTGAATGAAAGCCTGAAAGAAATCGGTATCGAACCAATAAAATCGGTATCAGAACTTAAAGAGTATATCAGTTCTTTGAAAAACGAAAACGAAATCAGCAAGCAGAAGGCATCTGAAATTTATGCAAACGATGAAATCCGTGCATTGAATGATTATGTAAAACAAGGTGGTGACTTAAAAGCATACACCGATGATTTGCAAAACATCAGCAAGTATGAGCAGACAGTGAAATATCTTGATACTATCACGCCTGCCGACGCATACAAGCAGTCAATCGTATTGCAGTATGGCGTAACAGATTTTGCACAGTTGCCGGAAGAAAAACAACAACAAATAGCGGACTACCTTGAGTTTAAAAATCCAATAGAAATTGAGATTGAGGGAAGAAAGTTAATTAATAGCGAGAAAACCGCTTATCAGCAAGAAATTGACAAGCTGAAAAACGGCATTGAGAAGTCAAAAGAAATTTTACAGAAAAAGAATGAAGCCTACGCTTCTAATGTTTCTAAATCCATACAATCATTGGCAGGCGTCGATGGTATCAAGGTGTCAGAAACAGAAAAGCAAGAGTTAGCGACAATTCTTAAAGACCCAAAGAAAGCACTTAGCCAGATTATGCCATTAGATGAAAATGGATTACCAAACGTAGACGCTTTGGTGAAAATCATCTACCGTGCAAAGTACGGCGAAAGGAATGCAAAATACCTTAGAGATAAGGCGAAAAGCAGTGGGAAAAAGGAAGTCTTTGAGAAAATAACTAATTCAGCGCCCAAAGAATTGACGGCACATTCAAAATCTGTAACAACAAATGACCCTCTTGCGGAAGCAGTAAGTCAGATGAATTAATTATTAAACACTAAAAAAGAAATTAAAAATGGCAGTTACTACCACAAATACACCGACAACAACTATGAGTACTCGCACGGGCGATTGTACTTACAATAGTTTATTCGTGTCTGCATACAACAAACCATCATGGGATGATTTGATTTTGTCATGCTCCGAAAAATACAACCTACCACAAATCCTTGATTGGATTGGTGAAGGAACAACCGACACTTCTACCTTGAATTGGGCGGAAGAAGGACAAATCATTAAATTATACACTATCGCAAGTTCAACGGGTGCGCCTGGAACTGAGGTAGAGGTTACATTAACAGAAACCGATCCATATTTCACAGTAGGTGACTACGTGTTATTGCCATCAGTATCAGGTGGCAAACAACAATTGGCTCAGGTTAAACAAATCGCTTACTCTCCAAGCCATGTGTTGACATTGGAATCAGTAGATGGTACAAACATCTTAGCAGCGAGTGTAGCAGCAAACGGAACAATCATGTGGGTAGCAAACGTTACAGCGCCATGTGGTAACTTAAACGATGGCAGACGTTACAAACCACGCCAAAGAACTGCAGTTGCACAAATCGTTTCCCAAAACAAACATTTCTGCTACGATGAAGAATCACAATTATCTTATGTTGGAAACTCAAAAGGTGATGTGAAATACTACTACTCTATTGACGAGAAAATGCACGTTAAAGAGTTCAACCTTGCGGTATCAAACATGGTGTTGATTGGACAAGAAACAGCTTCCCCTACAACATTGTCAAGTGGTGCAATTTCAGGTGCAGGTATTTTAGCGAACATCATGACCGGAGGAACCGTTGGAACATGGGCGGGTACAATCACAGAAGCGGACATGCAGGATATTTGTACTCAATTGGTAACTAACTCACCGTATGCAAACGGCGAATGGTTGGTATTAGGCGGTGCAACTGCAATCTCAAATGCAAAAACTGCATTGAAAGATTACTTCGTAATGGGTGGTGCAGGTTCATTCACGGCTGACAGACAAGCAGGGAAAGCGGGTTTTGATGTGAAATCATACCATTTCAACGGTGCTACTTTACAGTTCCACAACTTACATATTTTTGATTTAATGCCGGCTCCACTTGGTTCAGGTGGTATCAACTACGGAAATGCGTTGTTGTTCTTAAACATCACTAAAACGAAAGATGGCGCAGCTACGCAAATCAAATACGTAAAAGGATTCACAGGCGAAGTTGAGAAAATGATTATGACGCAACGTGACGGGCATACACCATTAGCAAATGGAGTACGTTCTACAAACAACCGTTGTTTCGAGCGCGCTTATTCTTCTAAATTCTTATTGAAGATGGCTTGCTTAAATTCTCACGGCTTCTTCTACAGCGTGTAAGCAACAGATTTTATATTAAAGTGACAGCCAATAACAGGCTGTCACTATTTTAAAACTCATTAAAAATACAAACAATGAAAAAAATATTCTCCATTCTAATATTAGCACTAACAGTATCTAAACTGTTTGCACAAACAACAACACCGCGCTTTCAGGCGGACAGATATACAAAGTCTGTATTAACTGACTACAAAGTGGCAACTGATGCAACAGGAAACGATACGGTTTTATTGAAACCGCAGGCAGGTAAAACACTTGTAAAAGTTTCTGTAGTAGATTCAGTTACATTCAAATTTTCTTCTGTTTCTAACAGTTACTTCGGCGATGAAGTGGTAATCATTGCTACAAATGCAAGTGGCTCATCTCACCGTGTTAAAGTAGCATCTACAAACGCACAACCGGCAAGTTCAGGCGACGTAACATTGGCATCCACATTGGGTGCGATTATACGTTACATATTTAACGGTGTGAAGTGGGTGGAAGCATCAAGAGCAGTACAGTAATCATTCACTAAAACAATTATAAATGACAACAGCAATAAACAAAGGTAATGGTGGTGTAGAGTTCGCGTGCTTAGGCGGAACAGTAACACTCCGACATGGTTACAAAGAGGACAAAGAAACGGGTGAGCGTAAAAAGATGTATTTCACACGAAAAGACATCGACAAATTAAAGCTACCGTTAGATTTTCTTGCCCTTAAAAAAGATGGATCAGAAATCGGCGAGGTTAAATTGGACATGCAAACCAGAAGAAAAATCATCGTTCCCTACAAAGAGGAATTAATGATTGAGTTGTTGAAAAACAACGAATTGGTAAGCGAGCAATTATCAGGACAGAAATTAACCAATAAAGTTGGTTGGTTTGATGCGGAGAAAGATAAGAGCGACAGGGTAATCAAAACGAAATCTAAACAAGTGGCGCTACTGACAGTTGCCTTTATGAAGCCAGACGAAATCCGCGACATTTCAATGTGTTTAGGATTAGGAGAAATCGACAAAGTTGAATATCCTGAATTGGCGGAAATGTTGGAAACGAAACCTGACCGTGTAATGGCTTTATTAAAAGTGGAAGTAAAAGATGGTGTGCCAAAAGGTACAGTTCTTGAATCAACTCGATTAGAAGCAACATTACGACGTGCTATCAATCAGAAGGTGATAGTGGAACGTTCAGGAGCGCTTTATTTCGGTGAGGAACAGATTGGTGTGGATTTCAGAAACGCTATGAAGAACCTGCAGAACAAAACTAAAGGCGACGATAACAGCTTTGCACATCTTGTACCATTAATCAAAGAAAAACTGAAACAACAATAGTGAGCAGTTTAGTGATACCAAAGAAGAAAGAGGGAAAGGTATGGAACGAAACCATACCTTTCAATCCATTACGATTTGGATGGCAGTTTTTGAAAGCATGTTGTTGTGAAGCAGATTTTAAAAAAGGCGACATTGTTATGAAGATTGCCAAAGAGAAAAACAGGATAAGGTTTTTTAAAGACAAAGAAGAAGTCCTGATATACTCTTTACCGGAAACACAACTTGAATTTTTTATACTACAACAACAATTAGATGGCATTAACTTTAGATAGCGAATACGAAATAGTAAATGTTGGAACGGGAATTATTTACCGCGACATCACTACTTATGGTGGCGCTAATTACGACAGGAATGAAGTTAAGGTAAATTTTGTAGCTACCGACAGAAGAACAGGGCAGGTGATTGATTTCGCTTACGACGAAGATACAGCGACAGAGGTATTAATACCGATTGCACACGATGGTTGGTATAATGTTGTAATGACCGTATCAAATACCGGTGACGAGTATAGTGATGAGAAAGTGACCAATATTTTAGTAACGGAAAGATTCTGCGATTGCATTGCTAATTACAGTACGAAATTATTGAAAAAAGTGTGTGGTTGTGAGGATGCGAAAACCTGGCAGAAATTATTCTGCATGCAGGGGCAATTAATGGGAATTGCATATTTGGTAGAGAAGAATGATATGTTAAGCGCGGATATGGCGATTGAAAGACTAAACCTTGAATGTAAGCGATTAAATGAAGATTGCGGATGCTAACACAAGCGTATAAAGATAGCCTGATGTTATGGGTGAAAGAGTTCTTTGCAAACAGTGCGAAATGTTTGAATGAATATACTTGCTGCGGAAAAAGCGACTGCAAGGTTTGCGAGCAAGTAGCTAAAGTATATTCCTTGATGTATTGCATAGAAAATGCAGGAACATACATAACAGAAATTGAAATTGATAACCTATATAGACGACTACAATGCTTAATAGATTTAAAAGTTACGGATTAATAGCGATAATTTACCTTTGTGCTGTTGCGGATGCGTTGGGGCAGTCTAACTGTCCTACGTGTCCCAAAGGCATGACGGCACCATCCACGATTACAAGCCCATTGCAGGGATTTCATGGATATACATCTGAGAGTTTGCATTTTGACGGCACCACGCCTACTTGCTACACACCAACAGCTAACACACTAAATGGACACCTGAATGGAATCAACAACAGGCTATGTAATTTCAAATCACGTATTGATAGCTTATGGCGAAAAGACACTTTGTTTTTAAGAAGAATCGATAGCCTTATAAATGCCATTGATGATATTAATGACGAATTTGAATCTACCTATAATACGTCGGTAATCAGTTCTGACAGCTCTGTGAATGTAGATGCGGATATTGTTGGCTCGGTTCAGCAGTTTGACTTATCAGTGGATATTGACAGCGTGAAATCTAAAATAATTCACAACTTAAATATTTCATGTTTAGGTGCTACAAGAAACTTTGATAGCATCCTGAATACGCTTATACGTATCGCTTGTTATCAATCTGACCCTGCGAATGACAGCTGTAAGATATGGCGACTGTATTCAACCAATAGTATTTCATCAACTGCAGGAACAACACAAGTTTCTGTTACGCCTTATAGTATCGGCGCTGTGCCATCTGATATGTGCCTGACAAAGATTGAATACATATACACCCTTAAAGATGCAGGCGGTGCAAGCATGGCTAACGGATTAATTAACGGAAGTACTGCATTGGGTTCGCCGGTTGTTTTCACAATTCCTTATGGATATGTACATGGCGCACGTACAATACAGATTACATCAAGATTTTGGAAAGAAAAATGCACAAGCCATAAATACTGCGGAACATTGGACAGTACGCTTACATCAAATGTGCCAGTGTTCTCATTGACGCCAATTAATGTAAACGACGATACATACACCACAACAGGAACAAGTACTGTATCTAAAGATGTGTGTTCAAATGATGTATTGCCATACGCCCTTTATTCAAGTTTATTGATACGTGGCGCAACAAAAGGTTCAGCTTCTTTGGTTGGTTGCTCGCTTACATACACACCAATCACAACAGGGATTGACACGCTGAGATATAAAATCACGGATATTTACGGACAAAGTGATACTGCGTATATTTACATCACAAACAATGTTTCAGTTGGCTTAGATGTGAGTTTCAGTGGCTCTACAACAAATATTTGTATTGTTCAGTGTGGATCAACGCCTAAGAAGTATTTACAAACTGTATCTCTTGTTGGCAGCGGCACGAATTTCGGTTCAATTTACAGAATAAGAAAATTAACTATTACATCTGACACGAATACGCTTATAAGAAATTTTAGTCCAAATATAACACAATCTACTTTTAATAGCACACTAACAGGTGTGTCAGGCGCGATGTACACGTCAATAAATTCTATTGGCGGGCAAGCGGTGGTTGAGTTTTCATTCTACGACAATTTAGGAACGCTAAGGGTTGGTTCGGTGACATACACATTCTCACAGCTTACTTGCGACGATAGTGCAACTTGCAATGGTGAATACGATAGCTCAGAAGTAATTTCATTTGATTAATGATAATAACAGATACATATAAACTTTTTATAAGCACCCTTGTAGATAAATACGGGGATGCTTCTGTAGAAGATTTTGAGTTCAACGAATTATTGCAACGTGCAACACTCGCCGTTTTATCGGATCAATTCAATAACAGAAACAAAAGAAAGGAAGATGGGGTTTTGCCGTATGCGTTTGAAATGTCACAGACAGATATGCATAAATGGCATACCATTATTCAGGAAGTAGATATTGAAACGGATGATGCGGGAAAAGTGGATTGGACTGCCGTTGAAGCGTTATTAATTGGCAGCAAAAAGATATTCCACATCAATACACCATTGGCTTTTGTAGAATCAAAAGAGGATTATAAAAAGTGCAGGTACTTACGCCACAACGATTACGCTGAGTTTATTGATAATGATTTTATCAAGCCGACAACAGAAGAACCGATGTATCGTGGATTTGGTACATATATTCAGATTGACCCGAAAGTAAAAACCAAATTAAAACTTACGGTTACACGCTATCCTGTTATTGCAAAATTAGACGACACTACACCATCGAACAATATAGATAGCGAACTAACAGATGTAGCCTTGAATGATGTATTAATCAGGATGGAACAATATTTCGGTGCTAAAATACGCGAACCACAATTATATCAAACAGCAAGCGACCAAGAAAATAAACAGTAATGCCGAGTATATCCAAAATGATAAGTGACGTTCATCTTAGGCTTAATCCAAAGCCAAGCGATGATATGTCTGTCAACAGAAAGCAGATTCGCTTTTGGTTGGATAGTGTTGCCGGTTCTTTAACTTCTGATTGGATAAAAAAGAAAAACGGTGGCGAGGTTCCCGCACAGATAATTCAATCATTCGATTGTCTTATTGTACAAACAGAAGAAGAACAATGCATCAACGGATGTAATACTAAATATTATTTTGAATTACCAAAGAATCCAGATAGCAGCGCAAAATCAATTTTGTCATTGCCTGGAGATGCAGGACTTGTTCAGGTGCTACAAGGAACAAAGCAATTAATCCGTGTAACAAATATCGCTCAGGTGCAACTGCAGATGAAATTAGAGTTCTCTAATGGATTTGTGTATTTCAGCAGGGTAGGCGACAGGGTGTATTTATTTAACGGTGTATTTCCAAGTTACTGTCATTTGAGCGCACATATAGCGAGCTGCGACAGCACAGGAATGGATGAAAGTGAGAATTACCCGACGGTAGATGAAGTGATTCCGATGATACTTGAAGAAGCGGAGAAAATAGGAACGAGAGAGATTGGCAAACCTAAAGATTTACAAGACGATGGCATCGGTTAAAACAAGCACGCTTATAGCGGAAGTAATGATTGAATTAGGACTGCCTGATGAAAGCATGAAACCAATTATGTTGACATGGGCGAAAGAAGCCATGCGTGCTATCAGTGGTAGTGGAAGTAAATTGTTCGCCAAAGAAAGTGATTGGTTGCCGATTTCAGACTTACAATTCCATAAGCCAAAAGATTTACTTACTGTTTTATCTATTCAAATAAAAGGCGAAGGTGGCGGATGCGTTAAGCCATCTATGGATAGTAATACAGATTCTTGCGGATGTTGTGAGAACTGTAGTAGTACTTGTGAGGTAACGGTAGGCGAGAATAACACCCATTTTTATTTAAGCAGTAACGGCAAGCAATACACACTTGCAAAGATTAAATACTTTGGATCGGCGGTGGATGATTGCGGATTGCCATTGATTGATGAAAAAGCAGGGCGTGCGGTTAAGCAGTATATTGTATGGAAAACAAAATCCACTCAACGAAATAAGATGAAAGATTCTATTCCAATGAGTGAGATAGATTACGAATACAGATTGTGGAGTAAATTGGCAGACCAAGCATACGGTAATATTATGATGCCAAATAAGTTGGAACTTGAAAAAATAGGAATTACATGGTTAAGTACAGGATTCACACCTGCAAAGTTCGTGAGTTCAATATGGTAGTGTTTTCATAGTTTTTTTGCATATAGATTTATTTTGGAGCCTCAGTTTTTACTGAGGTTTTTATTTTGTCCTAACGCCTGGCGGTAGATTTCCTCTGCCTTTCTTTGTCATAAAGAAGTTTCCAAGTATTCCAAAGTAGTCACCGTTCGGACATTCATATAACGAGCAAACGAGAAAGTTTGCAGTCCTGCGCGAATCTTCATCACGACCTGAATAATAATAGAAACTTTTTGGCGATGGGTTGAGTGCGATAAATAGTATAATCACTACGGCAATTCCGATTAGAATCTTGTTTTTCATAAATACTGTTTTTGGTTAACAGTATCTAAGATAGTCAATTTATCTATTCCTGTAGCTTGTTTCACAATCGGTCAGAATACTCATAATGGCAACTTCGCGATTATCTACTTCGTTATTCACGATTGTAAATTCCACTTCCATGTAATGCCCGCGCAACTTACTTCTGTCAAGTTTATTACGAATGCGGTTCAACCAATACTGATAATTACGCATTTGGAACGGTTTAGGTGTCACGCTAATGGTATTCCAAATTAATAATTCTGCATTTTGGTCGGAAATGGCAGGGTTCACGGATGGCACGAATGCGGTTCCTGTATCTTTATTGATTAATAATCCACCTTTCATGTCAAAATTCATGGTACTGAATATCTTTACAAATCCAGGATAATCATTCACCACGAATTTGAAAGATGAATTTCTGTAATTTTCAAACCACAATCCGCGTTTATCGCCTGTATATGCCGTGTAAGCCATGTCTTTATTTAGCAAATAAAGTTCCTGATTAACGTAAACGCCACCCAATAATACATCTTCACCTAATCCAATTCTTGATTTGAATCCTTTGTTTTTCAGGCTGAATACAATTAAATCCTGTGGTGTGCTTTTGGTTGCACGTTTATTGATTATGTATTCTACATTGTCAGCAGTAGCATCAATAATTCCCGCTAAATCAATCTCACGTATTTCATTACTGCTTTTCAGCAGGTTCTTAAAATAAGCATTCATATTTATATCCGATGCGGGATTTGCGCCATTGCCATCAAATAGAATGAATTGTTGCTTTTTAGCATCAATAAAGTAGCAGATACCATTACGTTGTTTAACTGTTCTGATGTGTTGTGAACCATTATCGAACGGCAAATAATCTCCGCCTTTGCCGACAACAGATGCAGTTCCTAATTGCAATGTTCTTGAATCGGAAGTTTCTACAATATCCCTTCCTATCGGGTCAACCCTTACCTTTCGTTGTTGAATAGAGTGTAGTTGTGAGCCACCGAAGTCAATCAGTTTTGTAATCTCACCATATTGCTCGTCAAGGTCTTTGAAGTTTAATACACTGAATCTTGAAAAGCCATCTATATTTACAAATCCACTTCCATCCGCCTGATATAATCGTTGGTCACTCCAAACGTATCTTGCAGGAAACCTTTGTTGGTTTACAGTGAATATCTCAGCTTCACGGGAAACAAATTTCTTACTCTCGTTATTTACAGAATAACTTCCATTGTAACGGTAGAAATAAGGATTGCTGTAATTCGCCATTTGGTCGCCTGTATAAGCAGGATATTCATTGGATTGTTGGTGGTAATTGGTATTCGTTTTGGATTCCAGATACAATTCCAAAAACTCTACGTTGGCAGCGAATGAGCCTGTTTTTACATTCTTCTCAAATTTTAACGCATCGAGTATTATGCTCTTGCCATTGTAATCATTCGCTTCTGCATGAATATTTTCGTAAACATCACTAATACGCTGAGTATTGTTGTTTATTTTAATGATGTACTTTGAAACAAAGCAATCGCCACCCCAAATATCAACGTCAACAGGAGTGTTGTTTGTGATTTCATCACGAGATAATGCGCGGTAAGTGCCTGTAAATATCCACTCATTGTTTATTTTAGAATACCTATTATCGGATAAGCCTTTTTCATTGTTTACAATATAACATCCGCCTGCAATCTCATTTTCATCTATAAAGATGTTTCTGATTGGAAGGGATTGTAAATCGTTATTCACTGAGCCTGCGCCTGGATCGGTTATCTCGCCAATTTCCCTGTTAAGGTAAGATGTATCATAAATCTTATTTGTGTAAGAAGTGATAAACGGGAATAGGTTAATGCTTTCCGTGAAATATTTCTCATAAATCCAATACGTGAAATCTAATAATTTCTTTTCTGTATTCAATAAGATTGAACGCTGATTGGCAACGGTATTAATAAATTGGTCTTCCGATGTAGTATCGGGAACGGCGTTTGATGTTCCTTGCTGATTGCTGAGTTTCTCTAAATATCCAAAGAAATCAATATCATAAAACAAATCAGAACTGAATGGCTTGTTTAATAAGAATTGCTCAACGCCATTCAATACAAGTAAGTAGTCCTTAATAATCTTGTTATCTTCTAAATCCGTATCAATATCCTGCAGTTTAACAAAATACTGTTTCAGTCCTGCGATTGTTTTAATGTAGCCTTCTGTATTGTAGAAATAATTCTCACGCTTTAATGCCTGATAGGTGTTTGATATTTTTAATTTATCCTCTTCTTCATGCAGTATTTTTCTGCGGTAAGCAATAGCATCCACCACTACCAACTTGTTGTTTCCTTGTAGCGTTTCGTAATAAGTTGGTGCGCCTGCCTTGTTGAATACGTAGTCAGGATTGTACACCAATGAGTAATTCGGTATTTCGGCGCCAAACTTTTCCAAATCCTCTTTTGTGTTTGAAAATTCCTTTTTCTGATTTTGGTAATATGGATAGAATGTACAATAGAATTTCTCCCTACGGCTGATATTCCCGATTTCAAAGTTTAATTGGAATTTAGAGATATTCTTTGCCATCCCCATTCCAAAAACCTTTGGCATAATGGTATCAAATTCTTTCTTGTAATCCGCATCATCATCCTTAATGACATTGTTGTCGTCACGGTCAAATTCAATCGGGCCAACACCTTGCGTTGGCACTCCTATAACGCCTACTGTCGGAATATGTGGTGATTGATAAATTACATTCTCAATACGCTTTTGTCTTACGATGGCAAACCCAATCGCCCATGATGGGTGATTTTTAATACCTAATATCTGCAATCCTAAAGACTGTGGCTTGTCCAATTCATTTATAATGGTGAATTGATTATCGGAACGGTCAGGGAATTTCCACGCCCAATCAAGGGTTTGATTTCCCCTTTGTGAATACAGGATATTTAATGTTGCGCCTGCAGGGATATTGATATTTGTGTTTACGTCAATGTAAGAAGCGCCAATTCTAACAACCTTTGCGAGTGTTGCGTTATAAGAAACACTATCACCGATTGAAATGCCGGTTAAATCATTTAATGAAATTCGGTATTGAGTGGCGCTGATTATACTTGAACCTGTCGCAACTTCTGTGCGCTTAGTATTTTCCTTGAAAAAAGTGGAAAAATCAAACGGCTGCACTTCGCCAAAATTCATATATTCATCGTGGTAAGCAATCCCGAAAGCATATACTTCCTTTCTGAAATATCCTTTATGCCGATTGCTTTCCTCGCCACATTTAAAATCAGCATCACGCTTAATGGTTTGCACATTACTTATTGACACATTCCCATTGTCAGGCTTGCGGTTGTAGTAAGTGATATTTCCACGCCATATCCTGTTATCTTTTATTAGTTGTGTTTTCGCAGATTTAATACCTGAATCCTCAATGGTTACATCTTCAACAGGAATAGAGTTTTCAATAATGCCAAGTTGTGAATAAACGATTTCATCTGGATTGTTGTACCAATCTTTGTTCGGTGCGGTTTGATAAACGGTATTTGATGGAATAGTCAAGCCATCTACATTTTTTAGCACGTACAACTGAATAGCATCATAATACTGGGCTTCATCGGTTAACTCAATTGATAACACAATACGTTTATTGATTATCTCACCGAGTTCACCGCCTAATTGCTTATCATAATCTATTGGGGAGCAATTTGTCTTTGCAATGGATATTGGGTTGCAAAACAGGGAAACATCGGAACTATTACCATTGGTAGTATTGTAAAACCTGAAAGCAAACTGATACGTTCCTGCATATAATACGCCATTTTCTTCAATCCTGTTAAGATTGGGTTGTCCGCCCGCATATCTTTTCCGTACCTCTAATTCTCTGAGTGTTGGCGGTTGAATTGTTGCACTACAAGAAACATTCAGATTTAAACTCCTGAGTACATTTTTATCATCATCCCAAAATATTTGTGGTGTGCCACGTTCTTCTGTGTAAGATGCGTCAACGGTTCCAAGTTCAGGAAAACCTAAATCTGTACTATCGTTTACATTCGGGTATAATTGATGTTTTTCTGTGTTTATCAGGTCGATTAATGTGATTACACTACCTGAGTTTTTATCGTAAGAAAATACGATTAACGATACGTTCTTTTCTTCAAAAACACCATCACAGTTATAGTCATAATTGGCATAAACTTCGTAAACGGCTAAAATATTCAGCGTAGATTCATCGTAACCATCGGGCAGATATTTTATAACAGAAGTGGTTCCTTTTATATTTACAAGTTTGGTTCTTTTGCCATCCTCAATAGTGTCCATATTCACTGCATCACGAAGCCTGTTGTTGGCTAATCCCTCCGAAGTGGTATCGGTATCTAATCCACCCTCAAATGAATTTTTGGCTTTTATTGTACCCATACTGTAAAATTACCGAAACGCCCGTGCATGCACAGTAGCCGTGCATATTGAACGCTATGGGTAATTTTGTTCTATGAGAAACAAGGTAATTATACAGGTGGCATTCCTACTGCTTTCCATAAGTGGTTTTGCAAGAATAAGTCCATCAATTTCAGCAGTCAGCAAACAATCATCAGGGATTCTTTTTACGCAAACAGACAACTCCACATTTTATCTTCCGTGCCAATCCGTTTCCGCTATTGTTCAGTCTGGCGGAAGTTCAAATACTATTACAGTTTATTATGCAAATGAACAAAGTTCAATCAAAACTTTAGCGTTTGATTATACGGTTACAGGATTTTCAACTAAACAGCAAGCAGTAGATAGTTTATATGAATGGTCGTCATGCGACACATCAGGCGGTGGCGGAGTTTCACAAACATTAACAGCAGGTACAAATACGCTAACAATAAGCGGTGGTAATACCGTTAATCTTAATCGTAAAGTTGATACAGTTTGTATATTTAAGAATACAGATAGAGATAGTATATGTATAACTACAACTATCAATGGTATTTCCTATAGAAGCTGTGTTAAAGATACTACGGGGGGGGGTAGTTCTTCCAGTATAATATCAGCACTAACCGCTGCTACCTCAACAAATACTATAGACAATACTAACTATAAACAGGAGTGGCAATGGAATACCCATGTTTCAGGTTCAGCTTTTAAGTTAAGCACAAATCTTACATCTGCACATACTCCGGTAGCAGGTTCGGCAGTCTTAGAAGTATCTTTAGCTAATAGCTATCAACCCAGTTTTAGTGGTACAAATTACGCTGCTAAATTTATAAATTCCTATTACTCACATGGGGGCTCAAATACATCTATAGCAGGTTATTTTGAAACAAATGATATAGTATCAGGGGGAGTAAACTCCGCTGTTTACGCAAAAGGAAATATAAGGATTGAAGCAGGTAAACTTTTCTTTGGACAATACGCGAGAATTTCTGGACAAAGTGGGGGTATATCTTTTCAGTCAGGCACAAGTTTAACAAATGATAATGGAGATTATACTTATGGAATGGAAGCTGGCAATACTATTCGAGTAATCAGAAATTATAGCTCCCAACCTTATTATAATCAGCAAGTGAGTTATATGTACAAAGATATTAGCACATCAAGGCAGGTAATTGCATTTGGGGTTGATAATTTTTTAAATACGACCAATGGTGTTGGTACTTCTTATGGTTGGATTGAACGCTCTGCAGATAAATTAATGTTTGCTGCTCAAGCTGGATTATCTTCCGGAACAGCAATTACACCAAATTATTTGTTGACCCTTTATGGAACCAACTCAAATGTTGGTATAGGTACAACAACACCGAGTGCGAGTTCTAAATTAGAAATAA
>Ga0208940_1001744_pt1 | contig 21974 bp, 15 predicted proteins | sample AD_JPNNA6_MetaG_FD_184445 | JGI IMG/M metagenome (GOLD analysis project Ga0208940, IMG submission 184445) | Active sludge microbial communities of municipal wastewater-treating anaerobic digesters from Japan - AD_JPNNA6_MetaG (SPAdes) (version 2) | ecosystem: Engineered > Bioreactor > Anaerobic... | reverse complement strand
CAGTAAATCGTAGTCGTCTTCCCTTTGCGAGCCGCCGATAATTTCGCCATACCCTTCCGGAGCGATGAGGTCGTCGCCGAGTACGAGGTCGGGATTTTCTGGATCGCGTTTCATATAGAAGGCTTTGATTTCTTTTGGCCATTTTTCGACGAAAATCGGGACATCTGACCCTTCGGTCAGTAAGGTTTCATCCTGAGCGCCCAAATCTTCCGTTTCGTTCATTGATGAGCCTTTGCTACGCAAATATTCGACTGCTGCGCGGTGGGTCATTTTTTTGAAGGGGGCATCGGCTTTGCGCAATTGTTCGATATTTCTTTCCAATATCTCGAGTTCAGGTTGACATTCTGCCAGAATTTTACGGATTACGAAGCGAATGAGTTCTTCCTGAATGCGCATATTTTCTTCGTGTTCAACGAAGGCGGCTTCGGCGTCCATCATCCAGAATTCGGTGAGATGTTTGCGGGTTTTAGATTTTTCAGCACGAAAGACCGGTCCGAAGTCATAAACCCGACCCAGACTCATTATCCCGGTTTCCAGATAAAGCTGGCCGGATTGCGAAAGGTAAGCTTTGCCGAGATCGAAATAAGGCACTTCGAAAAGCGTAGTAGTACCTTCACAGGCATTGGGTGTCAGAATCGGCGAGTCGAAACGGATAAATCCGTTTTCATTCAAATATTGAGTAATTCCATAGTAAACCGCGTGGCGAAGGCGCAGAATCGCCCACTGTTTGCGCGAACGGAGCCACAGGTGGCGGTTATCCATCAAAAATTCAATGCCGTGTTCCTTAAGAGTAATCGGGTAATCTTTGGCAATTTGATAGACCTGAATATCTTTGACGATGATTTCAAAACCGCCTGGCGCGCGTTTGTCTTCGTGGATGAGTCCACTAACGCTGACGGACGATTCCTGAGTCAGGATTTCCTTGTAATTGAAAATTTTTTCGGAAACATCATTGCGTGATACGATACCCTGAATTAAGCCGGTGCCGTCGCGCAAGAGTAAAAACCAGATTTTACCGCTGGAACGCAGATTATAAACCCAGCCTTTCAAGGTTACTTCTTGATTGTTGTAATTTTGAATGTCTTTAATGAAAACCGATTGCATTTTTGCCCCTTTCGAGTCCGATCAGATTCTATTTAATTTTATCTATAACCGATAAAATACTCACCAATCTGCCAGAATTGTGTTCATAATATCTTCTGTAATTTGATTAATTGCTTCACTTAGAGCCACCTCACGCGTTTTGGACGTGGCGCCGGTCGGGTCGTATTCACTATAGCCGATGAACTGTTTTTTGAAAACTGTGCGGTCATTGACTTTATCGTACCACTCGATCTCGATCTTGATTGTTACCCGATATTCGGTAACGGATTCGCCGACGTTTTCATCTTCGTCATAAACCAGAGGTTTGTCATCAATGCTCAAGATGGTTCCGTACAGAACTGAGTGAGCGTTATCCTCTTCGACAACTTTCAGTAAATTTTCCTTGATAAAACCAAGTCGGGTCTTATCCGTTACTATCTGTTGAATATTAAACTCAGCCGTGCGGTCCTCAAAAAGCGGGATGGCGATGCTTTTGATGCCGGGCGGCAAGGTGCCTTTAAATGAATAAAGCCAGCAGGAGTTGATTATCAAACATAATAAAACCGCTGGAGTAAATTTTATGATGGGAGCCAAACGCTTGAATAGCATTGCGATTACCTTGATTCTTCCAGTCCGTATTCGTTGATTTTACGGTAGAGAGTGCGTTCGCTAATTTGGAGAGCGTTGGCGGCTTGGCGTTTGCGATAGTTGAATTTTTTGAGAGTGCGCTGGATTAATTCCTTTTCGACTTCGGCGAGGGTTACTTTCCCCACCATTTCGGGATTGATAATCTCGTCGTTAATGATTTCGGCGCTATCTAGTTTCCCGATTTCTTTTTCTTCGACTTTGGGTCGGGGCAGACTGGGTGGGATTTCCAATTCGCGCAAGGCTTCATATTTTAGTGGAAGAGGGTTGGTAATCACAGCTTCATAGATTTCATGCAGTTCCTGCCGGAGTACCATAATTTGTTGGAGAATTAACTCACGTTCGGCTTGATCGACACTTTTACTAATTTTCATCGGCAGATGAGGCGAAGGGATGTGGCGTGGCTCGCCCAGCAAATGCTTCTCGACCATACTACTAGTGATTACCTCGCCTTTTTCCAGAACGATCATACTCTCGACAAAATTTTTCAATTCCCGAATATTGCCCGGCCAGGAATATTCGCGCAATAGATTCAGAGCGGTGGGCGAAAAACCCTTAAAAGCGATCGAATTGCGATTAGCGAAGTCCAGGGCAAATTTTTCAACTAAAAGCGGGATGTCTTCCGGATGTTTACGTAAGGGCGGCATATAAATGGTGATAGTCTTTATGCGGTAATAAAGGTCTTTGCGAAAATTTCCACGCTCGATCTCAGCGGCGAGTTCTTTATTGGTCGCGGCAATGACCCTAATGTCCACGCGGCGGACTTCGGAGCCGCCCACCGGTAGGAATTCGCCGAGTTCCAACACTCGCAGAAGTTTGACCTGAGTTTCCGGCGGCATTTCGCCAATTTCATCAAGGAAAATTGTGCCGTGATTGGCAGTTTCAAAATAGCCTTTGCGGTCTTCGATTGCGCCGGTGAAAGAACCCTTGACGTGACCAAAGAGTTCGCTTTCCAGAATCCCGGCTGGAATTGCCCCGCAATTGACTTTGACGAAGGGCTGATGCTTGCGCAAGCTGTGGCGATAAATAGCATTAGCGACGACCTCCTTGCCGGTGCCGCTTTCGCCGCAAATCAGGACGGTAATATCGGTGCGCGCTACTTGATCAATAGTTTCGACGATTTCCTTAATGTAATCGGATTCGCCCAGAATGCCGAAACTCTGCTGTAGTTTATTAATACGTTCGCTGTCCATTGTTTGCTTCTTTTCTTAAATTTGTTCCAATAAATCTTTTTGGCGGAGTAATCCTTTCTGGCCGATGTCACGGCGGTAGTAAGCGCCCTCAAAGGTAATTTCAGCGATTCGCTCATAGGCACTGGCAATGGCTTTTTCGAGATTATCTGCCAGAGCAGTCACTGCTAATACCCGACCGCCGTTGGTTAAAAAGTGGGCATTACTGCGGATTGTTCCCGCCTGAAATACAACCGTATCTGATTCTGGCTTTTCATCTTGTAAGCCATAGATAACCTTGCCTTTTTCATAGTCGCCCGGATAACCGGCCGAAGCCATAACAACACAAACTGCCGTTTTTCGGGATAATTTCATCATCGCGGCGTCTAACTTTCCTTCAACTGCGCTGTGTAAAATCACTCCCAGATCCGATTCAATTAGGGGTAATATCACTTGGGTCTCAGGATCGCCAAAGCGAGCGTTGAATTCGACTACATAAGGCTGAGTCCCGTTAATCATCAAGCCGCAATAAAGTACACCGGTATAAGGTATTCCCTCAGCTTTTAAACCATTCAAAGTTGGAATGATAATTTGTTTTTCGACATTGTGCATTACTTGCGGAGTGCCAAGCGGCGCAGGAGCGTAAGCACCCATACCGCCGGTATTAGGTCCGGTATCATTTTCGCCGATGCGTTTATGATCCTGAGCCGGTGGTAGGATAAGGTAGTGTTCACCGTCAGTGATAACGAAAACCGAGAGCTCTTCGCCGAGCAGGAAATCTTCTACAACGACTTTATTTCCAGCGGTACCAAAACGCTTCTCATCCCAGATTGCCTCAAAAGCTTCTCTTAAGTCATCGTCGTTGTGAATTATTAGAGCGCCTTTACCAGCCGCTAATCCGTCAACTTTGATAACATAGGGAAAAGTCTTGAAATGAGTTGCAGATTCCATTGCGGCGCGTGAATCGCAGACTTGGTAAGCGGCAGTCGGAATTTGATGGCGACTCATAAATTGCTTGGCAAATACTTTACTGCCCTCCAGTCGGGCGGCGGCAGATGTTGGGCCGAAAATCTTTAAACCTTGAGCACGAAATAGATCTACTATGCCATTTACCAGTGGGATTTCTGGACCAACTACCGTTAAATCTATAGAGTTCTCGAGTGCGAATTTTAGTAGCCCGTCTAGATTGTTGTCTTTGAGCGGAATATTTTCTGCCAAAAGGGCAGTCCCGGCGTTACCGGGTGCACAGTAGATTTTAGCTATATTTGGTGACTGTGACAGCTTCCAAACCAAGGCATGTTCTCTACCACCACTGCCGACGATTAGAACTTTCATTTAATTCATCTTAAAGTTTATTAAAATAAAAATGTTAATCATTTTAGAGTAAGTCAAAATGTCGTAGTAATCTACCGAGTTTTGATTATTGAAACAAGGAAAAGGTTGGATTACATAAGCAATTCATTTAAAAATTTTATACTTGGGCAAATCGGTTTAGTCGGAAAAATCTAAAGCAGATTTTCGCGAGATAGGCTTTTCTTCTGGCCGGTGAGGCGGGCAATTTCGTCCCGCAGTTCGGCGGCTTTTTCGAATTCCAGGTTTTCAGCGGCGGCGAGCATCTCGCGACGAAGTAGTTCGATGATCTCAGACGTTTCCATTTTAGCGCGGTAGCGGTCGCCAACCGGCTGGTCGGTCTGGATTGGAGTCGGTTTAACGTCAGCCACGGCGGTGGTCTGCATTACTTCGGCGACGGATTTATAAATGGTGCGAGGCTGAATATTGTGGGCGATGTTATAATCCTGTTGAACCTTGCGGCGACGGCTAACTTCTTCGATGACTTTGCGCATAGATTCGGTGATTTCATCGGCGTAAAAGATAACCCGACCGTTGATATTGCGCGCCGCCCGACCCGAAACTTGCATCAGAGATTTCTCGGAACGCAGAAATCCTTCTTTGTCGGCGTCCAGAATCGCGACTAATGATACTTCCGGCAAGTCGAGACCTTCCCGCAGGAGATTAATGCCGACCAGCACATCGAAATTTCCCAGCCGCAAGTCGCGCAAAATGCTGACACGGTCGAGGGCTTTAATCTCGGAATGCAAATAGCGGACTCTAAGTCCCATACCGCGCAGATACTCAGATAAATCCTCTGCCATTCTCTTGGTCAACGTAGTGACCAGCACGCGTTCTTTGCGAGCGGTGACAGCCGCAATTTCGTCAATTAGATCGTCAATCTGATGTTTGGTAGGTTTTACGATAATCTCCGGATCGAGCAAACCTGTTGGACGAATAATCTGCTCCACGACTACGCCGATGCATTTTTCCAATTCGTAATCGGAGGGAGTGGCGGAGACAAAAACTGCCTGGTTGACCATCTTTTCAAATTCGTGGAATTTGAGGGGACGATTGTCCAGAGCCGACGGGAGGCGAAAGCCATACTCGACCAGCACTTCCTTCCGGGATCGGTCGCCGTTATACATAGCGCGCAATTGAGGTAGAGTGACGTGCGATTCGTCAATTATTAGTAAAAAATCCCTCGGGAAAAAGTCCAGCAGAGTATAAGGTTGCTGACCTGGCTTACGACCGGAGAAATGCCGCGAATAATTTTCGATACCACTGCAGTAACCGACTTCCTGAATCATTTCGAGGTCGAAGCGAGTACGCTGTCCCAAGCGCTGGGCTTCTAATAATTTACCGGCAGAACGTAATTCTTCAAGGCGCGCCTCTAGCTCTTCCTCGATAGAAACAATGGCACGCTGAACCGTTTCTTCGGAAGAAATAAAATGCTTAGCCGGAAAGATTACGACCATTTCTTGCTCGTTGGTGACTTCGCCGGTCAGCGGATCGCAGATATAAATATGCTCGATCTCGTCGCCAAATAGTTCGATGCGGTAGGCGTAATCCTCATAAGCCGGACGAATCTCGACGATGTCGCCGCGAGCGCGAAATTTGCCGCGCTCCAACACTAAATCGTTACGAGCATAATAAATATCTACCAGCCTGCCGAAAAGCTGACGGATGCCAATCCGGTCACCTTTTTTAAGAGTAACAATAAAGCGAGTGTATTCTTCCGGCGAACCGATACCGTAAATGCAGGAAACGCTGGCGACCACAATAACGTCGCGGCGACTAATTAACGAGCTGGTAGCTTTGAGGCGCAGTTTATCAATTTCATCGTTGATCGAGGAGTCTTTTTCGATGTAAGTATCCGTAACCGGCAGGTAAGCCTCCGGTTGATAATAATCATAGAACGAAATGAAATACTCGACCGCATTTTCGGGGAAAAACGCCTTAAACTCTCCATATAATTGTGCGGCAAGCGTTTTATTGTGGGAAATGACCAAAGTTGGCTTTTGCACGTTCTGAATGACCTGTGCCATGGTAAAAGTCTTACCACTTCCGGTTACCCCGAGCAAAGTCTGGAACTTGTCGCCTCGTAATATCCCTTCGGTTAGTTCCCGTATCGCCTGCGGTTGATCGCCGGTCGGTGTGAAATTGGTGGTGAGTTTAAACTTATTCATAGCATATCAATTTAGAATAAAGAAGAACCAGAGTCAATTAATTTTCAGCGGAATATATCATAAATTTAATTCATAGATACATTAGAAACGTGAATACTGATTTCTCTAACAATCGAAGTTAAAATTTAATTATTCGGTTTATTTTGCGGATTTCTTTCCGAAAATTTGCATACTTAATGATAATTGGCAGGAGATTCCAGTCAAGCGCGAATATTCTGTCGGAAATCCGTACTCAGTCGTAGCCGGGTAGCGTTCCGGATTGTACGAATCCCAATCGAAAATATGTTCGATCGGCTGTCCTTTGTCGAAGTCGTGGAAATAGCCGATTTCCAAGCCAACTTTTTTAGAAAACGATAATCCGCCGAGAAATCCTACTCTAAGGCTATTGCCACCGGTGATGCCCCGCGGAATATACATCAACCGAAATCCAGTGTATAAAGCATTGCCGGGTTTGGAGGGAAATGTCCGTACCGAATAATACGTCATATCGAGGTTGGAATTAGGATTTACGGAGAAACTCAAATTAAGTACATCGGCAATGTTATCGTGGTGGAAGAGTAAATATGAGAAGTCAATGCCACTACCGTACACCGGCAACCCGACTCGGAAACCAATATCACTCCGCTCTGAGACGCCGCGCCGATAAACGAAAATAGGTGCGACATTTTCAACAGAGAAAGTCACCCCGGTATAAGTTTCGCCCGGCTTGAGTGGCACCGGACTAATCGTGGGATGAGTAGCACAGGCGCTTAACCAGAGACCGATCGCCCATATCAGAAAGTGCTTATTCATTTTGACTACCCTTAGATTAACCAAATTCAAGCATTTTGTAAAGAAATATTTGCTATTAGCCTTAATAAAATGATGAGGGCTTTCTTCTGATGAATTTTTTTATTTTTATCAAATTCTAAGTTCATAAATTTACACATTGATTTTTGGGTGAAGATAGTGTCAAATAAAACTGGTCTTGAAGAACAATTTAGCTGTTTTCGCCGTAATATTATCGGCATTGATTACCAGTATAATTTCCCGGGCGGTTGCCGACCGATTCTGTATGCCGATTGGGCGGCCAGTGGAAGACTCTACCGACCGATCGAGGAATATATAACTAATGTTTTGGGCCCTTACGTTGCCAATACTCATAGTGATGCGACCTTGACTGGGACAATCATAACCGATGCCTACCATCAAGCGCATAAGATTATCAAACAGCATGTGAACGCCGGTCCGGACGACGTCCTATTACTGGCTGGGTTCGGGATGACGGCGGTTATCAATAAATTCCAACGTCTTTTAGGGTTACGTGTACCTGATAAATTCAAGGAAAAAATATCAATACCGCCTCAAGAGAGAGCGCTGATACTTCTAACGCATATGGAGCATCACTCCAACCAAACCACCTGGGAGGAATGTTGCTGTGACACCTCACTCATTTGTAAAAAATCGGACGGGTTACCGAATCTTGAGCATTTGCGTAATATTTTGGAACTAAACCGTGACCGGAAATTAATAATCGGCTCATTCACCGCCTGCTCGAATGTTACCGGTTTAATCACACCGGTTAACGAATTAGCAGAGATTATGCACCAATTCGGACGCCTGTGTTTCATTGATTATTCCGCTTCAGCGCCGTATGTCGAAATCAATATGCATCCGCCCAAACCGGAACAGAAATTAGATGCGATTTTCTTTTCACCGCATAAATTTCTGGGCGGGCCGGGTTCCTCAGGAGTGATTGTTTTCGATAAAAAGCTTTATAATAATCGCGTTCCAGATCAACCGGGCGGCGGCACCGTACTTTGGACTAATCCCTGGGGCGAGCATCGTTTTTTCCAGGACATTGAAGTGCGCGAAGATGGTGGAACACCCGGATTTTTACAGGCAATTCGCGCCGCGTTGGCAATTTTACTAAAAGAAGAAGTGGGCGTTGAAAATATTCTGGCACAGGAACATTACTTGACCGAAATCCTGCTAAATGAACTGGCTGGAATCCCTGATATAAACATTCTTGAATCTCAAAACCATAACCGCATCGGTTTTGTTTCGTTTTATAGTCTGAAAGTTCATCATAATCTGATCGTACGCCTACTTAATGATCGCTTCGGTATCCAAACACGTGGCGGCTGTCTCTGCGCTGGAACTTACGGTCATGTTTTACTACATATTGACGACCAACGATCTAAAGCAATTATGAGTCAGATTGATCAGGGCAACTTGAGTTTGAAGCCCGGCTGGGTGCGCATTTCGTTGCATCCGACTATGACTGAAGTCGAAGTGCGTTATATCGCATCTGCGGTACGGGAAATTATGAAAAATTATGTTGAGTGGGGAAAAGATTACCACCTTAACCCTGAGACCGGCGACTTCGATCATCTCAAACAACCGAAAGCCAGTATCAAATTGAGAGAAACTTTCAAAGCCGCTTTAAGAATATTTTTACCGGTTGTAATTTTAAACGCTTATATTTGTTTTAGTTTTGGTAATCAGATTGCAATATCATTGTGAAATTATCTCAAAAGCACCGAAATAAAATTTATCCGCAGAATTAACCCCGAAGAAAGGAGTCGTTTATGGATAAAAAGGTCAAATTGTATGCTCTCAGCACCTGTATTTATTGCCAGAATACCAAAGCCTTCCTCAAGAGTCTGGGAATCGAGTACGATAGTATTGACGTAGATTTGTTAGACAAGGAACAAAAACTGGCAGTCATTAGGGAGATTCATAAATTAACACCGACAGTTGCTTTTCCAGTAATTGTCATCGGAGACAACGTTATTGTCGGCTATCGTCCGGAAGAAATCAAAAAGGCACTCGGATTATGAACACAGAACAGTTATTTGAATCGCTTCGCAAACTTCAGGAGCCGAAAGGCTATTTTTTCAATAAAGATCGTCAGCACGTTGACCGATTGCTGAATTCTTTATTGATTAACAAAGAACGTTATGGCTATATGGCTTGTCCATGTCGTCTGGCGGTCGGTGATCGCGAATCGGATCGCGATATCATTTGCCCGTGCGTTTACCGTGAGCAGGATGTGAAGGAATACGGACGTTGTTATTGCGGACTGTATGTTTCCGCCGATTGGAATGCCGGTAAAATTCCTGACCGGTATGTACCGGAACGCCGACCGCTCGAAAAAATTCTGGGATTGTAAAGCGTTGATCATTATCCTCTGACCTTTTAAATTTCTGAAGATTAATTATTCGCCTTTTAGGTAAATTTTACGTAAAATAATCAGAGTTTTTAAACAAAACGAATAATATGGAAGTAAAAGAAACTCTATTTAATTATGTAAATCCTGCGATTGAATATCAAATTTTAAATGGGGATTCTTGTTATATCCTCCAAAATTTGCCAGACGGGAAATTCGATTTAATAATCACTTCTCCCCCTTATAATATTGGTAAGGAATATGAAACCAAAACCTGTATCGAGAAATATCTTGAAACGCAAGAAGAAATTATTAGACAGCTAATACGCGTTCTTTCTAACCAGGGGAGTCTTTGCTGGCAAGTAGGAAATTTTGTAGATAAGGGAGAAATATTTCCGCTTGATATTTACTATTATCCGATATTCAAGAAATATCAATTAAAACTTCGCAATCGTATTATCTGGCATTTTGAGCATGGATTGCATGCTTCCAAAAGATTTTCAGGAAGATACGAAACCATTCTGTGGTTTACCAAAACCGATAATTACATTTTTAATCTTGACGCCGTTAGAATTCCTGCAAAATATCCGGGCAAGTTACATTTTAAAGGACCTAACAAAGGAAAGCCTTCCGGAAATCCACTTGGGAAAAATCCTTCGGATATCTGGAAAATTGTTGTAGAAGATTGGGATAATGAAATATGGAATGTACCAAACGTTAAATCGAACCATCCGGAGAAAACAGAACATCCCTGCCAATTTCCGGTTGAACTAGTCGAGCGCTGTGTTTTAGCCTTAACTAATAAAAGTAGCTGGGTTCTTGATCCATTTGCTGGTGTTGGTTCAACAATTATAGCTTCGATTAAAAACGAGCGCAATTGCATCGGTATTGAAAAAGAAGCCCATTATTGTAAAATCGCCCAAAATAGAATCGAAGCTTTGAAAGCAGGTAACTTAAAAGTGAGACCGATTAATAAACCTATTCACAAACCTTCTAAAAATGATAAAGTTGCGAATGTGCCGAATGAATGGCTAAAATTAAAATTTAACGGATATAGCAAATGAAAATAATTAAAAAATATTCGCATTTGAACGGCGAAGAATATTTGATTGTGCATCATAAAGATCTTTATAATGAAATCAAAAGTGTTATCAAGAACATAAATGCCGAGGGATTAAAAACAAAAGTCAGTAATGAAAATAGAAAAGCGGGGACACAGTTATATAGTCCAATAGAACTAAACAAAGCATTTGACAGGGAATTTTCAAAAAGAAATTGGAACGAGAGTCGTTATAATTACTATATCACTCTAAATCGGGAACTGATGGAAAAAAGTTTATTAATGCCTGCAGGTGAACAAAAGAAATTTCTCATAGAACACGGAGAGAAAAACCCAATTTTTAGCTATAATCAGACAGATTTCGTCAAAAATAAAGTTGCTGTTGAAGTCCAATTTGGTAAATATGCTTTTGTTGCATATGATTTGTTTGTAAAGCACATGCTATTTTATTCAGGCGGCATGATAAACTTAGGCATAGAAATTCTTCCTACTAAGAATATGCAGTCCCAAATGTCAAGCGGAATTGCATATTACGAGGGAGAAGTCTATAATGTTATGAGACAAGGACGGAACAGCCCTCCTGTACCGCTTCTTATTCTCGGCATTGAACCTTAGAGATATAATCATTAATAAAACAACTCGGTTAATGCGTATATCTAATAGGGCAAACTGTTCAATAAAATTTCATTTTAAATTATTTTTAACGTGATGAAATCTATAACATCTTTTGTTTTCCGGTAATCCCCGATTGTCCTATGGCTCTGAATTTTCTGGAACGTTTTCCGCTACTTTATGATTGGCTTAAAGCGCATACGACTTTGTTGAAATACGCCGGTTTGATTTCTTTGATCACATTTTTTGGTACAATTCTTTTAATGGGGGTACTGATTCTGATGATTCCGACGGATTATTTTTCCAATCCCAAACGTCGTAAAAGCTTCTTGATTACCAAGCGACCGCTCTTGGGTGTAATATTACTGATAGTCAAAAACCTAATCGGACTTATTTTCCTGATAGTCGGATTTTTACTACTGTTTATCCCAGGGCAGGGTATCTTAACGATTCTGGTCGGTATAATTTTAATGAATTTTCCCGGTAAATACAGGCTCGAAAGAAAGTTAGTCCAAAGACCGGGCGTTTTGCAGGGCATCAATAATATCCGGAAAAAATTTAATCGCCCACTACTCGGTTTTGAATAAATAATTGTTTAAATATTTCAGGTTTTTGTTTATCTTTGAGCAAAGTCGCAATTAGGAGGTGACTATGTTAAAACAATTCAAAGTCCTACTAATCTGGGGAATGTTAATTGTCGGATTTATGGCTTGTAATGATAATGGCAGTGAACCACCAACTGCCGCTATTCTTTCGTTATTACGAACCGAATACGGCGGATGTAATGAATACAAGGGGGGTGACATTTTACCAAAAGCGGCGATTCAAAATGATTCGCTAAGCTGGGAAATCAGCGACGATACGCTAAAGATTTTTACCGGCATTACCTACATTTGCTGTGCGCCGTTCGATGTCGAAAGTGAGCAGTCCGGTGACAGTCTCAAGATTATGATCAGAGATGTCTGTGGTATTTCCAGCGAACACTGCTATTGCAGATGTATTTGTCATTATACCTTTCTGACAATTTTTACTGGTTATTCCGGTGACCGCTATCATCTGGCGGTCTGGTTGCATAGTCCGCGCCAAGCGCAGGATTCTTTACTCTGGCAGGTGGAAATTCCATAGAGGGTTTGTTTTAAAAAACAGCACAATTTTTCCCGATTTAGATAGATCATAAAATTGTTTCATTTCTCGGCAAAAAGATTTATTATTCGGTAGTATGGGAATTATTAATTTGATAATTACTTGTATTATCGAAATTGCCTAAAAACAGGAAAATAAAAATGAAAGCCACCCGATTTTTTAGAAATACCATATTAATTATTTTGCTATTCGGCGAGTCTCTTTTCCCCAATATTTCCGCCAGTGCTCAATCTGTGGAGGAAGCCTGGCAAGCCTGGAACCGAAACGACCAGAAACTCGTCGAACAGAAATTTCAGGAAGCCATCCAAGCCAATCCTAACGACACGCGTGCTTACATCGGGTTAGCTTACCTTTATGAAATGCAATATAAATATCTGGAAGCCTGGCAAACCTACGCCAAAGTCATTGAAACCGAAGCCGATTTTGAACCTTATATTTTTGCCGCTATGATGGCGCCCCGATTAACCAACGCCGAGGAATATAAATCAGCTGGTATCCAGATGCTCTTCGATAATTTAGCGCGCACTGCCCGCCATTCTACGATGCGAATCAATGCCAATGAAAAGTTAGGGCACTACTATAACGAACATGCCAATCTGAAAAAGGCGCTTTTCTACTTCAATAAAATTGACGCAATCACCGATTGGATGTTGATTGGCCCATTCGATAACATTTCGGCTTCCGGTTATGATAAAGTCTATCCGCCGGAGACCGAATTCGACACGGCGGCAGTTTATCGCGGACAAAATGATATTGCGATTAAGTGGTTCCGGATTCCGCAAGTGCGTTATGACAAATGGATTGATTTACGTCGGTACTTTGCCGATAACGACGCAGTTTTTTACGGCAATACTTTTATTTTTTCACCGCAGAAACAAACTGTTCATTTGCGAGTCGGAACATCCGGTTCGCTGAAGGTTTTTCTGAATGACGAACTAATGATCGAATGCTTCGATGAGAATAACAATGGATTCGATACTTATAGTGTCAAAACTGAACTGCAAGCGGGTTGGAATCGTCTATTGATCAAGTGCGGATTTTCAGAGATTACGCAGTGCAACTTCGCGGCACGATTTACTGACCCGGCTGGCAATTCAGTGACCGACCTAAAAATTTCTGCGTTGACGCATTCCTATAAATCACACCCTGGTGCCGTGAAAGAGCCCATCCCGAACTTCGCTGAGGAATTTTTTCTGACGAAAATTGCAGAACATCCCGACTATCTCGAAAACTATCTTCTGCTGGCGGAATGTTATGCTTTGAACGATAAAGCGGTCGAGTCCGAATTGATTTTGCGCGAGGCTCTGCGACGCGCTCCGACTAATGCTATGATTTATTTACATTTGATCGAGGCTTACTTGCGCGGCGAAAAATACGACGAAGCCAAGTCCGCTTATGAAAAAATTTACCAGCTTGATCCGGATATTCCAGGCGTTTTAGAATACCGAATCTCTGAGCTCCTCGCAAAGAAAAATTATGATGAAGCCAAGAATTTACTCGACCGACTGGCGCAATTGATACCGGATTCGCCCAATCTACAATTGCAACTTATCGCTTATTATTCCAAACGCGGTCTGACCGAGAAGGTAATCGAGATTGCCAATACCGCTTACCATCAATTTCCGGATAACTGGAACATTGTCGAAACCAAAGCCAACCTCGAAGCTTACGTTAAACAAAATAACAAAGCCGCTATTCCCATTTTACGTAAATACGTGAAAAACCACACCGAGCAGACGGCTTTTCTCAAATTAGCCGATTATTATAAAAATGCCGCTGACCTTAAGAACTGGGAAAAAACCTATCGACAGGCGATTGAATATTATCCGGCTTCTCCAAGCCTTTTCTATCAAATGGCGCAAAATTTCTATAATAGGCATAACTATTCCACCGCTTTGGATTATATCGAGAAGGCTCTCCAAATCTGTCCGCAATGTGCCGGCTACTGGGGCACTCGCGCCGAAATCCAACGTTCGTCCAGTCAATCCGCTGCGGCTATTAAGTCTTACCAGCGAGCGCTGGAATTGAGTCCGACTGATTATGATGCGCGCGATAAATTAAGGCAATTGCAAGGACGCGCATCAATTTTTAACAATTTCGATACGGTGGATATTGATAGTCTTTTTCGCAATTGCCCATCGTCGGAGCAGTATCCCGGTGAAAAGGCGGTTATTCTATACAATGCCTGTCGGCGCGTCGTTTATGGTGGCGCAACTGAAATGAGCCAGGAAATTCTGGCGACGGTTTTTAATCTGGAAGGAATCGATGCTTTCAAAGAATACCGGATTCCTTATAACGCTTATAACGAAGAACTGATTGTCGAAAAGGCGCAAACTTTAAAAAAGGATGGCTCTAAAATTGATGCTGACGTTAGCTGGGGCTATATTGTATTTAAATCACTCGAACCCGGTGACGCCGTTTACCTTAAATGGAAAATTCGCAATTATTACTCCGGCAAACTATCCCAGCATTTCTGGGACGATTTCAGTTTCAATACATTTTTTCCTGTGCGGGAAGTTTGCTATGCCTTATTGATTCCGCCGAATGTGAAATTTCAGTATAAAGGTCAATTTATGCCGGATGAACCTTCGGCTATCAAGGAAACGCCGGATGGAATTCTCTATGAATGGCGCCTGAACGACGTTCCCGCCATAAAAGAGGAATACAATATGCCTCCCCTAGCAGATATCGGAAAAATACTGCACATTTCCAGCATCCCGGACTGGGATTACATCGTGAACTGGTATATTGATCTGGCAGAAACCAGAACTCGTTCATGTTATGAGATTGACGAATTTCTCAAGACTTTATTACCGGAAAATGAACCGCTGACCGAACAGGAGAAAATTACCCGTATTTATAATTATATCACCGAAAATATTCGCTATAGCAGTGTATCCTTCCGCCAATCCGGCTTGATTCCTCAAAAAGCCCGCGATGTATTCGTAACCCGCATCGGTGATTGCAAGGATAAAGCCGCCCTCGGAATCGCTATGTTGCGCTCAGCGGGATTCACAGCCAATTTCGTGTTGGTAAACGCTCGCTATGAAGGCTTGAATAAACACATGTTGCCTTCGATAGCCTTTAATCATGCCATCGTCAGCGTTGCCACTCAAGAGGGAACGCTCTATCTCGATTTGACAGCGCAGAATTTTCCGGTCGGTTCGGTGCCCTTGGCGGATCAAGGGGCTTTTGCACTCGAAATCAAGAAGGGTTGCCAACCGTTTTATCTAACGCGCCACTTTTTTATGGGGAGTGTTCGGCAACGACGCACCAAAGTCGAGGTTCAAACCGATAATAGTATTCAGGTTGAGCTTCACACTACTCGTAAAGGTGCTCAGACGGCTGAATTTCGTGCGATTTACCGATTCAAGAGCCAAGCCGATCGCGATAAGGAATTAATCGAATCGTTGGCTCAAGATTTTCCCAATGTGGAACTGATTAGCTTTAATTTATTTGACCTCGACTCAATTAAACCGATTCTGGATTATGAATACACTTTTAAGGTTCCAGATTATTTAACTGAAGCCGGAAAATTTCTCATCTTACGCATCCCCTGGGCTGATCGGCTTTCGCCAATTAGGGCGCTATCGTATGATAAAAGAAATTATCCGTTTACTTATTGGCCAAATGCCGATACGATTAGCGAAGAAATCACAATCACCTTTCCGGCTGGCTATCAGCCGTTGGAATTTACTCCGTATTACGAATGTTCCTGTCCGATTGCCGATTATCGGCTTACGCTGGATTATAATGATAGAATTTTAAAAGGCACTCGGCTAATGATAAATAAGGAATCCGAGGTTACGCCGGAAATTTATCCCGCATTCAAAGAATTTTATAATAAAGTTGTCAAAGCCGATGGCTATCAGATTCTGATAAAACGTCTGGAATAGACTATTTTGTCTCAGGCTTCTTTTTATCGTTATCGTCTTTACAGTAATTTGGATATAATTTTTTCATACAATCCGGGCAAATGCCGTGGGTAAATTCCACTTCGGCATGGTCTTTAATGTAGGACTCAACACTATTCCAATAGCCCTGGTCATCTCTGATTTTCTTACAGCAGGCGCAGATCGGGATTAAGCCTTTCAGGGTTTTGATTTTGTCGAGTGCTTCCTGCAACTCGGCGATAAATTTTTCGCGTTGTTCTTCGGCTTGTTTGCGTTCGGTAATATCTCGACCAACGCCTACAATACCGATTATGTTACCCTGTAAATCCCTGAGTGGTACTTTAGTGGTAGAATTCCAGCGCATTCTGCCTTCTGCTTGTTCTAGAGGCTCCTCGTGATTAAGTAGCGGGATACCGGTTTTGATTATTTCCAGTTCATTAGCCCGAAATTGATTTGCTAATTTATGATCTATAAAGTCGAAATCAGTTTTGCCGATGATTTCTTTCTCATCGGACTTGCCCATCCGTTCCACGACGGCTTTATTACAGAGAATAAAGCGTCCTTCGGTATCTTTGGCGTAGATTTTATCCGGAATGTTTTCAATGACGGTTTTAAGTAGAGTCCTTTCCTGGGCGAGAGCTTCTTCGGCGCGTTTACTTTCGGTAATATCTTCCAGAGTTTCCAGAGATCCGATAATTTCACCTTTTGAATTCTTGATCGCTACCGCCGTAAAAAATAACCATTTCCCATCTTTGCCCAGATTTGGGAAAAATTCGGTAGCTTCGAAACCATTCTCGACTAAATGAGATTTCTGGTATTTATCAGAATACCACTCGGGTAGGTTTTTGATATTTCCCTCTACGAGTAAGTCGGCGAGACAAGGCCTTTGCTCTTGATAAAAAGCTTTCCAGTGATTGGATGTGCCGACGATTTCCTCTGCTTTTATGCCGGTTAGTTCGGTCAAAGCGGTATTCCAATAGACGACCTTGTGATCTTCATCGATAAAAAATTGGGGGATTGCAGAACCATTAATGATATTTTTGAGCTTATCCTCACTGTTTTTTACTTCTTCCATCGCCTTTAATAATTGTTCTTCGGCTATTTTACGCTCAGTGATGTCTCTTGAAATTCCGAAAGTGCCGATAATCTCGCCTTTTTCATCGAGCAACGGCATTTTAGTTGTCGAAACCCATGATATTCCTCCATCTGGCCAGGTTTCTTTTTCTTCGATTCCGACTATCGGTTGACCAGTACGAATGATACGCTGTTCGTCCTCAAATGCAGGTCGGGCATGTTCTTCAGTGAAGAAATCAAAGTCGGTCTTGCCGATGGCTTCCTTGGGATCGGAGAGTCCAAATCGGTCAGCCTGGGATTTGCTCATCAATAAGAATCGGCTGTCTCTGTCCTTGTAATAAATATGGTCGGGAGTGGTGTTCAATAAAACGCGCAGGTAGTTACGCTCTTTAGCGAGTTCCGCCTCGATTCGTTTCTGTTCGGTAACGTCGTGAAATAGGGCGTAAACTATTTTTTGATTTTCGATTTCATAAACACTGGCTTTGATTTCGACATCTCGGATTTCGCCGCTCTTAGTGATGATCTGGCTTTCTAAAGTTTGTCCCTCTTTGGCTTTTTTATGCTCAAGAAATGTTCGACTTTGCCCATTGATGATTTCTGACGGAGGATGCAGAATCCGCTGGTGTTGTCCGATTATTTCCGACTTTTCTCGACCGACTAATTTGGCGGCGGCTTTGTTGCAATCTATCAAGATACCGGTTTCGGCATCGGCTAAGAAAATAGCATCAATGCTTTCTTCGAATTGTTTGCGGTATTTTTCTTCGGATTGTCGGAGAGCCTCTTCCAGTTTTTTACTTTCGGTGATGTTTTTAGAAACTCCGAAAGTCCCGATTATTTGACCATCTTTGTCGGTGAGTGGAATTTTTGTAATGGAGGACCAAGACACGGTTCCATTCGCCCAATTTTTTCTTTCTGCTCGGTCAATGATTGGCTTGCCAGTTTTGATGATCTCTTGTTCACCGTTATAATCTTTTTGAGCGAACTCAGGAGGAAAGAAATCGAAATCGCTTTTGCCAATCGCATCCTTAGGATCTGGCAATCCAAAAACCTCGGTAGCTAAAGATTTGCTGACCCGATAAAAACGGCTATTTAAATCCTTGAAATAGATATAATCAGGGAAGGTGTTCAGCATTGCGTCTATTAAAGTTTTTTCAAACTCGAGTTCTTTTTTAGCTTTGCGCTGTTCGGTTATATCGCGAAAAACCAGAACTGCGCCTAAGATATTGCCATATTCGTCTTTGATTGGTGCGCCGCTGTCATCAATCGGTATTTTCTGTCCATTGCGCGAGATTAAAACTGTATGATTGGCTAACTCTATAACTAGACCTTCTTTTAAGATTCTTTTAACCGGATTGGGTGGTGTTTTCCCGGTGGATTCATTGATGATATTGAATACTTTTAGGAGTGGTTTTCCGACGGCTTCTGACAATGACCAGCCGGTCAATTTCTCGGCGACTGGATTGAGAAAGGTGATTAAGCCGTTTGAATCGGTGGTAATGACGGCGTCGCCGATACTTTTGAGCGTTGTGGAAAGGAGCGCCTGTCTTTCAACTAAATTTTGTTCAACTTTGTGATTGGAAAGAGCCAGTTCGATAATGCAACGAATCTGTTCGGGGGTAAACGGTTCGAAAAGATAACCGTTAGCATCTACTTGTTTTAATTTTTCGAGGTCTAATTTTTCAGATTGTCCGATTATAAAGACAATCGGGATATCAAGATTTTGGCGAATCTGGGTGAAAGTATCAACTCCATTTAGTTTGCCTTTAAGCGATGAGCTAATGAGCACCAGGTCAGGCTTTAGTTCGATAGCCTTTTTGACGGCGGAAGTTCCATTGGATACGGTTTCGATCACCTGATAACCTAAATTAGTGACGATGGTGCTGATCCTTTTAGCTGTTTCAGCATTACTCTCGGCTAACAATATTTTTAGTTCTTCCATTATCCTTCCCTCATTAATTTGGTTGATATTTTTCTGTATTTTAGATAATTATTAGCTTGCTTTTCGAAAATCTCCACAATCATATTTTACAAAAATAATCTTAAACTATCAATGACACAAATTTTTAAGTACCCTCCAATATTTTTAGGGTTTATTTCCTAATTTATTGGTAATTCTTGTAATATAATACCAAACAAATGGCTACGTATATTTTTAAGCAATTGAGTTCTGCTCTTCTTATTGAAATTTGGGGTTTAGACACTAACTAAAATCTGAGACTTGAGTAAAGACTGCTTTATAAAAAGTCACATAGCTAAAAAATTAGGAGAAATCCTGGTTTATAAGTTAGCCTAATTTAGCCTAATTATGTCTCAAGTTTCGTTTTTATTTTCATCGTCTTTACAGTAATTGGGATACAATTTTTTCATACAATCTGGGCAAATGCCGTGGGTAAATTCCACTTCGGCATGGGATTTAATGTAGGATTCGACATTATTCCAGTAACCCTGGTCGTCTCTAATTTTCTTACAGGAGGCGCAGATCGGGATTAAGCCTTTCAAGGTTTTGATTTTGTCGAGTGCTTCCTGCAACTCGGCAATGATTTTTTCGCGTTGTTCTTCGGCCTGCTTGATTTCGTTGATTTCGCGGCTGATTCCGACGAGTCCGATAATTTTACCATCTTGATCACGTAGAGGGATTTTGGTAGTGGAGGTCCAGTTAATCTGTCCATCTGGCAATTTTCTACCTTCTACCAAACCAATAATTGGTTTGCCTGTTTCCATAAGTTGGAGGTCGGATTCGACTGTTGCTCGGCCAAATTCTTCGCCAAAAAGGTCAATGTCAGTCTTGAGATAATAGTCACTTTCCTGAGTCATATTCAGGGATTCCATCATGTGGCGACTGATTTTGAGTAAGCGGCATTGTCGGTCTTTGAAGTAAATACTGTCCGGGATGTTATTCATTAAGGCGTCCATCAACGACTTTTCATACTGCAATGCTTCTTCAGCCCGTTTAATATCATTGATCGTCCGAGTTACGCCAACCAGCCCAATGATATTATCATTGGCATCCCAAATAGGAGCTTTAGTAGTTGAAGTCCAATTCAAACTGCCGTCGTCTAATTTACGGCTTTCTATCATACCAACAATTGGTTCGCCGGTTTCTATAAGATGAAGATCCGCTTTAACTGTCTCTCGACCAAATTCTTCGCCAAAAAGGTCAATATCAGTCTTGAGATAATAGTCACTATCCTGGGTCATATCCAAGGATTTCATCATACCGCGATTAATTCTGAGGAGGCGGCATTGTCGGTCTTTGAAATAAATGCTGTCTGGGATATTATTCATCAGGGCATCTAACAGCGACTTTTCGTACTCCATATCTTTTTTAGCTTTGCGCTGTTCGGTTATATCGCGAAAAACCAGAACTGCTCCTAAGATATTACCATATTCGTCTTTGATGGGTGCGCCGCTGTCATCAATCGGTATTTTCTGTCCATTGCGCGAGATTAATACCGTATGATTAGCTAATTCTATAACTAAACCTTTTTCTAAGATTTTTTTGACCGGATTGGGTGGTTTTTTCCCGGTGGATTCATTGATGATATTGAATACTTTTAGGAGCGGTTTTCCGACGGCTTCTGACAATGACCAGCCAGTCAATTTCTCGGCGACTGGATTGAGAAAGGTGATTAAGCCGTTTGAATCGGTGGTAATGACAGCGTCGCCGATACTTTTCAGCGTTGTGGAAAGGAGCGCCTGTCTTTTAACTGAATTTTGTTCAACTTCGTGATTGGAGAGAGCCAGTTCGATAATGCAACGAACCTGTTCGAGAGTAAACGGTTCAAAAAGATAACCGTTGGCACCTACTTGTTTTAATTTTTCAAGGTCTAATTTTTCAGATTGTCCGATTATAAAGACGATCGGGATATCAAGATTTTGGCGAATCTGGGTGAAAGTATCAACTCCATTTAGTTTGCCTTTAAGCGATGAGCTAATGAGCACCAGGTCAGGCTTCAGTTCGATAGCCTTTTTGACGGCGGAAGGTCCATTGGATACAGTTTCGATCACCTGATAACCTAAATTAGTGACGATGGTGCTAATACTTTTAGCTGTTTCAGCATTACTCTCGGCTAACAATATTTTTAGTTCTTTCATTGTCCCCCTCTTGGTTTAGATGATGCATCACTGCATTTTAGGTAACTTTTTAATTTACTTTTCAATTATCCCCACAATCGTATTTTACAAAGATTATTTTAAACTACCAATGTCACAAATTAAAGACGGCTGGTGATTTACCAATTACGTGGATTAGCGAATTAATCTTTATAACAAACGAGATTTTGTTAAGTTAGATTTCACATTTTAAAAAATTTATAGCATTGATTAAATAAAATTGTTGACTTACAAGCTAGAAATATTTTATATTTGGAAGTGTTAATTATGAGTTACTTAAAATCTATACATTGCATCGTACTACCGTGGAGCATTATTATCCTAGCTAGAGGTGAAGGGGTAATTTAGACGTAGAAAAAAAATAAACAGTTTCTAAAACCCCTTCTAAATCGAGAAGGGGTTTTTTTATAACAAAATAAAAGGAATATCTAAATGCGCAGTAATCAGATAAAAAAAGGAATCGAACGAGCACCTCATCGCTCACTCTTGCGGGCGCTCGGCTTAACGGAAAAG
>Ga0208940_1001740_pt1 | contig 22064 bp, 20 predicted proteins | sample AD_JPNNA6_MetaG_FD_184445 | JGI IMG/M metagenome (GOLD analysis project Ga0208940, IMG submission 184445) | Active sludge microbial communities of municipal wastewater-treating anaerobic digesters from Japan - AD_JPNNA6_MetaG (SPAdes) (version 2) | ecosystem: Engineered > Bioreactor > Anaerobic... | reverse complement strand
CTCGGCAGGGGGCCGGCCAGGCAGAGCCACGCGACTGACTGTCAGACCTTGCGGGCCAGGACGTAACCGAAAGCGACCGAGCGAACGCCTTCGTCAACAATGGTGAACCCGGCATCGACCATCAGCGTGCGAACGGCCCCGAGATCGTTGTTCGCCATTTCGGGGCCGGTGAGGGCGTCGATGACGTGACGGGCAACCCGGTTTCGCGGGGGCTGTAGGTCGACGACGAGCAACTGCCCACCCGGCACCAACACCCGATGGGCCTCGGCCACTGCTGCTGGACGCTGATCGGGATCGATGTGGTGCATCGCCAGGGCGGTCGCCACGACCTGAACGCTCGAGTCATCAAACGGGAGAGCCTCGGCGGGGTGCACGGCATACTGCAGCGACGAGGTGGCGTTGCGCGAGGCGAAGGCGACCATCTCCTCGGAAGGGTCGATCCCGGTGACCAGGCCGGTCGGCCCGACCCGTGCCGCGAGCGCTCGGGTCAGTGCGCCGGTGCCGCAGCCGAGATCGACCGCGTGATCGCCGGGACCAGCAGCGCTGAGGGCGGCCAGGCCGGCGTAGATGCGGTCGCGACGGCCGAGAGTCACCAACCGGGTGAGCCGGTCGTAGCTCCCCGCGTGCGACATGACACCGTGCCCGTGCGCCGCATGCCCCGACGACTCGTGCCCACTCGCCCCATGGCCGTGCGCCCCATGGCCGTGCGCCCCATGCCCGTGCGACCCGTGCCCGTGTGACCCGTGCCCGTGGGCCTGTGGACCGCGGTGTGCGAACAGTTTCGCGAACACGCCCATGCCGACTCCTTCACTACGTCAAGGTTGCTCTACTATTTGCGTATGAATGCAACCATACCTCGACCTGAGGATCCAAGCGACGATGTCGTCACGCTCGCGGTCGAGGTGTTGCGCATCCTGGCCGACTCGACTCGGCTACGGATCGCCACGCTCCTCATCGACGCGGAACTCTCGGTGAGCGACCTCGCCGTCGCGGTCAAGCGGCCGGTCCCCGGCGTCTCGCAGCACCTGGCGAAGATGCGGCTCGCACACCTGGTGTCCACGCGCAAGCAGGGGACGACGGTGCTCTATCGGATCGACGACGAGCACATTCGGCAACTCGTGCTCGACACCACTCGCCACGTCGAGCACCTGCTGAGCGACCGTCCTGCCCACCACGAATCGAGGCCCAAACCATGACCAACGCCACGGGCCACGGGCCTGACCACGCGGGTCACGACCACGACCACGGCGGTCACGGCGACGAGCACGCCGGGCACGCCGGGCACGGCGACGAGCAGAAGCACGGGCACGACGACGAGCAGAAGCACGGGCACGACGAAGAGCACGGGCAGGTCGGCGGCATCCGTCGGCGATTCGGGCACGGGCACGGCCATGGTCACGGGCATCACGACGCCGCAGTGACCGACGACCTGGCCATGACGACCGCTGCGGGCATTCGCGCCTCGATCATCGGCTTGATCGGCCTGCTCGCCACTGCTCTCGTGCAACTCGCCCTCGTTGGGCTCACCGGATCGGTCGCGCTCCTCTCCGACACGGTTCACAACCTCGGCGACTGCCTCACGGCCCTGCCCATCTGGCTCGCCTTCCGCCTCGCTCGGCGCCCTCCCTCGGCCCGGTTCACCTACGGTCTCGGCCGGGTTGAGGACCTCGCGGGGTTGCTGGTGGTCTTCGCGATCGGCGCCTCCGGGGTGTATGCCGTGTTCGTCTCGATCGAGCGGCTCCTGCACCCCTCGCCGGTGGAGCAGCCGTGGATCGTCGTGGCCGCGGGGCTCATCGGGGTCATCGGGAACGAGGCCGTCGCCCGGTTCCGGATCAACGCCGGCAAGCGGATCGGTTCACTGGCGCTCGTCGCTGACGGTGAGCATGCCCGCTCCGACGGCCTCTCCTCGCTGGCGGTCGTAGGTTCCGGGTTGGCCAGCCTGGCCGGCTGGGCCTGGGCCGACCCGATCGTCGGGCTCGTCATCGCGGCCCTCATCGGCGCCCTGTTCGTCCGGACCGGACGAGCGATCCTGGCCCGACTCCTCGACGCCGTCGATCCCGAGCTCGTGGACCGAGTCCGATCCGCCGCCGCCGAACCGGGCGGTGTCATCACGGTCGACGACGTCCGCGTCCGTTGGCTCGGCCATCGTGCACGAGCCGAGATCGACGTGACAGTCGACAGCTCGCTGTCCGTGGTCGAGGCCCGGGCGGTCGCGGATGCGGTGACCAATGAGATCCGCCAGGACTCCCCCGAGGTCAAAGACGTTGCCGTCCAAATCCTCCCCGCGCTGACGCACTAGCCCCGGGCCAGCCTCAGCGCTCCTGATGGTTGGGTCGATGCCCGGCTGGGTGCGTGACGGTGTGCGTTCAAGGGGGCGATCACCCCATCAAACGGACTCCGTCACGCACTCCGTGCGCACGCACGACGAACGCAGCCCAATCCAGACCTGAGCCGGGATCAGAGCGCGCCACGGTGTGCGATCACTGGGGTGCCGCCGACCGCCGACCGCCGACCTCAGCGCTCAGCCCAGCGCCGTCGCCGCCGACCGCCCGGCAACTCGCCCGGAATACAGGCACCCGCCGAGGAAGGTGCCCTCCAACGCCCGGTACCCATGCACCCCACCGCCGCCGAACCCGGCAACCTCTCCCGCGGCATACAGGGCAGGGACCGCCGTGCCGTCCATCCGCAGCACCCGCCCCGCCAAGTCGGTCTGCACTCCCCCGAGCGTCTTGCGGGTCAGCACCGACAGCCGCACCGCGATGAGCGGCCCAGCCGCCGGGTCGAGGATCGGATGCGGCGGCACCGTCCGGGTCATCCGGTCGCCCCGGAAGGCCCGCGCCGCCCGGATCGCCATGATCTGGAAGTCCTTGCCGAACTCGTTGTCCACCTGCAGATCGCGCTCACGCAGGATCCGCTCCACCTTGTCGGGGTCCAGCGGCGCCTCAGGAACCAAGGCGTTCATCCCGGCAACGAGCTCGCGCACGGTTGGCGCCACGACGAAATCCTCGCCGTGATCGAGGAACGCCTGCACCGACGCCGGCACGCCCCCACGCGCCCGCCCGATGACGTCGCGCACCGACCGATTGGTCAGGTCGAGGTTCTGCTCGGAGCCCGACAGGACGAACTCCTTCTCGATGATCCGCTGGTTGAGCACGAACCAGGAGTGATCGAACCCCGACTGCCGCAGATACTCCAGCGTGCCGAGCGTGTCGAAACCGGGGTAGAGCGGCGCGGGCAGCCGGTCGCCGGCCCCGTCCAGCCACACGGACGACGGCCCAGGAATGATCCGTATGCCGTGGTGTGCCCACACCGGGTCCCAGTTGCGGACCCCCTCGACGTAGTGCCACATCCGGTCGCCGTTGACGATCCGCCCACCGGCGCGAGCGGTGATGCCCACCATCCGCCCGTCGACATGGGCGGGGACCCCGACGACCGCCTCGCCGGGTGGCAATCCAAGACGCGGCGGCCAGGCCGCCCGCACGAGGTCGAGGTTGCCGCCGATGCCGCCGCTGGCCACGATGATCGCCCCGGCCGACAACTCGAACTCGCCCGCCGGCTCTCGCGAGGTCGCGACGCCTCGGGCCACGTGGGTCGGCGCGAGCCGGGTCCCGCGGACGCCGCTGACGACTCCTCGGGTGAAGACGAGGTCGTCGACCCGGTGCCGGAACGCATAGCGCAGCCGCCCGGCCACCTCGGCCTCTTTGGCGAGGCGCACGAACGGCTCACAGATCCCCGGCCCAGTGCCCCACGTCACGTGGAAACGCGGCACCGAGTTGCCGTGCCCGCCCGCGGAGCCGTCGCCGCGCTCGGCCCACCCGACGAGGGGGAAGAACTTGACGTCCAGCCCGGACAACCAGGCGCGCATCTCGCCCGCAGCGAACTCGACATAGGCCCGGGCCCACTGCTTGCCCCAGTAGTCCTCGCCGCCGGACCCCAACCGGTCCCAGCCGGCCGTGCCCTTCCAGTCCGACCACGCCAACTCGTGCGAGTCCTTGATCCCCATCCGGCGTTGCTCAGGGGTGTCGACGAGGAACAGCCCGCCCAAGGACCAGAACGCCTGGCCGCCGAGGTTCTCCCGAGACTCCTGGTCGACGACGACCACCCGCTTGCCGGCAGCGACGGCTTCGGTGGCGGCGACCAGGCCGGCGAGGCCGGCTCCGATGACGATGACGTCGGTGTCGGGCATGGGCCGATCGTACGCACCCGCGCGCGGCGTCTACGGTAGGAACGTGAGCACTTCGCAAAGCCCGCAACCCGGCATACCCCTTGCAGTGCCGACCGAGGAGGCGCTGGCGCCGGTCCCTGCGTGGGGCGTGCTCAGCGCGGCCGCCGCTCCCGTCGTGCTCGCAGCGGGTTATCTGTATGCCGCGTCGCTCACCCCCGGCTTCCAGCCGGTGAGCCAGCCGCTGTCAGACCTCGGTGCCGCCAACGCCGGGACCCGCTGGCTCATGGCGGTCACGCTCATGCTCGTCGGCGCCTCCTACATCGTCACGGCGCTCGGGCTGCGGCCGGCCGACATCGCCGGGCGCTGGCTGCTCGGCGGGGCCGGCGTGATGATGTTCTGGGTGGCGTTGATCCCCAACAACGTCGTCGGGAAGTGGACGTTGCGGCACATCCTCGGGTCGGCCTTGGTCTTTGGGCTGCTCGCCTTGTGGCCGGCGATGAGCGGCCACCTCGGCCCGCGCGTGCCGTGGCCGCTGCGCCGGCGGGTCGGCGTCATCATCTCGATCGTCGCGTTCGTCCTCATCGAGCTCACCTTGTGGGGGATCATCCTGCGCGCGGACACCGACGGGGCGCGCGAGGTGCTCCTGTATGCCGTGACCGCCCTCTGGCCGCTCGTGGTCGTCGTGTGGACGAAGGCCCGCGGCGCGGGGTGGGCCTATCCCGCGGTTCAGCGCCGGGTGTAGACCCTGCCCGGTTGGGGGTTGCCCAGCAACTGGGGGACGGTCACCAACGTGAACCCACGCGCCTTGAGCCCGGCGATGATGGCGGGCACGGCCTCGACGGTGCTCGCGTGAATGTCGTGCATGAGGATGATCGACCCCGGGCGCACGGTTGCCAGAGCCCGAGTGGTGGTGATCGACGCGTCCCTGTTCTTCCAGTCCTCGGTGTCGACGTCCCAGAGGATGATGGCCTGCCCAAGTGTCGCCGTCTGCGGTGACATCGAGCCGTAGGGCGGGCGCAACAAGGTCGTGGACACACCCGTGACCCGAGCGATCTCGGCCGACGTCCGATCGACCTCGGAGCGCGCCTCATCGAGTGAGAGTCGTTTCATGTCGCGGTGGTCCCAGGTGTGGTTGGCCACGACCATGCCGCTGCGAACCATCCGGGTCACCAGGTCGGGATGGATCCGCACGTTCTGACCTAGGACGAAGAAGGTGGCCACGACGTTGGCCGCTTCCAACCGATCAAGCAGGGTCCCGGTCAGCGAGCCCGGGCCGTCGTCGAACGTCAACGCGACGCATTTGAGCTTGGTGCAGTCGACAGCGGCAGCGGGAGGCGGCGCGACCGGAGGTGTCGCCGGGGTCGCCCGAGGGGTCGCCGGGGCGGGCGTGGCGGGCCCGCCAGACGTCGCCGGCGCGGGTGACGCGGGCGTAGCGCCGGATCCACCCGGCGAGGGGGCTGCCGAACTCGGGACGGACACGGCATACGGCAGGCCGGATCGCACGGCGTCGGCCACCCGTCGGCCCCGCTCGGACAACAACGGCTCCGCGGTCGCCTGGGGGACGGTCACGGTGAGGTTCCCCGCAGAGAACGGCGCGACCGTGCCCTGATCAAGCAGGAGCACCAAGTCACCCGCGGCAGAGAAGGTGAGGTCGGTGAGCAACGCGTCGACCCCGGCTGCGCCGACCTCGTCGGGGTCGAGCGTGGCGTGACCCGACGCGCGCACCGCCGACCGAACGAGAGCCGCGACCTCAGCGCGCCCCGCCGTGGTCACGAGGTCCACGCCGGTCCAGGTGCTCGACCCGTCACCGTAGAAGACCCGGTGGGCGGTCTGGCCGCTGGCACCACCGAACTCGAACGTCTCCATCCGGATGCCGAGCACCGGACCGGATGCCGTGACAACCTGCCACCCGACGTTGAGCTCGGCCGGCGCCTGCTCACTGGGCGCGTTGTCGGCTCGGAAAGTCGACTCGGTGGCGTTGGCCCAGGCCGCGATCGCGTCGGTCATAGACCCTTGTCCTGGGGCGACGGGGCGGCGCACCGCCACCGGCAGCAACGGGTCGTTGCCCATGCTCTGCACCACGGTGATCCCCGCCACGGACAGCTCGGTGGGCGGCATACCTGAGACTCCGGGGATGCCCGCGCTGCCGGTCGGGGCTGCGGAAGTGGTGGGATCGCCGGCGCCGGGTGGGGTCGGTGACCCCGTGCACGCGGTGGCCAGCAGCGCGGCGGCCAGGGGGAGCACCCATCGCCTCGACCGTCGACCAACCGTCATCGCGAACCGTCCGCGCATCATCTTCTGTCCAGCTCTTCGTCAAGCGAGATCGACATCAGTCGATCAGGGAGAAATAGGGCAACGCAGCCCACGCTAGGCGGTGGAAGCGCTTACGTGAGGTAGGCGGTGAGCCGATCCATCGCGTCGTCCAGATCCGCGGTCGTCCCCGCGAAACACAGCCGCACGAAGGCCCGGCCATCCAGGGCCGGGTCGCCTCCCGGCGTCGCCGGCGCGAAATCGACACCGGGAGTCAAGGCCACTCCCGTTGCGTCGAGCACCTCCTGACACCAGCGCGTCGAGTCGTCGGTGAGGTGACTGACATCGAAATAGAGGTAGAACGCGCCGTCTGGTGGCGCCAGTTTGGCCACGCCGATCTCGGGGAGACGCCGCAGGAGTAGGTCACGGTTGACGGCATACCGGCGCACGTGTCCGTCGAGCTCCTCGCGCGCCGACGCGGAGAAGGCGGCGACACCGGCGGCCTGCGAGACCGCGGGCGGGCAGATGTTGAGGTTGCCGATGAGGACCTCGACCGGGCGCACCAGCTCTGGAGGCAGGACCATCCAGCCGACCCGCCAGCCGGTCATCGAGAAGTACTTCGACAGCGACCCGACGAGCACGGCCGAGCGCGAGGACTCCCACGCGCTGGCGCACCGCCGCCCGAACGAGATGCCGTGATAGATCTCGTCGCTCACCAGCAGCGTCCCGTGCGCCTCGCACCAACGGGCGATCGCGGCGAGCTCGTCGGGGTCGATGATCGTCCCCGTCGGGTTGCTCGGGCTCGCGACGACGAGACCCGCGGGCGGCTCGGGCAGGGCTTCGAGCATCGCGACGGTCGGCTGGAAGCGCGTGTCGGGACCACAGTCGAGCTCCACGACGCGAGCGCCCAACGCCTGCAACGTGTTTCGGTATGCCGGGTAGCCGGGTCGGCTCATCGCCACCGTGTCGCCGACATCGAACGCGGCAAGGAACAGGGCGGTGAAAGCGGCGGACGAGCCGGTCGTCACGACGACCTGGGCGGGGTCGACGGCCAGCCCGTAGGAGTCGCCATAGTGCCGCGCAATCGCCTCACGCAGCGGGCGTATGCCGGTCGCCTCGGTATAGCCGAGCACCTCACCTTCCAGCGCGCGCACCGCTGCCACGCGAGCGGCGACCGGAGCCGGGGTCGAGGGTTGGCCGGCGCACAACGCGATGACATCGCCGTGGCTGGCCCGGCGCACCGTGGCCGCCTTGATGACCTCCATGACGTGGAACGGTTCGACCGCTCCGCGCGCCGACAGTCGGACCGGCGGGGACGCGGGGACGGGGGCAGACGGCATACCGAAAAACCTAGCCGACCGTCGCGGTGGTGACCTTAGACCGGGTCGGGGGCCGAGGTGCTCTCGACGAGACCGACCGACCCGTCGGCCTGGTGGGCGGTGTCCTCGAACTTGACGAGGGTGATCCGGTGGTTGTCCATCTCCAGGACGGTGAGCCGCCCCGATTCGAGCGTGACGACGTCGCCGACCGAGGGCACCCCGCCGAACGCCTTGTAGAACAGGCCGGCGAGCGTGACGTAGTCGTCGTCCTCGGGGAACGGGAAACTCACCAGATCGGCGAGGTCGGAGATCCGCATCGAGGCGTCGATCTCGTAGGCGCTTCCGGTGAGCTTCTTGACCCGCCGCGTTCCCCGGGTGAACTCGTCCTCGTAGTCGCCGACGATCTCCTCGAGGATGTCTTCGAGGGTGATGATCCCCTCGGTGCCGCCGTATTCGTCGATGACGATGGCCATCTGCTGGCGCTTGCGCTTGAAGTCGGCGAGCAGGTCGTTGAGCGGCTTGCTGTCGGGGACAAGAAACGGCGGCTTGGCGAAGTCCTTGACCGGCTTCTTGCTCGCCTTGCTGAAGCTGTCTGAACCGCTGTGCTCGGCGACGTAGGTGAGCAGTTCCTTGATGGCGACGACGCCGGTGATCCGGTCGAGGCTGTCGACATAGACCGGGAACCGGGCGTGCGGAATGTCCCGGAAGTAGCGAAGGGCGTCGCCGAGGGTGGCGTCTTGTTCGAGGGCGCGGATCTGGGTGCGCGGCACCATCGCGTCGCGGACCGTCTGCTCGTCCAACTCGAAGACGCCGCGGATCATCTCAGTCTCCTCGGGATCGAGCATCCCGTCCTTCTCGCTCGCCTCGAGGATCATCCGGATCTCCTCGACGCTCATCGTGAAGTGGCTCTCGCCATGGCCCCCGAGGTTGCCCTGACCCGAAAGGCGCAGCAACAGGTCGGAGGCCCCCTTCATCACCGCGATGAGCGGACGGAAGGTGAGGTACATGACGTTGATGAGGCGCCCGACCCGCAGGCTCAGCGGCTCGGCGCGGTGGAAGGCGAGGACCTTCGGGGCCAACTCACCGCCGACGATGTGGATGAACGACACCACAGTGAACCCGATGACGTAGCTGACCGTGTGGGCAGCGGCGTGCAGCGCGTCGTGGTCGCCCAAAGCGGTGAAGATCGCCACCACCCAGGGGTCGACGACCGTATGCAGCGTCTCCATGCCGACGGCGCCCAACCCGAGCGAGACGAGGGTGATGCCGATCTGGGTGACCGAGTAGAACCGTTCGGGCTCCTCGTGGAGCAACTTGACGGTCTTAGCCCGGCTGTCACCTTCCTCCGCGAGCTGCCGGATGCGACTTCGGCGGGCGGAGGAGATGGCGATCTCGGACCCCACGAAGAAGGCGTTCCCGGCAACGAGCAAGAGGATGATCGCCAGCCGCAGCCATAACGGCAGGTCCTCCATGAAAGACCACTCCTCGGGGTCTTCGCAGGGTCGCGGACCGACACCTGCACCCGTGGGCGAGTGTACGAGAAGCGAACGGCGCTACACCGGGGGATGAACGTCCCGAATCCGCGAGCGGACGTGCCGACGCCGCCACCGGCGTTTCGCCGCGCCTGCCACGTTTGGAGGGCTGCAGGTCAGTTCATGAGTGGCTGGAGCGGCGCTTGGCGTCCTCGTCAATGAGCCGGTTGATGAGTTGCTGGATCTCATCGCTGCGGGGGATGTTGCGCAGGAGTTCGTCGGCCGAGTCGCCGGCCGACTCGATGCTCAAGGTGCCCGACCGGATGATCCGGTCGAAGAAGGTCTGGCGGAAGGACACATCGGTGATCTTCGACAAGGTGATGTCCTTGCCCGACTTGCTGAGGATGCCCTTGCGCACCATGACCCGGTGGCTGGTGATGACGTAGTGCGTGGTTCGCCAGCGCAGGTACGGCACGGCGACCAGCGCCAGGACCAGCACGACGAAGACGGAGATGGCGCCCCACTGCAGGCGGTTGCCGGTCTCATCGTCGGGCGTGATCCACGACGTGCCGGCAGCCAGGGCGATGAGGACCACCCCGAGCAGGGTCGGCCCGAACACCGTCAACGGGTGCGGGTGCAGGCTGCGTTCGACCTTCTCGCCTTGGGCGAGCACGTTCTCGGGAAACCCCATGGCCCACACGATAACGGGGTGGCAGGCTGGCAGCATGGGCCAACGGATGTTCCTCGCCGTCGTGCCTCCCGAGCCGGTTCGTGAGGATCTCGAGGCCTTCCTCGACGTCCGGCCCGGGATGAGGTGGACGCACCCCTTGCACTGGCACGTCACCCTCGCCTTCTTCGCGTCAGTGCCTGAGCATCGGATCGACGAGCTCATCGAGCGGCTGGCGACGAAGGCGAGCAAGCGGCATACCTTCACGACCGGACTCGCGGGAGCGGGGGCGTTCCCCAACCCGGCCCGTGCCAACGTCCTGTGGCTCGGATTGGACGGTGGCACCGACGAATTGACGCACCTGGCGGCTTCGGGACGCGCCGCGGGCGCCAAGGTCGGAGCTCCGCCGGACGCGCAGAAGTTCAGGCCGCATCTCACCCTGGCCCGACCGCGCCCGCCCATCGAGGCCACCCGCTGGCTGCGGGTCCTCGACTCCTACCGGAGCCCGGTGTGGGAGGTGGTCGACATCGCCCTCATCGCGTCCTACCTCGGCGAGGGGTCGGGTGGCGGCTCCCGCTACGAGACCGTCGCGCAGTTCGCGCTCGGTCGGCCGGGCGCGGGCACGCCATGACCGAACCGCTCCTTCGCGGGCTCCTCGACCCGACCCGCGCCGACGCTCTCGTGCGGGTGGCGCACACGACCCTCTCGTATGCCGCGCTGCTCACCTCCGCGACGGCCGTCGCCGAGGCGATGGCTCGGGAGTCGTTGTCCCGCATAGCTATTGACGCCACACCGACGATGGACACGGTCATCAGCGTGGTCGGTGCCATCTTGGCCGGGGTCGAGGTCGTTCCCATTCCGGCCGATGCCGGGCCCGGCGAGCGAGCCCACATCCTGAACGACTCGGGGGCCGACCTCTGGTCCGCGACGGCTCCGCATGGGGGCGCGACGGATGGCGCGGCGGAGGGCGGGGCGCGGCGCGGGAGGGCGGCATACCGGCTGCCGGAGGTCTCCCCCGACACAGGCGCGTTCGTCCTCTACACGTCAGGGACGACGGGGCTGCCCAAGGGCGTGCGACTGTCTCGTCGAGCGGTGGCCGCGGGGCTCGACGCGCTCGCCGACGCGTGGGCCTGGACCGCCGATGACGTTCTCGCGCACGGGCTTCCGTTGTTCCACGTCCACGGGCTCGTGCTGGGGGTGCTCGGCCCACTGCGGATCGGGGGCGGGTTGCGGCACGTGGGCCGACCGACCCCCAGCGCGTATGCCGCCGCCGCCCACGCGGGCGCGACGATGTTCTTCGCCGTGCCGACGATCTGGTCTCGGGTCGTCGCCGAGCCGGAGAGCGCCCGCGCACTGCGCTCGGCTCGGCTGCTCGTGTCGGGCTCGGCGGCGCTGCCGGTCCCGGTGTTCGAGGGCCTGCGGGAGTTGACCGGGCACGAGGTGTGTGAGCGCTACGGCATGACCGAGACGCTGATCACCGTGGCGACCCGGGCCGACGGGGTGCGGCGAGCCGGGTGTGTCGGGGTGCCGGTGGCCGGGGTGAAGACCCGCGTGGTCGACGACGACGGGGCGCCGGTGCCGGCCGACGGGACGAGCCTCGGCGAGCTACAGGTCTGTGGCCCAACGCTGTTCGACGGCTACCTCGGGCTGCCGGAAGCGACGGCCGCGGCGTTCACCGCGGACGGGTGGTTCCACACCGGCGACGTCGCGACGATCGCTGCCGACGGCACCCACCGGATCGTCGGGCGGGCGTCGGTCGACCTCATCAAGTCCGGCGGTTATCGCATCGGAGCGGGAGAGATCGAGAGCGTCCTCCTCGGTCATCCCGCCGTCGCCGAGTGCGCCGTGATCGGGGTGCCGGACGACGACCTGGGGCAGCGGATCGTCGCGGTCGTCGTGCCCGCAGGCCCGGCGCCCGATGAGTTGGCGTCCGAGCTCATCGACCTCGTCGTCGCACAGTTGTCGGTGCACAAGCGCCCGCGTGAGGTCCGTTTCGTCGCCGCCCTCCCCCGCAACGAGATGGGCAAGGTCCAGAAGACCCGGCTCACCTGAGGACCGGCCGCTCGGGGAGCCGGGCACACGGCATACCCTCGATGCCATGCCGAGCCTCACCCACGATGCGCTCGCCACCCTCCTGCGCCTCACCCACACCCGGCGGATGCCGCACGACGACGAGGGCATGCGCGCGGAACTGTCCACGGCACAACTGCGGCCCCGCAGTTTCGTCCCGCCGCGATCGTTGGACCGCCACGTTGCCCTGCGGGTGGACGCCCGGCATGGGTGGCGGGTCTACGAGATGGCTCCGTGGGGGCCGACCCTGCCGCAGCCGCGGGTGGTCTACCTGCACGGCGGCGGTTACGTCGGGGAGATCGACGCCAACCACTGGACGGTATGCCGCCGCTTCGCCACCCTGACGCCGGCGCGCGTTGTCGTGCCGATCTATCCTGTCGCGCCCGACTCGACTGCGGCAGAGACGGTTCCGACGGCGGCGGCGATCGTCGCCGACGTCATCGCCGAGGCTGGTGACCCCTCCTTGGTGACGGTGATGGGCGACTCCGCGGGTGGCGGCATGGCCGTGGCCGTCGCACAGACGTTGCGAGACAACGGGGTCGGCGCGCCGCGGCTCGTTCTCTTCGCGCCGTGGGTCGACGCGACGATGAGCCACGAGTTGGTCGACGCGGTCGCCGCGCGCGACCCCATGCTCTCCGTGCCGCGGTTGGTCCGGGCCGGCGAGTTGTATGCCGCTGACCTGCGCGCCGATCACCCGCTCGTCTCACCGATCAATGGTCGGTTCGACGGGCTGGGGCCGATGACGATCTTCGTGGGCACTCGCGACCTGCTGTTGCATGACTCTCGGCGACTGCGCGACCTTGCGAGCGGCGCCGGAGTGCCGGTGGACTACCACGAGGCCGACGGCCTCATCCATGTCTGGCCGATCCTGCCGCTGCCCGAGGCGCGAAAAGCCAGGCAGATCATTGCCTCGGCACTCCGGGGGACAGCCTGATCCGTGCGGTGTACCTTCGAATGGAAGGGACATGGCTCGCCGCGTCGTCGATGACGTTGGCTGCCCGTGCGTGTTGATTGGAGGATCGATCGTGAGTTCCCAGGCACCGTCTCCCACTCCTTTCGGTGGCCTCATTCGTAAGTCGTGGCAGGTCCTGCTCGTGCTGAGCATCGTCGAGATCGTTCTCGGCATCGTCGTCATGGCCTGGCCCGGAGCGACCCTGCGCATCGTCGGCGTCTTCTTCGGGATCTTCCTCGTCGTCAGCGGGATCTCCGAGTGCGTCGTCGGCCTCTCGACCCCGCTCATGTCGGGGAGCTTCCGCCTCCTCAACGTCATCGCCGGCGTCCTCTCGTTCATCCTGGGCATCCTCTGCTTCCGGGATGGGCTCGGCAGCCTGGCCGTGCTCGGCGTCTGGGTCGGTGCCGGCTGGTTGATGACGGGCTTCTCGCGCCTCTTCACGTTCGGCAGCCTCGAGAGCATGCCCGGCCGCAACTGGGCGATCGCCGGCGCCGTCGTCACGATCCTCGCGGGCATTGCGGCGATCGTCTACCCGATCTCGTCCGTCGTGACCCTCGCGCTGCTCGGTGGTATCGCCCTGCTCGTCGTGGGAATCGTCGGGCTCGTCCACGCCATCCAGTGGAAGAGCACGGTTAACGCCATCCGCTGACCGTCTGATCCCTGCCTCGGCTCAGCGGCCGGGCGGCGCTCCTGGGGGTGCCCCACCGCCGAAGTTGGGGCCCGGCACCAGGACCGCACCGCCCGTGAGGCCACCCGCACCACCCAACCCTCCGCCGAAGCCGCCGAACCCACCGTTGGTCGGCAACGGCGCAGACGCATCGCCGATGACGACGGTGTCGCCAAGGGACAGACCCGAGAGGATCTGGACCCTTCCGCCACCCACCGCACCGATCTGCACCCGGGTCGCCGTGACGACGCCGCCCTTGAGCAGCCCGACCGACCCGACCCCGGTCGACACCCCCGTGACTGCCGACGCGGGCACGGTGAGGACGCCGTCCACTTTGGTCGTGACGACGGCGACGGATGCCTTGCCGCCCGTGCCGACCGCATCGGGGGCGTTGGGGACAAGGACGTCAACGGCATACGTCGAGGCTGACGAGCCCGTCGTGCTGGTGGGCAGCAACGCGACCTGCGAGACGGTGCCGTCCATCAGCGGAATGCCGGTGACCGTGACGCGCGCGGCCTGCCCGACGGCGATCGCCGCGAGGTTGGCGGCAGGCACCTGGATGGTCACCTTCGCGGCACCGGATCCGACGATCTGTATGCCGTTCGCGGCCGTCGCGGTGTCGCCCACGGCCCATGCAATCGAACCCACCCGCCCGGCCATCGGGGCCGTGAGTGTGGCGGCCGCGAGGTTGGCCTGGGCTTTCACCAGGGCTGCCTCGGCGTTGGTGACGTTGGCTCGGTCGGTGATGAGCTTGGCCTCGGACACGGTCCCGCTTGAGCTACGAACGGCGGCGGCGGCGGCCTGTTGGGCCGCAGCGGCAGCCGCCTTGGCCTGGGCGGCCGCCTGGGCCTGGGCCGCAGCCTGGGCGGCGGCTTGCGCAGCCGCTTGGGCGGCGGCTTGGGCCGCGGCGGCACTGAGGGAACCGGCATACGAGGTGAGTGCGACGCCGGCCGCCTGCTGAGCCGCGGTCACCGCGCTGAGCGCACCCAGGCAGTCAGCAATCTCCTGCGCCGTCGGGGGCGAGGTCGTCGTGGTCGAGGTGACGGTCGAGGTCGCCGTCTGCGTGGACGTGGCGGTCGAGGTCGCGGTGCTCGTCGGAGTGGCCGTCGCGACGGGCAACACCGGGGCGCAGGCGGTCTTGGCCAACGCCTGGGCAGCGGCCACGGCGGCCAGCGCGCTGGTCGTCTGGTTCTGGCCACCGCCACCGCCACCGCCGCCTGCGCTGGTCGACGGGCTCGAGGAGGCGCTTGTGCGGCTGCTGCTTGACGTCGGGCTGCTGGAGCTCGTGCCGGACGACGAGGCGGACGAGCTCGACGAGCTCGACGACGCCGTCGTGGTGTCGTTGGCCAGCGTGGCTTTGGCCTGGTCAAGGGTGGACTTGGCATCGAGGACGGCCTGGTTGAGCGGGCCCGTGTCCAACGTCGCGAGCGCCTGGCCGGCCGTGACGACGTCACCGACGGCGACCGACACGCCCGTCACGGTGCCAGCGACCGGGAAATGCGCCGTCATCTGGCTGACCCGGGTCACCGATCCGGTGAGGGTCAGAGTCTGCTCGATCGATCCAGTGGTGACCTGACCGGTGCGCAACGCGGCCGTCTCCGACCCCGCGCTGACGCCGTTGGCGACATAGGTGCCGCCGACGGCCACGAGCAGGATCGCTCCGCCCACGCCCATCATCGGCAGCCAGCGTCTCCGCTTGATCCGAAGGACCCGTTCAGCCATTGGTGGCCGCCGAGGTCGGGGCCACGCCACCGGGACCGCCGCCACCGGGACCGCCGCCGCCCGGGAACCCCGCGCCGGGGGCACCCGGCCCGCCGAACCCACCGGTGCTAGTGCACGCGCCGTTGACGGCATCCCGCAGGACGATCGAGGTGGCCGTCACCTTGCCGATGTCGTCGGTGGGTCCGATCGCGGTCGCGCACAGCCCCACCGCGATATCGCCGGCTGCGGCGACCTTCGTGGTCGTCACCGTCGTCGATGCGGACGTTGTCACCGTGACGGGCGTGGTCTGGGCCGGCGCCGCCGACGCCGTCCCCGAGCCGCCGTCACCGGCGCGAGTCAGGCTCGCCACGGTGAAGGTCCCCGAGCCGACCTGGGTGACCAGGCCAACGACCCCGAACCCACCCGGAACTCGGCCACCGGGGCCCCCCGGTGCCCCGTCGGTCGCTCCGGGCGGCAGCTGGTCGATACCGGGCTGGCCGGTCGGCATACCGGAGGGAATCCCCCCGCCACCTCGGATGCCGCCGCCAAACACGTCGGCGCAGGCGCCGTTCACGGCCGCGGACACCTGCACAGAAGTGGCGGTGACGCCGCCGCCCGCGTCGGGCGCGCTGCCGTCGCTTGAGGCGCTGCGAACGACGACGCACGAACCAGCGACGATGTCCGCGAGGGTGCCCGCGGCAGTTCGGGCGACGCTCGTCGTTGCCGTCCAACCGACGGCGGTTTGCTTGGTGCTCGACTGGACCTGCATGGTCGTCCCATCGACGGCAGCGATGAGTCCGGACACCCCGGGGATCCGTTGACCCCCGCCGGGGCCGGGCCCTGCCGTGCGGGTCGCGGTCGCCACGGCCGGGGTCGTGGTGGGCGTTGACGCCCCAGCGCCACAGGCCGTCAAAGCGAAACCCGCCACAGCGACGGACGCGAGCACAGCGGCGCCTCGTGCGAGTCGGAGAAGGGGGGTGCGCGGCATACGGGACATGGGGTTCCTATTCACTGCGAAGGGCTTCGATGGGGGCCAGGCGCGCGGCGCGGCTGGCGGGATAGACGCCGGCGGTGATGCCGATGACGAGCGAGACGCCGAGCCCAGCGGCGGCGGCGACCGGCGAGATGGCAACCGGGAAGTTGACCAATCGGGGCAGGATCGCGGCGCCGAGCATGCCCAGCGCGAGGCCGGCCAGACCACCGGCGAGCCCAAGCAAGCTGGCCTCGACGAGGAACTGACGCAAGATGATCCGCGGGGTCGCCCCGAGAGCCTTGCGCAGACCGATCTCGCGGATCCGCTCGGTCACCGAAACCAGCATGATGTTCATGACGCCGATGCCTCCGACGAGCAATGAGATCGCTGCGATGCTCCCCAAGAGGACGGTGAGGATCCGGGAGGTCGAGGTCGCCGTTTCGACGATCGCCTGCTGGCTGCTCACGCTGAAGTCCTGGGTGGCAAGCGTGACGCCGTGCGCCGATAGCAGCGCGTTGGTCGTCTCCTGGTATGCCGCGGAGAGACTCGTCGCGTCCTTCGCCTCGATGTAGATCGTCGACACGCTGCGGGGGTTGGCGCTCGTGGACAGGCGTGAGGCATAGGTCGTCAACGGCATGACGACCAGGTCGTCCTGGTCACCACCGGTGGTTGAGCCCTCGGTGTTCAGCACGCCGATGACCGTGACGTTCTGCCCGCCCACCGTGATGGTCTGGCCGACGGCGTTGGTCGAGCCGAGCAGTTGGGCGGCGGTGGTCGAGCCGAGCACGGCGACCGAACTCTCCGAGGTGACCTCGGCGGCGGTGAAGAACCTCCCCTGTGCCACCGAGCGGGCCCGGACGCCGAGCCACTCGGCGTTTGTCGCAACGACATTGCTCGTCCACGTCGTGGTGCCGGCCACCAGGCTCTGCGAGCCGCCGCTGGTCGGCGCGACCCGGGCGATGTCCGGCGCCACGCTCGGGTCGGCAAGCACGGCCGCGTCATCGATGGTCAGGGTGGTCGCGCTTCCCCGTCCACCGCGCACGCCCGAGGAGCTCGTCGTGCTGCCCGGCGTGACGATGAGCAGGTTGGAGCCAAGCTTGTTGATCTGGTCGGTCACTTGCTTCTGGGCGCCCTGGCCCAACCCCACGGTGAGCATGACCGCGGCGATCCCGATGAGGATGCCCAACATCGTCAGCGCCGATCGCAGGCGGCGGGTCCGCAGGGAGTCGTATGCCGTGCGCAGCGTTTCCAGCCAGGTCACCGACGTGCTCCTGTCGGCTCATCCAGGCTGCCGTCGCGCATGACGACCATCCGATCGGCGGCCTCGGCGACATCGTGTTCGTGGGTGATGAGGACGATCGTGCGACCCTGCTGGTTGAGCTCGGCGAAAAGTTCGAGCATCTCGGCGGTGGACGTGGAGTCGAGGTTGCCGGTGGGCTCGTCGGCGAGGATCAAGTCAGGCTCGGTCACCAGGGCGCGAGCCACCGACACCCGCTGCTGCTGCCCGCCGGAGAGTTCACCCGGCCGGTGGTCGACCCGGTCGGCCAGGCCGACCCGGGTCAACGCATCGATGGCCCGCCGGCGCCGCTCGGCACGCGACACCCCGGCATAGATGAGGGGCAGCTCGACGTTGCGCCAGGCCGACATCGTCGGGAGCAGGTTGAACTGCTGGAAGACGAAGCCGATCCGCTGGTTGCGCACGACGGCGAGGTCGCTCTCGCCCATCCCGGCGACGTCGACCCCGGCCAGCCAGTAACTTCCGGACGTCGGCACGTCGAGGCACCCAATGATGTGCATGAGGGTCGACTTGCCGGACCCGGAGGGGCCCATGATCGCGACGTAGTCGCCGTGGTTCACGACGAGGTCGACGTTCCGGACAGCGGCCACGTCCAGGGAACCCGAGGTGTAGGTCTTGCTGACGCCGCGCAGCTCCAACAGGGCGCCGTCGGTCAACGGTCGCTCAACGGCGGCGGCGTCTCCGGCGAGATCGGTCGCCCACGGAGTCTCGGCGGTCACGGCACTGCCCCGGGCGGTGGCGCGGGCAGATCGCCCTGCCCACCGGGAGGGAAGCCGACGCCACCAAGTCCTCCGGCCCCACCCGATCCGCGAGTGCGGGTGCTGGTGCTCTGCCCGCCCGAGCCGGACCCCGGCCCCGAGAAGCCGGTGACGACGACCTGGTCGCCCTCGGCGATCCCACTGGTCACCTGGGTGAAGCTGCCCTGAACCAGGCCCACTTGCACGGGCGTGGTCACGGCGGCCCCGTCGACGAGCTTGCTGACGACAGTCTTGCCGCCCTCGGTGCGGATGGCCGCCGTCGGCACGGTGATCGCGTCCGCGACCTCCTTGACGATGATGGCCACGCTCGCCGACGACCCGGCATACAAGCCCTTGGGAGAGCCGGTGACCGCGATGGTGACCGGGAAGGTCGCGACCCCGCTGGTGGAGGTCGCGATGACCCCGATCGTCGAGACCGTGCCGAAGACGAGCGTCCGCGAGCCGGACGGCGTGATCTGGGCCTGCATTCCCTGCTTGAGCAGCGGCAGGTCGGCGGAGGTCACCGAGGTCGACACGATCCAGGCGTCGGTGGTGATGACGACGATCGCCGCGCTGGCGGCGCCCGATGACCCGGAGCCGGACGAGCCGGTGCCGCCTGAGGACGTGCCGCCGGCACTCACCTGGTCGCCGACGGCGATGTTGACGGTAGCGACCGTGCCCGCGACCGGGCTGGTGAGCCTGGCGTTGGTGAGGTTGGTCTGGGCGGTGGTCAATTTCGCTTGGGCGGCGGCGAGCTGGGACTTCGCGGCGTTGAGCTGGCTGGTCGTCGTGGCGCTGCTGGCCTTGACCGTCGTGAGGTTGGCCTGCGCCGAGGAGACGTTGGCCTCGGCCAGGTCGAGGGCAGTCTGCAGATCGGTGGTGGTGATCGCGGCGACCTGCTGGCCCGCGGTCACCGCATCGCCGACCTTGACGTCGACCGCCGCCACCGTGCCGGACGAGCCGAACCGCAGGTTGGACTGGACCTTGGGGTTGATCGTCCCGGTCGCGCTCACCGACTGGCTGAGGGTCTGCACCGATGCTGCCACCGCCGAGGTCGGCACGGCTGAGGCGGCGGACGCGGTCGAGCGCGAACGCACCCACCAGGTCGCGCCGGCGGCCAGGAGAACTGCGAGGACAACGATGCCGGTCAGGGCCTTGCGGCCTCGCAACCTGGACGTGAGCTGGGCCATGGCACCTTCCCGGTTGCGATTCGGCCAGCATGCTACTGGCGTGGTCCGCGACTCCGGCTCAATCCACCACAGGAACCTTGGACCCAACCGAGCGAAACCTGTGTGTCACCTGTGCGTTTCGTGCCGCGTGGCTGTGCGCGAGAATCGCCGTCATGGACGCGACGCTGTGGGACGACCGGTATGCCGCTTCCGACCTCGTGTGGTCGGCGGAACCCAACGCCACGGTCGCGACGCTGACCGCCGACCTCCCTCCCGGTCGCGCCTTGGACGTCGCCGCGGGTGAGGGCCGCAACGCCATCTGGCTGGCCGAGCGCGGTTGGGACGCCGACGCCGTGGACTTCTCGCCGGTGGGGCTCGACCGAGCCGAGCGCCTCGCAGCGCAACGGCTGTCGAACGCCGTCGCAGCCGGGGCGGATGTCGGCCGGTTCCGGGCCATCGTTGCCGACGTCACTGCCGGGTGGGAGCCCGCACCGCAGGCCTACGACCTCGTGCTCGTCATCTTCCTGCACCTGCCCGTCCAGGCTCGGGCGGCCGCCCATCGCGCCGCAGCAGCAGCCCTCGCCCCCGGCGGACTGCTCGTGGTGCTGGCCCACGACCGGTCCAACCTCGCCGAGGGCGTCGGGGGTCCGCAGGACCCAGCCATCCTCCCGACCCCCGGCGAGGTCGTCGCCGACCTCGCCGACACCGGGCTGACCGTCGAGCGCGCCGAGGTCATCGCGCGGACGGTCGCCGGCGCGGATCGCCCGGCCCGCGACTGCCTCGTCCTGGCCCGCCGGTCGGCCTGAGGTGTCGGCCGTGACCGTCCCCCTCGGTTGGGAACCGATCTGCGGGGTGATCTTCGACTACCACAGCACACTCGCGCACGGCGGTGACCCGGCCACCTGGCTGGGGAGCGCATGGGCGGCCACCGACCGGCCCGGAACGCCCGAGGCTGCCTTCGGGCAGACCGGGTATGCCGCCCTCCTGGACTTCCTCGACCACATCTGGGAGCACGCGGGCCGGGTCGACCCCGACAACGGCCGAGATCGCGACCCCGTCCGCCACCGGGAGGTCTACGACGAGGTCATGGCGCTGCGGCCCGAGGTGGACGCCGAGTTGGCCGACGCCCTCTATGCCTCGATGCTCGACCAGTGGCAGGCCTATCCGGACGCGGCGCCGACGCTGGCGCAGCTGCGGGGACGCGGCATACGCACGGCGATCCTGTCCAACATGGGAGTGGACCTGCACCCGGTGCTGGCCCGCCAGGGTCTGACCCCCCTGCTCGACGCGGTCGTCCTCTCCTGGGAGTGCGGAGCGGTCAAGCCGGAGGCGGAGGCGTTCCACGCGGCGCTGCGTGCGCTGGAGCTGGCGCCGGCCCAGGTCCTCATGGTCGGGGACAACTCGCTCGACGACGCCGGGGCGGCCGCCATTGGGATCCGCACCCTGCTCCTGCCGCGCACCATGGGCGCTGGCGCACGCGGTCTGGGCATCGTCGCCCGCCTGGCCTGAGAGCCCTCCAAAAAGTTTTTGGGAAATCTCTCGAAACGTCTGTCATGACCATGGGGGGTCACCGTCCTACATCCGACTCGAAGAACTGAGGCCCGGGGGGATCTCAGAGGCGGGAGCGGGTCAGCGGTTCGCCCTTCCGGAGGGTTCGGAGGGGACCAGCCGGAAGGGCGAACCGCAGTACCACACACGTGGTGGGTGGGCCAGAAGGGAGAGCTGGCCCATCCACCATGACCAGCGCACCGGATGCAGCCCACATCTGGAGGGCTAGTCAATGCATGGCGGGTGGGGCGGCGGGGGATTGCCGTCCCACCCGCTATGCATTTCTGGCAGCACGCGATCAGCGGCGCCGAGGCGGCCGCGGCAGGAAACTACTGGTCCGCGCGATGTAGTCGGCGTAACCCGGTCGGGCACCCATCGCCTTCTCGAGCAGCTTCGCTCCAGACACCCGCACGAGCAACACGGTCATGAGCACGGGTGAGAGCACGGTGAGCACGCCCGGCCAGTGCCCGGCGGCCACGAGCCACAGGCCCCAGCTGACCATGGCGTCGCCGAAGTAGTTGGGGTGGCGGGTCCACGCCCACAGCCCGCGGTCCATGACTCGGCCACGATTGGCCGGATCGGCCTTGAACCTGCGCAACTGCGCATCGCCGACCGCCTCGAACGCAAACCCGACGATCCACACGGCCACCCCGAGCCAGCCGAGCACGCCGAGCCACCCCGTCCCGCCGGTGCCGTCGCCGCCGGTGACGCTCGCGCTCACCTGGACGGGCAACCCCACGAACCACGCAATGGCGCCCTGCGGGACGAAGACGCGCAGCACGGCATACCGATGAATGTCCCCGCCCGGAGCGTCGGCGAGGAGCGCGACGTAGCGGGGGTCCTCGGGGGCGCCGTGTCCGCGCCGGCCGATGTGCCAGGCCAGCCGCGCCCCCCAGATGGTGACGAGGACGGCGAGGAGCACGCGGCGGGCGAGGTCGCCGGTCCCGAGCGCGAGCGCCACCCACGAGATGGTGACGAAGGCCAGGCCCCACGTGACGTCGACGATGCTCACTTTGCCCACGCGACGGGCGAGGTATGCCGTGCCGACCATGAGCGCCGCGACTGCCAGGGCCGAGG
>Ga0208940_1001732_pt1 | contig 22189 bp, 24 predicted proteins | sample AD_JPNNA6_MetaG_FD_184445 | JGI IMG/M metagenome (GOLD analysis project Ga0208940, IMG submission 184445) | Active sludge microbial communities of municipal wastewater-treating anaerobic digesters from Japan - AD_JPNNA6_MetaG (SPAdes) (version 2) | ecosystem: Engineered > Bioreactor > Anaerobic... | reverse complement strand
CCAGTCGCTTTGAATATGGAACCCAGAATCCCCTGCTCTTCTTCGGTCTTCACGAGTCAATGAAACTGATCAGTGACCTGGGTCTGGATCGCATAAAGGAGTATGATGAGATGTTGTCAGAGTATTTCTATGAAGGCCTGAACAGAATGCCGCATGCGGAAACTGTCTCCCCAACGGAGAGGGCTTACCGTACATCAATGATCTCATTCAGGATACCAGGTCTGAAGGCGGGTGAGATTTCAGAAAGGATGATGCAGAAAGGCATCAAGGTCAGGGTAGTCAATGAAGGCGGTCTCAATGCTATCAGGGTTTCATTTCATGTTTTCAACAACATTGATGATGCCGACAAGGCACTTAACAGCATAGACTCGATAAGAGCATAGTTTTGGGTGTCTTTCGCACAAGACAGGAGAAAATACATAGTTCATTGAAAGAATCAAAAAAGTAAATTGTTACTTAAAATTGATTGACAAATAGAAAAAAGTAACTGATTTCTCTATCAAAACTGCCCCAAATGCCCCAAAATTTGCCCCACAACAAAAAAACCCCATTGATAATCAAGGGGTTTTAGTGGGATTGAGGTCGGTGGCGGAGAGTAATTATTTACTCTTTTTCTTAATTTAAAAGTATTTATTCACCTATATTATTGTAATATTAGTCGTTACGTTACTTTAATTAGTCAAATTAGAGTAAATAAATAGTCCCAAAGAGTAATCATTTACTTATTTTTGTCGTGTTATGAGTAACCAATTACTTAAATACGATAAAGCTATGGGACAAATTAAAAGTAAACATTTTGAGGTAAAACTACGAAAAGATGACCAGTACTATCGGCTATATGTTACCCATCCCAACTTCAAAGGAAGAATACGGAAAAGAATGGGTGACAGGTCATTTAATGACTTGGAAAACTATGCATTCACTATCAGGTATGAACTGGGAAAGCATTTTACTGATAATAACTTTACAAAATATGATGTGGAAGCATTCATTGACAACTATGTCGATATGAATGTTAAACGTACAGCATCAATATTTGACTATAAGGAAGACTTCATTAAAAGCAAGCAAGAAAGGTTAAATAAGAAAACAAGAAACCCTCTCTCCAAAAGCACAATTTCAGGCTATGGCACAGCATTGAAATATTTCGAGGAATTCCTGATAAAGAAAAGAATTGCGCCACATCCATCACAAATTTCTGAAACTGTTCTTAATAACTTCTACCGCTATATATCTGGGGAGCATAACTATAAGGTAAAACTCCATACAAAACTTAAAGGGTTTATAAAGTATCTGGAAATTGATAAAAAGTTGCCAGTCGACCCAAGCTATAAGCTGTCAGTTTTCACGGAAGAATATGATAACCAGTGCCCTGACAATAATGATATTGCGCTAACTGAGGACATCATTCATAAATTATTTGAATTAAGGAAGAAATTTCAGAGTGGCGAGGTGCTCCTTGAACCGTATCGCAAATCCGACAAAATTCCTGTTGAATTATCAGAACACCTGTTTAATATGAAAAAGGAAAACATTATCAAATGTCTTGACTGTTTCCTCTTTATGGTGAGCACGGGTCAATACTATGCGGATATCATGAAGTCAAAATTATTCTTTACACACAATGGAAATCTCACCCATATCAGATATAGACGAGCCAAAAACGGCAGCTTATGTAAATCAATCCCAATATTCGAAGGAGAAATCTTCTGTGGTCAGGAAATCATCAACCAATACCAAATTAAAAACGGTGAAAATTTCCCCTTAAACCTCAGTTTAACGCATTTTGACATACATCTTGGTAGAATTAGCAGTCTGGCAAACATTGGCTTTAAAATCACGAATAAGATGGCTCGTAAGACCTTTGCCAGCTACTTATATTTTAACAAGAACCTTCCAATCCATTATCTGCAAATTCTTCTGGGGCATAAGGACGCAAAAGATACTGCCCATTATTTAAGAATTTCTGATGAAGATATATTTAATGAAGTCATGAGGTGGACTTCGAACACCACAGCTAAGTAATCCCTTATTAAGCTGATTTACATTTCATTAATGAATATTAACTTAAAACATTATAGCTATGATAGTACCAGCAATGACTTCAAAAGAATTACTAATGGAAATCGCAAGAGATTATTCAATGGTTATGAAAAAGGCGATGTATCTCACAGAAAACCTTCGCAGATTGGCTGTAAAGTCAAAAGAAAAGCATGTCCACAGGATTTTTGACTATAAATCCAAGCAGAAGAACAACTGGCTTATAATAATTGATTATTACGTGAAAGAGCCGACCTTTCTTGTCGTGGTTTACTATATTGATAAATGTGGATTAAATGGAATTATGGTTAATGCAGACCACCAAACACTAACTCATTATTCGCCACATTTTCTTGAAAGATATAACGAGCGTTTCTTACACGAACCCAATATCTCAAAGATTGAACTATTAAAAAGGTATCTGTCCAAGAATTCTGTTTCATATATGAAGTATGTTCCCGATACTGATGATATGAAGAACCGATTTTTCGCTCGGTCGAGAGAAGGTGTTGGATTAGGGTATATTGAAACCATAAGTGGCATCCTCAACACAATCAACCATTTTAAGACCTTTATTGCAAATGATATGATTTTCGAAAATCAACAGACTAACTTTATTGCAACAGGAATAGCATATTCTACTTACTGGAATGAAATGTATAAGCACACGAGGCTTGGTGCTTATGATTAAAGATGTCACAGCAGGTACATCCATATTTTTCCCAAATAAATTCAAATTTCAGGAAATAATTTTTGAAACAAGTCGGCATTAAAAACTCAGGTGGGTCTGGTTTTCTGATTTTTATTTTTGTAAAATTTTCACGGATTGCAAAATTCGGTCTTCTTCCACCTGCTCTGGATTTCGGAATTGTATTGTTACTGGTTGATTTTTCAATTTTATTCCTGCAAAATTTTCCTTCCAACATTTGATTTTGGAAGTATTTATAAGTAAAGAAAGTGTAGTACCGACAGCTACACGGGGGGCGGTTAAATTCATGACGGGGGAAGGGGTGGATATAAAACCTCGTACATTATTAAAACATAGATTAATATGGAAAAATCAACATATAACACATACCCTGCAGACATACCAGAACTTATAGAAGCTATGCAGGACGGAAAGTACAAGCATCTATCGATTTTTTTATATCGTGACAAGTCTTCGCTGGATATGGGATTTGGTCAGCGATATTTGTTGGTTAACAATACTGGTTTTGGCGTGTACGATTTAAAAAGCGTGGATTATAATGCAGGCTTTCTCCAGATGCTGTTTACCAACCCCGACACTGGTTGCATTGCTGAAGTCAATCTGGATGTTAATAATGAACATCCTGAGCATTATGCCATTCGCTGGAACGACATAAAAGATATGGTATATAATGAAGTTGCCCGTGATTATGATGCTGCTGACTTATTGGAACTTGAGGATGAATAATGAACCATATATAAATGCTGCAGGTCATCTGGTTCTTGATTACATTTCACCTGACACAATTATTCTTGATTTACCATTTATAATGACCACTGGCAAACAACTCACCAAGAACATGCCCTACTTGAAGGTGGAGAAGAAAGTTGTTGGGGAAGATGTCGCTGCCATCAGGCTGCTTGGCTTCCAAGATTATCATGGCATCATTTATCTTAATGTCCAAGACCTAAAAACTGAAAAGTGTTATAACCTGTCATGGAATATGGAAATCGATGACAGTAACATCTGGTTCTGGTCATTGGCTGATATGGTAACCCTTACGGATGGCAATTTAACTTTAACTATCAAGATTTAATAAGGCTTCAAAGTATTCCTTCCCGTGAGTTGAACACCAATTACTTTCAATGAAGTACGCCTTACTAAAATCAAATAAATTTTTACTACTTACATCTACATCTTGCCAAAGGTTTTTCTTAATTCCATCTGGACATCCACAACTAATTCGAGCCTTATCATCTGTCAGGTTTTGGAAGTATCTATCTGAGACAAATAGCTGATTACTTTCTCCCATCGATGCTAATTTTGATGCCATATTTACTGGTTTCCCTGCCCATACTTCATTTTGTCTATCACTTCTTCCGTTTTTTCGTGTTAAGCCAACTTTTCTAACTAATACTGTCTTCTGGTCAATCCCGATATGGCAACCAACTTTGGAAGATGTTAGCTGCTCAAGCCTTGCAACGAATTCTAACTGCGCAAAAGTCTTAAAACTTATTGCACTCACGAAAGCACGATAGACTTGATTTGAATTAAATAACGCAAAAACACCATCACCTCGGACATCGATATAGGGAGCATCCATTTCATGAAACATTAAAACAGCTGTATTAGTGAATAGTTGATAAGCACCAGCCGTTCCTTTATCTTGTTTAACAGCACTTAATTTAGTTGAACCCAACATGTCAACATATACACAAATTACATCAGGAATTTTAAACCAATGAGAAGGGTTTTTTATCGGTATAGTTGTAGTATCTGGAATTTCATTGTATTGAGTTACTGAACGTCCTTGATTGTAAATATCAATTTGTTTGTCGATTAACTCTAAAAGGAAATTAGGCATCTGAGAGTTGGAAATATTCATAATTATATTGAATTAAAAAAGATAATAAGTATTAGTGTTGCAATTGAGGCAAAAAAGAACCTTATACTAACCGTTATGTTACTGAACTTTTTCCAAGCGATTTGGGAATTAACGTGTATCTGTTCAGTTAAATGCTCAATCGTATTTCTATTATCATTGAATACCTTTTCAGAGTACTCCATATAATCCTTATAGTGTTTAATCTGTGCTATATATCCAAAGAAGATGACAGATTTTGATTTTTCGCTTTTCAACCTTGGATTTAGACACCTAAACGCATAAAACATTGATATTATGGAGAAAATTCCAAACAATATTGAGAGCAGAATTATTTCAATACTTGAGGAAAAATAAGTATTAAGAGTGTAAGGGTTAGTAAAAATTATTGTATACAAAACACCATATATAGTGACCAAAATGCCAGCTTTGGCATCAGAATATTTTACCCATTCGTTTATTTCTTGATAAATTCTCCAATAACTCTCAATTTTTTCATTCATATCTTAAATTATTAGCTTGTCACTTTCGTATCAAATATTTGTGATAAACAAAGGTCGTAAATTGATAAAAAGAGGCGGCACGATTGTGGAATAAATATGTCTCGCTGCAATTCCTCGTGCTTTAAGGAAAGACGTGCCGCCTATTACCTTAGTTCACCATGAACCGCCTTGCTGTTGTGAAAATAAAATCTTGTGCCAACATCAATGTATTTTCCTTGTAGCATTCATCAGTCAAAAGGGATTGATGTAGTTTCACTAATTCATCATCACTCTTCAAAATGTTATTAAGCGTACGGACAACTTTGAAGAACCTATCATATTCACCCGTTGATGGAATGCTTTTTGCCTTGACCAGTTCCATGAAAGTTTTGAATTCTGTGTATTTGTAATTGGCATATTTATCGGGATAACGAAAAGCCAAATATACAGTTACCATCCTTTGACCGTCATGGAAATGGCTTTTCATGCTCTTATCGAAATCATATATTTCCTTTAGAAGGATATCGCAATGGTAAACAAATCGTTCAATGCGCTTATCAATATCTTCAGGTTCATTAAACAGGTCTTGAAACATTTGCCGAACCACTTCTTTTTTGTAGTCAATAAAACGAAGCATCACAGCTTTTGGAAACCAATGAGGATTTGCCCATAAATTGTTGCTATCCTTGCTGTTGAAACTTTTATCATAAACTGATTTGAAATCATCAGCATTGATGTCCCAGTTATCATGAAAAGTCTTTAATGCCACCCATTTGTAAAGTTCTCCATAGGTACTGGAAGTAATCAGTAACTTATAGTTTTCAATTTGCTTTTTAATTATGTCTAATACCATCTTTGGAAATTTTATTATTGGGAAAATTAATTATAATTCAACATTCAGAATTACATCTCAATATTAAAGTAGTCTTCAACTCTAAAGATACTTAAACTCAAATAAAGGGACGATTGTTTGATGCTGAAATTACAGGGGGGGATAAGGGTATTTTGGGATACAAAAATCCCCCAATAAATATTTGGGGGACTATTTTTAATTCAGGTAGACCTCAACAGCTTTATGAATTCCATTTTCCTCATCAAGCATTTTACGCTTATTCGCTTCCCTGAGTATATAACCTGATTTCTTGCGCTTCTTGGTATCTTTCGACCCTTTGGGTCTTCCAGCATGCTTACCCTGTATCTTGGCTCGTCTTAGACCTTCAATGGTTCGCTCCCTTATGAGTTCACGTTCAAATTCAGCAAATGCTGATAAGATTGCAAAATGCAGCTTGCCAGCAGCAGACGAAAAATCAAGATTATCCGAAATTGAAATAAAACCAATGCCTTTATCAAGCAGTTCCTTTGTATCCAAAATCAATTCCGTTGAACTTCTTGCCCAACGGTCTAACTTATAAACTACAACTGCTGCATATTCATTATTCCGTAGCCGAGACAAAAGAGCCTGTTTTACAGGTCGGGTTCTTCGGGTGCTTTCGGTTTCCTCAAAAATGTCATAATTCTGACCGTTTTTTTCGGCATAATCAATTAATCTGATTTTTTGGTTCTCAACAGTCTGGTCGCTTGTTGAAACTCTTACATATAAAGCTATTTTTTTCATATTGTTAAAGATTAATTCGCTGAGAAGGATTGAAACCGATACCGTTTTAATTCATCGTAGTTGATGATAGCTTTCCGCATGGGTACTGCATTAAAAGCAACAAGTTCATTCCCATCAATGAACATAACCAGCATACACGCTTCATTATAATCGTGCTCTGAATAAATAATTTGATGTCTTATTACAATCTTGCCCTTCATCGTGCAGTCCATAATAATGGACTAATATACTAAACAATTTGTTTATCAGTTAATTAATCGTCATAAAATTGTAAATATTCATGTACTGTTATTACCTTTATGTCAAATTTTAATTAATGAAGCCGAAACCAAACGGCAAAACCAAGCCAAACCCATCAGAAAAGCAATACCTTCCGCCAAAGGCTGTCGCTCCAGAAGACAAGACTTTTATGTTAGCTATTGCGGGACGACTACTTGAATTACAAAAACAGGAAGGTATCGGTACTGTTGAACTGTGCCGAAGGGTGGGGATTTCGAGGTATACGTACCGAATGCTTACAACTGGTCAGGTCTATTGGAATTCTGAAAAGGTATTGAAACTGATTAAGTATTATGGTCAGGATGCTACGTCATTTTTCAGGTCTTTGTAGCCTATTTTCAATTCCTGTGATTTTTTCTTGCCCTGTTTACTCTGCATGTGGGCACAAAAAATACCGAAATAGCATTAAAAATCTTACAATTCAGCGTTAAAGCAGCCATTTAGTGCCAGATACTGCATTGAAAAAGGTACAATAAATTGGCAATATTGGTGCTGAAAAGAACAGAAAAGAACATTTATCGTAAATGTTGCCTCACAATCTATTGGGCAGAGAAGTATTTATATGAAACATTGACCTATGATAAAGAAAACGTATCCGCAGGAATATCATAAGAAACTTGACAACATTTCTGCTTTAATAAAGGAGTATCGTCTTGCCAATGGATATACCCAGATGGAACTCGCTGAAAACCTGAATTTACATCGCAACACTCTTTCCAGAGCAGAAGGGTCAAAAAATGTGACCGCTTTGACATTGATTGAAATCTGTATGAAACTCCAGTTGGACATGAAAGAACTGTTCTGCGAGATTGAGTAATCCCTACCGTATTTCAAAAATCTGACGTTTTAAAGGTCTTTTACTGCTTCTACAATTGGCATTTCGTGCCAGTTTACGGGAATTTTAATCAAATAAATCTTACTATTCGTCACACCTACATAAAATCACTGTGTTTTAGCGATAGTCTCATTTGTAATTGTAATTACCTCATATACTGTTTATTATAACTATTCTTAATTAAGAAAAGTTTAAACAATTCTAAATTAAAAACAGTTACGCCTATTCGTCAAAACCGACATAACACCCTGTATCAAAGGCTATTGTTCTGACGTATCATTACACTGATAATTCGACAAGGATGAAAACAATTTAAATAAATTTTATATGAATGTAAATTATCAAAATGTTGCAGACCGTTCAAGGAACGGGAGCAACGCAGAAAAGTCCCCAGAGCGGGCAATTGTGACCTTAATTAAAGCGGTTGAAGAAACTGCTGGCGAACGTAACCATAATAATGGTTATTCATTGGACGTGATGGCAAATTTCTTTCGGGAACATCACAACTTCGATGACTATGTAACATGTTATAATGACACCGAGAGGCAGCAAGTAAACGAACTCTTTGCGAGGATAGCTGAAAGCCTTGATTTTAATGTGTACCTGCAAAGAAAGGTATTGGCAAATCTCAAAGGTAGGTTTACAGCAGACCAGTTAGCATGCATTTTTCAAGCATATAATGGGATATGGCTTCAGTATGCTGGTAACTCAGATGTATTAGCCAAGCAAAAACTGTTTGATTATATCGACAATGAAGGCATGGTGTTATATGACTTAGGAGATGTCGATGCATTCAAGGTTTTAATCAACTCCATCAATCCAATCGAATATGATGTTTTTGTAAACGTGATACAGGAATTCTGGGGTATGGATAGTAAGATGGTGAAGAGGTTAGTTAACTATCTCAGAAGCGACACATTAACTATCCCCCATAGCAAAGTATCAAACAAAGGTGAAAACATTAAAAAACAGATATCATGAGTTACTTTCATTACACCAAAGGATGTCTTCTCCCAAGAATAGTAAGGGATGGCATTATCGAAACTTCAAAAGTCCTTGTAGAAAAGCATGAAAAACCAGCCGTATGGTTAACTAAAAGTCCTGTCTGGGAAACTGCTTGCAACATTGGAAAAGTACTTAATGCCAAAGAACTTGAAAGTGGCAAATTGTATCCAGTTGATGCAATTAATTCTGTAACGGTCAATGACGATTATATGAAGAAAGAGATTGGCATGTGCAGGATATTAATCAGTGAAACAGTTCCTGTTATTTCATGGGCAAAACATAAGTTCGTGAGTGGAATTTCAGAACAAATGTGGTCTGCCATCGACACTCATTCAAGAAGCATTGGAAGTCCTGTAGATAAGTGGATTTGTTCCTTCAGTCCAATACCGAAGAAATATTGGGAAGGCATTGAAATGTATGTTGATAATGTCTGGGTCAGATGGGATGAAAAGATGCTTATTGATGAGTGGGTGAAACTTTACCTTAGTTGCAACGGGAAGCTACCAAGAAAGGATGACATAACAAAACGTCCTGATTATGAGCATATAATTCGTCAAACGGACTTTATAAATAAACATAGTTCTGAACTGATAGAATTATGGGAAGCCAATAAACACAGAGGTGGGTATATTGAGGTGTATGTTAAACCTGATTATACTCCTTATGATTGTGGTTTCAGGTTCATCAAAAAAAAGGTAAAAAAATCTTCCTTCAAGGCAATGAGTAAATCCAAAACTAATACTTATGCTTTGGTACACTTTCTATGGGAAGCCACATTTACTCAGTATAAGATGGCACTTGCATATGAAATCGTAAGAACCCCTGAATTGGAGAACTAAGATTTTGTATTAACAAACAAAGGTGGCATGGTAGATATGCTCTTCCTGCCATGCCACTTTTAACATAACCCTTTTGGTAATGACTTGAAAAAATAATATCGGTCTCAGGGATTTTTAAAACAAGCAGAGTATTTATAAATGTGGTACAAGAATAATACATGTATCCCACAAAAAATAACTGTATTTAAAATGATTTAAAATGGATGTAGTAAAAGGTTACAAAGCCAAATTTGAAATTAAAGAAAAAAATCTTTTTTGCAGGATGGACAGCAGCATGATTGAGCGTCTGAAAGAAATCAGGAGAGCATCTGGCATTTCCTGCTCAGAAACAGTTCGTGAAGCTGTAAGAAGACTTTTCAACGAAATTGACCAGTCAGGCAACATTACTCTTAAGATTTGATGATTGATGTGTATTAAAAAAGCATGGCTTGACAAGAGATTAAGCCATGCTTATTAAAAAATGATATTCCATGTTAAATTCAAATATAAATACTCCGATTTACATAAAAAGAAGAAAATCTGGTGATTATTTTTCTTTAAACCACACATCTCGACACTTCAGATTTCAACGAATAGGTATTGTTGGTATTCTTATCAAAAGTAATCTGTCATTTCCCTTTATATTTTCTCTGTATTGTGAGATAATAAAAGTGAGGACATATATTAATATAACCGAAGGGGAAGGATATCCCCCCATGTACTCACTTTCTCTTTTTCAGGATAAATTCTGATAGGTATGGCAACGGTAAAAGAAGATACTGTTTCAATAAAGTTATATAAGCCAACGAACCTTATTCTGGAAGAACTGATTAAGCCTAATTCGTACTATACCGTTCAGGTAAGAAGAAATAATGGAACAAGTTACTTGGACATTATTGAAGGGAAAAAACTGCATAAATATATTCCTGCCATATACTATTTCATACACGTTCTTTTGGAGCGTCAGCATGTTAGCTACGACACTTTAAGATGCCAGTATGATAAAACATTTGTAAGGATGTTTGCAAGGGATATTGAACCTTTGAAGTCGAAGAATTATTTCAATATAATAACTCGTAAACTCAAGACCCTTGGGATAATTGAAGCAAAAACTTACTATGAAGCGAATAAATACAGATTTACCGCTTCCTCAACTTATTATAGGTTTACTGATGTTTATTCAAATTCAACAATCAGCCAGCATGAGATAGCTGTAAAAGAAAGTAAAGCAAGAAAACTGAATGAAAAATTTGGTGTCAGGCTTAAAGATAAGGCAGAGGCAGTTAACCTCTCAGAGTTCAAATCCATTCCATCTATTCTTCATCAATACTGTGCATTACCGAATGTCAAATTCGATGCTGATGGCGCAAGAAACTGTGTTAAAAAATTATATAATGAAAACCAAATTACGATTGACAGGTTGAATTCATGCATATACTATATTTTAAACATTTCGAATGGGAGATTTTATAACACATATTCAAAGGTATGTAACAGGTTCTTTACGACAATTAATGGCATGCCAAAGGAATTAAGACAGTTCATTCTGGATAAGGATAGCAATGGATTGGTGGAGTTGGACTTTGGTAGTTCAACTGCTTTTGCTGTTTACAAAATCCTTTCGGGAAATATTATTGAGCATACATCAGAGGTTGAAAAAATGCTCTTTGAGAACGAGGTATATATGTTTAAGCGATTATTAGAAAGCGGTGACTTTTATTCAGCAATCAAGAAATTAGTGTTTCCTGATAAAAATTTTGACCGTGACCAGATTAAAGATATCGTAATCAAGAATTGGTTCAACTCAACGCCAAAATCAAGAAACGTGAATAAAAAGCAGATTGCAAAAATATTTCCCCGAATAACTAATTATATGGATGGTATGAAGTCTAAAGCATATGAGGATTTCTTCAATTTCGTAATGTTACTGGAAAGCAAACTTGTTAATGAAATTATATATCAGAAATTCATCAATTTACACCCTGATGCTATTATTTACACCATATTCGATAGTTACCTTATCCAGAGGCAGTATGCAGATGAATTATTAGAACTGATGAAGCAGGAAGGGTTCTTATTCTATAACGTTGAAGTTGTAATAAAGCAAAAGCACTTTAATGCAATATCAAATTATTCGGGGATGGTTGGACAGCCTGATGTAACGGATAAGATGGATTGTATTAATATTTAATGACCTTACTACCTATGCATAGCAAGCAACCTCTTATACTCAAGAGCATTCATTCGAATGTTTTTTTAAATCGTTCAAATGTTGAAAAATCCTTGCCCTAAGAATAAAATCATTTGCTAAATTTGACAGAACCGTCTAATCAACACAGTCAAAATGAAAAGCATATCATTTGGCAGCTACCTGAAGCAAATTAGGGAGCAGAAAAAAATACCTCAACGCAAGGTTGCTCACCGACTTGATATTGATACCAGCACGCTATCAAAGATGGAACTCGGAGAAAGACAAATAACAGTATCAATGATTGAGGGACTGGCTGATGCTCTGGGATTGGACTATAGGGAACTTCAAATCAAATTTGTATCTGAAAAGATTATGCAAGATTTTAAAGGTCAGCCGTTTTTAAAAGAGGCATTATTGGAAACGATAAAATTTATTAAAGCATAATTTGTTCATGAAAGGCAGCTTATTATGAATAAAAAATCACTTTCTGAGCGTGACATCTGCACAAAATTCATTACTCCTGCCATTATTAAAGCTGGCTGGGACAGAGACAGGCAGTTTCTGGAAGAAGTTTCCTTCACGGATGGGAAAATATATGTCAAAGGCAAATTAACCGCTCGTGGAGCAAAAAAGCGTGCTGATTATATACTTTACTTAAAGCCTAATATCCCAATTGCCGTTATTGAAGCCAAAGACAATAACCATTCCGTAAGAGCAGGAATACAACAGGCACTGGATTATGCCAATAGTCTTGATGTACCATTTGTTTTTTCCTCAAATGGTGACGGCTTCTTTTTCCATGATAAGACTGCAACAAACACCCCAATCGAATTAGAACTCTCCCTCGATGAATTCCCATCACCTCAACAATTATGGGGAAAATATAAGGTCTATAAGGGCATCACAGAGCCTGAACATGAAAGAATAACTTCTCAGGATTACTATTTTGATGGCTCAGGACGTAGACCTCGTTATTATCAGCAGATAGCCATAAACAGAACAATTGAAGCCATTGCCAAAGGGCAGAACAGGATATTGATAACAATGGCAACTGGGACGGGCAAAACTTATGTTGCCTTTCAGATTGCATACAGACTATGGAAGGCAGGGGTTAAGAAACGGATATTATTTCTGGCTGATAGAAATGCCCTCATCGACCAAGCCAACAGAAATGACTTTAAACATTTCGGTGATAAAAAGACAGTGGTTAAAAATCGTAAGGTAGATAAATCTTATGAAGTTTATTTGTCATTATATCAGGGAATAACTGGAAGCGAGGAAGATAAGAATATATATAAGCAGTTCAGTCGTGAATTTTTTGATTTAATAATTATCGATGAGTGCCATCGTGGTTCTGCCAGAGATGATAGTGCATGGCATGACATATTAAAATACTTCAACAAGGCTACTCACATCGGCTTAACTGCCACTCCAAAGGAAACAAAGGTTGTAAGCAATATTGAATACTTCGGTGAGCCGATTTATACATATTCACTCCGCCAAGGCATTGAAGATGGTTTTCTTGCTCCTTACAGGGTGATAAGGGTAGGAATAAATGTTGACTTGGAAGGTTGGAGACCCGAACGTGGGAAGACTGATAAAGAAGGGGATTTGGTCGAAGACAGAAATTATAACGTTACGGATTATGACCGAACGTTAGTGATTGATGAACGCACTCAGGTTGTTGCAAAGAAGCTGACTGAATACCTGAAAGGTTATAACAGATTTGCAAAAACCATTGTTTTCTGTGTTGATATTGACCATGCACAAAGGATGCGTTCTGCATTGGTGAACGAAAATCCTGATTTGTCAGCCGAGAATTCAAAATATGTGATGCAAATCACTGGCGACAATGAGGAAGGCAAGCGTGAATTGGACAATTTCACTGACCCAGAGCAAAAGTATCCAGTAATTGCCACAACATCAGAACTGATGACCACTGGCATTGATGCCATCACCTGCAAAGTAATTGTTTTGGATGCCAATATTGCTTCTATGACCAAATTCAAGCAAATCATTGGTCGTGGAACGAGAATAAATGAGGATTACGACAAGAAATACTTCACAATTATTGATTTCAGGAACGCCACAGACTTGTTCGCTGACCCTGATTTTGATGGAGAGCCAATTCAGATTAAGGAAGTTTCAAGTGATGTTGATATAACTGATGTCGAGCCGCCAGATACTGAATTTCCCCCCGATGTTGATTTGCCACCAGAACCACCTCTCCCACCTGATGAGCCACCAGAACCACCACATACAAGACTAAAAGTTTATGTAAACGGGGTGGATGTTTCTATTTTGATAAGCCGTGAACTATATTTTGACCAGCACGGTAGGTTGATTACAACGAGCCTGAAAGACCACACGAGAGAAATCATCAGGGGGCAATTTGCCTCACTGGATGATTTCATTACCAAATGGAATTCGACAGATAAGAAAACAGCATTGATTGAAGAACTTCAGCAGCAGGGAATATTGGTGGAAGCATTGTATAAAGCCGTAAACAAGGAACTGGATTTATTTGATTTGATATGTCATGTTGCATATGACATGCCACCATTGACAAGAAAAGAACGAGCAGAGAATGTCAAGAAACGCAACTACTTTACCAAGTATGGTGAACAGGCTAAAAAGGTCATGGAAAACCTGCTGGACAAATATGCTGATGAGGGTATTGATGATATTGAAAGTATGGAAGTATTAAAGGTGAAACCATTCACGGATTTTGGGTCACCAGTTGAAATTATTGGGGCATTTGGCAGCAAGAAGAAGTATTTGGATGCGATACATGAATTGGAGACTGAACTATATAAGACAGCATAATGGAACAAAGGATTGAAATTATTAATAATTGGAACTTAAAAAAGCTATTCGGTGAATTAGAGAATGGCAATATCAAAATTCCAAGGTTTCAGAGAGGATATGTTTGGGAACGGTCAAAGATTGTGAAACTTTTAAACAGCATATATTCGCAATATCCAATCGGGTCGTTCTTTATATGGGTCGCAAGCCTTGATTTTAAAAACTTTTGTCGAGAATTGACAGAACTTAATTTGCCTGAACAGCCTGAAGCTAATAACTATAGTTTTATCCTTGATGGTCAGCAAAGAATAACATCACTTTATGTTGCACTTAAAGGCAAGAAGCTAAATGGAACAGATTTCTCTACTATTTGCTTTAATCTTGAAAAAATGGAGTTTCAAATTCCACGACTGAAAAATGAAAAGCATAATATTCCAGCATGGAAACTCTTTGATACAACTGCATACGGTGATATTTTGACTGATTATGCTATTTCCGACAGAGAAAATGGAACAAGTTATTCTACAGTTTGGCGTGATTGTCAACAAATTTTCACTGACTATCCAATAAGCATTATTAAGACCCTGAAAATGGATTTGGAGCAGGTTGTGACAATTTTTGAACGTATTAATCAGGGTGGAAAAAGGCTGGCATTATTTGACCTCGTTCACGCAAGCGCATGGTCACCAAGTTTTGATATGAGAGATAAAATTACCGAATTCAATAATGAACAAAATGTAATGAATTTCGGTGGACTTGGGAATGAAGTGTTTATTCAATCCCTTTCATTAAATGCATTTGATGATTGCCGAAATTATAATCAATTGCATTTAACTGCTGAAATTGCAAATCAGTTATGGGAGAAGACTATTGAATGCTTACGAATGTCAATTGATTTTATTAGGACACTTGGGGTCAGGTTTATTGACTTTATACCCTATAGTTCCTTTTTCCCTGTCTTGCAATATTATTTCTTCAAATCTGGAAATAGAAGCATAAAGAGTGAGCATGTGAAGTTTATCGAAGATTGGTTCTGGTCTGCAACATTCTCACAAAGATATTCAAGTTCCAGCCTAACCCTGATGAAAGAAGATGCTACATGGATTTACAATTTATCACAGGGAATACTGGAAACCAACACATTTGGTGTGTCGCTTACAATTAAAGAACTACTGAAAGTTCGGATGCAGAATATATCTGTGATTAAAAATGGTGTTCTCTGCCTGATGGCTCTTGAAAATCCAAAGGATTTTGATAATGGACAAATGGTAATTCTTGACCGTTCAAATGTTTCACGGTCGAATAGCAAAGAGAACCATCACTTCTTCCCATATTCACTAAGGCAAAAGTTTGGAACAGATAGCAATGGCATTAATAGTCTTCTGAATTTCGTTTTAATCTCTGGACGGCTTAACAGGGAAATTTCAAATAAATTACCATCAGATTATCTGAAGCAATATGAAGAAACTAACACAAGTATTGAAGAACACCTATTATCACATTTCATAAATCAAGATGCTTTAGTGGCAGCAAAAGCTGATAATTTTCAATTATTTATACAAAAGCGTGGTGAGTATATTCTGGAGAAGATAAAATTGAAAGTAAAAGTACAATCATTTACAGAGCCAGAGGAAGACATTCTTGAGGATAATATTGAATTTGAAGAACCTTTAATTGAAGAAGTAGCATAATGGCAAATATTTCAGGAGTTATAAAGAGCATCAGGGACATAATGTGGCAAGACACTGGTCTAAATGGTGATGCCCAGAGGATAGAGCAACTTGGATGGATGTTTTTTTTAAAAATATTTTCAGATAAAGACCAAGAACTTGAGTTATTAAATGATAATTACAAATCGCCAATACCACCTGAATTTCATTGGAAAAAGGAAAAAGGGAACTGGGCAGGCGATGACGAGGGAATAACGGGAGATGACCTGCTGACATTCGTTGACCAGAAACTCTTCCCAGCATTGCGTAATATTGATTTGAGTATCGGCAATGGCAGGGCGTTGATTGTCCGTGAGGTCTTTGAAGGCAATCATAACTATATGAAAAGCGGTATCAACATTCGTAAAGTGTTGAACAAGCTGAACGAACTGGATTTTAATATTGCAAAGGAACGGCATGCTTTCGGTGAAGTATATGAAACCATTTTGAAAGACCTGCAGAGTGCAGGTAAATCTGGAGAATTTTATACCCCAAGGGCAATTACCAGTTTTATCACAGAAATGATAAACCCCAAGCTGGGGGAGAAAATCCTTGACCCAAGCTGTGGCACTGCAGGTTATCTTACTTCTGCTATTGAACATCTGAAAAGTCAGGCAAACAGTGTTGAAGAAAGACAAAGCATTCAGGAGAATGTCGTTGGGTGGGAGTATAAGCCGCTTCCCTACCTGCTTGCAACAACCAACCTTATCCTTCATGACATCGAACTTCCAAAAATCACATTCAGAGACAGCCTTGACCAACCCCTGAGCAACTATAAAGACAAAGACCGTGTTGATGTGATATTGGCTAACCCCCCATTTGGTGGTATTGTGGCAAATAATAACGAGAAGAACTTCCCACAGAACTTTCGTACTAAAGAAAGTGCTGACTTGTTTCTGGTTTTGATGATGCACCTGCTTAAAAATGGTGGGAGAGCAGGGATTGTGCTTCCTGATGGTTCTTTGACAGGTGAAGGCGTTAAGCAACGTGTCAGGCAGAAACTTCTGGAAGAATGTAATCTTCATACTATAATCAGGTTGCCAAACTCAGTATTTCAACCATACGCAACCGTTGCCACAAACCTGCTATTTTTTATAAAAGGTTCACCAACCAAAGAGGTATGGTACTACGAGCATCGCTTGCCAGAGGGTCAGAAATCATATAGCAAAACCAAGCCAATTCGTCTGGAAGAATTTAATCCAATCAAAGAATGGTGGGATGAAAGAAAAGAAAGTGAAATAGCATGGAGAATAGACATTCAAACAATAATTGACCGAGGTTACGACCTTGATATTAAAAATCCGAATAAAAAGGAAGAAGAGCATGAATATACCAGTGTCGAATTGATTGATTTGCTGGAGAAATCGATGCAAAAAAGCAACGAGTTACTAAACCAACTTAAATCTGAAATGAAATGAGTTGGGTTGTAATGAAAATGGGCGACTTTCTAAAACATCGTGATTTACGATTTAAACCTAAAGACCCAAAAATAAAGGGATTGAAACGAATTGAAAAAATTGATTTTTCTGGTAATATTTTCATTTCTGAAAAACCTTCAAATACGGATATGGTTCTGGTTAAAAAAGGCGACTTAATCATATCAGGCATAAATGTGGAGAAAGGTGCAATGGCTATTTATCAAGGAGATGAAGACATTACCGCAACTATTCACTATTCATCATATGAGTTTGATGAGAAAAAAATTGACATAGATTATTTGAAGAACTTCCTTAGAAGTAAAAAATTCACGGAAGTATTAAAGGAACAAGTCATAGGGGGTATAAAAACTGAAATTAAACCAAAGCATCTCCTTCCTCTTGAGATTGAAGTACCAATTGACATCGAAGAACAAAGGGAAATAATTAAGCATTTTGAAATTCAGAATAGGAAAGTTGAACATTTAGATAGTGAAAATAACCACCAACTCGACCTACTTAAAAAACTTCGTCAGCAAATACTTCAGGATGCTGTGAAGGGCAAATTAGTTCCACAAGACCCCAATGATGAACCTGCTATCAAACTGTTGGAGAGAATTAAAGCGGAAAAGGAAAAACTTGTTCGAGAGAAGAAAATCAAGAAAGAAAAACCGTTAACTGAAATTAAGCCTGAAGAAATTCCATTTGAAATACCTGAGAATTGGGCGTGGTGCAGGTTGGGAGAGATGGCAATTAATAGAGATGGGGAAAGAAAACCGATTTCACAAAACGAAAGAGAAAAAAGAGCAAAAATTTATGATTATTACGGTGCATCGGGGATAATAGATAAAATCGATGGTTATACACATGATGGTGAGTTCCTACTTATTGGTGAAGATGGTGCAAATCTGAGGATGAAATCAACACCAATAGCATTTAAAGCCAAAGGTAAATTTTGGGTAAACAATCATGCTCATGTATTAGATTTTGTTCATCCTATAACTATGGATTATATGGAGAATTGTTTAAACGGAATAGATATAAACAGTTTTATAACAGGGGGATTTCAACCCAAACTAAGCCAAGGCAATCTGAATATTATTCCTATTCCATTACCAACACTCTCCGAACAAAATCGAATTGTTACAAAAATAAATCAACTTATGACCCTCTGCGATGAACTTGAACAATCCATACAGCAGAATCAGAAATTCACACAGGAATTATTGCAGGTGGCTTTGAGAGAAGCGTTAGAACAGAAAAATTGAGTAACTGATTTTCCTTAAATAGAGTATTTATGCCAAGGCTAAAAAGTATTTCAATTGAAAACTATCGCTCAATTGGTGAAGAACCCATCGAAATCTCATTTCCAGAAAGAACACCAGTTGTTCTTATCGGTGAAAACAACTCAGGTAAAACAAATATCATTAGAGCCATCGAGATTATTTTTGGGGAATTCCATCCAAAATATAAGAAACTTGAAGATTATGAACACTTTAATCGAAATCCAAAGAATAAGGTAATTATTAAAGCAGAAGTAAGTGGATTTGCACATCGGTTAGGAATACACCAAGAGTTTTCCTGCTCAGGTTTTTATTTCTCATGTGAAAAAAATAAAGAAAATGAATTTCTCGCCAACCAGTTAGAAAATGATGGTTCAAATAAATATGTAACTGCTGAACTACGGGAAGAACTACTTTGTGTAAGTGTTAATGCAGACCAAAATCTTTCATATCAATTAAGCTATGCAACGAAATATACTCTTCTCTCAAAGGTTACCAAAGCCTTTCATGATAAATTGACCGAAGAGGATGAGCGTGTTGGAAGACTAAAGGGTCTCTTTACACAAATTCAGGAAACATTTCTGGAAGTACCGACCTTTAAAGACTTCACTAACCAAATGTCAACTATAGCTGGGGAAATGCTGACAAATATGAGCCATGCGTTAGAATTTGATTTTTCGGCTTATGACCCAAGCAACTATTTCAAAACCTTGCGTGTTCAACCCACTGAGGATGGAGTGTCACGGGCGTTCGAGGAATTAGGAACAGGGCAACAGCAAATTCTGGCTTTATCATTCGCCCATGCTTATGCAAAATCTTTTTTAGGTCAAGGGTTAATTTTCATCATTGATGAGCCTGAAACTCATTTGCACCCCTTGGCTCAAAAGTGGTTAGCCAAGAAGATATTTCAAATGGCAAATGATGGCTTGCAGATTATTATGACTACTCACAGTCCCTATTTTATTAATTTGGAATTCCTGCCAGCTATTTATCTGGTAAAGAAAAATATCCAAACTGAAGTAAAAAACGTTGATGCTCACATCTTAACAGAATTTTGCCTCAAAACAGGAGCATCCAAATCAGATGAAAAGACAATAATTCCATTCTATTCTTCTCATAGCAAACCAAGTATTCTCAACGGCTTTTTTGCCAAGAAGATTATTCTCGTTGAGGGTGAAACCGAACAATACGCTTTGCCAATTTATTTTGAAACAGTCGGACTTGATACCTTAAAAGAAGGTATAGCAATAATAGGAGTAGGTGGTAAAGGGAATATCGCAAAATGGTGGCGTCTGTTTACTTGTTACGGAATTGTAGTATATTTTTGTTTTGATAACGATAAGGAAAATGATGCCAGTTCTCTTAAACGTCATGATGCTTTGCACGCAATCGGTATTGGTGATGATGTGATTAGCGAAATCCTTAGCCTCAAGGATTGGTTTATAAAAAGAGATTTCTGTGTTTTTGGCTCTGACTTTGAGACTACATTAAGAAATTCGTTTCAACATTATTCTGAAATTGAGGAAGAAGAAAAAGAAAGGTTAGGCAGTTCAAACAAACCAATTATAGCAAAAGCGGTTGCAAGTAGGATTACAGGTTCTGAAAAGCTACCAGACGATATTGGCTGGAACAAGTTTATTGAAATTGTTGAAATGGTTAAAAATCTGTAGTTTATAAATTTCAATGGTATAACACTATTGTGTTAATTTTATGCTAATCTCAAATCTTACCCATTTCCTTGACGACCAAGGAAACATCCCCAAACAGATGCCAAAAGAAGCAAGAGAACTTGCCAATTTTCTGGCTTTAATTGTTGATGCAACTACCAAAACGATGCCATCAACTCTTTCGACTACGGACATTAGATGTTTCCAGAAAGGCTGCCATGGTGAGGTTAAATCAGCAATAAGACAAAAGGAAAGTGAAATACACTGGTACTGCCCTGATTGCAAAAATGAGGGGGTAATTAGCCATTGGAAAGGAACGAGATGGGATAATAATCCAAAACTGTTTTCAAAATAGTACGCTAAAATTATCAAAGTCTACAAATCCCTTTAGAAAAGCCATTGTCCCATTAACACAAAGCAATTCTTGTAATTTTTCCGCTTTTAAAAAGGTATTTACTTACGTAATTTAAGTAATATTTTATATATTTGAAGTAAATATTTACTTTCATGGAGATTGACCTTAGCAAAAATTTAAGTCTTATTGTTCATACGCTGGAAAAGCGTCACAACATGAAATTTACCAACATAGCAAAAGCGATTGGTTTCACAACTACTACTCAGTTGCATAATGCTATGGGAGCGACAACTTCTATTTCTACAAAAGCAATTGTTGGTCTAATATTAAATTTAAATGTTAATCCTACCTTTTTATTTTTAGGGAAGGGCGAAATGTTTCTAACTGATGGGGATGAATTAGAGGCAATCCAGAAAGAGAAAACGGAATGGGAAAGAAAATTCTACAGTCTGCAGGATGAACTTTTAAAATGTAAGGCAGAACTTGAACGAGCAGTTCACCGATATAATAAACTCATCGACATTACCAGTATTGCTCTGGATAAAACACAAACATCAAAAGAAACGGAAGAGGAAACAGGTAAGAAATGACGTTTCCGAAATAAGTAACCATTTACTTATAACTTATGATTAGCAGTACAAAAAGTATTCTGTTACTTATCTGAACTTGTCCCAAATGCCCCAAAATTTGTCCCACAACAAAAAAACCCCATTGATAATCAAGGGGTTTTAATGGGGTTGAGGTCGGTGGCGGATTCGAACCGCCGTACCCGGTTTTGCAGACCGATGCCTAGCCACTCGGCCAACCGACCAACGTGAATTCAAAAATAATAAAAAATTATATCATTAACTATTTCTTGCCCTGCAATGGAGCAACCCCGGCCATCCTGCCAATTACATTGACAAGATCACTCCCTCCCGGCACCACAACCCTGATGTTACCCTGCAGTGAGGTTGCAAGAGCCTGTAGCTGAAGGGACAGGCTCTGCGGGAGGGTGTTGCCAAAACCACTGTCTATTGCCTGGTCAGAATCTCCAGACACATGCGGGTATTATGATAGGGGCACTTCCAGAACCCTGCCTTGTCATCATCGAGGTTGATAGTGCCGTCGGCACGAATGC
>Ga0208940_1001730_pt1 | contig 22212 bp, 22 predicted proteins | sample AD_JPNNA6_MetaG_FD_184445 | JGI IMG/M metagenome (GOLD analysis project Ga0208940, IMG submission 184445) | Active sludge microbial communities of municipal wastewater-treating anaerobic digesters from Japan - AD_JPNNA6_MetaG (SPAdes) (version 2) | ecosystem: Engineered > Bioreactor > Anaerobic... | reverse complement strand
GGTCTTTGCAATAAACTGGGATTAACTTCCCCTCCTGCTGGAAACCTAAGCTTTGATAAAACTTCAGTGAAGTAGCATTGTCGCTTTGGGTGTTTACGCTTAGCGTGGTAATACCTTTTTCTAAGCAGTCCATAAACACATTTTGGACCAATGCCCTGCCAAGGTGCTGGTGTTGGGCTTCGGGAGCAACGGCTAAGCGGGCGAGGTGAGCAAAGCTCAAAGTGGATGTGCTTATTTGGTAGCCGACGATGCGCTCGGAAGCTATCGCAACCGTGCTATAGTTTGAATCCTGATAAGCGTGCTGCAGGCTAAGGCGGTTCATCTGCCAGGCAGGCGGGAAGGCTTGTTCGTCGAGTGTCTGCACAGCGTCTAAGTCCCGGGCTGTCATTGGACGGATAGAGAAACCAGCCGGTGTGCTAATTTGTGCTGATTTAATGTCTATTTCCCGCATGAGCGTGATGATTTGTGTATTAATGAAGAAACCATTGGCTGCAAAAAGAGCCTCTGTCCAATCAGCTAGTGAAAGTGTGTAGAGTTGAGTGACGCCCTCAGACTTTAGATAGGGAAGAGATTTTTGCAATAGTTGGGAAAAGTAATGCGCATGGCGTCCATCCCGAAGGCACACAAACAAGCGTACCCAGGCTACAGGCGGGTTTTCCGGCTCGATAGAGATCAGGGCTTTAATTTCATCATCGGCAATGAGAGCTAAGCAGCCTGGCTGCTCTAAGCGCAGATATGGAGAAACCCAATCCAAATGTTGGAAAGATAAATGCCCAGCTTGGATGAAGCTGCCCGCTTCTATTTTTGGATTGACTTGTAAGATTTCTTCTGACACGCGGAAATTTTACTCTGATAACTTAAATAAGTGCGAGATTCCTTCAGCTTTAGATTATCAGCGCTGGAATACAATCTGCCCATCGATGAGCGTTATTTCTGGTTGAATTTGCCAAAGCTCAGACGGATGGATCGAGAATGGATCGCGAGGGAGAACGATCAGGTCAGCAGGGTTTTCTGGGGCAATTTTGCCATAAAAATTGCCTAAGCCACAGGCCCGGGCAGGGTTGAGAGTATAAGCTGCCAGCGCATCGGATAAGCTGAGACGCTGCTCTGGGTGCCAACCATCAGGTCCAGGTTCGCCATTTGGGCGCTGGCGGGTTACTGCGGCATGTAACCCCCAGAATGGGTTCGCGGATTCAACCGGAGCGTCTGAGCCGGCTATCAGTACGGTGCCCTGTTTTTGAAGGGATGCATAAGCATAGGCATTTGCGCAGCGCAGACCCCAATACTTTTCTGCCATTTCCATATCGGAAGTTGCATGGATAGGTTGCACCGAAGCGATAATATTCAAAGCTCGAAACCGCGGTAGATCTTCGGGGGCAATTAACTGCGCATGCTCAATTCGATGAGATAAGTGCGGCAATTGGTGCATATATTCATATCTGCGTAAGCGTTCGAAGCCGTCCAGCACCGCTCTGACAGCAGCGTCGCCAATGGCGTGGATAGCTAAGGGCCAACCCAGATCTGCAGCGCGTAAGCCTTGCTCAAAAACTGCGTCGGCGTCCATCTGCAAGAAACCTCGTGAGGTTGAGCCCTCGTATGGATTGAGCATGGCAGCACTTTGGGGCCCAAGGGCGCCATCAGCAAAAAACTTAAGCGCTCCGAAGCGTAAATGTTCGCTGCCAATCCCGCTCTTGTATCCGCATTGAGCGATTTCTTCCAAGTGTATGCCCGGCAGGTTTTTGCTAACCCTTAAATAAAGCTCACCGTTAGCCTCCAAGGCTTTCAAAGCTTCTAAGCACTCCAGACTATCGAAATCATGCACACATGTGATGCCAAGCGAGAGTAAATGTTGTTGGGTTTGCTTGAGCATCCTTTGCAGGCGGGTACCTTTTAAAGGTGGAATGACTTGATCAATGAGTGTCATCGCATTTTCGAGCAGGATGCCACTGAGCGTACCATCTGCATTGCGCAGTAACTTACCTCCGGGTGGGTCAACTGAAGCGTCGGTAAGTCCGGCGAGGCGCAGGGCAGCGGAATTAACCCAAGAAGCATGCAAGGATTTTGCATAAAGCACTGCCGGATGCCCTCCGCAGACAGCATCGAGCTCCTGCGCTGTGCCATAGCGCGCAGGCTGCCAAACATTGTGATTCCAGCCATAACCAATGACCCAAGCGTCTTTAGGTAGGGTTTGGGCTGCTTGTTGCACTCTACGCAAGCATTCTGCCAGTGAATCGCTTTCGCAATCCACGGCTGCCAAGCGGTCGGAGAGATATGCTAGATGCAAATGTGAATCTGTCAACCCAGGCCAGACAGTCTGCCCTTGCAGGTCAATTCGGCGGCTGTTGCGCCTGAGATTTGGGTCAAGGCTTTCTTCAGCCCCAAGGCTGTGAATGCGCCCATCTTGAATGAGCATTGCCTGCAACTGGGACGTAGTTGGCAAATCGGAGTAAAAGCGTCCGTTTTGTAACAAAACGGTTTCAGTCATTGATGCCAATTTGATCCAAGAATTGGTTGAGTTCCTCGTCGGAAAAGTAATAGATGGTAATGCTGCCACCTTTTTTGCCAGGCTGAACTGCTACTTTCGTATGAAAGTGCTGGCGTAAACGCTCTTCCAAAGCGATGATTTCTGCTGGTTTAGACCGTTCGGGGGTATGGGTTTCTGGTTTACCCTGCAGCTTGCTCACCAGCAATTCGGTTTGACGCACATTTAGCCCAAGGTTCAATATGGTTTCTAAGGCAGCATTAATTGCTTGGGTAGAATTCAAGCTGAGCAGTGCACGCGCGTGTCCTTCGCTGATTTTATCGTCCAGCAAAGCCTGTTGGGCGCTTTCTGGCAAATTGAGCAAGCGTAGCGTATTTGTTACTGCAGCGCGGCTTTTACCCACGCGCTGAGCAATTTCCTCATGCGTCAAGGAGAATTCATCGACGAGCAACTGATATGCTCTGGCGCGTTCGAGAGCATTCAGGTCCTCGCGCTGAATGTTTTCGATAATCGAGTACTCTAACTGCTCCTGGTGGGTCGCGGTGCGCACGATCGCAGGCACCTCACTCAAGCCCGCTAAGCGCGCTGCGCGCCAGCGTCGTTCTCCGGCAATGAGGTTGTATGTATCGGCATCCTCCGTTTGCACCAGAATTAGTGGTTGCAAAATGCCGTGTTCCTTGATGGAATTAGCTAAATCTTGCAAGGATTCGGCATCAAAAACCTTGCGCGGCTGCATTGGGTTGGGCTTAATTTTGTCAATAGAAATTTGAACTACCTGGTTTGCATTCGAGGAGAGAGTCTCTGGCTTCCATTCAGGAATGAGAGCATCCAATCCTTTCCCGAGTCCACTTTTTCGTGCCATTGTTACTCCTCTCCCAGGTTAATATGAGTTCCATTCGAAGCCAGCAGCTCAATTGCTAAGGCTTGGTAAGCTTTGGCACCGTTAGATTCAGGCGCATAGACGGAAATGGGCATCCCAAAGGAAGGGGCTTCAGCTAAACGTATGCTGCGGGGAATGATGGTGTTGAATACGAGGTTAGGAAAGGCTCGTTGAACTTCCCGCATCACGTCAGCTGAAAGGTTTGTCCGCCCATCAAACATGGTTAGCAACACCCCTTTGATGCTCAATGCGGGAAAGAGGTTTTGCCGCACTCGCGTGAGTGTTTTAGTCAATTGACCTAAGCCCTCCAAGGCTAAATATTCACACTGGACGGGGATGATCACGCCGTCAAAGGCAGCCATCAAGCCATTCAGCGTCAGCAAACCCAAAGAAGGCGGGCAATCAATCAAGATGTAATCATAGCGGCTGCGTAACGGGTCTATAACTTTGCGTAATTGCGATTCACGTTCGGGCAGGTCGATTAATTCGATGTCAGCTCCAGAAAGATTGGGTGAAGAAGGGAGCAGCGAAAGTGAGTATTGAGGGTTATAGAGAATATTTTCTTGGGTGGGTTGAGCGCCAATTAAAACCTCATAGGTGCCTCTTTCGATGCTGTTTTTATCGAGGCCCAAACAGGAGGTTGCGTTAGCTTGAGGATCAAGATCCACCAGCAGAACTTTTTGACCAAACTTGCCTAAGTATGCCCCTAAGTTGATGCTGGTTGTCGTTTTGCCGACCCCGCCTTTTTGGTTAACGATGGAATAGACTCTACCCATAACCGCTTCTCAAATAACCTGTACTTGGGCTTGGTATATTTCCTGCGGGCGCGGGATGCTCTCTAAGTGCCGGCGGGTGACAGACCAGGCAGCGATTTGCACAGCGAAACGCGCAGCTTCCCATGGATCATTCGTTTTGTACAACCGGTGAAAAAAGCACGCCGCAAAGATATCCCCAGCACCCGTATCATCTTCCAGCTTTACTTTTGGCGCGGGAAAGCGGCGGGCATCGCCGTTCCAATAAACCCGAGCGCCTTGGGCATTTTCTGTGATGACCAAAAGCGAACAAACTTCAGCCAGTTTTTCTATTTCAGCTTCGTCGCCATCCAGATCCTCAATGCTCAAAACCACGGCATCGGCAGCTTGCAGGAGCTCTTGGCTGTAGGGCCATTTCCGCTTGGATACTTGCCCCATCTTGTCTGCTTGTCTTAACCACCCTTGTGCTGTTAGGCAGAGCAAATGTGATGAAAATGCAGTGTAAATTTGCGGGTCGACTTCATCAGCTACGGGACCCAAATGCACAATGGAGGCATTACGCCAAGCTTCGGGAACCATCTCAGTGGTGAGGGGTTGCGCGCGCTGAAAAAGCAGCTGTTGCCGACCGGTTTCCATTTGCAGGTTGCGAAAAGTCGTATTGTGTTCGGAAGGAATTATGCTTACTTGTATATCTTTGAGCGGCGTCAGATCGAGCTCTGGTGAACAGCTGGTGAGGACACCAACCTGGTGCCCGAGTGCAGCCGCAGTCAAGCCAGCATAGCTTGCTGTGCCACCTAAGCGCCAGGAATGGTCATCGATTAAGTCCTGGGTAACATGCCCTACGATCAGATAATCGATAGGTTGTAGGTTATTCGTTGACATTGGCTCCAATAATTCCGCAATGAAGGTACCAGAATTGTTTAAGTTAATAACTCCTGAAAATTAGCCGCATTAGAAAAGGGTTACTTGGCGTTCCTTCCACTGACGAAATTATAGCATGATAAAATTAAACGTCCTATAACTAATTGAGGTTTTTCTATGGTAGACGATTTAAACACATACCAGCAAGCCCTAAATGATTTTAGACGAGCGCGCTCTAAGGCAGCAATGCAACGGTTTTGGGCGAGCATTCAGGGGAAATCGCTCAACCTTTTGCCCTACGATAAGATTTCGAGCACCCTGCGGCCTGTCAGCCGTACCGATATCGGTTTGCAGAATGTAAAACTCAAAGACATTATCGGCAGTGTTGGGCGCGCTGATGATTTTACGAGCGGTTTCTTACCTTTGAGAGATGGGGATATCCATCGATGGGCTCAGGTAAAGACCGCGATGACGAGTCCGGCTTCTGCTGGGGTTCCGCCGGTACACCTTTATAAGGTTGGGGATGCCTACTTTGTGCTGGATGGCAATCACCGTGTATCTATTGCTAAACAGATGGGCATGGACGAAATCGAAGCGTATGTTACTGAGTTTAAAACGCGTGTGCCCATCTCATCCTCTATTACTCCAGAAGAACTTATCCTCAAATCCAAATATGTAGAGTTCCTTAATAACACCAGGCTGGACCAAATCTTACCGGGTGTTGATTTCAGTCTTAACTATGTGGAAAATTATCCGCTGCTTGAGGAGCACATTGCTGTTCACCGGTACTATATGGGCATTGAACAGCAACGCGAAATTGGTTACGAAGAAGCAGTCCGGGATTGGTATGAAAAGGTTTACCTGCCCGTTGTGAAAACGATTAAATCTTCTGGGCTGCGCAATGAATTCAAAGATATGACTGTGACTGATCTGTACTTGTGGGTGTTGGACCAGCAAACCTTGTTGCAGGAGGCACTCGGCATCCCGATTAGCACTGAACACGCTGCTGAATATATGGCTATGCACGAAGGCAAGCTGGTCAAACCTCCGAGCAGCCGAGGAGAGCAGCATTTTGAGGAAACCGTCTTTTCAGTTCAACCTGCTGAGGCGATCAATGCTTATTTGTACTCCCGTATGCAAGATGATTGCTTATTTAGAGATATATTGGTTGCGATAGGCGACTACGATGAGACTTGGAACGCCTTAGAAGAAGCGATTTTAATCAACCACTGCGCTAATGGACATATTCGCGGCTTGCATGTGATCCACCCAGAAGATCGCATTGATGAGGAAACCCATCATAAAATGGAAGCCCGTTTTGAGCAGCGCTTAAAAGAGGTTGGAATCGAAGGAAAACTTCTCATCGTGAAAGGGGATATCACCAGCCGTATTTCTGAGCATAGCTTGCTCAGTGACTTGCTGGTATTACGCTTGAACTTTCCTCCTGGTGGGCTGATCGACCGGCTGACTTCAGGGATTACATCTATCCTGCGTAATGCAAGACGCCCGGTGTTGTTGGTCAAAGAGAAGGTTCTCCCACCTGAGAAAATGTTGATTGTTTATAACGGTAGCGCAAAAAGTAAAGAAGCTTTGTTTATTGGAGCGTATTATGCTGCCCGTTGGGGAACTCGGTTAGCTCTTTTTACACTTGATGAAGACACGGAGATGTTAGAAACTGAGATAAGCTATGCAAAAACTTATCTGCGAAAGCTAAATTTAGACTTCGAATACGTGATTAAGCGAAACGAACCGATTGTGGATGCTATCTTGGAAACCGCTGCGAATGTGACTGCAACCATGATTGTCATGGGCGGCTATAGCGGAGACTCAATTTTTGATCGCATCTTCGGCTCTGAAATTGATGCGCTTTTGAAGGAAACTTCTCTCCCGATTCTCATCAGCTAATTAGAGTAATTATTCTAATTGGCATTCTGAAAGGATTTCATCACCACATTTCCATCCCTGGCAGAGTAAAATAGGGGCATGAGCCAAAAAGCAAGCCATCTGCGAATCTCCGATTTGCGCGAAGAGAATCGACCGCGGGAGCGGTTGATTAGCGAAGGAGCGCAAGCGCTGAGCGATGGCGAGCTTTTAGCGGTTTTATTGGGCAGCGGCATGAGCGGTAAAAATGCCATCGATTTGGGAAATCAGATCTTAAAGGAATTAGGCGGATTTACTGGAATTCATAAAGCCGATATTGCAAACATTCAAGAGATACCAGGGGTGGGGTTGGCTAAAGCAGCACGCATCAAAGCTGCGGTAGAGCTAGGCAACCGCTTAGCCAAGGACAAACCAGAAGAACAACTGATCATCCGCAGCCCAGAAGATGTGGTCAAGCTGGTTGGGCTGGAGCTGCGGGGTAAAGAGCAAGAAGAATTGTGGGTGCTGTGGCTCAATGTGCGCAATCATGTGCTTGGCATCGATCGGCTCTATCGCGGTTCGCAGGATACTTCCACGGTGCGTATAGGCGAAGTGTTTACGCGTGCGATCCGCAATAGTGCCTATGCTATCATCGTGGTGCACAATCATCCTTCAGGGGATAGTAGTGAGAGCCCTGAAGACGTCAACCTTACACGCGCTGTTGTCGAGGCAGGTAAGCTGCTTGATGTACACCTCCTTGACCACATTATCATTGGTCAAAGGGATTACACCTCAATTAAGAAGAACCACCCAAGCTTGTGGGCTTGAGATTAGATCGTGTTTTCGACAAACAATAAAAAAAGCCAGTGTGAATTGCGGAGCACTGGCTTTTTTCGCTTAGTTAGGTTTTACAAAGCAGCTCGTGGAGATGACCCCGGGACCGGCGTGCACCACAATGGCTGGTGGGCAGGTGTAGATAGGGATATCTGGAAGGTCTAATTTATCCTGCAGCTCGGCAGCCAGTAGTTTGGCTTGGGATTCTGCACCACCGTGACTGATCGTTAGATGTGCTCCAGGGTTACCTTTGCAGATTTCGATATCCATTTCCACAATATTTGCAAGCGCCTGGCGGGCGGTACGCACTTTATCGAAGGGTTCAATTTGACCATCAATGAAGGTAAGGATTGGCTTAATCTGCAGCATGCTGCCTATCAGGCGTGAAGCCCCACCGATACGACCGCCTTTATATAAGTAATCCAAAGTATCAACCATAAAATAAACCCGCTCGCGTGCCATCATAGATTCCAAGTTCTGCAGTAAGCTATGGATATCCATGCCCTCATCTGCCCATTGCTTCGCTTGGAGCACCATCGAGCCTAAGCCGCCGGCAATACTTTTGGTATCAATAATATGAATGTCTTCCGAATGAAACTCCTCGGCAGCGACGCTGGCGCTGCGAAATGTCCCGCTCAACTTTTGGGAAGGCGCTATCACTAAAGCAATGTCCCCTGCTGAGAGGATGCTTTCGTAGATTGGTGCGTAGAGTGTGGGGGGCGGGGCAGCAGTTTTTGGAAGTTCTTTGGAGGCTAAGAGCTTTTCCATAAAAGTTTGCGTATCGAGCTCGTAGTCATCGTGATAGGTTGTCTCCCCAAAAATAATGATTTGAGGCAGCACATGTATCCCTTGGGCTTTCAATTTCTCCACAGGGATTCCGCAAGTGGTATCGGCGATAATTTGGATCATTACACTCCTTAGTCAGAATATAAAAACTTAAGTTTGGTATAAAACTTCTAAATAAATTAACACAGAAACTTGCATAATGATATCAGCAAAAGTGCAGACTTTAGCAGCACTCAATCAAAAAAAGATTATTTGAGCGCTTTTCCACAATTCGGACAGGTACTTTCGTGTTTATCTAAAATAAAACCGCAATTTGGGCAAGTTATCGGTTGGGATTCTCCAAGCGGTGCGCCACAAGCCAAGCAGCTTGGCGTCCCTACAGGGTTAGCCGTTAGGCAGTAAGGGCAAACAAGCCTTTGGAGGCGTTCTGATAGTATGTAACCTGTACCGTGTTGACGGGCGTATTCTTCAAGCGCTTGCAAGACGTTTTCTTGCAGCTGCAAGGATTCGAGATCTTGGGCAAGGTCATCAATTCGCTCGAGTAAACTCCAAGGGTTTTTGAGCGCGCCTATGGCTGTGATTCCCATACTGGCAGCAATGCCAAACCAAGCTTGCTTGCTGAGTTGAACGCTCACACCGTCGGATACCTTTTCCATGGTGACGGTCAATGCCGTTGGTCCTCCGGCTAGAATTTTCTCTCGGGTTGCTATTTGTACCGCTAATCGTTTACCATCTCCAATCCGCTGAACTTGGTAATTACCGCGATTAAAATGCGCGATGAGCATATTTGCCAACGCATCGGGTGTCAGATCTCCGTGAAAAATCTTTGTATCCATAGCTGCTTCTGCCTTTAAGCAGTTAGATTATAATCGGGATAATGCTTAAAAAGGAAAGATTTTATGAGGTATAGAAAAACTTACTGGTTCATTGGGCTCATCGTGGTGCTTGCCTCTGTAGTGTTTTTAGGTTTGAGCATTTTGCGTGCGCCTCAAAGAACCGTGTATGCACAGTTTCCGACAGTTTCGATCCCAACAGTAACCAGTTCTCCGCGCGGGGCTTATATTCGTGTTTTAGTAACCTCAACGGAATACGATCCGATTAATGTGCGTTCGGGGCCCAACTCGACCTATGAGCTGGTAGGAACCCTGCTCCCAGGGCAGGAAGCCCCTGCCTTAGGTTATTATGGAGATTATATTCAGATTGAATACCCTGGCGGACCGGGAGGGAAAGGCTGGGTGTTTGCTAACGTTGTGGAGGTATATGGTGGTCCAATCCCCCTTTTGGAACCTCCGCCGACTGAGACGCCGGCTGCAACCAACACGATTGATCCTACCTTAGCAGCGCAGTTTATTATCACGGTACAACCTACCAGGTTGCCCACTTATACTGAGCCGCCGCCTTTGAACATCCCTACTTTTGAAACTGACTTGGGTACGACTGCACCAGGCGGGCTTCCAGTAGGTTTGGTTATTGTAGTTTTGGCAGGTTTGGGCGTATTTCTCACAATTATTGCCATCTTGCGCCGCGGTTAATCCTTTGAAATCGCTGGGATACCGCTCACTTCGTAAAAATGGATTGTAGTTTTCTCATTTAGCGGTGAATTCCTCTATCGTGTTAAAATAGACGCCTATGGAAGTTAAAACTGTTGCTACCAACCGCAAAGCGCGTTTTGAATATCAGTTGTTGGAAACCTTTGAGGCTGGTTTGGTGCTAAAAGGCACTGAGATCAAGTCGGTGCGTAGAGGTCAGATAAGCTTACAAGAAGCTTATGTGCGTACGGATGGAAAGCAAGCGTGGCTGGTGGGAGCGCACATTGCGCCTTACGAACATGCCAGCGCGTTCCAGCATGACCCTGACCGCGAGAAAAAACTCCTACTTAATAAACGCGAAATTCGGGAACTCTACGATGCAGTGCGCATCAAGGGCTTGACTATTATTCCTGTGCGCGTTTATCTTAAAGGCGGGCGCGCGAAAGTGGAAATTGCTATCGCTAAGGGGAAAAAGAAATATGATAAACGCGAAGCAATTAAAAGACGCGATTTTGAGCGAGAAGAGAGCCGTGATTGAGCATTAATTGAGGACTAAGTTGTATGCACCACGAGCTGTCTTCAGCTGCAGCAACCTGTTACAGGGTCAAAGGTAATGAGACTAAAAAGGTAAAATTTTCCCATGAAGTTAGAACAGAAGGTCAGTCGTCGAGATTTCCTCAAGCTCAGCGGGATGATGTTGGGCGGATTGCTGCTTCCGAGACCCAAAAGGTCGCTTGCGAACCTGTTCCAGCAAGCAGAATTTCCACAAGGCGTGAACTTAGGCCGTATTTGCGCGGGGCAAGAAGGCGCTTGGTTTCACTTGAAGACCGAACCCAACGTGAATGCACCCGATGGGAAGATTATCTGGCGCGATGACGTGGTCATCTGGAAGCGGGAAGTGGTTGCCAACCAGTTGGATTACAACAACTATAATCAGCGTTGGGTGGAAACCCCGGATGGATATTTCCAAGCATTCTATGTACAACCGGTCAAGAACTTACCCAACCAACCACTGACTAACTTGCCGACGAATCCGGATGGATCCAAAGGCATGTGGGTTGAGATTACCGTACCCGTAGTGGATATCATCCCTACGCGTGTGCCAGCTGCGTCATATTGGATTCGCGAGGTGAATAAACCCCGCATCTATTACAGCCAAGTGTTTTGGGCTTATGACGTGCGCCAGGAAAATGGAACCTGGGAATATTTACTCATGGAAAAATGGGGGGCTGAACCGGATTCTTACTGGGTGGATGCTACTGCTTGTCGCCAAATCATGCCGGAGGAAGTCACACCGATTCACCCTGATGTCGGAGATAAACTTATCAAGGTCAATATGACCTATCAGACCCTCTCCGCCTTTGAGGGCAGCAGGGAAGTCTATTTTTGCGAGATCTCCACTGGCGGTCCTGATGGTACACCTTTGGGCAACTTCCCTATTTGGCGCAAGATGATCTCGACGCACATGAGCGCCGGCGGGTTGGTCGCTTATGACACGCCTGGCATTGGCTGGACCACGCTTTTCCATGGTGAAGGCGCTGCGATTCACGCTGCATTCTGGCATAATAATTTTGGCACAGCGCTTTCCCATGGTTGTATTAACTGCCGACCGGAAGATGCTAAGTGGATCTGGCGATGGTCTAACCCGCAAGTGAGCTACTTCCCAGGCGAATGGACGTCCACAGATGGCGGGGCAAGCTCAACCCGAGTGGAAGTTTCTTATTGACGAGAGCTTTGGTAAATTGAAAGTGGAGCCAGCTGGGAGCGCTAAAAGATGATACAGGTGGTTATTTATACAGCAGCTGGCTTGCAGGAAGAAACCAATAGCATGGAAGCGCTGCTAGCTAGTTTGGCGCAGAAATATCCTCATAAATTGACAATCGTTGATCTCAATAATAATGCGTTCCTTGCCGAAGCGTTTGCTGGCAAGCTGCCCAACTTGGAGGTTGGGCAGTTCAACTTCAGCTACCAAGTTAGCCCAGATGCGCTTGAGCAGGCATTAGAACAGACGCAATATTACCTAGAAGCAGAGAAGAACACGAAAATTAAACAACAAATGCGCATAGCAAGCGAACCAGCGAAGTTTAACGCTTGGAATCGATTTTCGCTCTGGTTTAGCAAGCATTACCTTCACGTTGTAATAGGGTTCTTGATTTTGGTAGTTGGGTTGGCTTTCCTTGCACCGCTACTCATGGAATGGGGTTTGCCTGATGCAGCTCAGAGCATATACAAGCTATATCATCCTTTTTGTCATCAATTAGCCTTCCGCTCGCTATTTCTTTTCGGGGAGCAAGCATTTTATCCACGCGAATTAGCCAATATTGAGGGGCTGATGACCTATGGAGAAGTGACCGGTTTGTATGAGGAAGACTTTGCTGCGGCTTCAGCTTTCCTTGGCAGCCCAGAAATGGGGTATAAAGCGGCGCTCTGCCAGCGGGATATTGCAATTCAATCGTCCCTGTTACTTTTTACGCTGATCTTTGCGCTTGCTCGGCAAAAGATCAAACCTATCCCGATTTATATTTGGTTTATTTTCGGTTTCTTGCCGGTCGCGCTAGACGGCGGGACGCAGCTGCTCAGTCAGCTCGGTTTGCAAGGACTGTCATGGTTAACACCGCGCGAGAGCGCTCCTTGGCAGCGCCTTCTTACTGGTGCGCTATTTGGCTTATTTTCAGCATGGTTCATTCTTCCAATTCTGCGCGAGAGCATGCTGGAGACCCGCTTCGCGCTGGAAAAGAAAGCAGTTCTTGCGCTGCAAAGTAAGGCAAACGAAGGGCATACATGATTGCGCATAACAATAATGGCTTGCGCTTTTACACTTTTGAAAGCTTTCCAGCTAATTGCGTTGAGCATGGGCTTTATACCCGCTTAGGTGGCAAAAGCCAAGGACCCTATCAGGCGTTGAATCTTGGCGGCACCGTTGGCGACCGACCAGAGGACGTGCTGGCTAATCACCAGCGGCTTTTTGAGAGCTTTAGCCGTCCATTCGAGAGCCGCTTTGACGTCTGGCAGGTGCATGGAAAAACGATGCTCACCGCCGACCAACCCCGCCCGCAAAACCAAAAGCACCAACCCGCAGACGGCATATTTACGGATAATCCTGAGGTTACGCTCCTTATGCGCTTTGCTGATTGCGTTCCATTGGTATATTACGATACGCGAAGGCACGTGGTTGGGTTAGTGCATGCCGGCTGGCAGGGGACGCTTCAGCAGATTGCTGCCGAAGGGGTGCGCCTGCTGCAGGAAAAATATAATTCAAACCCGAAGGATGTAATTGTCGGGATCGGACCTTCAATTTGCGGAGAGTGCTACCAAGTTCGCGAAGATGTCTATCAACAATTTATTAGCGCGTTTGGGCAAGATGCGGAGGAATTTTTTACCAGGCGTGAGAGTGGTCTGTATTTAGACCTTTGGGCAGCTAATATTTACACGTTGAAACAAGCTGGTGTGCGTCAGATTGAAAACGCTGGTTTGTGCACCGCGGAGCATGTCGATGAGTGGTACTCTTATCGTAAAGAGAAAGGCGTCACCGGTCGCTTTGGAGTTGTGATAGCATTAAAAGCATGAAATCTGTTAGCCCTGAGATTATCTCGACCATCAGTCAAAGGCTGAACAAAGTCAATGAAGCAATAAATGATGCTTGTGCGCGTGTTAGGCGCAACCCTAATGAAGTGACTCTGGTCACCGTTTCGAAACGCCAGCCTGTTGAAATCATCCGTGCAGCTTACGCCTGTGGACTCCGCCGCTTTGGCGAAAATTATGCTGAAGAAGCCATGGCTAAGATGGATGCTCTGGCAGATTTGACGGACATCCAATGGGAAATGGTTGGGCATATCCAAAGCCGCAAAGCGAAACTTATCGCCAGCCGCGTGGTGAGAGTGCACTCCTTGGAGAGAGGCAAGTTAGCGCGCCTTTTGGATCAATTCCGAGAGCCAGATCTACCGCCCCTGCAAGTCCTCATGGAGATCAACATTTCGGGTGAAGCCAGCAAGGAAGGCTTGCCTGGAGATAACCCAGCACGCTGGAATGAAATTTTGCCCGTGGTGGATGAGGTGGTGACCTATCCTCGGCTAAAACTTACCGGCTTGATGACGATGCCCCCACTGCAGGTTGAGAAGGAAACTAACCGTACTTATTTCAGACTCATGAAAGAGCTGCAGGAATATATAAATGCGCAGCGGCCGGACTTAAATCTCCATGAGCTTTCTATGGGGACGTCGACTGATTTTCCCGTTGCTATCGAGGAAGGTGCAACAATCATTCGCTTAGGCGAAGCTATTCTAGGCCCTAGACCCACAACAGAGGAACAATAATCCGTGAGAATCGCTTTAGTTATTATTCAAACACTAGCTCAGGTGTTGAGCGTGCTGGTAATCATTCACAGTTTGCTGAGTTTTATTTTGCCCTTCGATCATCCCGTCCGGCTGGCAATTGGTAGGATCATTGATCCGATGCTGCAGCCAATTAGGCGGATGGTACGACCAGTGGGCGGCTTGGATTTTTCCCCAATGGTTTTGTTGTTGTTAATTTACGTGGTGGAGATGCTCCTCCAACGGTTGATTGTGGCGATATTTTAGGTGTGCTTCCTTAGGCTTTGTAAAGGATACGCCCGCAAGTTTTACAATGCGCAAGGATATTTGGCGAGCGGGCGGCTTGCATATCCGCGGGGGAGATAGTCATCCCGCAAGCCTCACAACTTTCCTCAATAATTGCTGCCACTGCTTTGCCGGCTTTCGTTTTGAGCAGGGACTCATAGTGCGCGATTACATCCACTGGCAACGATTGAACCAAAGCCTCGCGCTGTGCATTCAAGCCTGCTAGATCGTTTTCTAACTGGTGCTTTTCTCCTAAGAGTAACGCACCTTGTGTGGCTCGATTACTCAGGCAGTCTTTGTACGCTTGTTCAGCCTCCTCTAGTGATTGTTGAGCGGCTTCAAGCTCGAGCATCACTTCTATTTGTTGGTCTTCCAGCTCTTGGATTGACTTGCGCAGAAAGTCGGCTTCAGCTTGCAAATCCTGAAGATCCTTAGGGTTGCGGATTTTACCGCCAAAGAGCTGATTTTGGTTCAACTCTAACTTCATCCGTTTTGCGGCATCTTGATGAGCCACATCAAACATTTTGCTCTGAGCTTGCTTTAGCTCCTCTTCAGCCTGCTCTTTAGCTTTTAGGCAAGCTTGGATCGCTTCATCAGCAGCTAAGTCAGCTTCTATTTGAGCGATGCGTTGGGTGATCTTTTGCCGCTGAGTATCTATTGTTTGCAGACGGTACAAGCTAAAAGAAAGGTTCATCTCTCCCTCCACGGATGTACTTTTACGGATAAGGACATTTTATCATCTCATGCAGGTGATTTGCGCTCCAATTTGCATCAAAAAACCAACCTAAAGAATCAGAATGATATGATTAGTAGGTAGAAATAACCACAAGTTATGTTGTTTTTTTATCATCAAGGAGGTGGAAATTGACAAAATTACGCTTAGGTTATATCGGCTTGGGTAGGATGGGCAAGCCCATGGCAATTAATCTACTAAAGGCAGGCTATCCACTGATCGTTCATAACCGCTCACATGGCAAAGTGCAAGAGTTAGTCGCTTTGGGAGCACAAGCAGCAACGTCACCAAGGCAGGTGGCTGCAGAATCCGATGTTGTTTTTACTAACTTACCCGATACGCCTGCCGTGCTTTCGGTGGTTTTAGGAAAAGATGGCATTATCGAAGGCGCACACGCAGGATTAGTTTATATCGACAATTCCACCATCAAACCTTCTGCCAGCCGTGAGATTAATGCTGCACTTGAACTATTAGGCGTGAGCTGCTTAGATGCCCCCGTAAGCGGCGGGGATATTGGCGCGCAGCAAGGAACGCTGGCGATTATGGTAGGTGGGGACGCCGAAACGTTGGATGAAGTTATGCCTATCTTGCATGTGATCGGCAAAACCATTACCCACGTAGGCGGACCGGGCAGCGGTCAAGTGGCTAAGGCTGCGAACCAAATTATGGTGGCGGCACAAATGGTGGCGATGAGCGAGCTATTGATTTTTGCCCAAAAAGCTGGTGCCGATCCACGTAAGGTGGTGGAAGCGATCAAAGGTGGGGCAGCACAGTGCTGGACGCTGGATGTAAAACCTCAAAGGCTCTTTGCCGGCAATCGCAAACCAGGTTTCCGGTCGGTGTTGCAGGCGAAGGATCTCAACATCATTATGGAAACGGCGCGGGAATATGGCTTATCACTCCCCAGTGCTGCGCTTGATACTCAACTTTATGCTGCTTTGTGTGCGATGGACTTAGGTGAGCTGGATAATTCCGGGGTCATCAGCGTTATAGAAACTTTAAATAATGAGGATTTGCGCATAGATAAGTAATAATCTGGCAATAAAAACATGAAGATTTGGACATCAAGAGTATAATAGGTGAAAATTGGTGTTGAGAATAATAAAGGAGAAATTATGGACTTTGAAACGATTAAGCCCCTTCTGAGGGAAGGTCAAAAATCAAAGATTGTTTTACTGGTCATGGACGGCTTAGGCGGCTTGCCCATGGAAGCAGGCGGGAAGACTGAACTTGAAACTGCGCGCACCCCGAATATGGATGCATTGGCTGCCAAATCCGTGCTGGGCTTGCATCACCCCTTACCACTCGGAATGACGCCGGGCAGCGGCGCAGCCCATTTGGGTTTATTCGGTTACGACCCGATCAAATTTGAAATTGGGCGCGGCGTGCTCTCTGCCTTAGGTGTGGATTTCGACTTGAAAAAGGGTGATGTGGCTGCCCGTGGTAATTTTTGCACGGTCGATGAAAATGGCGTGATTACTGACCGGCGTGCTGGGCGTATTCCCACTGAAATTTGCGAGCGCTTATGTAATTTGCTGATGGAAAAAGTGCATATTCCAGGTGTGCAGGTAATTTTACAAGCGGAAAAAGAATACCGCTTTGTGTTGGTCTTGCGCGGAGAAGGCTTGAGTGGCGAGGTAAGTGATACCGATCCTCAGATGGTCGGGAAGAAGCCGTATGTTGCCCATGCAGTGGTACCAGAAGCTGAAAAGACAGCCGAGTTCGTACGCGAATTTGTGCGTCAGGGAACTGAAATATTGGCTCACGAACATCCAGCCAATTGTTTTGTCTTGCGCGGCTTTGCTCAACTGCCCAATTGGCCTACCTTCAATGAGGTTTGGGGAGTTAATGCTGTGGCGATTGCGCAATACCCTATGTATCGCGGCGTGGCGAAAGTGGTGGGCATGACTGTGCTGCAAGCAGCCTCTTCTATGGAAGAAGAAATCAGCATGCTCGGGCAAAACTGGGATAAGTTCGACTTCTTCTTCGTGCACATGAAAAAGACCGATAGCTATGGTGAAGATGGCAACTTTGATGCTAAAGTCGATATCATCGAGCAGGTTGATGCTTTAGTGCCGCGCATATTAGAGCTCAACCCGGATGTGCTCATTATCACAGGGGATCACTCCACACCTGCTAAGCTGCGTTCCCATTCTTGGCACCCAGTTCCAGTGCTGCTCTACTCTCCGGATTGCCTGCCGGATGGCATCACCAGCTTTGGTGAACGGGCTTGCGCACATGGGAGTTTGGGCTCACGGTTTGAAGCTACCGATTTGATGCCTTATGCGATTGCACACGCCCAACGCTTAGATAAATTCGGCGCTTAAGCGGATTGTATAACTAAAGGGAGGCTGGCTGGTGAGTCAGCCTCTTTTTATATCTAGTATTGGGCGGACCTAAAGCAAATAAGCATCCGGACGGCGGTCTATAAAAAGATTAATCCGCGGGGTGAAGAACTTATCACGTGCCAGCTCTGGGTTGACCTCGACGATCTTCAGACAGGTCTCTGCCTCGGAGGCTGAAGCTAATTTTTCACCATTCGGCCCGATGATCTGTGAATTCCCAGTAAAGTGCAGGGATTGTTTGGAAGTTGCTTCGCTGCCCGTGCGGTTGGCAGTGATACTGAACACGGCATTTTCCAAGCTGCGCGTGACCATGGCTGCCTGGCAATAAGGCAAGACTAAGTTGGCAGGGTGGCAAATGACCTGGGCACCTTGCAGAGCTAAGGTGCGGGCAGCTTCTGGGAAAATCCAATCAAAGCAGATCATTATTCCAAAGCAGGTTGACTGGAATTCGAACACCGGGAATCCAAGGTTCCCTGGAAGGAAAAAGTCTTTTTCCGCGTAGAAGAGATGCACTTTGCGGTAGAGTGTTAAGACGCCATTTTCCGTAACTGCCGTAGCGGAGTTGTAGATACCTTCTGGTGCCTTTTCGGCAAAGCCGCAGACAATGCAGGCATGCTGCTCAGCAGCTAAGCCAATTAAGCCGGAAAGAAAAACACCTTTTCCATCGGCAGGCTCACTCACCATTTTCAGTTCTTCGCGGTCCTCGAATAGATAACCGGAGTTTGCCAGCTCTGGTAAGACCAACAAGTCGAAGGTACTCCCAGCTATGGCAGATTGGATCAATGAGAGGTTGCGATTGGGGGATAAACGAGTCGGAGCAAATTGTAAAAAGCCGATCTTCATGTAACTCCAGTGCTACAATAATTGTAATTAGTCTTAGTGTATTGCAAGGAAGATAAGATGTCAAAACCTCATGAAGCGCTGTTATATGAACAATTGCCAGAAAATAAGGTGCGGTGTCATTTGTGTGCGCACAAGTGCCTCATTGCAGAAGGCCGTAGAGGGATTTGCCAGGTAAGAGGCAATCACAGCGGCAAGTTATATAGCTTAACTTATGGAAAGTTGATTGCAGCACATGTGGATCCCATCGAGAAAAAGCCGCTGTTTCATTTTTATCCCAGCAGCAATTCGTTTTCGATTGCCAGTGCAGGTTGCAACTTCCGCTGTGAGTGGTGCCAAAACTGGGAGATATCCCAAGAATATGAGCAAGAATCCATCGATGGCGCCCCGGAAACCCCGCCTGAAGCGGTGATTGCTTCCGCCAAACGCTCGCACTGCCAAAGTATCTCCTATACCTATACGGAGCCGACGGTCTTTTTCGAATATTCCTATGACGTTTCCAAATTAGCCCATGCTGCAGGGCTGAAAAATGTGTATGTGACTAACGGATATATGACTCAGGAGATGATCGACCTTTACGCACCGCTGCTGGATGCTGCCAATGTGGATATCAAAGCCTTCACCGATGAAGCTTACCGTAAGTATATTGGGGCGCATTTGCAGCCGGTGCTGGATGCTTGCGTGGCGCTCAAGCAAGCCGGCGTGTGGCTGGAAATTACCACGCTGCTCATCCCGGGGGTCAACGATGATGAAACTCAGCTGAAAGGACTGGTGGAGTTTATCGCTGAAAAGCTTGGGCTGGAGACGCCGTGGCACGTCAGCCGTTATTTTCCGCATTACAAATTCAACGCGCCAATCACACCGTTAGCGAGCATCGAGAAAGCGATTGAAATTGGTCAAGCGGCTGGGCTAAAGTATATCTATGGCGGTAACTTTCAAGGCGCAGCTGATACGATTTGCCCGCAGTGCCACACTGTGCTGATTGAGCGCTATGGGATGAGCGTCTCACGCAATCGAATCAATGAAGATAATAATTGCCCGGTTTGCGGTTACAAACTCGCTGGTGTAGGAATGAGCGGTAAATAAGCCTTCACTTTGGGTGTTGAAGCGGCGGGACAAGCGCCGCAAACTCACCTTCTCTAACCATTGCAATCAGGCGGTTGACGTAAGGGTAAAGCAGAGTATCTTCAGGGAGGAAGGGAATCTGCTGACGCACCAACTGATAAGCCTGAGCGCTGATCTGCCCGAGTTTTAGCCCCGGCTGTTTTTTAAGCCGGAAATCCACAGCCTGGGCGGCGCTCATCAGCTCAATAGCCAGGATCACAGAGAGATTTTCGAGGATATCGCGTACATGTCGGGCGGCATTAGGTCCCATGCTAACGTGGTCTTCCACATTGCCTGAGGAAGGGATATTATCTGTGCTGGCAGGATGAGAGTAAGTTTTGTTCTCTGAGGTGAGGGCTGCAGCCGTGTATTGCAGCAGCATAAAGCCCGAGTTGAGCCCACCGCGCTCCGTTAGGAATGGGGGGTAAGGCAATTCCGCTTCGGATTTATCGACTAATTTGGCAATCCGCCGCTCGGACATGTTGCCCAGATCGGTGAGGGCGATGCCCAAGAAATCCAGAGCCAGGGCTAAAGGCTCGCCATGAAAATTTCCTCCAGAAATCACCATCGGTTCGCCAGAATCATCCTCAAAAATAAGGGGGTTATCGGTGACCGAGTTAAGCTCCGTGCTCATTACTGACTTGGCATAGGCAATGGCATGCTGGACAGCGCCATGCACCTGCGGTATGCACCGCAGGGTATAAGCATCCTGGATATTTTTGGAGTCGTTCGGTCGGGTGAGCTGGCTGCCAGCCAGGATGGTACGTAGTTGGGCAGCGGTTTCGGCTTGACCTGGTTGCGGGCGCAGATTGTGGATAGCAGCATCAAAAGCTCGCAAGGTGCCATTTTGGGCTTCAAGAGTCAGTGCTGCCGCCAGGTTAGCAGTTGTCATTAGCACTTGCGCCTGAGCCCAGGCTTCCACACCCATAGCGGTCATCAGCGTGGTGCCATTGGTGAGGGCTAAGCCCTCTTTGGCGGAGAGTTTGATAGGAACCAACCCCAATTGTTGCAGTACTTCTGCTGCGGGCATGCGCTTGCCCTGATAAAACACTTCTCCCTGGCCGATGAGCGGCAATGCCATGTGAGCTAAAGGTGCTAGGTCGCCACTAGCGCCCAATGAGCCTTTCTCAGGAATGAGCGGTAAGATATTGCGATTAAGCAGCGCTAAGAGTAACTGCAGAGTCTCCAGGCGGACGCCGGAATATCCACGGGCTAAGGTGTTAGCACGGATGAGCATCATTGCTCGGACTGTTGATGCGGGCAGGGTATCGCCCACACCAACCGCATGGCTGAGCAAGATATTTTCTTGCAGCTTTTCAACCTCGTCTGATTGAATCAAACGGTCTTTAAAAGCGCCAAAACCGGTGTTGATGCCATAAGCCACCTCGCCCTTTGCCAGCAGGCGGTCAACTGCCTGGGCAGAAGCTTGGATAGCCGGGATGGCGCTTGCTGCTAAGTGTACAGAAATATCTGGGTGATGGGCAACTGCAATGACCTGATCAAGCGTGAGTGAGGTTCCATCGATGGTGAGTTCGTGGATCAAGGGGTTCTCTCCTTTGCTTGAAGCTTTCTTAGGCTTCCGAAATAATCACGGTGAGGAGTTTGACGGCTGGGGCATTCAGCTGGCTTGGATCGCGAGGTGGGATTGAAAGCAGCACATCCATTCCAGAGATAACCTGACCAAAAATCGTATGCTTGCCATCCAGCCATGGGGTGGGGACGTGGGTGAGGAAGAATTGGGAGCCGTTGGTGTTAGGTCCGGCGTTTGCCATCGAGAGAACGCCAGGTTTGTCGTGCTTGAGCGAAGGGACGAATTCGTCCTTGAAATGATAACCTGGTCCACCTCGGCCGGTGCCGGTTGGGTCGCCGCCTTGCGCCATAAAATCTTTGATTACGCGGTGAAATATGGTGTTATCGTAGAAGCCTTGGCGGGCAAGGAAGACGAAATTATTAACGGTATGTGGGGTTTTATCGGCAAAAAGTTCAGCAATAATGTCGCCTTTTTCGGTGTGAAAGGTTGCTGTGTACTTTTTGGTTGGGTCTAACTGCATAGCAGGTTCAGATTTCCATTGGAGCATAAGGTATCGCCTCTTTTTAGGCAATTGTAGCATCACAGAGGTTTTAATTCAGCCTCAATATGTTATGAAGTTATGGTTAGTAAACGGAATTAGCGGGGATCTAGTTGCTATCCTTTTACTGAACCCCCCAACATTCCCTGAATGAAAGAACGCTGGAAGAAAACATAAATCAGCACTGTAGGAAGGGCAACAATGAGCGCACCTGCCGCAAGCAAGGGAATATTGGCGGTGTATTTGCCTTGGAAGAATGCCAAACCCACAGGCAAGGTGCGTAAGGCTTCATCTTGGACCAACACTAGAGCGAGTAGAAACTCATTCCAGGTCCACATGAAGATGAGCACGATGAGCGTTGTGACCGCTGGACCCGAGAGTGGATAAAGCACTAACCAAAGAGTTTGCCATCGGTTGCAACCATCAATTGTGGATGCATCGATTAACTCCTGCGGGGCGTTTTCGAAAAAGGAAGTCATCCAGAGCGTGCCAAACGAGACGCTCAACCCAATCTGGGGTAAGATCAAAGCCCAAATCGTATC
>Ga0208940_1001727_pt1 | contig 22239 bp, 11 predicted proteins | sample AD_JPNNA6_MetaG_FD_184445 | JGI IMG/M metagenome (GOLD analysis project Ga0208940, IMG submission 184445) | Active sludge microbial communities of municipal wastewater-treating anaerobic digesters from Japan - AD_JPNNA6_MetaG (SPAdes) (version 2) | ecosystem: Engineered > Bioreactor > Anaerobic... | reverse complement strand
GCCCTGTTCCTGGCGTGGACAGATATTTTTCTGTTGACATGCCGGGGAGTCTTTTCTATGAACAAGTTCATTGATTGCGGGTGTTTGTCAAAGGCGTTTCTTTAATCCGGTGGAGATGAATATGCTCAATTTTACTTTTCAAAATCCCACGAAGGTGATTTTCGGCCGGGATGCGATATCGAAGATCGCCGGTGAGGTTCCACGGGATGCCAGGTTGATGGTGGCCTTTGGCGCTCAAAGCGCCCGGAAATACGGCGTCCTGGATGAAGTTCTCAGGGCGCTGGCAGGCTTTGACGTTACCGAATTTGGCGGCATCGGGCCGAATCCGGAATATGAAACGCTTTGCTCCGGCATTGCTCTGGCCCGCGAAAAAAAGATCGATTTCCTTCTCGCCGTCGGAGGCGGTTCCGTGATTGACGGAACCAAGTTTATGGCCGCTGCCATTCCCTTCAGCGGCGAGCCTTATCTGCTCATGGAAAACAAAGGCGCCGCCATCCGCCGGGCAATGCCGCTGGGCGCGGTTCTGACATTGCCGGCGAGCGGTTCGGAAATGAACAACCGGGCCATTATTTCGCGCCGGGCCGCAAACTGGAAGCGCGCCATCATGAACGACTTTCTGTTTCCCCGTTTTGCCGTTCTGGATCCGACGAAAACGTTCACGCTGCCGCCGGCCGAAACCGGCAACGGCGTGGTGGATACATTTGTTCACGTCCTGGAGCAATACCTGACGTATCCCGTGGACGGCAAGGTTCAAGACCGGCTTGCCGAAGGGCTGCTGCTCGCGCTGATCGAGGAGGGGCCCAAAGCGCTCCGGGAGCCGGAAAATTACGATGTGCGCGCCAACCTGATGTGGGCCTCGACGCTGGGGCTCAACGGTTTGATCGGCGCAGGCGTTCCGCAGGACTGGGCGGCGCACCGGGCAGGCTACGAACTGACGGTTTTATACGGACTGGCCCATGCGCAGACGCTGGCGGTGCTGGTGCCGGCCATGCTGAAAGTCCGGTCCACAGGCAAAAAACAAAAACTGCTTCAGTACGGCGAGCGCGTCTGGGGAATTTCATCCGGCGCGGAGACGCTGCGGATCGACGCAGCGATTGAGCGGACGCGAACTTTTTTCGAGACGATGGGGCTTCCCACCCGCTTTGCGGACTGCGGCATAAAAAATGTCGATGCCGACAGAGTGGTTGAACTCCTCGCGGAACACGGCCTTGCCACGATGGGCGAAAGCGGCGACGTAACTCCCGACACCATTCGGGAGATCCTGGCGCTGTGCTGATCTTTGATTGGGCCGGTCTGGCGCCCCGCTTGCGGCAGAGAGATGGATTGACACCGGCCAACTGAAAAGGATTTTCATCATGCACAGTATTTTACCTGAAATCGGCATTGCCGTTCTGGCGGCCACGGCAATGGGATTTATCTTTCAACTCTGCCGTCAGCCGGTCATCCTCGGCTATCTGGTGGCCGGAGCCCTGATCGGACCGCAAATCGGTTTCAAGCTCGTCTCCGATCCGGCCAATATCGAAGTTATCTCCGAGATCGGGCTGATCCTTCTCTTGTTCATCATCGGTCTGGAGCTCAATCCCGCCAAACTTCTTTCCTCCGGGAAAAAACTGATCTATGCCGGCGTCGGCCAGTTTGTCCTGTGCGTTCTGATCGGCCTGGGCTTCTTTGTTCTGCTGGGCTATCCCCTGGGGGGCGGACGCATTGAAGCGCTTTACCTGTCGCTGTTCTGCGCGCTTTCCAGCACGGCCATTGTCGTGAAGCTCCTGTATGACAAGTTCGAGCTGGACACGCTGCCCGGCCGGATCAGTCTGGGCATTCTCATTTTTCAGGATTTGTGGGCCATCCTCATTCTTGCGCTCCAGCCGAATTTCATGGACCCGAAGCTGCACCTGGTCGCCCTGGCGCTGGGCAAAGGTGTTCTGCTTTTGGCCGTGGGCTTTCTCCTCAGCCGGTTCGCGCTTCGCTGGATCTTTGCAAAAATCGCCAAGACCCCGGAAATGGTGGTTGCCACGTCCATCGCCTGGTGCGCCTTTATGGCAGGACTGGGCTCCTGGATCGGCATGTCCATGGAAATGGGCGCCCTGATCGCCGGCGCGGCCATTGCTTCTTTTCCCTACGGCGTGCATGTCACCGCCAAGGTCCTGCCGCTGCGGGATTTCTTTCTGACGCTCTTTTTTCTTTCCATCGGCATGAAGATTCCGTTTCCCGACGCCGCCACACTGACCATGGCCGTTCTCATTGTCCTGTTCGTGATCGCTTCGCGTTTCCTGACCATCTACCCGATCCTGCAGCTGTCCGGAAGCGGGCGCCGCACCAGTTTCATCACCAGCCTGAACCTGGCCCAGATCAGCGAATTTTCCCTGGTTGTCGCGGCTCTGGGCGTCCAATACGGACATATCCAGCAATCACTGATGTCCCTCATCATTTACGCGATGGCCATCACCTCCGTGCTGTCCTCCTATTTCATCAAAGGCAACCACACGATCTATCTTGCCTTTGACCGGGTGCTGACCCGAATGGGATTTCCCTCCAAAGCCGCCAGGGAAACCGCGGAAGAAGAACAGGATCATTACCCTATCGTGCTTCTGGGCTATCATCGCGGGGCGCGGGCCATCGTTGAAAAGATCCAAGAGGATGCTCCCGATCTGCTGGAAAAAATTCTCGTCATCGATTTCAATCTGGAAGTTCTTAAAGAGCTGGAAGACCGCCATGTCAAAGGGGTTTTCGGAGACATCAGCAGTATGGACACCCTGGACCACGCCCACGTGGCCGGCGCCGAAGTCATTTTATCCACGATTCCCGACATGCTGCTGAAAAACACGAGCAATCTGTCGCTGGTCAAAACGTGCCGGATGCTGGCGCCCAACGCCCTGATTGTGGCCACGGCCGACTCCGCCGAGCAGGCGGAAGAGCTGAAGACCAGCGGAGCGAATGAGGTTTTGCTTCCTTACTCGCTCATCGGAGAGGCCATCGCGGAAATGCTGCTGGATTGGCAGCGCAAAGGCGCCTGAGTAGGGGCGAAATATTTCGTGGAAGTTGTTGACATCCGCATGGACTTGTAATATGTAGCTCGCTGAATTTTTTCCGGCAGCCTTCTGCTTGCGCCGGGGAAAGAAGTTTTGAAAATAAAAAATGTTCCCCAGTAGCTCAGTCGGTAGAGCGGCTGGCTGTTAACCAGCATGTCCGTGGTTCGAGTCCGCGCTGGGGAGCCAATAAATTCAGGGGGTTAGGTAATAAACACCTAATCCCCTTTTTTCGTCCTTTTTATTCTATTGCCGTTTTCCAATCTTGACGGTCTCGTAAAAAGTAATTCAAGCTGTCACCCCGGCGAAGGCCGGGGTCCATAACTCATTGTAATTACTGGATGCCGACCTTCGCCGGCAAGACAAAAATGCGCAGAAATTTACTTTTTACGAGTTCATCAAATCTACTTCAATGTAAAATCGCTTTTCACTTCTTTTAGCAGCACATTGATTTCCGTAACCACATCTTCAGGCGGTGTCGTCTTGCCGTCGCCAATTTCAATGCGCATACGAAACCGCATTGGCAATCCGGTCTTCTTTATTTTGAGAAGATGCGGAATAATATCGCCCAGGTCCTGAATCTGTGATGGTTCGAGATCGGCTTCCGCCCATGATATCTTGCTTGAATGAGGCGGAGGGGGTGGTGGGGTTGTACCCTGTGTCTTCAGAATGACGGACTGTGCCGCGGGAAAATCGCAGGGCCATGGAACGGATTCCTCCGCTAGTCCAAGGAAACGCGCCTGCAGGGCGCCACCGATAACGTCCTTGACTGTTTTCCAAGGCAGCGTCTTGCCTTCTTTTACGGACAACGCCGTGGATATGGACAGTCCTGATGCAGAGCCTTTCTTCCAGGCGTCCGGCAGATTTTCCGGCAAGATTTGAGCTGCGGCGACAATTGCGGGCGGAGCGGATAGCTTGGATTTATTGCTCAAGACACCGGGCGGTATCGGCTCGGCAAGAATACTGGCAGGCCCGGAAAGAAGCCACAGAGCGCCGCTTTCCACAGCTGAAGAAACGGCTTTTTCAACAACTTCCGCGTCGGCCTTTGGCACGTGCAACGCTTCTTCATAGCCGTCTCGCTCAACTTTGACGATGTTCGCACCGTTAAAATACGCAGTCACATCCTTAAACGTGATTTCTTCCGTCTTCCACAAGCCGGGAAGAACGTTTGGCGAAAGCAGCGAAGCCGGTATCTCGCCCAACGCCGCTGCATCGGGCAGCACAAGCTCCAGCGCCGGATCGTTCAGAGCGACATCATCAGGTTTACTCATCCACCAGGCGCGGGATGTGCCGTCTGGCCGCACAAGACGAAGGACAAAAATTCCTTTTTCGCAACCTTCCGCAAGCGTGCTGAGAATAGCGCTGGCCTTGATCATTTTCGGCAGGTGCGGCAGTTGGGCAAATGCGCCTGACAGATCCTTGACGCGGCGGGCCGTTTCACCTTTGCGCCACAGGTTATAGGGCCCTTCCGGCAATAGCGCCTCCGCCGTCACAGGCGTATCCTGCATGCGGCTGCGCTTGTCTGTTTTAATCGTATTGAAGTGTGGTTCATCTGTTACGGTAATTTTGAACGCCTGGGCTTCGTTTTTTTCTGAAACCGTCACGACAATACACCAGGCCTGCCGGATCGCATCCGGGATGCGGCCTTTGGCCTTTTCGATGTTAATCGCCAGTGTCTGCGCCCTGGCTGGATCAACATTGCCGTCTTTCTGCTGCTTTTTAATATCTTCGCGGACGCTCTCCCATCCCAAATAATTGCGCACGCAGGCCAATGCCAGTTCCAAACCATCTTTGGAAGGCGCAACCAGGACAACGGCATTGCGATAAACGCGCGGCCTGTCCGGCCCGGTCGTCTCATCAAGGTACCGTTTCGCTTCCGCGCTTGGTTTTCCGGATTCCGAAGCGGCGCCTGGCCCCAGAATAGCGTAGTGAAACGCGCCGTCATCCTCGACGTCTTTAGGACGAACCGGCAGCGTGTGGGGGCGAACCCCCGCGGCAGATGCATTAGCCGTTAAGGATTTGGTCTTGCCGATATCATCCAGTAAGCGGGCGCGCACGGTCTCATCCGGAATGTTTCTGGACGCGACGGCATGCATCTGATTGAGATTAGGCCGGTTGCCCAGGCGCCACGTTTGCGGCAGTTGTCCTTCAGGCGTCGTGGTATGGATGTCGTCCAGCCAGTAGCTCGTCTGCGCCCAGCGGGTGAGACCTTTTTCCAGTTCGATTTTGTCCGGCCGGGTTGACCCCAGAAGCACGACAATTTCCCTTGTCTTGGCGGTCTGGCCGATGGGCTGGGAATGAAGGAAAGTCGCGACAACAGCCTGCTCAATTTCTCGATACTTCAAACCCACGGATTCCGTCTGAATGATTTTGGCCTGCTCAAACTCGTTGTCGAGAATACCGGTCCACGCCTGTTTTTTCCCTTCAGTTACCTCGGTATCGGCAACCGTGACCATCTCCCGCAGAGCCTCCGACAAGCCCTCTTTTTTAGGCGCATTGAGAAACACAGCCGGACCGATCAGCGGGGATTGATCCCACTTTTCCGCCTCCCGCAGTGCCAGAGCGAACATGCGTAAGACACCGCGTGTCCTTTGAAAACGCGCCAACTGGGTCCATTTGGAATACAGAACTTCGGTGAGATCAGGGTGGAAGGGATAACTGTCCCAAAAGCGCTGTTCGGCGACCGCGCCCTGCTTGGCCGTTTGTTCGTCTATGGCCGTTATCCCCTTGAGGGCCGACACAACATGCGGCCGGAAACCATCCCGATCCTTGATCGATTCGGGTGTGAAGAAACGCCTGCGTAAAACCTCGGCAACATCCTCTTTGTCAACCGGTTCCACGGCCTCTTCACGCTGTCGTTGAAAAACATCATAAAGTTCAGCCTGAATCTCCCGGCCCAGACTGTCACTCTTGAGAGGATCAGTGGCGAGCAGCGACGCCACCAGGCAGCAGCGATCCACTTTCACCGCGGCCTGCGTCAGATACTGAAAGAAATTTTGCAGCCGGACGCGCCATTCACGATTCTGCGCTATTTTCTCACGGGCATACATCAGAACTTCGTCAATGAGCACAAGGGTTCCAAGGTCTTCTTTACCGGGGAATTCCAGAAGCGCCGCAAGCAGATTTTCAGCAGGCGTTGTTTCCCGCTCTTCCGCTTTATTATCCGCATGAAGGATTTTCAACCCTTCCTCGCCCGCCAGTTGCCAGGCCAGGACACTCCAGGGTTGTTTCAGGGTGCGCGCCTTGCCCGCAGGCGAGATGACTTCCATGCCTTTTTCCACATCCAGTTTGTCAAAGCATAAAGCCGCCACGCGGCAGCGCGGCGGACGCTCGCCAATGTCCTGGACGAATTCTTCGACGGCGGGCAGCTTGGGCAGCTTCGCCGGATCGTTGACGAGATGTCGAAGCGTAATCAGCGTGTGCGTCTTGCCGCCGCCATAAGTTAATTCCAACTGACGCACGGCCTTGTCGTTCTTCCCTGCCAGACGGAGCACCACGTCGCGGACCAAACGCCGCAGATTGAAGGTCGGAAACGTCAGGGCAAAAAACTGTTCGGGGTCTTCATAAATTTTTCTTTTTCCACGCTGCATCATCACATCGTAAAGATCGGCGGCAAACAGGTGCAACGGCAAATCACCCGACCGGAGATCTTCGCGAAGCTTCACTACTTCGTGCCAGGGCTTCCAAGGCAGCTTACTCATCGATTATTCTTCCTCCTTATTCGATTGCATCGATTCCGCAGACGTAGTCTAACGAATTGCTTATTCAAACACAAATGTCTTTTCATTCCTCGTTTTCATCAAGGGACAGAATCGTCTGATCCGTCCTGACCGCGCCTTTCCCCTGAATGTGATTGCTGATGGATTCCATGAGCGATCTTTCCTCGCTGCCGGCGGCGGCAAGCTCGATAAGCGATTGCAGCAGTCTCCGAAAGAGTTCCTGCCGGCGAAGACCATTTTCGTCGAGATATTCATCCACCTTATGCAGATCGCCCGCCTTCCACAGGTGCATCATCCGATGCACACGATCAATCAGGGGTACAGGCCTGCCGCCCGGCGCTTCGTAGCCCATGGATCGGCCTTTGCGCTGCATCCAGGTTTTGAGTTTCACCTTGCTGCCCGATTCTTCCAGGACATCCGAATCCGATCCCTGATCGTCAGCGGCATCCTCATCAATTTCGTCTGTTGATTTGCCTTTGGTAAACCCGATGAGATCCCATGTGTCCGCCAGTTCCTTGTCCGATATGCCGCAGGACACGGCGTAAAGAATGCACGCGCCTGCCGGGGCTTCTTCCATGCCAAAGTCATGGCGGTGCAGCAGGTAGTATGCGGAAGGCTCATCCAGACGGTCCCGGTTCATATTATCCATTACGCCTTCGTCTGCCGCTCCACCGCCATCACCGGACAAAACGCGGCCAACAACAAAATCCACCACCATCCGGCGGACGTGGGTAAGAAATTCACTCACCGTCATGGGACCCGGTTCATTGGCTTTGCGGACGATGGGGTGTCTGCTGTAAGCTTCCAGGGCAGGACCGGTTGCCGCCCAAACAAAGTCCGGTCCACGGATACCCGCGTCCCAGAACTCGCGAAGCTTTTCCCGGATATTCCGCTTCATCTCTTCCAAAACCTGGTTGTCCCAGCCGGGGCGGGCTGTTGATGGTCGTTTTTTACAAACAAGCCAAACTGAAGAAGCTAGAGCTGCAGAAGAAAGCCCTCGCGTGCGATTAGCCATCTCGGTCTGAATCGGCCAACTACCGTCCACTACGAAGCCAGCTCGGATCAAAGCAGAGGCGAGCGTTTCCCAGGCAGCTGGTTCTTTGTGCGCGAACACGATGACTAATCGGCCATTGCTTTTCAACATACTAAAACAACGAAGAAAGACTCGATACATTCCCTCTTCATAGACTTGCTTTGATTTTGCCCGATCTGCCCCATGGCGGCTCGCATCATCAATAAGTTCACCATCATTTGCGTTATGATCCCATTTCGGCGACAGGGAACTTTGAAAGGCCTCTTTGTAATCTATCGAAATATTTGATAGCATTCGCCGCAACCATATATAGAAGAAATCCATCAAATCAGAGTATGGAATAGCATCGTAGTAAGGCGGATCTGTAATGATGATATCCATTTCCTCTTTTTCAGTATCAGAAAGAGTTATTGCGCTTGTTTTTAAAACTGTTGGTAGCGGCGCATCCTGAGTTGCTTCTTTAAGTGCGCCTTCGATAGGATTAGCAATCCAATCGGTAACGGCCAACCAACCACCCGAATCACTGTCGAGGATGTTGTTTTCTGTAAAATCCCACTTCATGGGCAAAGCCCAGCGCTGAAATGTGTTGCTTCCTTTTGCACCTTTAGGTTGCCAGGCAACAAAAGCACTATTATAATCAGCAACCTTATTCAAAATACATGCGAGGTAGGATATAATAGCTTCTGCCCAGTGTGGGTTATAAATAGTGAAGTTAATAGCACTGAGCTTTTGAGTTAGCGTCCCAATAGTCAGCAACTGACGTGGTGTGAAAAGCATATGCCATTGATTAAATCCATATCCATCAACCGAGAAAGCACGGCTAGCTCCAAGACCACCTTTTGGTGTTGGCTCATCAGGCCGACCAAATGGTACTTTAGTAAAATAACTGGAAACATTCTCTTGAACAATGCATATGACTTTATTTTCATGCTCTGTTGGGCTTCGAAATTCTTTACTCTTTTGTCCTTCCACAACAACTGCGGTGTTTATGAGACCAAGACATCCTGCTTTTCCTTCAAGACGGATGTCTTCCATGGTCATAATCGTCCCGCAACAGGGACATTTCGCGCCGGAACGTGACATGGTGCCACCGCCAATCTGTTTGTCATACTCGCGGCGTTGCGCCGTATTGCCGCCCTTAACCGGAACATTGGCCTCGATCCCAAAGACAACACCGGTATCCTCGGCGTTTGGCGTCATCGTGAGAAGAACGCGCTTCTTGTCTTTCTTGCAAAGCCAGCGGGTCTTCAAAAGCGGCACAACAGCACGGCAATTCTTGCAGGCCACCGTCCGCGCCCAGAGATAGGCTAATGTCGGTTTTGCAATCCAGCGCGGGTTGCTTTTATCATGAAGGTATTCTTCACTGAATTCAGCGTTTAATGCTTTACTGTCCGGCGTTCCATCTTCCAAGAGATCAACCAGCCGCATGGGCTGCTTCTCGTAAGGCTTGGGGTGTCCGCCGGGAATAGGTTCAAAATCAGCATATGTCGGGTAAAAACGAGCCAGCTCGCGGCGGGCGTTTTTGAGCACCCATTGGCCCCATGCCCGCACATGCCAGGCCAGATCAGCCTTCGGGACGCGCCCGGAGTCCGGCTTATCGAAAAAGCCGGGCTGCTTTTCTTCTTTTTCTTTTTGTTTTTTTGTTTTTTTCGTGCGTCCGACCAGATGAGGATGAGCCTTGTAGAAGGCCTCCATGAAAGCGTCATCATCGACGATGAACTCCGGCAGGGGATAAGTTTTACCGGCTAATTGCTGCGGATATTCGAGCGTGCATTTCAGAATAAACCAGGCCACCGGATTAATATCCACGGCGGTGGTTTCACACCCCAGGCGCATCGCCTCCAGCGGAATCGCTCCGCCGCCGGCAAACGGATCGATCACACGCGGCGCGTGGCCACCGTTGGCCTTGCGAATCTCCTCGCGGAACCAGTCCAGAACATCTTTGTTTTTTGTTTCCAGGCCCCAGTGCAGGATGCCGCCTTCGGTTATTTTTTTTTCTCGCTCGATCATTTGGCCGTTGGGCATCTTCTTTTTTTCGATGGCCTTTTCAATTTTGCCGCCTATCTTCTCGCAGAGTTCACGGCGCTGCCGGATGATTTCATGATGCCAGTCTTCATCGGACATGCCTTCAGGCTTCCGTTGGGCGCTGGGATCAGGCAGCAGCGTCGCGATCAGCGCCGCCCGGCAAGCCGCCAGCGGCCGTCTCGCGGGCCAGATGTGAATAGCTTTTATATGTCCAGAATGACACATTTTTTCGTGAACAGAATCTAGTGACGCCTGCTCCAGCGGAAAAGCGTGTTCTATCAAACGGGGGTAATCGGTCACTTCTTCACCTTCCAGAGACGAAGGGTAAATCGTTCGCTATCTTCTATCAGATCAGGCTCCGTGCCGTTGTGCTCTTGCATACCCTTGATAATTTTACGGGGAATACCCATCCCCATGTGTTCCAAATAACCATAATCGCGCATCACATCTTTCAGAAGCTGGTTTCGCGCGGCACGGCAGCCGGCACGCATCCTGTCCGGCGTAATTCCGTTCGGCAATTTGCCTGGTGAAATGATTTCTAGGCGATCCTCATAGATGGACAGCTCAATATCTGTAGCCGAAAGCAAATAGTCACGGTGAACGGCAGCGTTAATCAGCGCCTCACGGATGACTTCTTCCGGATAATCGGCCTGTTCCACACGACTCGTTCCGTGGCTCAGAACGGCGGTGACACCTGTGTTACGCTTCACGAAATAAACGGCCTGTTCGATAACACCCGGCTCAATCAATTGATTGTCCTTATCCGTGAAAAGGCCCACCAGTGGACCACGGATGGTTGCCCGTTCCTTTGATGCATATTCTTTATCGTAACCGGGATAGGCAACAGCATCAATACCCGCTTGTGGAATGAATCTATTAGGATTCTTGCCAAAGAGGAGCAAACCCGCCACCGTACAGACGCTTTGTTCGCCCGAGTTGGTCATGATTTCCGTGTTGATCAGCAATTGCTGCCATCCGGACATATCTTCGTCATGGGGGGTATCTTGTTTTCTGACTCGTTGGAAATAATCCTTCAGGCGTCTAATATCGAGATCATCAATCGACGAACCTGTTACGGGCCGCACCTCCAAGCGAAAGGCACCGCGTTGCTGGAAGAGTCTTTCAAGTTCTTCCTTGCTGGCTTCTCTGCTTTGGCTGCCAACTCTAATATAATATGTGGAATGATTATCATGCCATCTGCAATGGACAGTCCAACCGACATCAACACTGACAACAGCGATGTCTTTGCCCACATCGACATCCTTTATGATTTCAAAGAAAGGGATGATCTCCGGACGAATCTTTGTCCGGCAGGTTGTCATGACCCATTCTTCGATATCACCTCGTGTCAGGCCTGCAATAGAGCCATCGTCATCGACACCAAGCAGGACGCATCCCCCGTTTGAATTCGAAAAAGCGACAAGTTCTTTGGCCAGATCAAAATTTTGCAGTGTATCCCGCTTAAACTCCACACCAGAATTTTCTCCATTTCTGATTAATTCCAAAAGTTCCGTTTTCGTCATAGGGTGCCTCCTTAGAAACCGTATTTCAACCGGCGGGTCTCAAAGGCATTTTTTCCACCTTCGAGAAGTTCTTCCACCAGAATCCGGACAGGTTCATTGTCGATGGAACCCATATGCTCGTCCGGCATCTTTGCCTGTCCCATCCCTGCTTCGCCAATTGCATGGAGTCCGATGATGAGCTCCGCATCACCCAAGACAGGAATATTCGCATTGTGCGTGGCAAAGACAAATTGCCGCCGCCGCTTTTCTTCACGCATTTTCGGTACAATCCCCTCGGTAATGAAGCGATTATCCAAGTCATCTTCGGGTTGATCAACGATCAATGGCACATCCGATTCGAGAAGAAGTAAAAGTAAGACTGCCGTTGCTTTCTGTCCTTTGGAAAGGTCTTCCAAACGCTGCCATTGTATCGGCTGGCCTTCCGGCGCAACATTGAGCTCAGTGCTGACGGTGGACGGCAATTCGATTTCTTCAATCTGCATCAATGCAGATTCCCCTGCTTGAACAAAACGTTCAGCCTGGGCGGCAGGTATCGAATACTTGCGCGACAAGTCATCCTTGCCTGCTCTGCACGATTCGACCAGTGCCGCGACTGATAAATCTGTTTTCTGCTTCAACACTTCCAGCGCCTCGGCAAATCTTCCTTCTACCAGTTTTCTCAAGAGCTCAAGCAGAGGGTCTTTATTCCCGGCAAAAGCAACCTGTATGCGGACACGATCCGTTAGTTGCTTGTTTACCCTCTTTGCCGACTTTTCCAGTCGTTGAAACTCCGATCTCTTTAGCTCCTCCCACTCATTAAGTAGGTTGCGACGGTATGCAAGATGCTCTTTTTCATTACGGAGCAGCAAGGTCTTTCGCTCGGTAAGAGGCTGCAAATCTTCAATCTGCCGTCGCAATTTGAGAAACTCTTCCCCATCGACTTTCGACTTCTGCAACTCTCTCAATATTTTTTCGTATTCATTCTGTACGTCTTGCTTGCGGATATTCCAGTCGGTCTTGACTTTTGCTATCCCGTCTTCCGCCGTTTCGATTGCCTTTCGTACCCTTTTAACCGTCACCTGCATTTCCAGATCAAAATTAACAAGGTAGTCGTACAATGGCTTTAGAATATCGCGTCCAGGAAGTTCTTGGAGGGCCTTTTCAGATACAAAGGCCACATCAATCGGTATGTTGCTTTCGATGGCTTGGCGGTATGATCGAAAAGGCTTCAAGCGTTCTTCAGTCATCTGGAGGATTTTCCCCTCCCGTACCAAATGGCTCTGGTCTTTAAGGCGATCTTCCAGTTTCGCATCCTGATATCGTTTCAGCGTCTCCATCAATGATGGCAATAACGACAATCGTTCATCGATTTGCTTCATTTCTTTTTGCACATCCAGAATCTTGGCGCGAGAACGTTCTAACTCTCTTCTTAAATCAGTTTTACGTTTCACTATGCTCGGATCATCTTCCATGAAGCGTTCGAGAAGATAGGTGAGCTTCTCAGGGCTTTTGGATAATTCAGAGATCTCATGCTGACCAAAGATTTCGATATGAGGAAGTACGTCGCGGGGTCCTAATGTCAACACATTGCCCGATTCATCTTTCACTACAGGGGGATTAGGAACCGTTCGTTCAATCAGGAATTTTCGGACATCCGGTCGGTGCGACCTTACGAGAAGGGAAATCTTTGTTCCGTTTTTTAAGACCTGACGAACAATACCCTCATGTGCTTGACGAGCATCATCCCCGATAGGGTCAAGTTGGAGAACATATCTTAGGCTTTCTATCACCGTTGACTTCCCGGTCCCACGCCCGCCAATTAGAACATTAAGGTTTTCGTTGAAATGAATGCTTTGCCCTTCCAGGAATTGGCCGTCCCATGAGATTGCTACAAACTCCGTATGATCTTCGGGGCTTGGATCACTTGCCAAACGAATACGTGATTCCGGATCAAGAAAGGCCTGGCGCAGACCATTGATGGAAACAGAAGACATTTTGACCCAACAGGAAGCACCTGCTTTTAATAGATCTGCTGGATCATTCACGTCTTGGCAATTGATAACAGCAATGGGCCGCTGCCTTTTATGAGCAACGTCTTTGTTCTGAAGAATTGGTCTAAGATCGTCCGGCGCATCAGATACTGGTCCTGGCAATGAACATGCCAAGAGATTGGGGTCTGACCAGGCGGCAACCCGTGGTTGCCCTTTCAATACGCGAAGCAGTCCCCCATCGGATGCCACATGGGCCGCTATGCAAACCGCCCCTTTCCAACCCTGACATTCACGTAATAGCTCGCCGGAGTCGTATTTGCCCAGTGGGGAGATTGCCGATTCATCATGGATGCCGCAGTCCGCGATTTTTGCTTGGACAACATTCACTGGCAATGACGCGTCAAACAAACAGAGGAAATGCACACCTTCTTTCGTGACCGCCTCAAATCCGGGAAAAGCAGTCAGTCCGGCCTTTCGCGCCGCAGCGATAAGACTTTCCGAGGAATTGATCCGATAATGATCCGCCACGGCAATGACCTCGACCTGTTGATCGATACACGCCTGAACGATCGCGGCATTATATGATGCTTCATCTTTGAACTTTGTTTCTTTGTTGTGTCGCGTTAAATATTTAAAGGGATTGACTTGAAGAGCGCAACGATAGAACCGGGCGCCACGGGGTTTTTTTAATGCCGCCTTTATTTGTTCATTATACATCATTTTATCCCCCTAAGATGAAATATTCGTCACTGCTACAAAGCCTACCTTACTAATTTAACTTCCGGAATATGAATCACGCGGTCTTACGTTAATGATGCTATTACGTTTGAAATGCGAGACGGCTTTTAAATAACAAGTACACAAGCAAGAGCCGCCCCAAACGGAGCGGCCCAGCACCCTTTCGCCGAAGCTATCAGGGGGACTAACGATGAAAACATAAGCAATATTCTCTATGTTTGTCAAGAATCTTGCCAACACATCATTCAATGCTTCCTGTCGCTTCATAAAATTATCCTTCCCATACGGCCGCTTTTCCGATTTCTTTGGCGCTGATTATCACGCTGCCCTTGCTCTTTGCCAGCAGGCTTCCAAACGGGTCCTGCACACGAACCAGTCTGGGGTTGGGTGTGGCGCAGTCATAGACCACATAAAACCAGTACGCCGGCCCCATATTGCAGGCCTTTGCCCATTCATTGGCGGATACTTCAATATTTCCCGTTCCCGCACGGCCTTTGACCTCTATGGCCAGTTTCTCATTTTCCGTACGCAGGGAAAGAAGGTCAAAACCGGGGTTGTCCGGAAGCCCTGCCGATCGCGCAAGGTCGGGCGTATGGACATCTTGCACCCTGGCCCCGTTTGCTTCTTCAAAAGCCTGGGCAACCTTCATGGCCACCATCTCGACATTGACGTCATACATCTCACGGACTGCCGGATCTGTGGACGGTACGACCAACGCGTGCGCCACAAATGAAATCTCACCGGGCATGATGAGTTCCGGTTCCCGCCGTAGGCAAAACAGCGCGGCTTCCCTGCGCGCAAAGAGTTGACGTTGCTGCTTTTTCACATCCTCCAGGGCCTCTATGGCTTTTCGGTTTCCTGTACGCGCCTTTTCAGAATGCCGCACACGCGCCACCGCCAATTCCGCCTCCTGTGAATCAAAGCCCCTTTGTACAAAATTTTCACGCTCCGGCAGACTGGTCAATAATTTTTGCCGGCGATCGATTGCGAATTCCTGGGCGATGCGGCCGGAAAGAAAGACATGGGCACGCTCTTTTTCTTCATTGGCCCGCACGGCCAGTTTTTGCGCCGATGCAGGGAGCCCATTTCCACCTTTTAAAAGGAGCAGGTACTCGACGGGACAAAGAGCTATTTCCGCGTCTTCGTACTGTTTGACGCCGACCAGACGACAGTCCAGTAATTCATCTTTTTCCAGACTCGGTATTTCCGGATCAGCTTTGCGGATGATGCGGACAAGCGCCATGTGAAAGAGATAGGGCTTCTCGGCGTTAGGATCGATAAAGACAGCGCCGCGTTTTCCCTGATCCGCAAGTTGGTCGGCTACCATGGAGCGGAACCGTTCAAAAACAGGTTCTCCGGGGTGAAGCCAAATGTATTCCTGCCGTTCGGTCAAACGTAATACGGAAAAGCGATCACGCGTGTCGATAGGGTATGCTTCCAGCGTCGGTAAAAGCGAATCCATCGCGCCGGATTTGTTCGGGTGAAGTGTGAAAATTTCGCCCATATCACCGACAATGTCGACATTAACAAGCGGCGCGGCCTGCTCGATATACTGGCGCACATATCCGGGCAGCAGGTGAAAATGCACTTCTTTTTCCAGGTCGGCGCGAAGTCGCGGCAGCTGGGCTGCCACATCGCCACCGCCGCCATAAAGGGCGCGTTCCTTTTCCGCCAGGGCCTGTACCTGTTCCTTGGTTAAGCGGCCATCCAGCTCTCTCGTCACCGTTTCAGCGTCTTGGGTCACGGCAAGTTCCATGTATTGTTTAATGGATATGCCTTCAAAAAAACGGCCGATGCAGTCAAATACCTTGTCGGATTGGAGTTCCCTGCGAATCTTTTCCAATTTATCAAGGAGCGTTTTAAGGACTTTGCCCTCGCGTGTGGAAGGAGAAACGAGGTTTAGAATAATGACCGGATCGTGCTTCTGGAGATAGCGATGTATACGTCCCATCCGCTGTTCCAACCGTGCCGGGTTCCAGGGCACGTCATAGTTGATCATGATCCAGCAGAATTGGAGGTTGATGCCTTCACCCGCCGCATCCGTACAGATCAGGAAACGCGCGCCGCCCTCGGAAATCGGTTTGCGAAAACGTTCAACTTCTTCTTCTCTCTGTGTGTAATGCATGCCGCCGTGGATTTGGGCAATCTGATCCGTATAGCCCATGCCGCTTAAGCGCCTGACCAAAAAGAGCAAGGTATCGCGATGTTCGGTAAAGACGATGAATTTCTCACCGCCGTATCGTGGATCGGTTAAAGCTTCCCTCAGTTTTTCAAATTTTGATTCCTGACCGAGATCGTAAACCTGCTTAGCTAGGCTGCGGAGGCTGAGCACTTGTTCTCTTTCCGCCAGCAGATCGGCCAGTGAAGCGGCGACAACACCCTGGAGCAGCTTATCTTCAGCTATTTCGTTTTCTTCGCGATCATCTTCGGAAACTTCGTCTTCCGCCGTTTTACCATCGAAAACATCATCTTCTCGGTGAAGACGTTGCTGGCGCGCAATAAGCGTATCCATATTTAATTTGCCGTCTTGAATGTCCTCGATAAGTTTGTCAAGTTTTTCAATTCGCCGTTCGAAGGATCTCAAAAGCGCAAACGTGGAACTGGCGAGACGTCTTTGGAAAACGCTCATAGCCAGTCTTGCCGCTTCTCTGTTGAGCAATTTTGCTTTATTGTAAACATAGCGCAGGTAGTCCGTTGTTTCGTCATAAAGCTTCTGTTCGCTGATTTCGCCCTGGGTTAAGAGATAGCCAAGGGTGTCAGAAATACGTTTGGGATATAGTTGCCGGCCATCCGGGTAAACCATCTCTTCTTTTGTCCGTCGGATAAAATGGATTGCACGTTGATCTGCAGGATAGTCTCCGAAGGCATCCATTGTTGAAAGCACTTCAGGCTCCAGGAGTCTCCATAGGGCGTAGTAAGGATAATCCTTGCCCATATGGGGTGTGGCTGTGAGCAGTAAGAAATGATGGGCACACCATTTCAATTGCCAACGGGTGTCGATGCCTTTGATTCCGGCTAAGGCTTCTGCGAGACAGTAACGATCCGTTTTGCGAATACGGAGATCCGGACTCCGGTCCGCAGCCAATTTGTGGGCTTCATCGAAAATGACGAGATCATAAGGCGCCGTTTGTGAATCCTGCAGACAGGAAAAAACGCGAGTACTTGCCAAAGTATCGATACTGATAATAATTTGGTCGCTACCCTCGCCAATAAAGGGATTTTTGTGGCGAACGTCATTTCCGCTAACAATATGAAAAGGAAGGCTGAAAAGTTTCAGGAGTTCGCGATGCCAGTTTCCAACCAGACCGGCGGGTGGGACAATCAAGATGCGTTTCAGAAGACGACGGGAAAGCATCTCTCGAATATATAGGCCGGCCATGATGGTTTTTCCTGCGCCGGCATCGTCTGCTAATAAAAAACGGAGACGCGCCTGTTTGAGCATGTGGTCATAGACGGCTATGCGCTGGTGTGGCAGGGGGTCTATGCTGGATATTTCCGTGGCAAAAGTCGGATTCATCAGGTGGCCGAAGGAGAGCCTTTCACCTTCGGCAAGAATCTTAACAATTGCCGGATTGGCCGTAAAATCAAGAACTACCGGCGCCGGAGTCCCGTCTTTTTTTCCATAGGGTGCCGCTTGTTCTTTCAAAGTTGAAGCCAACTGGCGAAGTTGATTCCAGGAAAGCTGCGATGGTTTGGTCTGCCCATTTTCCCAACGGTTGACGGTGGCAAAGGAAACCCCGAGCGATTTGGCTAAAGCCTGTTGAGTCAGCTCCAGATCTGAACGAAGTCTCTTAATTTGTTCAGGATAATCGGAAGGCGGCTGAAATCCCATAGAGTATTTGTCGACCATAGTAATTGGGTTACTTTCTTAAATCATCTTAAACTATGGCATAATATAGCACATGTTATATCGCATGTCAATAGGTCACGCGACCGGTATTGGATATTAGGGATATTCGGGGAAATAACACTTTATTCGATGTTGCTCGCTGAACGCCGAAAATGGAAGAATCAATCAGGCAAAAACCTTACAGGGTGTGCTTCACATTTTCCAAATGGTTTTGGATGTATCGATCGTGCCGGCATAATTGGCAAATTATCGGATTATATGTTCGGTGTAATTGACGCGCCTATTTGCACCACCCCCCCCCCGCATTTTTTGTCGCATTTCCGTGCCTGCGGGACACAAAACACGGTAGAAATATTTCTTGACACGCATCAAAAGTCTATTTATATCAACAACAAAGACTTTCCTTCGCAGATATTGAATTTCTACATCCGAAATTGAATGTTGGCCGCCATGAACGATTTATCGAAAACACCCTCAGAGCTCCTCGAAGAGATTATTCTGCTTAGGGAAAAAATCGGGGAGCTGGAACGTAAGAACATCGCGCACCGCCATGCCGTGGAAATGCTGCGGGAAAGTGAAATCAAATATCGCAGCGTTCTGGACAATATCGAAGAAGGCTATTACGAAGTGGACCTGGCGGGCAACTTCACGTTTTTCAACGACTCCCTGTGCCGGATATGGGAATACCCCAAAGAAGAGCTGATGGGCCTGAATTACCGTCAATACGTGGACGAGGAAAGCGCGAACAAATTCTTCCAGTCTTTCAACCAGGTTTTCAAAACAGGCAAGCCGGTCAGAGAATTCTACTGGCAGATCACGCGCCGGGACGGCGCAATAAAACATCTGGAAGCGTCCGTGTCTTTGCGCAGGGATTCCAGGGGCACGCCCACGGGGTTTCACGGGATCATGCGCGATGTCACCGAGCGCAAACAAATGGAAGAAACCCTGCGTCACAACCAAGAAAAGTACCGGGCGATGATCGAGACGATTCAGGATGGCTATTTCGAAGTCGATCTGACCGGCACCTACACGTTTGTCAATGACGTGATCTGCCAGCATATGCGGTATTCCCGGGAGGAACTGCTGGGGCTGGGCAACCGCCAGTTTCAGGACAGGGCCAATGCCAAAAAAGCGTATCAGGCCTTTGTGAATGTCTATAACACCGGCATTCCCGTGAAGGCTTTTGAAATGGAAGTCATCCGAAAGGACGGCACGAAACAGATTTCCGAAGTTTCGATTTCGCTCATCCGGGACAACCGGGGGCAGCCGGTCGGGTTCCGCGGCATTTCCCGCGATATCTGCGACCGCAAAGAGATGGAGGAGTCGTTGCGCCAGTCCGAAGAGCGGTACCGGAGCATCATCGAGCAGATGGAAGACGGTTATTTTGAGGTGGACCTTGCCGGTAATTTTACCTTTGTCAATGACGCGGAGTGCAGAAATCTCGGCTATTCCCGCCGGGAACTGATCGGCATGAACCGCAAGCAGTATGCCGATGAAAAAAACGCCGTCGCTTTATTCAATCTCTTCAACGAGGTTTATAAAACGGGGACGCCGGTGAAATCCTACGATCTGGAGCTGGTCCGGAAAGACGGCAAGAAAGCGTTTCATGCTATTTCCGCGTCTCTGATCAAAGGGGCCGACGGGAAGCCGGTCGGGTTTCGCGGGATTGCCCGCGATGTTTCCGAGCGCAAAAGCCAGGAAGAACAAATCAAATATCTGGCGACGCATGACGGACTGACGGAACTGCCCAACCGCCTGATGTTCAACCAGTTGCTGAGCCACGCTGTGCAGGGCGCGAAACGCTACCAGAAGCAGTTTGCCGTCATGTTTATCGATCTGGACGGTTTCAAGGTCGTCAACGATACCCTGGGGCATGACGCCGGCGACCGGTTGCTGAGGGAAATTGCCGTTCGTTTCAAGCACACGCTGCGCGCCGTGGATGTGGTCGCGCGTCTGGGCGGCGACGAGTTTGTCGTCATGATGGAAGATATCGCAGCTCCGGAGCAGGCTGCGGTGCTTGCGCAGAGGATTCTTGACGCAACGGGGAAACCGTTTGGGCTGGCGTCCGGGGAATGCCGCGTGACGGCCAGCATCGGCATCTGCGTTTATCCCGAAAATGGAGACGATGAGCAGACGCTCATGAAAAACGCCGACGCTGCCATGTACCGCGCCAAGGAAACAGGAAAGGATAATTTCCGGTTCTATTCGACGGATGCAACCTAGCGGTCCCGCGAGGAACAGGAAGAGGGCTTTGCAAAATCAACCGGTCATTCCCGCAAAGCTTGCCCTCGAGAAGTCGGTGGGGCGGGAATCTGGAAATACGTTGATGATACTGGATCGGCAGGAATTACAAAGATGCTGTGCCGAAAAGGGGAGGGGGACGATGGGAACGGCGGCAATCAGGAAATGCGAGATTCATCATGTGGTCATGGGGCCGGATCTGAACCATCACGGAACACTGTTCGCGGGCCAGGGCGCCAAATGGTTTGTCGAAGCGGGATTTATCGCCGCCGCGAATCTCACCTCGCCGGAGCGGATTGTCTGCGTCAACATTCACGGCATGCATTTTAAAACCCGCGTTCCGCTGGGCACGGTGGTCCGGTTTGAAAGCCGGATGATCCTGAGCGGCCGCACCCGCCTGGTGGCCTACGTGAAAGCGGTGAAAAGCAGGAACGAGGATCTCATCGTGGACGGCTTTCTGACCTTTGTGCACGTGGATTCGGAGGGGCTTCCCGTGCCGCACGGCATTGAGATCGAAGCGGTTTCGGAGGAAGACATCGGCCTGCAGGAAAGGGCGCGCGCCCTGCCTGTGTGAGCGGTGACGGGGCCGGACGTTTGTCTTGCGCCATATCGGATGAGCATCAGGAAATGATGATGAATCGCGGCAGGGAGATTTTACTTTGCGCTTTGCTGGCGCTTGTCCTGACGGCCTGCGCGTCCGGTCACAAGGCCTGTCTGAAAAGCAGTCTGGACCGCCACGAGGTCCGCACCCTGTCCTTCTGGAAGGACTATCAGCGTGGAAGCGTTGAAGACAAGCTCTACGAGTCGCCGGAAGCGCTTCTGGATTATCTCTGTCTGGACAACCGGCTGAACGGCTATGACGCAAGGCCCCAGGCGGCAGTCGCAGACGAGACGTTTCGGCAAGATGTGCGACGGGCCATTGCCGAACTGCCCGCGCCGGTCAAGACGGCCGTCAACCAAAAACTGGCGGGAATTTTTATCGTCCGGAATCTTGGAACGACCGGTTATACGGAAGCGGTTGTCAATCCGCAGGGAAGGCCCGTTGCCGGTTTTGTTGTGCTGGATGTCGGGTTGCTACGGCAGACCGCCAATGAATGGGCCACCGCAAAAGAACGCACGGTTTTTCGCGATGACGGCGGCGGTCGGCTTCAGGTCACGCTGGAGGAAAAATCGAGCGACAATTCCCAAAACGCCATCCAGTTTATTTTGCTGCACGAGTTCGGCCATGTCGTTTCCATTGGGGAACGATTCCACCCGGACTGGCTGGACGACGCTAAACCGGGCGGAGCGATCGAAGATGATCTGTTCTATCCTCTTTCCTGGCGAAAGACGAAGGACGCTTCGGATGTGTCTCTGTTCGAAGATGTTTTTCCGGAGCGCCGGGAGGTGCGCTTTTACGGGGAAGCCCGTCTGAAATCTTCGCAGATGGCGGAGGTTTATCGCCGTCTGGCGAAGACGAATTTCGTTTCGCTGTACGCGGCGACCGGCCCTTTTGAAGATTTCGCCGAGTCGTTCGCGCTGTATGTCCACAGCCGGTTGATGAAAAAACCCTATCGCGTGGAGATTACGCAGGGCGGCAGAGAGGTCTTCACGTATGAATCCTGCTGGGATCAGCCGCGGTGCGCGGCAAAGCAAGCCGTCCTGGACCGGTGGTTTTCGCGCTTTTCCCGGCCCTGACCCGCGCCGGTTTTTCCAAACTATCTCAACTCAAACTCGAACGTGCTCACCACGCGGATTTTCTTGACGGGCGTGCTGGTCGGACTGTAGGGCCCGGATTCATCGTTGCCTTCGCTGCCGAAGATCTGGATCATGCCCTGATTCGCGGAGCGAATCTTTCCGATCCGGGCGCCGGAGTCCGAGGCAAACTGTTCTGCGGTGAACCGGGCGTTCTTGGTCGCTTCGGCAAGGAGCTGCGGCCGGAGGGCGTTGAAGGCTGTAACGACGTATCGCGGATTGGCCGTGCCTTCTCCCTGTTGTCCGTCAAGGAGGATCCCCGCCTTGAGCAGCTCTTCCGTTGCTCCCAGCGCCCGGGTGACCGCGTCGATGTTTTTGGTTGTGACGCGCAGGGAACTGGTGACCACGTAGCGATATCGGTCGTTCTGTTCGTTCTGGCC
>Ga0208940_1001720_pt1 | contig 22281 bp, 16 predicted proteins | sample AD_JPNNA6_MetaG_FD_184445 | JGI IMG/M metagenome (GOLD analysis project Ga0208940, IMG submission 184445) | Active sludge microbial communities of municipal wastewater-treating anaerobic digesters from Japan - AD_JPNNA6_MetaG (SPAdes) (version 2) | ecosystem: Engineered > Bioreactor > Anaerobic... | reverse complement strand
GCGAGGACTATGGTCTAACCGGTGAGAAACTTCTTGCTTTCCCCGTCTATGAGGGTTTTGGCGAGAGCGACGGCCCTTCTTCTGCCTTGGTCAAAGCCAACTTGAAAAGTCGTAACCGCCTGCGGCCAGATCTCAGAAGCATTTCGGCTGATGGCCTCCATTATTCCTGGGACTGGGGCCAGCTCCACTTCGTTCAGCTGAATCTTTATCCGGGCAGTGTGGGCGAAGAATATCTGAATATCTGGAGAAGAAGAATCAGCGGTGATGCCCGTTATCCGAAACACAGCCTGGAATTTCTGATTGACGACCTGAGACGAAATGTCGGCAACAGTGGAAGACCGGTAATTCTATTTCAGCATTATGGCTTCGATTCGTGGGGTGAAGCTTTCTGGACAGAGAGGGAAAGGAATGCTTTCTTTCAGGCTATTCAACCCTATAATATAATTGCGATTTTCTGGGGACATTCAGAAGTTCCTCAGGGTTTTAGCTGGAATGGTATCAAGACCTGGTGTGCCGGAACAACCAATCACGACCCTGATCCAGGGGAATTTCTGGTAGTAAAGATTACTACCGGGCGGAAAAGTGGTCAGTTAGTAGTAGCTACCAGGAAAATTAACAGCTGGGAATCGGTGGATAAAATAACTTTTCCACTTAAAAAAGTTGCCCAGAAATAAACAGATTTTTAAACTTTCTAAATTTTCTGGCTAACTGGTTATCTTGTATTTTAAAAAGGCTCCTATATTCCCGTAGCGTTTCAATCTGGTTGGAGGAGTGGTATAGAAGACAGGCATACCTCTGGTAAAGGCGACTTCGACCGCTTCATCAACAATATCAGCTGCTGGTTCAGTTTTAGTCTGGCAGAGGAGACAGATTTCTTCGTTAAGATAAAGACTATGGCACTTAGGACAAACCCGGCCTGGGTGAGAAAAATTATGGGTGATGAGCAAGGCTTGGGCTTCAAATGAATTTATTTTACGCAGCGTGTCAGCCAGCCCGGCTATGGCCAGTCCACCTCGCTCCAGCTCATCAATAAATTTCCCGACCAGTTCTTCTTCCTTGGCTCTTTTCAGCTGTTCTTCAAACTCCGAACATTCTTTAAGTATTTTCGATTCGGGAGTATCCGGTCTGGCTTTAATTCTCCCTTTGAGTCTTTCCCTGACATAGGAGTGAAAGAGAGATTCAAGCTGCGAATAAAACGCATCATCGCAGCCAACCAGCAGCCAGTCAAATTGGTTGCGTTTCAAAAGTTCGAAGGTCTTCTCGGCCGATTTTTTGAAATGTTCGAGAAGATGAGCCTCAATGTGTCTTTCTATTTTCTTTGATTCATAGCCTTCAAAACCGCCTTTTTTGACCTGTTTGGGAACATTGCTCTCCAGACTATCAATGAGCTTTATTTCCCCGAGGTAAACCTCGTACCATTTAGCTTCCTTCCTATTAATCAAAAGCACGCACATCTTTTTAAATCTTTCCAGGACAGCGGTTAACGGCCTGGTATAAAAATCGAAGTCCATTATTATCCGGTTGCGCGGGCCATGCGGTAGTTCCACGTCCAGCCAGTAATTGAGACCGGAACAGGAAAAGATAGCCAGACCCGGTGATTTTAAAGGGCTGAGTTTTTTCTGACAGAATTGAGAGATTTTTTCCAGGTCGGACTGAAGGGAATTTTTTATTTCAGGAGAGAAGTTTTTCTCCTCCAGTTGTTTTTTGGCTTGATTGATCAGGGCTTTGCTGGCGGCATTAATAGCCTTGAGTGTTTGCTGGCTCTTATCGGTGTTCAAATAAAAACTGGTGGCCTGATAGGGGTGAGTTTTAAAACGCGCTAACTCTTCAATTTGGGAAGAACTGGATAATTTCATGCTCTACCTCCTTAAATTAAATATTAGGATCAAATTAACGAATCTTTTTTTGAGGGAAAAGGTTGCTATTAAAGCCACTGCCATTAAGTTAATATTACTGCTGACTTTTGTCAAGTTCGTCTACCGGGTCCCCTTACAGTTCAATTACCCCCTGGTCTGGTTAACATCGACAGGTTCATCACCCCAGCTCCGGAAAAAAGCTCTGAGCCCAGGAATTTCCCTCCTTTACAGGCCAGGAAGAAATCGATATAATTACTGTGACTTGATCGTAAGCCGGTTGCGGAAGTGGCGGAATCGGTAGACGCGTAAGCCTCAGGAGTTTATGGCCGAAAGGCTGTGTGGGTTCGAGTCCCACCTTCCGCACCAATCTTTTATCCATGTTCTCTGGCAAGCATCTTTTACTTTTAAATCCCTGGGCTTATGATTTTACTGCCTGTGATTTCTGGTTGAGGCCTCTTGGCCTCCTCTATCTGGCGGCCATTATCAGACAACATACTGATTATGAACTGCACTTTATTGACTGCCTGGACAGCAGTCAGATAGAGAGTGGTTATAATTTTCGGCCCAGGAACCGGACAGATGGCCGCAGCTCATTTTTTAAAGAGGAAGTAGCGAAACCGGAGATTTTCCGTCACATCCCAAGAAAATTTTCTCGTTACGGTTTGCCCTATGCTCAGGTAGAATCGAGGCTGGAGAAGATTCCTGCTCCGACAGCTGTCCTCATAACCTGTACCCTGACCTACTGGTATCAAGGGGTTCAGGCGGCGGTCGAGCTTGTTCGAAAAAAATTTGGCAGTGTTCCAATAATTCTGGGAGGTGTCTACGCCACCCTCTGTCCCGAGCATGCTCGCTCACAATCCGGGGCTGATCTGGTTTTAACCGGACCCGGTGAGAACCAAATTCTCCGTATTCTGCAGGAAATAGACGGGAAGGATCAATTTAAATCCAGGACTGAATTGCCTGTTTTCCCGGACTTTGATTCATTACCTTCTCCGGCCTATGAGTTGAGTCATAATACTTCAGTTCTGGCTCTTCTGACTTCTCGGGGCTGTCCGTTTCATTGCAGTTACTGTGCCAGCCGCCTGCTTTACCAGCGATTTGAACAGAGACAACCGGAGAAAGTAGCTGCCGAAATCAGATATTTCCGGCGAACTCTTGGCCCGGAGCAGATCGCTTTCTATGATGATGCCTTGCTTATCAACAAAGATCGTCATTTGATAAAAATACTGGAGGTTCTGGTCGGTTCGAAGGAGAAATGGCGTTTTCACACCCCTAATGGTCTTCATCCGAGGGAATTTGATCGAGAGCTGGCCAGATGGCTAAAAATCTCAGGCTTTGAATCTCTGTTTCTCAGCCTCGAAACCAGCGATACTAACTTACTGGCGGAAACAGGAGCTAAAGTCAGTCCTGCAGATTTAGAACGGGCTCTTGCTTATCTGGAAGAAGCTGGCTATGGCCGCAGCCAGATATCAGTCTATCTGCTGGTTGGCCTGCCCGGTCAGGACAAAAAACAGGTAGTGGAGAGTATCAGGTTTGTCAGAGCGCTGGGGGCCAGACCACGGCTGGCCTATTTTTCCCCTGTCCCGGGGACAGCTGATTGGAAAAAGCTGGTAGATTCTGGTCAGCTCAGGGAGGATTCTGACCCGTTGCTTCAGAATAAACTGGTTTTCCCTTATTTCTGGAGTCAATTTACGCCAGAAGATCTGGATGAAATAAAAAAAGAAGCAACCGGGAAAATTATGGGTTGATTTAATATGAATTCCGACGTAAGTTATCAGGGGAGAAAATCGCTATGAAAAAGACAAGGTGCTGGACACTTATCATTTCTGCCCTGTTGCTTTCTTTATTTTTCTTTTTTCCGGCTTGCAGCCGGCTGGACAAACTTGAAAAAACTCTAAAGCCAGAAGAGGCAGAATGGTTGTCAGAAGTCCGGTATATAATCACGCCGGAAGAGAGGAAAATTTTTCTGGAAATGCCCGAGTCAGAAAGAGCCCAGTTTATGGAAGATTTCTGGAAACGACGCGATCCTTTTCCTGATACCGAGGAAAATGAGTATAAAAATGAATATTACCGTCGGGTTGAGGAGGCTAACAGGCTGTTTCAGGGTGAGGGGCGACCTGGCTGGTTAACTGATCGGGGCCGGATTTTTATTCTGTTTGGGCCACCGACTGATCGGCAGACTTTTCCGATGGAATCAGCCGGGTACTGTCGCGAGATCTGGTATTATGGCAATTTTCCGGTTATTTTCATCGATGAGCATTGTTCGGGGAATTATATCCTTTCAGCCATCAACCTCCAGCACTTGCAGGATTTGAACCTGGCGCAGGGTTATTTTCAAGGCAATATTGCTCAGGAAAAAACCTTTTTTGATTATGAACTGAAGGTAGCCGGCAGGCAAAGAAAGAGTGATCGTTTAGAACTCAAATTAGTCTTCAAAATAAAATATGATGAGCTCTGGTTCGAGACCAAAGACGATGCCAGCATCGAAGTTGGCCTCCAGATCAAACTTGAGATCAGAGATAAATCAAACCGGGTCATCTGGCAGGGGACTAAACAGGTCTCAATGACCTATAAAGATGAAGAGGAATTTTACCGGAATAAGGAGCGGATGCTGTCAGTCGATATCGATATTGCCTGGCCTGATGGGCAGTACCAGGTTCCTCCCCCCGGACAGTACTATCTTTATTCTTCCGTCAAGCAGATCACTTCTGAAGTTGAAATTAAAAAGGTTAAAGAAATCAGCCTCTGAAAGCCTCAAGCTGTCGGTTAAAATCTCAGACTGAAATTAAGTTGAATATCTCTAGTACCATATAGGGCTAAGATTTTCTGATAATGGCTGTTTATTATTCTCAGACCGGTGGAGACTCCTTCTCCCTGTGGGTACCAGTAACCACCATCGTTGAGGTCCTCCAGACTGTATTTCTGACCGAGCAGATTAAGTATATCCAAACCGATATTCAGGCTTGTCCCGGAATTTAATTTGAGGCTTTTTTCAAGTCTGATATCAAGCCTTTTAAAATCTGGCCAACGACGGCTGCCAGGTTCTTCCAGAAAGACAGTAGCTGGTAAATTCTGAGCCCCATGGTCCTCCAGCCAGCTGGTCGGGGGCACCACCGTCACTGTTCTGGCCCAGGGGGCGCCACTTTCATAAGAGAAAAAGGCACTCAGATACATTTCCCAGGGAAGCTCGTAAGTGCCCATGATTCTGGCCACGACCGGACGATCGAGATCGAGAGTTGAACTCTGACTGACATTAACCAGAGCGTTAGGCGTGTTAAACAGCTCGGTAAAGGCCGAAGTGGCCAGGTGACTGAGGCCCATATTTCCCCTGGCTTTACTCAGGGTCAACGAACCGAAGAACTGCCACCTGTCGGCCATTTTCTTTCTGGCCACCAATTGCCAGCCGGAATATTTCTGTTTTAACTGGCTGACGTTATTTAACCTGGTAAAGAAGAGCGGTGCCTCCTCTGAGGGGAAATAGACTGTTACCGGTGTGTCTCCATATTCAGAGCCTGAGGCTGCGGGAACAGTCGTCTCAAATGGCACCCACCAGTTGGTTGGCGTGTCGGCTGCATACCATTCCTGCCCGCTTTCCGGGTCATATAGAACATCATCAATCAGTCTGCTTCTTACTCTCGAGAGGTAAGACAGAGAAAAGGTGAAATGCTCGCCTATTTGCTGTTCTGCCGTTATCATCCATTCTGTGGTCAATGGCGCTTTGAGTTTCGGGGCAACTCGCTGGCGAAGATAATCAGTCTGGTGGAGGCGGTAATCTTCAGGTAAAAGCCGGTAGGTATCAGTGCTGTTAGCTTCTCCGTCGCCATTTTCATCATACCAGTAAAAGAGATGATAACCGGCAGGCTGCCCCAGCGAAAGATTGTTTATATAACTGAGCGACAAATGGTCTGGATAACGGCTAAAAGAACCCTTGAGTAGAGTCCGCCCCTGGCCAAAGACATCTACCACCATTCCCAAGCGCGGTGAAAAATTATGCCAGACCAGCATGTTGTCCCAGCTGGAAAACACCATTGAACCATAAGGATTAAAACCATAAACCGGAGCAATGAGATCGTGAGCCACCGAATAAGAAAGAGAAGAACTATAATTGCGGTAGAGTCTGGACAGCCCTCCCTGAATTCTTTCGAATTTCAGCCCGAGATATAAACTGACCCTTTTTACCGGACTGAAAACGTCACGCCCATAAAAGCTGAGCCGATGGATAGTTGATTTCTGTGATAAGCCTCCCTGGTTGCTGCTGGCTAAATAAAAACCAACCAGACCCTGACCGACCAGGTTGCCGCTCTCTGGCGATAGAGCCTGGCCATAATAATAAGGGCTACTATTGGCATAGTAATAGATCAGGTTATCTTCCTTCCAGGTAGAAAAAGTCGCTGTCGAGTTTTCGTATTCTGCTCCAACTACCAATTCATGTTGACGGTTGAGAAAAGGTTGAAAACGAGTAGCGGATGCTCCTACCCGGAAAACATCGCCGTTTATATCCTGATTATAAGGTCCGCTTCCCCACGTATAACCGCTGACTGTATCTATATATCTGGGCTTACTGGCTGCTTCTGATTTCAGCCCCCGCCCGCTCTTGTTTCTCGTATAGAAAAAGAAAAGATTAATTTTTGTTTCCGGATCAAGGACATAATGACCAAATCCATTAATAAGCAAAAGGCTCTGATTGAGGTTGGCGGTAGCTGACTCAGGTGTTCGAGGGGAGACCAGATTCGGATCAACATTTTGCTTATCCTTGCTGTAATTTAGAAAAATCGAGGCATTAATCTCCGGAGTAATTTGTGATGATAAATGAACCAGAAAACTGGAGTTTTTGTTTTTCCAGCTATACATGGGGTAGATGAGACCGGTCGGATCACGCCAGGGAGAAAAAGGAGTATTTTTTGACCTCTGGTCAAATTGGAAACTGGTGAAATACCAGACGCGGTCAGGCATGATTGGCCCGCCCAGGTTGAGAGAAAAATTTAGATTATATTTGTCTTTTATAGCGGGCGCATCGCCCATACGGCTGATTTCGTCCTGATTCCACAGGGAATCAGTCAGCTGGCCGCCTGTGCCGAGAAAAATTAACTCTCCGGAAGACTGGTTAGCCCCGTGCCTGGGAATAATGTTGATCATCGCCCCACCTTGGGCATAACTTTCCACCGGGTGGAAAGCAGCCTCTACTTCGACTTCTTCTACCCAATCAGGATTAATATTATTGATAACCTTTCTCTCGAGAGGATCATTTATTTCATTGACCGAGACAGTAACCATCGTCTCTCTAACGTTTGAGCCATTGACCGATGCACTGGTATCTGCCGGCGGCGTTTCCGGGACGAGTCCTGGTACAAATTGCATGATTCCGGTTAGTTTCTTGGTCCTGGGCATATGACTCAGCAGGTCCTGGTCAAGAACATAAGACAGTTTAGGTGATTGGCTATCAAGCACAGGCAGTTCAAGCAAAAGAATTGTTTCTTCTTCCTCCTCATCTGGCTCCAGGGAAATTGGCAGGTAAAGGGTTTTGCCGCTCTCTATTCTGATTTCGTTAATGGTGGCCAGAATAAACCCAGGAGCTTCAACCGAAAGTTTATAAACACCAGCCGGTAACTCCCAGAAAAAATAATCGCCAGTTTTCCTGGTTAAATAATATTGAATGCCAATCATGCTGGGGGAACTGACATAGACATAAGCACCTTTAATCGGTTTTCCCTGCTTATCAGTAATTTTACCTTTCAGAGCCCCGTTGACTCTGGTAGAGGCTGGCAGACTCAAAACGCTTAAAAACAGGAATGAGGTAACAAACAACAGGGCCAGAAATAAGGTTGACTTTGGCTTTATCCTGGTCAAGATTCCTCCTTTGTTACTAATCCAGCTGGAAACTTGCCTCACTAACGGTCAGGCCAGGCTTTTAAAGCCTGCTCTTCTGTCAAAAATCAAACACACATTATATAATTTTTTCCCTGTTTTGTAACAGTCTAATAAAACTTTTAAAAGGGATAAAAAGTTACCGCAGAGGCTAATTTTTACCAGCAGTTCTGGCCCCGATCGGCTGACGGGACAATTGCTGTCCAGCCCAGGCGGCTGCTCCCATCAATCCAGCGTCATTACCGAGGCTGGCTTTCTCAATACGGCAGAGCTCGAAGCTGACTCTTATGGATCTTCTCCTGGCTTCCTGGATGGCCGGGGTCAGTAACCAGCGACCGGAGTCCATCACTCCTCCCCCGATCACGATTTTTTCAGGATTTAATAAATTGATGACCAGGCTGAGGCCAATGCCCAGAAAGCGACCGGACCTTTCAAAGCTTTGACGGGCGGCTTCATCACCAGCTCTGGCCAGAAGATAAACATCTTTGGCTGTCAGCTGATTTTCTTTTTTCCCGGAGAAATTAAAATAATTTCTGACGAGAGCTGGTCCCGAGACTTCGGTTTCGAGGCAACCGCTATTACCGCAGTTACATTTTATTCCTTCAGGATTGACTGTCACATGACCAAGTTCTCCAGCAAATCCTCCCCGGCCTTGCCATAGTTCTCCTTCCAGAATCAGGCCTGAACCAACTCCAGTGCCAATGGTCAGAAAAACCAGGCTCTGGACCCGCCGGCCACGACCGAACATGTATTCTCCAAAGGCAGCCAGATTAGCATCGTTATGGATGAAAAATGGGACGGGAATAACTTTTTCGAGATGGGGGACAAGCGGAAAATTGTTCAGAGCCTGATAATTGGGAGAATAAATGATTCTCTTTTTGGCAACACTGTAAAATCCAGCAAAGCCAAAGCCGGCCGCTTTTATTTTACGGCCGAAGTTTGTCTCCAGCTTTTTCCAGAGGGAACCAAGGAGAGTCATCAGCTGATTGATATCAGGTGGAGAAGGAACTTTATCCTTAAAAACCAGCTGGCCGCCGGCTTCAATAACGCCGTATTTAAGCTGCGTTCCCCCCAGGTCAAAGCCAGCATAATATCTATCAGCCATGATCTGATATCTAGAAGGTTTCAGCTGGTAGCTGGCGGGTTAGTAGAATTGTCTGAATTGTGCTCTTCCTTATGGCTGCTGACTGCCCTTTTAAAATTTTTTATACCTTCACCCAGAGATTTACCGAGCTCGGGCAATCTTCTGGCTCCGAAAATCACAATGACAATCAGCAGAATTATTAATAGTTCAGGGGCTCCTAAAGAACCAAACATAAAGGCCTCCTTTCGGAGAAAAGGGGAACCTGATTTTTTCTCCGTCTTCAGCTAAAAAATACTATTGACCAGAGTAAATGTCAAGGAAAAGAAACATTGACCGGAACAATGACTCTCCCGAAAGATTGTCAGCTGGCCAATTTTAGATTAAAATTAATAAGAAACCGGATATATTGGAAATAGGCGGGAGCCGTTCCTCATAATAAGCTGGTCTCGATAAGTGTATTAAAATATGCAAAAAAATATTCGCAATTTTGCCATCATTGCCCACGTGGATCATGGGAAAAGCACCCTGGCCGATCGTTTTATCGAATTGACTGGAGCTCTTTCCAGCCGTGAACTCCGAGAACAGGTCCTGGATACTATGGACATTGAGCGGGAACGTGGTATCACCATCAAGGCCCAAACGGCCAGATTGAAATATCGCAGCCGTTCTGGCCAGGAATATGTCCTAAACATGATTGATACTCCCGGACATGTCGATTTTTCCTATGAAGTTTCTCGCAGCCTGGCCGCCTGCGAGGGAGCGGTTCTCGTCATTGACGTCTCTCAAGGAGTTGAAGCTCAAACTCTGGCCAACGCTTATCTGGCCATCCAGCATGACCTGGTTATCATTCCTGTAATGAATAAGATTGATCTCCCCCAGATTGATCTCGACCTGGCTCTCGAGCAACTGGAACATATTGTCGGGTTGAAAAAAGAGGAGGCATTGCTGGTTTCAGCCAAAAAAGGTATTGGCATCGAAGATGTTCTGGAAGCAATCGTGGAAAGAATTCCACCTCCTAAAGGTGAGGTTGAAGCTCCGCTCAAAGCCCTCCTGTTTGATTCCTGGTTTGATCCTTACCGGGGAGTGATTGTCCTGGTCAGGATAGTTGATGGCACCCTCCGGGTCGGCGATCGAATCAGGCTGATGTCTAATGGGGCCGAGTATCTAGCTGAAGAAATAGGCTATCTTACCCCCAAGCCTGTCAAGGTTGAGGCTCTGGAGACGGGAGAAGTTGGCTATCTCATTGCTGGCATAAAAAATCTAGCCCACGCCCGGATAGGTGAAACTATCACTCTGGCTAATCGTCCGACGGCTGAAGCTTTGCCCGGCTTTAAAGAAGCCAAGCCAATGGTTTTCTGCGGCCTTTATCCAGCCGGCGATTCGAATATTGACGAACTGCGTGACGCCCTGGAAAAGCTGAAACTCACCGATGCTTCTCTGCACTTTGAACCAGAACATTCACCGGCGCTCGGTTTTGGTTTCCGGGCAGGTTTTCTTGGTCTTCTTCATCGTGAAATTATTCAGGAACGACTGGAAAGGGAGTTTAATCTCAATTTGATCACGACTGCTCCCAGCGTCAGCTACCGGGTGGTTAAGACCGATGGCGAAGTGCTGGAGATTCATAATCCGTCGGAACTGCCTGAGCCGCAGTTTATTGAGCGCATTGAAGAACCCATCATTGAGGCTTTGATTTTGACCCCGGATCGCTACTTGGGACCGCTGCTTCAACTGCTTGATGATCGGCGCGGACAGCAGAAAAAGATGGAGTATATCTCTACCAATCGGGTTGTGCTGGATTATTTGATTCCGCTCAATGAAGTCGTTTTTGACTTTTATAGTCAGCTTAAATCGCTTTCCCAGGGATATGCTTCAATGGACTATGAGCTGGTCGGCTATCGGGAAGAACCTCTGGTCAAGCTTGATATTCTGGTCAATAATGAGGCAATTGATGCCCTGTCGGTCATTGTTCATAAAGATAAAGCCTATTATATCGGTCGGGCACTGGTGGATAAGCTGCGGCGGACAATCCCCCGTCAGCAGTTCGAAGTGATCATCCAGGCAGCGGTGGGAAAAAGAGTCATTGCCCGTGAGACCATCAAACCTTTTAGAAAGGATGTTCTGGCCAAGCTGTATGGCGGAGATTATACCAGGAAAATGAAGCTTCTCGAAAAACAGAAAGAGGGCAAGAAAAGAATGAAAAGAGTCGGGCGGGTTGATATTCCGCAGGAAGCCTTCCTGGCCATTCTGGAAGTCAAATAATCTTTTAAATCCTTAAGTCTTTTAGTTTATAATAATCAGCAGAATTTAAAGTCAGAAGGTGTAATTATGTGTTCTGACTGATGGCCGGTCAGAAATAAATTAAGGGGGAAAAGTGGAAGAAAAAAAGTTACAGGATTTTTTGAAACAGTCGGCAGAAATCCTGCAGGATTTTTTTCCAGCCGATACTTTAGCTCTCATTCCACTTCTTTATTCAACTCTAATCTGGGCGGTAAAAAGAAAGGAAAATTTAGAAGAAGAAGTCTCCGGGCTCAGGCTCTGGCTCGAACCAGAAATCGTTGATAACAAACCGGATGAATTTATCCTCGATTTTTTTGAAAAGCGACAGGCTCTCCTGGAAGCTTTTAAGGCGGAAATCAAGAGCCGCGATATGAAATCGCTCCGCCTGGCCTTTAAAGCTTTATATCCGGTAGTCGGGCTGGAGGAACCTTTTCTTCAGAGCCTTTTTTCGGAGGAACTGGCCCGAGGAGACTTCCGCCTTATTGCCGATCAATTTGATTGGAAGTTGCAGCAGGCCCTCGATGAGATAAAGGCCGCCGAAAAAAAGCCGGAGTTATGGGCGGTACTCAAAAAAATAGGAGAAAGTTTTTTAAGTCTGAGCTGGGCCTGGTTGAGTGATGACGAGCTTAGGGACCGGCTTAAGCCTTTCCTTGGCATCGACTGGCAGGGCGAGGAGGAAGAAGAATGAAGAAGCAGGCGATCAATTTTGACAACGGCGATTCCAGCTGTAATACCCGCTACAAAAGACAGGTAGCCAGAGGTTTTTATTGGCGGCCGGCCTTAATTTTCTTTTTAGCGGTTTTCTTGATCAGTTGTGCCTCCTCACCACTGTTAAAGGCCAGAACAGATTACCTTCAGGCCCAGGAACTCGAGCGTTCGCTTCGTCAGGAGGAAGCAACGGCTTTCTATAAAAAGAGCAGGGAGGAAGCATCAGCCATCATCAATCGGAAACCAACGGCCGAAGCTTACCTCCTGAAGGGATTAGCTGAGGTTAACTTGAATCTCTGGGCAGAAGCTGAAAATTCATTCCGGCTGGCGGCTGCTCTGGGTGAGGATAAAGCTCTGGCCTGGGCGGAAGAGTTAAGACTGTATGGTCTGGCCCGCTCTTTTGAAGCTCAGGGCTGGGCAGAGACTTCCAGCCGCCTGTATGACATTCTGGCCGAGAAGGGGAAATATCAACCGGTGGTGAGAGCGGCGGTGGGCCAGCTGGTAGATCTCAAGCTTCAGGCTCTGGGTGAGATGGAGGAAATTTCTTCTGCTTCTCAAAAAGAGAAAAGCACAATTCTGTCTGAGGCCCTGAAAATAGTCGAGCGGGCGGTTGAAAGCGAGCCAGCCTGTGGTTATTATCATTATCTTTTAGCTCAGGTTCTGGCTCATCAGAAAGACTACAGGCAGAGTCTGGAAGAGTCAGTCATGGCTAAAGAATTAGGGCTGCCCTCAGAAAAAATTAATCGCGATAATGATCTTCAAATTGTTTTTTGTTTTGAGCAACTGGCGAAAATTCTATCCGGAGACGAACTGGCGGATTTCCAGATCAGGTATAATAACTGGGTCAAAAAATGGAAGTGGGTGAATACGACCACTCCCGACTGGAAAAGGAGCTAAACATGCTACCCACTATTACCTGGGAAAATGAGGCGGTGGTCATGATTGACCAGAGAAAGTTGCCTCACAAGGAAGTTTATCTGACTTTAAAGTCGGTCGAGCAGGTAGCACAGGCCATTGAAAAAATGATCATCAGGGGAGCACCGGCGATAGGGCTGGCGGCAGCCTATGGTCTGGCCCTAGCTATTTATCAGATCGAAGACGAAAAACGTCTGGATAAGACTTTTGAGGCAGCCTATGAACGGCTCTGGCGCACGCGGCCCACAGCCCGCAATCTCTTCTGGGCGCTGGAAAGAATGAAAAAAGTCTTTATCAGGAATAGAAAAAGCGGACTTGAAGCCTTAAAAAATATTCTGCTGACTGAAGCCAGAAGGATGGATGAAGAAGATCTGGCTATAAATATGAAAATTGGCGAACAGGGGCAGAAGCTCATTGCTGATGGTGATACGGTTCTGACCCACTGCAATGCCGGTGGACTGGCTACCGCCGGTTATGGTACGGCCCTGGGTGTAATCAGGTCTGCTGTGGCTCATGGCAAAAAAATAAAAGTCCTGGCCGATGAGACCAGGCCGCTTCTCCAGGGAGCGCGTCTGACCTGCTGGGAACTCCAGCGGGAAGGGATCCCGGTGACTCTTATCACTGACAATATGGCCGGTTATCTGATGAAGAAAGGTGAAATCTCGCTGGCCGTGGTTGGAGCTGACCGAATTGCCCTTAATGGAGATACAGCTAATAAAATTGGCACCTATTCAGTGGCAATTCTGGCCAGAGAGCATAGACTGCCTTTTTATGTGGCGGCACCGCTCAGCACCTTTGATTTTTCTCTTAGAACAGGGGAAGGCATTCCTATCGAGGAAAGACAGCCGGATGAAGTTAGAAAGATAGGTGGTAGATTGATTACTGTGGCTGATATCCCGGTTCGAAACCCGGCCTTTGATGTCACCCCGGCCAGGTTAATTTCGGGCATTATTACTGAGCGGGGTGTCCTCAGGCCGCCTTTTGGCCCGGCGATAAAAAAAGTTGCCGGGAAATACGGGAAATAATAGCTAAAGCTATAGCTTATGTTCGCTGCTTCAGGAGCCACGACTGCTGATGAACATGGATTATTCAGGCTGCTCAAAGGGATCAGCAGTCCTGGAAGCGGACTGGATAGAAAGAAGGAAACTGGCCCGGAACGTTTATGTCAGAAAATAGATAAACGAGACAACAGCAGAAAATAGTATTAGTTTTGATCTTAAGCTAAAATATCACGGTCAATAAAGACCTGGAGCGATGTCTTTTTCAGGAGAAATAAATGGTTGAAAAAATAGAGGCCAGGTGGCTGCTGGCCATTGAGACCTCATGTGACGAAACTTCGGCTGCCATCCTTGATAATGGACAGATCAAAAGCAACGTCATCTTGTCCCAGGATGAGATTCATGCCCCCTATGGTGGGGTAGTGCCTGAACTTGCCTCCCGGCAGCATCTTAAAGCCATTGATTATATCGTGAAGGAAAGCCTGGAGCGGGCCGGGGTCAAGGTGCAGGATATAGATCTCTATGCCGTAACCCAGGGACCTGGCCTGATTGGTTCCCTGCTGGTCGGCCTGACTTTTGCCAAAGGACTGGCTTATTATTTTAACAGACCGCTAATCGGCGTTGATCACCTTGAGGCTCATCTGGAAGCAGCCTTTATTGAAAATCCTGATATTGAGTTTCCAGCTCTGGCTTTGCTGGTGTCGGGTGGGCATACTTCGCTTTATTTTCTGGAAAAGCCGTTGACTTATCGGCTGCTGGGCAAAACCAGAGACGATGCGGCCGGCGAGTGCCTGGATAAAATCGCCAAATTTCTTGATCTGGGGTATCCAGGCGGGCCGGTTATTGAAAAGCTGGCCCGGGGTGGTGATAGTCAGCGTTTCCATTTTTCAGTGCCGAAAATGAAGAAACCTGGTTATGATTTTAGCTTCTCCGGTCTAAAAACAGCTGCCCTGAGAATAATCCGGGAAAATAATTTGAAGCGAGATCATCCAGCCCTGGCCGACTTTCTGGCCAGCTTTGAGGAGATTGTGGTCAGAAGTCTGCTGGAAAAAATCAGCCAGGCGATAATTGAATTTAAGCCGGTTGCTCTTATTCTCGGTGGTGGGGTCGCCCGCAATGGGCGACTGCGAACGGGGTTTACCCGGCTGGCAGCAGAGAATAATCTACCGGCCTATATTCCTTCGCCCCGGCTTTGCACCGACAATGCCGGCATGGTTGGCGCCCTGGCCTGGAAGAAATACAGGAGGGGAGAGCCGCTGGGGCTTGACCTTGGACTCGATGCCTACCCCAGGTAAGTCAGGACCTGCCTGCTGGTTAAAAAGGCGGCTGGCTGAGAAAAGAGGGAACCTTTTTTCGTTTTTATTAGTAGTCAGGTTTTGCCCGGTCGGTCGTAATATTTGTGTTGAGGCTGTTTGCTTTAAATAGCCTGCTTTTGTTAAACTTAACTTAAATTTAAAATGAAAACTATAAGGGAACTGACCAGGAGGCCAAAGGTGAAAATAAAATCAAGCCTGCTAAAGGCGGCAATTTTTGTTCTGTTAATCTCAGGGCTGACGGCCGGACTGGCTGCTCAGGAAAGTGGCCCGCAGGAAATATCCTTAGGGCTGGAAGAGGCAATTTTAAGAGCCTTAAGGCAAAATCTGAATCTGGTGGCAGAAGTTTATTCGACAGAACTGGCTGGCCAATCAATTTCCAGAGCTAAAGAAATTTATTACCCACAGCTTGATTTTACCTATGGGACCGATCGCACCGAACAGCCCTCAACCTGGTGGATTCAGAGTGCCGGCCTTTATACAGAAAAATCCCATACTTACCAGGCTGCTCTGTCGCAGACTATTCCTCTCGGCGGGAAATTATCGGTGATGCTGTCCAATTATAATTCCAATACTAACCAGCGCGGTCAGCTGCTTAATCCTTATTATCAAACGACTTTAAGATTTGATTTTGATCAACCTCTCTTAAAAAATTTTGGGCCGAAAATAGCTAAGAAGGAAATAATTATTGCCCGCCAGAATTATTCTATTTCTGAAGCCCAGTTAAAGAGTCAGGTTATTGATACGATTTATCAGGTGGAAGAGGCCTACTGGAATCTGGTCATGGCTGAGGAAAATCTCAAAGTCAGACAGCAATCTTTGCAGCTGGCCCGTGATGAACTGACCAAAACCTCCAAGGAAATAGAAGTTGGACATACAGCAGCTATTGAGATTTTAAATGTTCAGGCCACAGTTTCGCAGCGGGAAGCAGACATTGTTCAGGCTGAGGCTGACGTCCGGATAGCGGAAAACCGGCTAAAGGTGGTTTTAAACCTGACCAGTGGCACCGAGCTTCAATCGGTCAAAATAAATCTGAAGGACAAACCAGAATACAAGCCAGTTAAAATCAGCCTGGAAGAAGCTGGAGAAATTGCCCTGGCTAACCGGCCTGATTTGCAAATCAATAGTCTGACCAGTGACAGCAAACGGTTTAATCTGGAGGTAGCCAGAAATCAACTTCTCCCCCAGCTTGATTTGAATTTTTCCTACCGTAGCCCGGGGATATCAGGTGATTATCTGATTTATCAGGACGATAATCCTTTGACAGGTATAGTGATTGGCAAGGTTCCGGGTAGCAGCTGGAATTCTGTTAAAGATGCCATGAAATTTCTTTATAACAACTGGTCATTGAATTTTACTCTAACTGTTCCGGTGGCTGATCTGGTGAGCCGTTCTAATTATGCCGTGGCCAGGACCGAGCTGGCCCAATCGCTGGCCAAGCAAAAAGCTTTAGAACAGCAAGCCCTGCTGGAAGTGACAGAAGCAGTCAACAACATTGCCACTTATGCTAAGAGCGTCGAAGCTTATCGGGTAGCCAGAGAGTTTGCCGAAAAGAATCTTGAAGCTGAAAATAGAAAATTAGCACTTGGCTTGAGCAGCAACTATTTTGTTCTTGAGGCTCAGGACAGGCTGGCCAACGCTCGCTCCAATGAGCTCAGAGCTCTGGTCAATTACAATCTAGCTCTGGCCAGGCTGGAGAAGGTTTTAGGCACGAGTCTGGCCAACAGGAATATTAATCTGACCCAGGTTGGACTGAAATAATAGTTCCCGTGGTTTAAATTTATTCGTTCTTTGGGCTGGAACCAACGGGTGGAAAACTGAGTAAGAGGAGAAAAAATTGGCAATTTTACTGGCGGCGGCTGACCCGCAGGATGAACTTGAGTTAAAACATCTGTTTTTTATCGCCCAGGAGCTTAAAAAGAGGAGCTACCCCTTTTATTATCTAACCAATACAGGAAATAAATTATCCTCGCAGGCTAAATTAGCTGGCTATCCTGTTTTAAATTTTAAACCGGCGAGTGCTGGCGGCTGGCTGGCTAATTGGCGGCTGGCTAGAAAAATGAAAAAAAATCGGACATCTCTTATTCATTTTTTTGACGAGGAAGCCCTGGCTGCCGGTCTCAAAGCCAGTCAGAAAGCCGAAGTCCCTATCAAACTGGCCTCGGTTAAAACTGATTGGCTGAAAAAAGTTCAACCTTCTAAGTTCAGGCTGCTTGATTCTTTGATCTGTGCCAGTGATGAAAATAAACGTCAGTGGTTAAAAAATGATAATCTTGGAGTGAAGTCGATTGAAGTCATTCCGCCCGGTCTCGATTTTTCTAAATATCAGAATAAGCAGAAGAAAACTTTTTTGAGAGAAGAACTCGGGCTAAAAGAAGATGATTTTCTGGCCGGTTTGTTGACCCCCCTGGAGGACCTGAAAATATTCAGGGAGCAGCTGGAAGCTCTTAAGATTTTAAACGAACAGGCACCAAGGCTTAAGGTGATTGTCCTAGGTCAGGGCAGCCTGCATCTTGAACAACTGCGACATGAAGAGCCACTGGCTGGTGAGAATCTTTATTTTTACCTTGGATTTGAGGAAAAGAGGGCTGAGGCGCTGGCTTCGCTTGACCTGTTTATTTTCGGAGCATTTTCTTTACCAGAGGAATATCTGCTGGAGGCCATGGCCTACCGATTGCCAGTGGTCGGGGTTATGGCAGCTGGCAGGACTGATCTCATTATAAATAGAGAGACCGGATTTCTTGTTCCGCCTAATGACCCCCAGGCCCTGGCCCAGGCCATTCTCAAAATTTATCTTGACCGCAGCCTGGCCCAGCAACTCGCTCAGCAAGCTTATAATCTTGTCTTTAATAAACATTCAGGCGAGGCTATGGCCGAAAAGGTCGTTAATTATTATGAATTAATAGCCTTGCAGAAAGGAGTCAGGCTTGGCCGGTAAAGTCATCATAGGTAAAATCTTAAAAAGAGAGGACCTGGAGAAACTGGTTGATATTCAGCGCATTGTCTGGAAGCATGCTGATCTCGACATCACTCCGGTTCATCAGTTCTGCATTTCAACCTTCATGGGAGGCATTGTTCTGGGAGCCTGGGTGGACGGGGAGCTGGCTGGATTTGTTTATTCTTTTCCAGCCATTTTCAGAGGTCGTTTCTGTCATCATTCACATCTTCTGGCTGTTCTGCCTGAGTATCGAGGTTACGGGCTCGGTAAGCGCCTGAAGTGGGCTCAGCGGCGAGAAGTATTGAAAATGGGTCTGGATGTCGTGACCTGGACCTACGATCCGATGCAGAGCCGCAATGCCAATCTAAATTTACACACGTTGGGAGGCATCTGCCGGACATATCTTCAGGACTTTTATGGTGAGACGCCCTCCTTGAGATTGGGGCCCGGCATTCCGGCTGACCGTTTGCTCGTTGAATGGCCGATAAAGACCGCACGTGTGGAACAAAAAGTTAGAGGGAAAAAAGAATCTCCCCTTGAGCCTGGTTCTTACCCGCCTGTTCTTGAGGGCAGAGTGGCTTCAAACGGGCAATATCTTCCGGGAAAACCACGCTTGAGGCTTAAGGAACCGATCATCCTGGCGGAAACGGTGCGTGATGTGGAATCGCTGCGGCCGACGCCTGAAGTCATTGCTGCCTGGCAGGCGGCATTGAGACAGGTCTTCAAACATTATTTCCAGCAGGGTTATGCGGTCGTCGACTTTTCTTTTGGCAAAAAATGTTATTATGTTTTGAGCAACAGACTTAAAAACATTGTGCCCGCGGAAGGCGGGGCGCAGAAAAGGTTTTTAAAAAGCTAAAAAGCTAAAAACCTTAAGAACCAACTGGCCGGAAGGCTAAATGGCTGAGGCTTAAATCGTTCGGGTTGGGCCAGAAGAGAAGACCTTCTAGCTATGTTAGCCAGGCGGCCTTGATTACTGGATTAGAGGTTAAATTTAACTTGAAAAATTAAATTGGAAAGGCAGGGACAAAATGGCCATTGACCGAATTGAACTTAATTTTATGCGTCTTCCTTATGTCCATTTTTTTGAGACGAGTTTTGGTCGCTCCTATGATCGGACTTTTATTATTGTCAGAGTCTATGAGGGTGGAGTGGTTGGCTACGGCGAATGCGTGGCGGAAGAAAAGCCGCTTTATTCAGGCGAAACAACCGAAACCGCCTGGCACATACTTAAGGATTTTCTGGTGCCGCTGGTCTTTAAGCAAGGGATTGTTGAACCGGAGGATTTTTATACGGCCGCGAAGATTTTTAAAGAAAACAGAATGGCCAAAGCAGGCCTGGAACTGGCCCTCTGGGATTTAAAAGCGAAAAAGCAGGGGCTCCCACTCTATAAGCTTTACGGTGGGGTAAGAGAGGAAATTGCAGCTGGAGTCAGCGCCGGCATTGAGGATTCGATTCCTGACCTTCTCAATATGATCGAAAATTATCGGTCTCAGGGTTACGAGCGCATCAAGATAAAAATCAAACCAGGCTGGGACATCGAGGTCTGCCAGGCCATCAGGGAAAAATATCCAGAGCTTCTCCTTCAGGCTGATGCCAACGGCATTTATTCGCCTGAAGAGGCCGACCATCTGCGTGAGCTCGATGCTTTTAAGCTCCTCATGCTGGAACAACCCTTCCCGCCTTATGATTTGTGGGAACACAGTCAACTCCAGAAAAAAATGAGCACACCGCTTTGTCTGGATGAAAGCATCATCTCTTATGAAACGACTAAAGCCGCCCTGGAAATGGGTAGCTGCCGGATCATCAATATAAAAGTCGGGCGGGTGGGCGGTGTTGTAGAGGTGCGGAAAATTCACGACTACTGCCAGCGTTATGGGGTCGGGGTGTGGTGCGGCGGTATGCTGGAAAGCGGCATCGGCCGTGCCCATAATTTGCACATCGCCACTTTGCCTGATTTCAAATATCCAAATGATCTCTCGGCCAGTGCCCGCTATTATCAGGAGGACCTGATTGAACCCCCGATTGTTTTGAGCCGTCCTGGCTATGTGCGGGTGCCGGATGGGCCTGGCATTGGAGTCAATCCGGTCGAGGAGAGAATCGAAAAGGCGACGATCAAAAAGGAAGTTCTAAAGCCCTGAGCGTTTTTAGACTCAGTATAAATTTATAATGAGTCTAAAAACAGGCTTAAAAGGGAATCGAAGCTGAACAGCCCGGAGAAATAAGAGGCGAGCCAGATAAATAAGGGACGAGGCTGGAACCTCAAAGTGTAGCCGAGCCGTAACTCAGCGATACAGTGAGGCCGAAAGGGAAAATGATAGACTGAGGGCGCGATGGCAGGTAAGATAGATATCAAGATAGACAAATCATAGAAAGGTAGCCGAATAAAAATCAAATGAAAAAACTGATCATCCTGGGAGCAGGAACAGGCGGCACAATTATGGCTAATAAACTCGCCGGGCCGCTCCGCAGGCGTGGCTGGAAGATTACCGTAGTTGACCGGGATGATAACCATTATTATCAGCCTGGTTTTTTGTTTGTGCCTTTTGGTCTTTACCAGCCGGAGGATCTGGTCAGGCTGCGGTCAGCGCTTCTGCCGCGGGGAGTTGAGTTTATAACGAAAGAAGTTGAGGAGATTAAGCCTGAAAAGAAGGCCATAAAGCTGGCTGATGGTGAAGAGCTGGGCTATGACCTTCTCCTTATCGCCACTGGTAATCATATCTGCCCGGAGGAAACAGCGGGACTTCTCGACGGCTGGCGACAGAATATTTTTGATTATTATTCCCTCGATGGAGCCGCAGCTCTGGCCAGTAAACTCGAACAATTCAAGGAAGGAACCCTGGTTGTCCACATCAACGAGATGCCGATTAAATGCAACGTCTCGCCACTCGAATTTGCTTTTCTGGCTGATTGGTATTTTAAAAAAAGAGGAGTCCGCGAGAATATCAAAATTATTTATCTCACGCCGATCTCGGGAGCTTTCACCCGACCGGTGGCCACCCGTTTCCTCGGGGATCTTCAAGCCGAAAAGCAAATTGAAGTCGAAAGTTTTTTCATGACAGAAAGGGTTGAGGCAGAAGCCGGCAAGATCATTGGCTATGACGGGCGGCAGGTGGCTTTTGACCTGCTGGTCACCATCCCGACTAACCTGGGTTCAGAGTTAATTAAAAAGTCGGGTCTGGGTGATGAAATGAATTATGTGCCCGTCGATCGAAGTGGCTTTCGCTCTGAAAAATATGCCGATATTTTTGTTATCGGCGATGCGGTCGCCACTTCCTGGACAAAAGCCGGAGCGGTAGCTCATTTTGCCTCTGAAATTCTCGATAAAATTATCCTGGCAGAGATTGACGGGAAAAAAGCAGAGGAAGAGTTTGACGGCCACGCCAATTGCTTTATCGAGACGGGCTTCGGGCGGGCGGTGGTTATTGATTATAATGAGAAAGTCGAGCCATTGCCCGGGAAATACCCCATTCCGGTTATCGGACCGATGTCGCTTCTCAAGGAGACGCGGATTAACCACTGGTCAAAGCTGGCTTTTGAATGGGTTTACTGGCACTGGCTGCTCAAAGGGCGTCCGATACCATTCGTGCCGGCGAGGATGAGCATGGCCGGGAAAAAGGATGTCCGGGGCACGACGACGACCTGAGGGGATCTGGTAATTAATCACCAGAGTCGACTCCGAACACGGAATATCGTGCGGTAATAATCCTTTTCGGCATTTTCAGGAACAGATTTTAGCTTGACCTCTTCAATCGGTTAGCATCGTACTTTTTTCAGTTTCGCTTCTCTGTCTTCTTTCTGCTGAAATATCAGTGGCTAATAGTACACAGCTCTGATAAAGGCAGTTCGAATGTCTTTCGTTTTAATCTGACTCAGAACCAGACGGTTATCCTGGATTATCCTGCCGACCTTTAAAATTTAAAGACCTTGCCCCGCAGAATAACCAGCTCAGGATGGCCGAGATTATCAAATGACTTGAGCGGATTATCCCGGACAATCTGCAGGTCGGCCGCTTTGCCCGCTTCAATTGTCCCCAGCTCATCTTCGAGACCCAGGATGCGAGCGCCATTTCTCGTTGCGCAAACAATGGCTTCCATCGGGCTCATCCCCAGGCGGACAAAATAGCGCATCTCATCAAAATAAATGCCGGGGTACAGTTCGCGGTATTCGCCATTGGCATCCGTGCCGATCCCCATCAGGATATGGCGGGCGTAGGCTTTTTTAAAGAGCGTCTCATGCATGGCCATTGACCAGCCGCGCTTTTCAATCAGGAAAGAGCTGATATCATTTCGCTGGTAGCTGGCGTAGTAAGTCTGGAGAGTCGGAA